>Ga0209358_10000662_pt1 | contig 29382 bp, 24 predicted proteins | sample LauGreFa1BDMLBSN_2_FD_187574 | JGI IMG/M metagenome (GOLD analysis project Ga0209358, IMG submission 187574) | Freshwater lake microbial communities from Lake Michigan, USA - Fa13.BD.MLB.SN (SPAdes) (version 2) | ecosystem: Environmental > Aquatic > Freshwater > Lake | place: Lake Michigan, USA...
GCGGACTGACGGCAGACTGTGCGGCAGCACCTACCCCCGCCTGTAGTACGGCGATCTGCTGTTCGAGTATCGGGCGGATATTCTCGGGCGGATTGAGCGCAAGCAGCGACTGGAACCGCGCGATGGCCGTCGCCGCATCGCCGCGCCGTTGGGCCGCGACACCTGTAAAAAACAAGGCCCGCTCGGAATTCGGAGCAAGCACGAGCGCCTGCTCAAAGATTCGCCCGGCGCGTTCGTCCACGACACCATCGGCCTGCAGCACCATCGCCTCAGCCATGCCGATCAGCGCCTCGGCGTTGCGCCCGCTCTCGAGGCGATCTGCACGCTGATAGGCACGCAGCGCCAGCGGAAACTGCTCGAGCGCCACATAGGACCGGCCGAGCATCAACCAGCCTGCGACGTCGTTGGGTTCGTTCTCCAATCGCTTGGCCAGACGCTTCACCATCCCTGCGGGTGTATCAGCGGCGGACGGTGCATCGGCGGGCCAGCTCCAGCGACTCCACAACAAATAGAGACCGATCGCCGCTGCGCAGAATGCCACTCCGAGACCGAGCGGCAGCCCACGGCTTTGGCCGCTGGACCACAACGGGCGCAACACCCAAGCCGCAGTCAACAAGCCCAGAACGACGGCAACGATGAGAAACGTGGTCATGCTACGGGGTCATCCGGCGAAGAAGTGTCGGTCGCTGCAAGACGTGCACGCTGGCGTATGACGCGCATCGCTACCGCGAGCCCAAGGAGCAGCAGGATCACCGGAGTGACCCACAGCCACGCATTGCGCCAATTGAATACGGGGCGAAACAGAATGAAGTCGCCGTACCGCGCGCGCAAGTGCTCGCGTATTTCGGCGTCCGTCTTGCCGGCTTCGAGCAATTCGCGAACCTCGCGACGCAGATCTCCTGCGAGGCCCACGGGCGAATCGGCGATCGACTGATTCTGGCACTGCATGCACCGCAGTTCGTGGGTCAATTCCCGATAGCGTTCTTGCAAGGCAGGATCGGCGAGTTCGATGGGATCGATGGCGAGCGCGCTACCGGAGAGCACCAGCACCACTACCCCAGCGAGGAAGCCGCGCGCCCAACGCATCATTTCAACGCCCCGGGCAACGCTGCAGTGCGTGGCAGACGCGCGCGAAACTCCCGCTCCCAAACTTCCTGGGTCATTGCACCGACGTGCTTGTGCACCACGATGCCTCGGTCATTGATGAGGAACGTCTCCGGTGCACCGTACACACCCCAATTGATGGCAGCGCGACCCTCTCGGTCCGCCACCACCACTGAGTACGGATTGCCGAGTTGCGCGAGCCAATCGAGCGCTGCGGCATCATCGTCCTTCCAGTTGAAGCCAATCAGCGGCAGCTCACCCGAATCGGCGATGCGCAGCAGCATGTCGTGTTCGACACGACACTCCGGACACCAGGTCCCCCAGACGTTGATGGCATGCCAACGCCCGGCGAGCGATGTCGAACTGAAAGATTCGTTGCGGCCGAGTACCGGCAGCGTGAACTGCGGGGCTGGCTTGCCGAGCAGGGCCGAGGGAATCACGGTCTTCTGCGGTGCGCGCTGGATGCCGATATACAGCACGATCACGAGCAGCAGGAACACACCGCCGGGCAGCAGGTATCGATTCATGCACGCGGCTCTCGCCGATAACGCCGATCGCAGGCGGCCCAGATGCCACCGAGCGCCATCAGCACGGCGGCGAACCAGACGTAGTTGATGAGCGGACGCACTTGGGCGCGAACGCTCCAGCGGCCAGCGCCCAGGTCTTCGCCGAGCGCCACGAACACATCGCGCGTCCACTGCATGTCGATGCCGGCCTCGGTCATTACCTGACGCTGCACCCAATAATTGCGCTTCTCCGGATACAGCACGCCGACGGGCTTGCCACCCTCGGTGACGACCACTTCGCCGCGCAGCGCGTCGTAGTTGGGGCCCTCGACGCCACTCAAGCCGGTCAGGCGATATTCAAACTCACCCACCTGCCCTGCCTCACCCACCGCGAGTGCGAGGTCACGCTCGCGAGTGTAGGTCTCGACCGCCGTGATCGAGACGACGAACACACCCAGTGAGGCGTGTGCGAGCGCCATGCCGAGCAGTGCAGGCGTGAGCGTCAACTTGCGACGCCAGCGATCGATCGGATCGACGAGCGAGGACAAGATCAGCCAAACCCCGAGTGCAAATCCCACCGGGGTCAGAATCTTCGCCCCTTCCCACACGCCGAGCACCAGCAGCAGGGTCACGAGCACCGCAGCGAGCAGCGTCCAGAGTATCGCCGCGCGGCGATCGCTCACGCGACCGCGCTTCCACCCTGAATGCAGGCCTACCGCGGCGAGCGCCAGCAGCGGCAACGTCGGCAGCAGGAACACGGGATCGAAGTACTGCCGCCCGACGGAGAGTGTGCCGAGGCCGAGCGCGTCGGAGATCAAGGGCGCCATCGTGCCGGCAAAAATGACCGCCGCTGCCACGACAAGCAGAATGTTGTTGAACAGCAAGAAGGATTCGCGCGAGGTGAATTCGAATCCGGCCTCGCTGCGCAGCAGCGGCGCCCGCCACGCGTAGAGCGTCAGCGCCCCGCCGATGATCATGACCAGGAAAATGAGAATGAACATCCCGCGCGCAGGATCCGCCGCAAACGAATGCACGGATACCAGCACGCCTGAGCGTACGAGGAAGGTGCCGAGCAACGACAGCGAAAAAGCGAGAATGGCGAGCAGCAGCGTCCAGCTCTTGAAGAGACCGCGCTTCTCGGTGACCGCAAGCGAATGGATAAGAGCGGTAGCGATCAACCACGGCATGAACGAGGCGTTCTCGACCGGGTCCCAGAACCAGTAGCCACCCCAGCCCAGCTCGTAATACGCCCACCAGCTGCCGAGGGCGATGCCGACAGTGAGGAATGCCCAGGCCACCGTGGTCCAGGGCCGGGTCCATCGCGCCCAGGTCTGATCGAGCCGTCCTTCGATCATCGCCGCGCAGGCAAAGGCGAAAGCCACCGAGAGTCCGACGTAACCTGCGTAGAGCATCGGCGGGTGCGCCGCGAGCGCGGGATCCTGCAACAGCGGATTCAGGTCGCGACCATCGGGCACGGCAGGCTCCAGTCGCGCAAACGGATTCGACGTGGCGAGCGTGAAGAGCAGAAAGCCGATGCTGACGAGACCCAAGATGCCGAGCACGCGCGCGGCGAACCCCTCCGGCAAGCCGCCTGAACGCCACGACACCGCCAGCGTCCAGCCCGCAAGGATCCAGGCCCAAAGCAGCAGCGAGCCCTCGTGTGCACCCCAGACCGCCGAGACCCGATAGAGCAGTGGCAAGGCGCTGTTCGAGTTGCTCGCCACGTACTCGACGGAGAAGTCGTTCTGCACGAAGGCCCAGACCAGAGCACCGAGCGAGATCGTGACCAGCACGAATTGGGCGCTGGTCGCAGGTCGCACAACCGCAGTCAATGCCGGTTTGTCGACCGCAGGACCAATCAAACCGAACGCAGCCTGCATCACGGCTGCAAGTAGCGCGAGGATCAGCGCGAAGTGACCGAGTTCCGCGATCATGTGCGCGGCACGCTGCGCACGTCAGGATTCACCGGCATCACGCCACCGTGCTTTTCCTTGATCGCCCGAGCGACCTCGGGCGGCATGTAGTTCTCGTCGTGCTTGGCGAGAATTTCATCGGCCACGAACGTACCGTCGGCACCCAACCGACCATGCGCGACGACACCCTGATTCTCGCGGAACAGATCGGGCACGATACCCGAGTACTTCACGGACACATCCTTCTGGAAATCCGTGACCACGAAGCGCATCTCCAAGGTCCCCGGCTCACGCACGACCGTGCCCGGTCGAACCATGCCGCCGAGCCGGAAACGTTTGTCGATGGGCGCCTCGCCCGAGGCCACTTGTGTGGGGTCGAAAAAGAACATCACGTTCTCGTTCATCGCCCGCACCGCCAGCGCCACTGCCGCGGAGACGCCGACCAGGATACCGACCACCAAAGTCACGCGACGTTGCCGCGGCGTCATGGCTGCCCCCCCACTGCGCTAGCGGCGGCGGCGACCGACGGCGCGTCGCCCGTTGCGCCGCTCGCGAGGCGACGGCGTGCCTCGGTACGCGCACGATCAAGATCGCGCCGCGCCGTGTACACGTTGACGACGATGGCGAGCAGCGTCACCGCGTAGGCCGGCCACAGGAACAGGGCGTACCCGCCCATCGAAAAAAATTCATTCATGTCAGTTCCTCGCGGATCCAGCTCGCGTTGCGTTCCCGCCGCAGGATCTCCGCACGCAGGCGGATCAGCAGCACCGCACCGAAATACAGACTGAAGCCGAGCAGCATCGCCAGCAACGGCGCCAGCATGTCGAACGGCATGGACGGGCGATCCATTTTCATGACGGAGGGGGCCTGATGGATGGAATTCCACCACTCGACCGAATAGCGGATGATCGGCAGGTTGACCACGCCTACAAGCGCGAGCACGGCGCTCGCACGGTCGGCCCGCGACACGTCATCGATCGAGGCGCGCAGACCCATGAAGCCGAGATAGAGGAACAGCAGGATCAACTGCGCGGTCAGTCGCGGATCCCACACCCAATACGTGCCCCACATCGGCTTGCCCCACAGCATGCCGGTGAGCAGCGACACCACCGTGAACCAGGCGCCGACTCCGGCGCAACTGGCGGCCACCGCATGGGCGACCTTCATGCGCCAGATGAGACCGACGCCCGCGGCCGTCGCCATCACCGCATAAATCATCACGGCCAGCCAGGCCGACGGTGCGTGCACGTAAATGATGCGAAATCCGTCACCCTGCTGGTAATCGGGCGGCGCGAGGACAAGACCGCCATATAGCGCACCCAAAATGAGCAGCGCCGCAGGCCACGCGAACCAGGGCGTGAGTAGCCCGGCAAGCCGGTACACGTGAGGCGGGGAGCCGAACTTGTGGAACCAGGTCCAATCCATCTGCAGATCACTCCAAACCGATGCGCACGGCCGCCGCTGCGGCGAGAGGTGCCAGCGTGAGCCCGAGTACCGCCACGGCACCCAGCAGGTACAACGGGGCTGTCAGACTGTCGCCGGCAATGGCGAGTTCCGTGGCGCGCGCGCCAAAGATCAGCACCGGCACGGCCAGCGGCAACGTCAGCAGCGACAAAAGCACCCCGCCCCGTCGAGAGGCGAGTGTAAGACCCGCACCGACGGCACCGATCAGGCTGAGCGAAATCGTCCCGAGCACCAACGACGACAGTATGCCGCCGAGCGCCGCGAAGGGCACCCCCAACGCGCCGCCCACAAGTGGCGCCATCAGCGTCAGGGGCAGACCGGTCAGCAGCCAATGCGTGGCAGTCTTGGCGAGCAGCAGTATCGTCAACGGCTGCCCCGACACCACGAACTGCTCAAGGGTGCCATCGTCTGCGTCTTCGCGGAACAAAGACTCGAGCGCGAGCATCGAGGCGAGCAACGCGGCCACCCACAGCACACCCGGGGCGATCGCTCGCAACTTGGCGAGCTCCGGTGTATAGCCGAGCGGAAAGAGCAAAGTGACCACCGCGAAGAACGCCAGCGGTTGCAGCACCTGCGCGGGCCGCCGCGTGGCGAGTCGCAAGTCGCGCTGCACGACCCAGACCGCAGCACGAAACACACCGGGGCCGCTCACTCGCCGACTCCCGACAACTCGAGGGCGACGAGCCGCCCCGCCGACAGGGCGAGCGCCTGGTGCGTTGCCGCGACCGAAAGCCCGCCTCCGGCGAGATGTTGCTCGAGCAACTCGCTGACCATCGACTGGCCCTCGGCGTCGAGGTTGGTCGTTGGCTCATCGAGCAGCCAAAGCCGTGCCGGGTCGAGGTGCAGCGCGGCGAACGCGATGCGTCGACGCTGTCCGGCCGAGAGACTGCGCACGGGCCGATCGGCAAACGCCGCTGCGCCCACCCGTTGCAGGGCTGCCCTGACCTGCTGAGCGGTGCAGCGGCGGCGTAGTCCGACTGCGAAGTGCACGTTCTCGGCTCCCGAGAGCTCGGCTTTCAAGGGAGGTTGATGCGGCAAGTAAGCAAGGCTTGCGAGGAACCCGCTCTCCCGCCCGCCGATCGCCTCACCCCGCCACCGCACCACGCCTTCTTCGGCCTGCAGCAGTCCAGCGAGCACACGCAGCAGAGTGGTTTTCCCGGCGCCGTTCGGGCCGCGAATCTGCAGACATTCACCGGCGCGCAGGGCAAAGGAGAGGGCTCGGAGGACAGGATAGTCGCCGCGGTAGAACCAAATATTTTCTGCCGTCAATTCAGACATTTAGGAAGCAATTCTCAAGCGACTTCCGCATCAATATTCACTGGTGCCCCGGGCCGGAATCGAACCGGCACGGCCTTGCGGCCAACGGATTTTAAGTCCGTAGCGTCTACCTACTCCGCCACCGGGGCCGACCAGCGAAGAAGACTACCATGCGTCGGTTGCTGCTATGGTCTCGCCCCAGTGATCTCTCCGCCACGAGGCGCATGCCCTTATGAACCGTCGCAACCCACCTCACCGCCCCGCCGCGCTGACGCCCCTGCTGCTGCTCATCGCCCTGTTGAGTGCCTGCACGCCACGCGAGCGGGTCGAACGCACGCCCGGTGACCCCGCCAGCAGCCGCCAACTCGATACTGGAGAGATTGTCGGCTACGCCAATCCGGCGGGCGGTTACTCCTGGCTCGGCATCCCCTACGCTGCGCCACCCACGGGCGAGTTGCGTTGGCGTGCGCCGCAACCGCCAAAGGCCTGGAGCGGCGTGCGCAATGCCCTGCTGCCGGGCGAGCCGTGTACGCAGTACGGCTCACAGCTCGGGGGTGTCGGCGCTCCGGGCAGTCAGCAGGGTTCAGAGGACTGCCTGTACGTCAACGTCTACGCGCCGAAACTCAGCGCCGACGAAGCTCGGACGCGTTCGCTTCCGGTCATGGTGTGGATCCACGGTGGCGGGAATACCGTCGGCCACGGTGCCTTCGTTGATGGCGGCGTGCTGGCCGCGCGCGAACAAGTCGTGGTCGTTACGATCAACTACCGGCTCGGGCCATTCGGTTGGTTCGTGCCCCCGGGCAATCCCCGGCTTGACTCGCATGGCCCCGAGGATCTCGATGCGTCCGGAAACTACGGCTCGCTCGATGCGGTCGCCGCGCTGCGTTGGGTGCAGCGCAATGCGCGCGCCTTGGGTGGCGACCCCGGCAATGTCACGGTGTTTGGTGAATCGGCCGGTGGAACCAATGCCCTCGCGCTACTTGTCACACCGACGGCCGAGGGCCTGTTCCATCGTCTGATCGTGCAGTCGCTGGGGTTCGGCTTTTCGAACGTGCCGACCGACGACTCTCCCCTCAGCACCGCGGCCGTCCTGCGCCGGCTGCTCGTCAGTCAAGGCCGCGCCGCGGACGCCGCCGCCGCCGATGCGCTGGCCCGACGTATGACGATCGAGGAACAAACGGTATTCCTGCGCAGCGTCGACCCCTGGGCGCTATACGCCGCCTATCCGAAGCCGGGCAGCGAGTGGGACCGAATTCCCTCGGTGTTTCAGGACGGCGTGGTGATCCGACGCGGCGAACTTGCCGCGCTGCTCGCCGACCCCGCCACTCACATCGACGTACCCACGATTCTCGGCACCAATCGGGACGAGCCCAAGATCTTCATGGCGTTCGATCCGCGCCTCGTGCGCAGTGCCTTCGGGCTACCGTACGCCTTGCGCGATCCTGCCAACTACGAGCGCGAGGCGCGTTATCGATCGCTGCTGTGGAAAGCCGACGGCGTCGACTCGATCGCCGAGCGCCTCGCCACGAATGGTGCACCGGCCTACGCATACCGTTGGGACTGGGACGAGCAAGGCAACGCCTACGGAATGATCGACCTATCGATGGTGGTCGGCGCTGCACACGGCCTCGAAATCCCCTTCGTGTTCGGTTTCTTTGATCTCGGGCCGCGCTCCGAACTCTTGTTCCACGAACGCAACGAAGCGGGGCGCCTCGAGCTGAGCGCGCGCATGATGGGCTACTGGGCCGAGTTCGCCGCCACCGGAAATCCCGGACGCGGTCGAAGCACCGAGTCGCCGCAGTGGCTCCCCTGGAGTGCAGACGCCGCGGCAGCACGCATGATGGTCTTCGACACGATGACGGACAGCGGCATTCGCATGCTGCCAAGCAATGTGTCACGCGAGACCGTTGTCGCCGTGATGCAAGCCGAGAGTTTGCCCGATACCGACCGATGCCAGCTGTTCCGCGCCACATTCCGCAATCGGCAAGATCCCTGGGCAGATGCCGCGTGGCAGCGCTACGCCGCGGGTCGCTGCAGCGGGCCGCGCGTCATGTCGGGGGTGGCGGCGGCATCGAGCGAGTGACGCGGTAGATCACCCCAGCGTAATCGTCAGAGATGTAGATCGATCCGTCGGCGGCCTCGAGCACGTCGACGGGTCGACCGATCAAACCGGCCTCGCCGCGAAAGCCCTGTACGAAGGGCCGCTCGCGGATGCGGCCGTCCGCGTCCCAATCGAGCGCAACGACGGCGTAACCATCCGGCACCGCACGGTTCCACGACCCGTGCAGCGCCACGAGCGCCGTGCGCGCGTAGTCAGACGGCCGCTCGGGATGACGCAGGAACCGAATGCCAAGCGGCGCGTTGTGCGCGCGGAACGCGTGCGCGGGCGGCGTGGCGGCAGCGACTTTCGCTGCATTGCCAGGGCCATACTCTGGATCAACGATGTTGCGCCCATGGACATAGGGCCAGCCGTAGTCGCGACCCGCCTCGATGCGATTGAGTTCGTCGGGTGGAATGTCTTCGCCGATGAGATCGCGGCCGTTTTCGGTGGCATACATCGCGCCATCCCACGGCGCCCAATCGAGCCCGTAGGGATTGCGCGTACCCGTGGCGATTATTTCACCGCCGCTGCCATCGAGATTGAAGCGCATGACCGTCGCGCGTCGCGGGTCGGGCTCGATGCAGACATTGCAGGTCGAACCCTGCCCGAGATACAACTTGCCGTCGGCACCGACGCGCACGCTCTTGCGCCAGTGGTTACCGTCGGCCGTAAGTCCCGTGACGATCGGTTGCGGTGTGCCCTCCACGCGCCCCTGCGCTTCATCGAAGCGGACCCGCACCACCCGAGAGGCCTCGGCCAGATACAGCCAGCCCTCGTGCAGGTCGATGCCGTTTGGTCGATCGAGTCCTTCGAACAGCACGACTCGGCCATCTGATCGACCGTCGCCGTCGCGATCGGCGCGTAGCAGCAGCAAGCGCCCGCCGCGCGGCTGGGTCAGCAAGACATCGCCCGTCGCCGTACCCGCCATCAGACGTGCGCTCGGTACATCCTCGGCCCACACGCCGATGCGAAAGCCTTCCGGCACCCGCAGCTGCCGCGCGACCACCTCGGCGTTCGGCGTCTCGCCACCCTCCTCGCGCAGCATCTTCCACAACATCGCCCGATCAGAGATCGCGATTCCACCCAGGAAAATCAGCCACACGAAGTAGCCGATGGCGATGACCGCAAGGCCTATCGCAGAAGAGACGAGGATTTTTATCCAGCGTGGCCAACGTGTATTCATCATTACCTCAGGCCGCAAGGGCCGCATGGTAGCCACGCTCGAGTTGCGCGATACGATCCTCGAGCGCACCGGTGTAGCCCACTGACAATCTGACGAGACCCGGGCTGATGCCCGCTGCCTCGAGCGCAGCGGCATCGAGTTCACTCGAGGTGCTCGAGGCACTCGCGCTCATCAACGTGTCGCTGAAACCGAGGCTCACGGCCATGTAGCCGAAATCTTCGACGTTCTGCAGGTGCTCCATGAAGCGGAACGCCCGCGCCGCCGTGCCGAGATCGAGCGTCAGCAGGCCGCCCGCGCCATAGCCCTCGTTGCACAGTTCGCGAAATCGCGCGTGATCGGGATGCGAGCGCAGGCCCGGATACATCACCTTGGCACGCAGCGCCTCAAGACACTGCGCGTAGGCCAGCGCCCGGGTCGAATGCTCGCGCATCCGCATGCCGAGACTCGGCATGCGCGTAGCCACCTCGTAGGCCGCACGGGGATCCATCGCCGGCCCGAGCAACATGAGGCTACCCAGGTGCAGATCGTACAGGCCGTCGATGGTGCTGCCCTGCGCGCACACACAGCCGGCGACGATGTCCGAGGCACCGTTGATGAATTTGGTCAGGCTGTGCACCACCACATCGGCACCATGCAGCGCCGGCGTGACGATCACCGGCGCGAAGGTGTTATCGACGATTAGCTGGGCATCATGCTCGTGCGCGATCGCGGCCAGCGCCGGCAAGTCGGCGACCTGCAAGGTCGGATTGGACATCGTCTCGCAGTACAGCACCCGGGTCTTGGCGCGAAACGCTCGTCGCACGGCATCGAGATCGGCCAAATCGACGAAACTTGTCTCGATCGCCGCCTTGCGAGGCAGGAAGTCATGCAGCAAGGCCCAGGTCCCACCATACAGGGCTTGGCCCGCGACGATGTGCTCACCCGAATTGCAGGCGTTGAGCAACACGCCGGAAATGGCGGCCATACCGCTTGCCGTGCAATAGGCACTCGGCATCGCCTCGAGCGCCGCCAGATGGCGCGCGAGCACCATGACCGTCGGGTTGAAGTGCCTTCCGTAGAGAAAGCAGCCGCCCCGCGGCCCGTCCCGCCCCTCGAACATCTCCGGCATCTTGCCGGCCTCGAGAACCGTGAACGTGGCGCTGGTTTCGATCGACAGGTTGACCCCGCCGTGCTCCCCAAACTCGTGCCTCGAGCGGGCGATCCGCGCCATGGGGTCGCGGGGCAATGCTGCGGCGCTCTCCATTCGGGTCATCGGCGATCTCCATTCACGAGGCGGCGACAAGTATCCCGCAAACCCGGCCGCGCCGTTAGAATCCGCTCATGAAACACGCCCCCCTCGCTCTGGCCGGGTTGCTGGCCGTCACCCTCCTTCCGGTCACCGCCCCCGCGGCCGTCAAAACCACGCCCGGGCAGGCCGACCAACGCTTCGCCCAGCTCGAGCAGTTATTGCCAACGCCGAACACCGTTCGGACGGCATCGGGCGCGCCCGGCGCACAGTACTGGCAGCAACGCGCGGACTACCGCATCAAGGTGACGCTCGACGAAACGCGTCATCGGCTCAAGGCTCGCCAGAGCATCACCTACATGAATCGCTCGCCGGATACGCTCTCGTACATCTGGCTGCAGCTTGACCAGAACATCTTCAAGGACGATTCGATCTCCAGGCGCTCGGAGGTCGCATCCAACTCGGGGACGCGGCGCGACTCGATCGGCGCCGGCGACAGCCTGAGTTTTGCGGCGCTCCGACGTCACCACGCGTTTGAGGACCGCAAGTACGGCTATGAGATCGGCCCCGTGCGTGATGCCGGCGGACGAGTGCTGCGTACCACCCTCAACGACACCATGCTGCGCATTGATCTGCCGCAGCCGCTGCGCCCGGGTACCAGCATCGAGATCAACTTCGACTGGGAATCGAACATCGTCGACGAAGCCCCCATCGGCGCCCGCGGCGGTTACGAGCACTTTCCCGACAGCAACACCTACCAGCACTTCCTCGCGCAATGGTTTCCGCGGCTGGTCGCCTACACCGACTACACGGGCTGGCAGCACAAGCAGTTCCTGGGTCGCGGTGAATTCACGCTCGAATTCGGTGACTACGACATCGAACTGACGGTCCCCGCCGATCACATCGTGGCCTCGACCGGCGTGCTGCAGAACCCGGATGCCGTGCTGACGGCGACGCAGCGGGCGCGTTTGAAAAAGGCCGAGACGGCCAAGAGCCCGGTGTTCATCGTCACTCCGCAAGAGGCGGTGGAGAACGAAAAGACCGGTACCAGCCAGATGCGCACCTGGCGATTCAAGGCCGAGAACGTCCGCGACTTCGCCTGGGCGAGCTCGCGCAAGTACATCTGGGATGCGATGGGCTATCGGCAGAACGACGCCAAGCAGCCATTCGTGATGGCGATGTCCTTCTACCCCAACGAAGGTGAGCCCATCTGGTCGAAGTATTCGACCCACGCGGTGATCCACACCATGGAGGTGTATTCACGCTTCTCCTTCCCCTATCCCTATCCGGTGGCCATCTCGGTCAACTCCTGGGAACGCGGTGGCATGGAGTATCCGATGATCACCTTCAACGGCTACCGGCCGACGCGGGACGAAAAATCGGGCAAGCTCACTTACTCGCGCAACACCAAGTACGGGCTGATCGGCGTGATCATCCACGAGGTCGGCCACATCTATTTCCCGATGGTCGTCAACTCCGACGAACGTCAGTGGACCTGGATGGACGAGGGTCTCAACACCTTCCTCGAATACATCGCAGAGCTCGAGTGGGAAGAGAACTTCCCGACCTTCGGCGACAAAACCAACGTCCTCGACTTCATCACCGGCTACATGCAGTCGCAGGATCAAGTACCGATCATGACCAACTCCGACACCATCGTGCAGTTTGGTCCCAATGCCTACTCGAAGCCGGCCGCCGCGCTCGCGGTGTTGCGCGAGGCCGTGATGGGCAGGGAACTGTTCGACCACGCGTTTCGTGAATACTCCAACCGCTGGAAGTTCAAGCGACCGACGCCCGCCGACTTCTTCCGTACCATGGAAGATGCCTCCGGAGTCGATCTCGATTGGTTCTGGCGCGGCTGGTTCTACGGCACGGACTACGTCGACGTGTCGGTCGGCGACATGCGCGCGTATCAGATCTCGTCGCAGGATCCGGAAACGGAATTTCCGCTGCGCCGCGCCGAGTTCGCGGCCAACTGGCCAGAGTCGTACTCGCAGCGACAAAACCGCGCCGAGGGCCGCCAGACCCGTGTTGAACGTTATCCGGAGCTCAAGGACTTCTATAACGAAAACGATCCGTTCGTGGTCAACAACAAGGACCGCAATCAGTACAAGGAATTTCGCGACAAGCTCGAAACGTGGGAGCGCACTGCGCTCGATCGTGCCATCAAGGCGGGCGAGCACGTGCATTTCGTCGACTTCCACAATCTTGGCGGACTCGTCACGCCGCTGCCCCTGACGCTGACCTTTGCCGACGGCAGCACCGAGGAGTACCAGGTGCCCGCCGAGGTCTGGCGCTACAACGCCGAGAAGGTGACGAAGCTCTTTATCCGCAAGCAGCGCCTCGTGAGTGTCGAACTCGACCGAAGCCATCTGATCGCTGATGCGGACAAGAGCAACAACATCACGCCTCGACGCATCGAGCAAAGCCGTATCGAACTGTTCAAGGGGCGCGACAGCGGCCGTAATCAGATGCTCGACGCGCTGGCAGAGTTGAAGGGTGAGCCCAAGAGCGGCGAGAAGACCGAGACGAAGGCGCTGCCCTTGCAGCCCGCTCCGCCGAAGTGAACGGGGCCGGCGCGCAGCGTCGGCGCCTCCTTCACTTCGCGGTTTCAGCAGCCGCGGGAGTGTCGCTCGCGGTTTGTCGGCACGACGCCTTTGCGCATCGATCGCACGTCACGCTCACACGCGTCATTCCCAACCCGCGCACGGGTCGTTGGGAGTTCGTGCACGCCATCCACTATCACGACGCACTGCGACTGCTGGCGGTGCGCGGGGTACGCGATGACGTGCAGCCCGCCTCCGTCGAGGGCCGAGCCCGCCTTGCACTCGAAGTCGAACGAGGCTTTCGTTGGCTCGCACCGACCGGAGAGGTGCTGCAGCCCTCGACCGTGGGCGCCGAACTCGAAGGTGACAACGTCTACGTCTATCAGGAGTTGCCCGCACCGGCGACAACCGGCCGCTACGCCGTCGAAGCCACTTTGATGCAGGATGTGTTTCCCGATCAGGTGAACAACATCAGCCTCGAGTTCACCCTGCGGCGCACGACGCTACGGCTGTCACGTCGGCAACCGCGTGGCGAGTTCACTCCGCCTTCGTAGACGGTGCACTAAATTTGCTGGATCGCCCTGCCTGACGTCGGCCTGGCGCATAGTCTTCGAGCACGTGCGCGGCGAGTTCCGCTTCGGTGAAATACACACGCTTGGTCTGCTGGCTCGCGAACAGTCGCGCCTGATCGGCATAGTGCGGCGAGCGTTCACGGGATGAGGCCGCGCCGAATTGGTGAACACTTTGGCTGCTGAGGCGTCCGTTGCGATCCCAGCTGACAAACATCATGAAGCCATCACCGGCCACCGCGCGCAGCCGACCATCGGCCTCGGCGATCGAATGCACCGCGCGCAGCATGTCCGGGGCTCCATCGAGCGGTAGATCGACCTTGCCGCGGCGCAAACGGCTCACCTCGCCCCACAGCGGATCAAGGCGTCCGAAGCCCGTCATTAGTTCGGTCGCCGCGCCGCGCAAGGCTTCGGTCAATTCACTCTCAGGCATAGGCTGACCCTGTTGACGGGCGCGCTCGCGAGCCTCGAGCACGCGATTCGCTGCCAGCACGCCGATCGCAGCCGACCGATTTCGCTGATCGGTGCGTAAGTCCCAACCGGCCAGCGTTCCGAGCGCACTCTGCATCGTCGGATCATCCGTACCCTTCGGGATCGCGAGCAGGTCTCGCACGACAGCAGCCAACTCGGACTGCGGACTGATGCCAAGGTCGAACTTGTAGCGCCGGAATTCGTCATCGGAGATCTGTTCGTCCGAGCCGTAGGTCTCGAGCAGTCGCCAACCACGGTTTGTCTCGCGGGTCTCGACGCCCATATCACGCGCAAAGTTGGCCTCGCCCAGCGCCTCGCGCGGCAGGGTCGCCTGCAACGGCGTGTTGTTCGCGTTGAAGAGGATCCCCGAGGAGGGATTCCACCACTGCGGTACTTCGCTGAAAGGCCGGTACTCGCTCCAGATGAGCGACGAGCGATCTCCAGGCAACTCGCCTGTCCAGTCGACGTTGCCCACACGTCGCGGAAACAGGGCGTTGTAAACGTAGCCGATGTTGCCTTCGGCATCCGCGTAGAGATAGTTGATGCTAGGCAAAGCCTGCAAGCCGAGCGCCGCGCGCCACTCCTCGAGATTACGAGCGCGATTCAGGCGATAGTATTGCAACGGCATTCGTAGCTCGTTCATGCCTGCGTAACGCACGGCGAATATGCCCTGCGGCGTCTCGATCACCGGGCCATGCACGCTGCGCCGGACTTCCCGGTGCACCGTCCAGCGGAACGGACCCCAGAGTCGGACTCTGAGCTTGGCCTCACGCTGCTCGAAATCGACCCAGCGTCCATCGAGTCGATATTGCTCCGGGTCATCAGGGTTGATGGTCAGGCGGTAAACATCGATGAGGTCGGGTCGATTGACGGTGTTCGCCCAACCGAGGCGCTCGCCGTGTCCGTGCAGCATGAACGGCGAGCCCGGGAAGAACCCGCCCGCGACGTGCCAACCCTCGTCGCTCTGCAATACGGCCTCGTACCACGCAACGGGTCCCTCGAGCGGCTGATGCGAGTTGACGAGCAGGCGCGTGTGACCGTCCTCGGAGCGCGAAGGCGCCACGACCACGGCATTCGATCCTCGCGGAGGGTCGTCCGTCACCTCACCGATGAGGCGCGCGAGTTCACGGTCGAGACCGTAGAAGAGCGGCACTTTGAGGACGAAACCCGCAGCGATGTCCTCGCCCCTGACGGGCAGCAGACCCTCTGGCACTTCGCGTGGGTTCAATGCACCGTAGTAGTTGAGGCCATCTGCATAGGCCTTGAGCACGGCGCGCACCTCGGCCGGCAGATCGCTGGAATAGCGTGCCTCGACTGCTGGCCATACGCCGAGCAGATGCACGAGGTAATCGCCGGCTGCGGCCGATGCCCCGTGCTCAGCGGCACGCGTGCCGCGGGCTGCCATCACCACCTCGGCAATGGTCGGAAAGTCGTCCTCGGAGTGCGCGAATGCGAGACCGAAGGCCACATCGACGTCGCGCCGACCGCGGATATGGGGCACACCCCACTCGTCGCGGCGAATCCGCGCATCGTAGGTCTTCGCCACGGACATCAATTGGTCGACGTCGGGCTCAGCAATGCGGTTGGGCCGATCCAGCAGCCACAGGCCGCCTGCCGCGGTGGCGGCGAGCGCCGCTACGGCGACCACGACCCAGACGATGGTGAAGAGAAGTTTGCGCATCATCGGCCCTCGCCTCCGCTATCGGCCAAGTCGCGCAAATACATAGGGAAATGGAGGCTAGGGTCGGAATCGAACCGGCGTAGACGGCTTTGCAGGCCGCTGCATGACCACTCTGCCACCTAGCCGCGCCGAAAAAAAGAAATGGAGCGGGAAACGAGACTCGAACTCGCGACCCCGACCTTGGCAAGGTCGTGCTCTACCAACTGAGCTATTCCCGCCCGGGGACAGAGGCCGAGGATTGTAGTGTCCCCTCCGCCCAAGTCAAGGCAAACCGACGTCTCCCCTCGCCGCTCTCAGGACGCACCCCGCAGATCCGGCCAGGCTGCCCGAAGGTAGTCGATGGCCGACACCAGCGTCAGCACCGCGGCAATGACGGTTAACACCAAACCGACCTGGTACGTCGGCAGGATCCACACGTCCCAGCGAATCAACATCATCGAGAGGCCAACGATCTGCAGGATGGTCTTGAGTTTGCCGAGTCGCGACACGGCGACCTTGCGTCGTTGCCCGATCTCGGCCATCCACTCGCGCAGCGCCGAGATCGCAATCTCGCGGCCGATGATCACGATCGCAGGAAGAACCACGACGAAACGCGGATCCTTACTGACGAGCAACACGAGCGCGACGGCCACAATGAGTTTGTCGGCCACGGGGTCGAGAAACGCGCCGAGCCGCGAGGTTTGCCCCCACTTACGCGCGAAGTAGCCATCGAGCGTATCGGTGATACCGGCGATCGCAAACAAGGCGCCCGCCGCCGGATCAGACCAGTGATACGGCAGGTGGAACAGGACGACCACGAGCGGAATCGAAAAGATCCGCATCCAGGTCAGGGCATTGGGGACGGTCCAGAGCATGCGTTACTCGCCGGGGTGCAGCGCATCATAAAGGGTTTGGGCCAATGTCGGGCCCACACCCGGTGCCCGTTCGAGATCCATGCGACCCGCCTTGAGGATGCCCTGCAGCCCACCGAAGTGCAGCAATAGGGCTTTGCGCTTGGCGGGACCGAGGCCCGGCACCGTCTCGAGGATCGACTCGTTGAAGCGCTTCGCCCGTCGCCGACGGTGTCCCGTGATGGCGAAGCGGTGCGCCTCATCGCGGATCTGCTGCAGCAGGCGCAAGGCCGGCGACGCCGGTCCTGGGATCAGCGGCGCCTCCCCGGCGGGCGCCCAGTGCAGCCGCTCCTGACCGGGCTTGCGATCCGGCCCCTTGGAAATACCGACCAACGGCTGGTCCGTGATCCCCTGCTCCGCCAGCACTTCGCGCACCCCGGCGAGTTGCGCCGGTCCACCGTCGATCACCAACAGGTCGGGCGGCGGGATCTCCCCCGCCTGCACCCGTGCGTAGCGGCGACCGACAGCCTGGCGCAGCGCGCCGTAATCATCGCCCGGCGCCACGCCGGTGATGTTTAGTCGGCGATAGTCCTTCTTAAGGGGGCCCTCAGGCCCGAACACCACGCAGGAAGCGACCGTACCCTCGCCCTGGGTATGACTGATGTCGAAGCACTCCATGCGCTCCGGGGGTGCAGGCAACTGCAGCAGATCGGCCAACGCTGCCTGCAACTGTTGGTATCCCTCCTTGCGTGACTGACGCATCCGCAGCGCGTTGCGCGCGTTCTCGACCGCCATCTCCACCCAGCGCGCCGCCAGACCTCGTTGGGCTCGGTGCAATCGAACCGCGTGACCTGCCATGCCACCCAGTGCCTCGCCGAGTGCCGGGGCGTCCTCGAGCTCGAGGTTCGGATAAATGACCGGAGGCGGCGACTGCGCGGCGTAGTACTGCATCATGAAGGACGACAGCGCCTCGGCCGGCGTCGCGAGATCGGCCCGCGGAAAGAAGCTGTGCGTGCCGAGGCTGCGCCCGCCGCGCACCGGCATGACGCTGACGGCGTAATTGCCGGGGTCACCCGCGAGGGCAAACACATCGGCGTCGCGCTCGTCGTCGGCTGCCATCACCTGCTGCGCCTGCAATTCCTTGATCGCGGCGATCTGGTCGCGCAGCGCCGCGGCACGTTCGAACTCGAGCCGCTCGGCCGCCCACTCCATGCGCGCAGCAAGCTGCTGTTGCACCTCGTCGTTGCGACCCTCCAGGACCTTCATCGCCGCTTCGACGTCCTTCGCATAGTCGGCCTCGCTGATCAGAGCGACGCAAGGTGCAGAGCAGCGGCCGATCTGGTGCTGCAGACAGGGTCGACTGCGATGCGCGAATTGGCTGTCACGACAATTGCGCAGCCGAAAGATCTTCTGCAGATGATTCAGCGACTCGGTCACGGCACCCGCGTTGGGATAGGGACCGAAGAACCGGCCCGGCGCATTGCGCGATCCGCGATAGATCCCCAGCCGCGGGAAGGCGTGACCGCCGGTGAACCAGAGATACGGAAAGCTCTTGTCGTCACGCAGCACTACGTTGTATTTCGGGTGCAGTGCCTTGATCAGGTTGTGCTCGAGCAGCAGTGCCTCGGTCTCCGAGCGCGTCACCGTGACTTCCATGGCGGCAATCTGCGCCACCAGGGCCTGCACCTTGGGGATCACGTTCGAGGGCACAAAGTAACTGCCGACCCGATCGCGCAGACTCTTGGCCTTGCCGACGTAGAGCAAGGCACCGGCGGCATCGAACATCCGATAGACGCCAGGTCGACGCGGCAGGCTCGCTACGAACGCGCGTGCATCGAACGGGGTTGCCGTCATGGGGGCCGGATCGCTCACGGGCGCATTATGTCAGCCGACGCCCTGCAGGACTCAGTGGGTGCGGGAAAGATCACGTGCTTGAGCCAGCACCTCGCGAAACATCTCCGGCGTTAGCCGCCGCGTCTGGGTGTTGTAACGGCTGCAATGATACGAATCGAGCAGCCAGCGATCGGACCCGAGCGCATGACGGGCCGCGTGCGCAAAGCGGAACTTGCCGCGCGGCAGCGCTAGCGCATCGAGCACCGCGTCGTGGGCGATCCGACCAAGCGCCACCACGACCCGCACGGTGTCGTGCGCCGCGAGTTCAGCGCGCAAAAACGCATTGCAGGTGCGTATCTCCGCCGGCGTAGGCTTGTTGGCGGGCGGCAAGCACTTGACGGCATTGGTGATGCGCACCCCGGTGAGCTGCAGACCATCGTCGCGCGACACAGAGACCGCGGCGCTCGAAACGCCAAGCGCATGCAGGGTGTCGTAGAGCAGGATGCCGGCGTGATCCCCCGTGAAGGGTCGGCCGGTGCGGTTGGCGCCGTGCAAGCCCGGTGCAAGGCCCACGATGAGCCACCGGGGTGCCGCGTCGCCGAATGCCGGGACGGGCGCCGCGTGGTAACCGGGGAAACGCTCCCCCGTCGACTCGCAGAACGTCGCGAGCCGCGGACAGCGCCGACATTGCGGATCGAACAGTGCGTCGGCCACGACTAATCCGCCATGTGCCGAATGATGGCTTCGCCAAATCCGGAGCAACTCATGAGACGAGCGCCCGGAATCAGCTGCTGCATCGCCTCTTCCACGTTACGTCGCGCAGCGAGTTCACGCTTGCTGGCACGAATGGCCTCGCGCAGGCGAGCCAAATCGTAGGTCAACTCTTTCGCCGCGATGGTGTTGGCCACACCCTTGATGATGAGATCCGCCGCCTCGGTCCACTTGAGATAGCGCAGCATCATCTCGGCCGACAGGATGATCGAACCCGGGTTGACTCGATCCTTGCCGGCAAAGCCCGGTGCCGTGCCATGCGTAGCCTCGAACACCGCAAGCCCGTGACCGATGTTGCCGCCCGGTGCAATGCCGATGCCGCCGACCTGCGCCGCGAGCGCATCGGAGATGTAGTCGCCATTGAGGTTGAGCGTCGCGATCACGTCGTACTCTTCGGGTCGCAACAACACCTGCTGCAGGAAGTTGTCGGCGATCACGTCCTTGATGACGATGTCTTTCCCGGTAATCGGGTTGCGGAAACTCAGCCACGGTCCGCCATTGAGTTCGGTTGCGCCAAACTCTTCCTTGGCGAGCTGGTAACCCCAATTACGGAACGCGCCCTCGGTGAACTTCATGATGTTCCCCTTGTGCACCAGCGTGACCGATACCCGATCGTTCTCGATGGCGTACTGGATCGCCATGCGGATCAGGCGCTGACTGCCCTCCTTCGATACCGGCTTGATGCCGATGCCGGAACTTGCGGGGAAACGGATGCCCTTGGCCTTCAACTCGCTTTGCAGAAAGTGAATCAGACGCTGGACTTCCTGCGAGCCTGCGGCGTACTCGATGCCCGCGTAAATGTCCTCGGTGTTCTCGCGAAAGACCACCATGTCGGTGAGCGAAGCATCCTGCATCGGTGTCGCGACGCCCGGGAAATAGCGGATCGGCCGGACGCAAGCGTAGAGATCGAGCACCTGACGCATCACCACGTTGAGTGACCGGATACCACCGCCGATCGGCGTGCCGAGCGGGCCCTTGATCGACACCACATATTCCCGCAGCGCGTGCAGCGACTCGTCAGGAAACCAGGTGCCGCAGATCCGATTGGCCTTTTCGCCCGCGTAGACCTCCATCCACTCGATACGCCGCCGCTCGCCGTAGGCCTGGGCCACCGCAGCGTCGACCACGCGACGCATCACGGGCGTGATGTCGACTCCGATGCCGTCCCCTTCGATGAACGGAATGATGGGACGGTCGGGCACCTCGATCGAACCGTCGGCGTTGATCGTGATGCGCTCGCCCGATGACGGCAGAGTGATGTGTTCGTATTTCATAGAGAATCCGCGCCCCCGGCTGCTGCGAGGGCGCGGATTCTACCCGAGCCTCGCTCGCTCAGCCTACGGCGAACTGAGCCTCTTCCGTGGAGCCTTTCATCGCCGTCACCGACGAGTTGCCCCCCGTCACCGTCTGGGTGACGTCGTCGAAGTACCCGGCACCGACCTCGCGTTGGTGCTTGGTCGCGGTATAGCCGTCCTTCTCGGATGCGAACTCCGCCTGCTGCAACGCCACGTAGGCACTCATCTGGCTCTCGCGGTACCCCTTGGCGAGGGTGAACATCGAGTAGTTGAGGGCATGGAAGCCGGCGAGCGTGATGAACTGGAACTTATAGCCCATGGCGCCGAGCTCGCGCTGGAACTTCGCGATCGTCGCGTCGTCGAGCTTCTTCTTCCAGTTGAACGACGGCGAGCAATTGTACGCCAGCAACTTGCCCGGGAACTGGCGATGGATCGCCTCGGCGAAATGCTTCGCCTCTTCAAGGTCCGGCGTACCGGTCTCGCACCACAGCAGATCCGCATACGGCGCATACGCGAGCCCGCGGGCGATGGCCGTCTCGAGCCCCGCACGCACGTGGCAAAATCCTTCGCTGGTGCGACCTTTCTCGGCGTCTATGAAGGGACGATCGCGCTCATCGACGTCGGCCGTCAGCAGGTTGGCACTTTCGGCATCGGTACGCGCGACGAGGATCGTCGGTACATCGCAGACGTCCGCTGCAAGGCGCGCAGACACCAGCTTGCTCACCGCCTCCTGTGTCGGCACGAGCACCTTGCCGCCCATGTGCCCGCATTTCTTTGCCGACGACAACTGGTCCTCAAAGTGAACGCCAGCGGCGCCCGCTTCGATCATGCCCTTCATCAGCTCGAAGGCATTGAGTACGCCGCCGAAACCGGCTTCGGCATCGGCTACGATAGGCTGCAGCCAGTCGATGGTGTCGTTGCCCTCGGCATGGTGGAGCTGATCGGCACGCAGCAAGGTATTGTTGATGCGACGGACGACCTGCGGCACCGAGTTCGCCGGATACAGCGACTGGTCGGGGTACATTTCGCCGGCGAGATTGGCATCACCAGCCACCTGCCAACCAGACAGATAAATCGCCTTCAGACCCGCGCGCACCTGCTGCATCGCCTGGTTTCCGGTCAGCGCACCGAGCGCGTTGACGAAGGGCATCGCGGCCATGTTGCGCCAGAGTTTCTCAGCACCTAGCCTCGCGAGCGAGTGCTCGATGCGCACGGTGCCCCGGAGCCGCACGACGTCTGCAGCCGTGTAGCCGCGCGTCACACCGCGCCAACGCGGATTGTCCTGCCAGTCACGAGTCAATTGTTCAGCGGTTCGCAGTTCCATGCGTGTCTCCTTCCTGTGTCCTTAGGAAATGTACGAGGGGTGGATCAGGGTCAATCAATCGAGCTCGCGATACGCCGCAAGCGTCAAAAACGTGGCGAACTCGGACGCCGTGGTGATGCCATCGAGCAGCGCCGCAGCCTGCTCGTAGCGGCCTGCCGCATAAGCCGACTCACCGAGCCACTGGCGCAATCGCTGCTGCTCCGCAGCCAGTTCTGCCCGGAACAACTCCGCGGTGATCTTGCGACCATCCTCGAGCACCCCGCGCGGGTGGTGGATCCACTGCCAGATCTGCGCGCGGGAAATCTCGGCCGTGGCCGCGTCTTCCATCAGGTTGTTGATCGGCACGCAGCCGTTGCCGCACAACCACGCAGCCATGTACTGCAGCGACACGCTGATGTTGTCGCGCAGACCCTCCGTGCTGATCGCACCACTTGGGATCTGCAACAGGTCCGTGGCCGCGACCTGCACGTCCTCGCGCAGGCGGTGTAACTGGTTGGCCGTCGGCATGAGGCGATCGAACACGTCCATCGCCACCGGCACGAGCCCGGGGTGCGCCACCCAAGTACCGTCATGCCCGTCGCCCGCTTCGCGTTCCTTGTCCGCTCGCACTTTGGCGATCGCAGCCTCGTTGGCCACCGGGTCGTGCTTGATCGGGATCTGCGCCGCCATGCCGCCCATCGCGAATGCGCCGCGCCGATGGCAGGTACGGATGCAGAGCAGCGAATAGGAGCGCATGAAGTGGGTCGTCATGGTCACGAGCCGACGCTCGGGCAGCACGAAGTCGGCTCGTTTCGCGAACTTCTTGATGAAGCTGAAGATGTAATCCCAACGCCCGCAGTTCAGTCCGACGATGTAGTCGCGGAGTTCAAAGAGGATTTCGTCCATCTCGAACGCCGCGAGTATCGTCTCGATGAGCACGGTGCATTTGATCGTGCCGTGCGCCAGACCGAGGCGCCGCTCGGTGAAATCGAACACCTCGGCCCACAAGCGCGCCTCGCGGTGACTCTCAAGTTTCGGCAGGTAGAAGTACGGTCCCGTGCCGCGCTCGCGCAGCGCCGCGTGGTTGTGAAAGACGTACAGCCCGAAATCGACGAGAGCGCCCGGCACAGCCCGCCCATCGTGCAGCAGGTGCTTTTCTGCGAGGTGCCAACCCCGCGGGCGCACGATAAGCACAGCGGTCTCCGCGTTGAGCCGATACGCTTTGCCCTCCGCGGAGGTGAAGTCGATACGCCGCAGCACGGCATCGCGAAGGTTCGCCTGACCGCCGATAACGTTGTCCCAGGACGGGGCAAGCGAGTCCTCACAGTCGGCCATGAATACTTTGGCGCCGCTATTGAGGGCATTGATGACCATCTTCCGATCGGTGGGACCGGTGATTTCCACGCGCCGATCGAGCAGATCGGCCGGAATGCCCGCGATGCGCCATTCGCCCTCGCGAACCGCGCGCGTCTCGGCGAGAAAATCGGGTAGTTCACCGGCATCGAGGCGCTGCTGGCGTTGCTCGCGGGCGCGTAGCAACTGCTCCACCCGCGGAGCGAAACGCGCGGCGAGCTCTGCGAGGAAGCCCAACGCCTCAGTGGTTAGGACTCCTTCGTCCGCGGGGCGCGCCCGAGTTCCGCTCGCCAATTCAATTGTCGACATCCAAGCCACTCCGCGGCCCAAGAACAGGGCGTCGATTGAATTCTAGACCTCGCGGTGAGAGTATTTACACAATAGAAATTTCACAGTGTGAATTTCACTCATGGCCGGACTGCTGCGACAAGGACATTTTCTCGGCTCTAAGTTGCGCAGCCTCCGCAAGCGCAACGGCTTGACACTCGATGAGTTGTCGGCCCGCTGCGTGCAACTCGAGCCCGACCACGCACCGTCCGTGTCCTACCTGAGCATGGTCGAGACGGGCAAGCGCGTGCCCTCGCCGCAGATGCTCGGCGTCCTCGCGGCAGTGTTCGGCAAGGAGCCGAGCTGGTTTCTAGATCGAACCGAGGCTCTGCCGCCCCAGCAACTGGGCGCCGCGCGACATCAGGGCCCCGTCAACGCCATGGCGCTCGAGCCCGCGTTCCTCTTTTCGAAGGATCTGTTGCAGATGGCCCTGCCGGAACTGCTCGTGCAAACGGGCACAAGCGGACAACAGTTCGCGCGCCTCTTGGTGCGGGTATGGCAGGAGACGCGCCAGAACGAATTCCCCGACATCGAACGGGCCGCCGAATCCGTCGGTCGCCGCAGAATGCCGCTGTCGCTCGAGGACACCCTGCACATCGTCAAGCAGCTGGACCTATCGATCCGCTGGATCGACAGCGAACGCCGCCACGATGGCGATCGACTGCTGCGCGCACGCTTCGAGGCTCCGGACACAATCGTCATCAACCGCCAGCTGCGCGACCAACCCGAGCGCCTCAAATACACGCTGGCGTTTTTCATCGGTCACCGCATTCTGCACAACGGCGATGGCGCAGTGCCGCCACACAGCGTGACGGGCGCGGCACCGATTGAGGAAGCGGGCCAGCAGGCCAGCGGAGGCATGGCACCACGCGATGTGCTGATGGCCTGGCGGGACTTCGAGTGCAGTGCCTTCGCCGGCGCTCTGCTCTGCCCGAAGCAGCCGTTTAGACAGTTCCTCGTTAGAGAACGTCACGAGATTGCGGCCTGCGAGCGCCTCGGGATCACACCGGCAGTGATGATGCGCCGCATGACGGCGATCTCGCCCTACCGGCATTGGCATTTCTTTGATGGCTACGCACCCGGCTTCCTGCGGGCCGTCTATCGCGGCAACGGCATCGCGCTGCCTTGGGGCAACATGAGTCTCGTGCCGGACCCCTGCCCGAACTGGGCCGTATTCCGCCTGCTGCGCGAACCGGCGGCTCCGCGTAACCGACCGGCAGAGCCTGTATCGCAGTTATCGATCATGCGCGATGCCGACGTTCCGCGCCTGTATTGCTGCCACTCCTTGCGTACGCGCGATGCGGCGGATGTCTCGCACGTATTGTCCGTGGGGATCGACCTTGCCCCGGCCTTCACCGCCCAAGGACTCGATGCGACGGCGATCATCGCGCAGATCGATGCCGCCTGCCGCCAGGGCGGCGGAACGGCGGTCGTTCCCGAGAGTGCAGCGCAAGCCATTCGCACGGTCAGTCACGTGCTGAACATTGCCTGGGTAGCGCGCTCGCTGGAGTCACCGGCTAGCGTGATCTGTCCTCGCAGCAGCGGCTGTCCGCGGCCGCAGCCCTGCGCCACAACACAGGACGTTCGGAACTAGCGGCGGCGGGATTCGCGGCTGACGCGATTGCGCTCGGCGATCAGCAGCGCGAGCTCAAGCGACTGCTCGTAATTGAGCCGCGGATCAACCGTCGACTTGTAGGCCCGCTGCAGGTCGAGATCGGCGAGACCGCGCGCACCGCCCGTGCACTCGGTGACGTTTTCACCCGTGAGCTCCACGTGCACCCCGCCCAGATGTGAACCGGCGTCTCGATGGATCTGCGAGGCAAGTTCGAGCTCGCGGAGGATGTTCTCGAAGCGGCGGGTCTTCAGGCCGCTCTGGCTCGTTTCGGTGTTACCGTGCATCGGATCACAGATCCACACCACGCCATGACCCGTTGCGCGCACGGCCTGGATGGCCTTGGGCAAAGCCGTCTCGATGTCCTTGGCGCCAAAGCGGTGGATCAACACGAGCTTGCCCGGAATGTTCTGCGGGTTGAGCGTGGTGACGAGCCGCTGCAGCCACGCCACGTCCATCGCGGTGCCGATCTTGACGCCAACCGGGTTGGAGATGCCACGGCAATACTCGACATGTGCGCCGTCGATCTGCGCCGTGCGCATGCCAATCCACGGCATGTGCGTCGAGAGGTTGTACCAGCGATCCTGACGCGGAATGAAGCGCGTCTGGGCCTGCTCGTAGTGCAGGACGAGCGCCTCGTGACTGGCATAGAAATCGGCACGCAGCGATTGGTGCACTTCCTTGGCGCTGATGGTCTCGAAAAACTCGAGGCCATCGGCCACCGAGGCCACGATCCGTTCGTACTCAAGCTTGAACGGCGAATGACCGACAAAACCGAGATCCCAGTACTCCGGGTGATGCAGGTCGGCAAAACCGCCATCGATCAGAGCGCGCACGAAATTGAGCGTCAGGGCTGCCCTCTCATAGCCGCGCAGCAGCAGCAGCGGGTCAGGCTCTCGCGCAGCCGGCGTGAACTCGGCATGGTTAACGATATCGCCGCGATACGAGGGCAGAGTGACCCCGTCGCGTGTCTCGGTATCGGCTGATCGTGGCTTGGCGTACTGCCCGGCCATGCGACCGACGCGAATGATCGGCTTCTTGAGTCCGTGCGTCAGCACGAGGCTCATCTGCAGCAAAATCTTCAGCCGCTGGGCGATCTTCGCGGACTCGCAGTCCTCGAAACTCTCGGCACAGTCACCCCCCTGCAGCAGGAAGCGCTCACCGCGCTGCGCCTCGGCGAGCTCCTCGCGGAGCTTCTCGACTTCCCAGGACACCACGATCGGCGGTAGGCGCGACAACTGCGCGACCGCATCCAGCAACGCTGCCTGATCGCGATACACGGGCTGCTGCTGCGCAGGCTTAGTCTGCCAGCTCGTCGGATTCCAGGCCTGATGCTCGGGCGTCTTCATAACGTACGGATTCTAGCCTGCTTTCCCGCGCTCCGCCGATTTCGCCTGTTGCCAGAATGCTTCCCACTGCTCCGCGGACAAACCCTTGAGGTCAAGCCCCTGCGCCGCAGCCTGCGTCTCGATGAAACCGAAGCGCCGCTCGAATTTGGCATTCGTCGCGCGCAGAGCGGCCTCCGGATCGAGGCCGAGCAGACGCCCCCAATTGGCGATCGTGAACAGCAGGTCCCCGAGCTCCTCGGTCTGCCGCTCGAGCGACTCGCCCTCGGCGAGCGTCGCCTCGAACTCAGCGAACTCCTCATCGACCTTGTCGCGGATACCTCGAGCATCAGGCCAATCGAACCCGACCGCTCGCGCCCGCTTGCCGAGCTTGGCAGAGCGGGTGAGCGCGGGCAGCGTCCGCGCGACTCCGGCGAGCACGCCAGCCTCCCCCCGGCCCTGGCGCTCCTCGCGTTTCAGCGCCTCCCACGCCGCGGTTTGCTGCGGGGCGGTGAGTGCCGTCTGCGTTGCGAACACATGCGGATGGCGCCGCACCAGCTTATCGCCCATGGCCACGGCCACGGCATCGAAGTCGAACCAACCACGCTCCTCAGCGATGCGCGCGAGGAACACCACCTGAAACAACACATCGCCGAGCTCATCGCGGATCGCATCGGGCGCACCCTGCCCCACCGCCTCGGCGAGTTCGTGCGCTTCCTCGAGCGTGTGCGGGATGATCGACTCGAGCGTCTGCTCGCGATCCCAGGCACAGCCTGTGGCGGGATCACGCAATTGCCGCATGATCTGCAGCAATCTCGCGATGGCGGTGGTCGGATCCTGATGCGTCATTCGTCGTCACCCCGCAGCATGCGACATAGCGTCATCAACATTCCCGCGGTGGCGCCCCAAATGTTGCGCCCCTCGTACGGGAAGTCCGTGAACTCGATGTCCTGATTTTCGAAGCGTCGTACGCGACGCACGTGATTGCGCGTATCGAGCAGGAACGCCAACGGCACCTCGAACGCCTCGGCGACCTCGGTGGGATCGACGCGGGGCGTGAAGAGCGGATCGACGAACCCCACCACCGGCGTCACCCGATAGCCCGTCACCACGAAGTGATCGGGCAGAAATCCGGCGACACGGATGAGCTCACGCGAGACACCGACTTCCTCCTCGGTTTCGCGTAGGGCCGCTTCGACAAAATCCTCCTCGGGGTGCTCGAGTCGACCGCCCGGGAAACTGATCTGTCCCGGATGGTGGCTGAGGTGCGAAGCGCGCTGCGTTAGCAGGATCCGCAGACCCTCATCGCGCTCGACGATCGGCACCAGGACGGCCGCCGGCACGGGTTGCTCGGGAAAAAACTTGCGCAGATGGCGACGACGCTCAGGTGATACCGGCCCATAGCGCCAGTCGTTGTCAGTCTCGGTGCGGGGCGCGGCGAGCACACGGGACTCGATCAGCGCCTTCAAGGCAGACGAGTCGAGCGTGGCGGGGTCGTGCAGGAGCATGGGGTATGATTCGCAGTCTATCACCGCAGCTTCGGGCACCCGGCATGAACCTTGATCCCATCGACGCCCTCTCACCGGTGGACGGCCGCTACGCACGCGCCACCGCAGCCCTGCGTGCGCACCTAAGCGAAGCGGCGTTGATCCGCGAGCGGGTGCGGGTCGAAGCGGAATGGTTGCTGACGCTCGCCCGCACGAGACCCGCCGGGCTCGCCGGAGTGGAGGCACTCACTCCCGCCGTGCTGGCGGTCGCCGAGTCGCTCGCCAAAGATCCCTCTGCGGGTGCCACGGCCGCGATCAAGGCGATCGAGTCGCGCACCAATCACGACGTCAAGGCGGTCGAGTACTACGTGCGCGATCAACTCGCCACCGCGGGCGCCAGCGCCGCCGCCCTCGAGCTCGTGCACTTTGGCTGCACGTCCGAGGACATCAACAACCTCGCCTACGCGCGCATGCTGCGCGGCGCACGCGAGGTGCTCTGCGAGCAACTCGATGCCGTCATTGCGACGCTGCAGTCGTTTGCCAGCCAGCACGCGCAGCTGCCGATGCTCTCGCGCACCCACGGACAGACCGCAAGTCCCACCACGCTCGGCAAGGAATTCGCCAACGTCGCCGCGCGACTGCAACGCGCGCGGACTCGTTGGGCGGCGGTCGCGATCCTCGGCAAGTGGAACGGTGCCGTCGGCAACTTCAATGCACACACAGCGGCCTTGCCTGCCGCGGATTGGCCGACCCTCGCGCGCGAGTTCGTAGAGTCCATGCAACTGACCTATAACCCGCTCACGACCCAGATCGAGCCGCACGACTGGATCGGCGAGTACTGCGACGCACTCGCCGCAGCGGACGTGATCCTCGTGGATTTCTCGCGTGACGCATGGGGGTACATCAGCCTTGGCTACCTGCGTCAGCGGGCGGTCGCGGGCGAAGTCGGCTCCTCCACGATGCCTCACAAGGTTAACCCGATCGACTTTGAAAATGCCGAGGGTAACTTCGGCATCGCCAATGCGTTGCTGCGGCACTTCGCCGACAAGCTTCCCGTCTCGCGCTGGCAGCGCGACCTCACTGACTCGACGGTGTTGCGCAATCTTGGCGTCGCACTGGGTCACGCCTTGATCGCGCTGCGCGCTCTGCAGCGAGGCCTCGGCAAGATCGAGCCCGATCCCGTACGCATCGCCGCCGATCTCGAGCACGCCTGGGAGGTGCTCGGC
>Ga0209358_10000663_pt1 | contig 29350 bp, 30 predicted proteins | sample LauGreFa1BDMLBSN_2_FD_187574 | JGI IMG/M metagenome (GOLD analysis project Ga0209358, IMG submission 187574) | Freshwater lake microbial communities from Lake Michigan, USA - Fa13.BD.MLB.SN (SPAdes) (version 2) | ecosystem: Environmental > Aquatic > Freshwater > Lake | place: Lake Michigan, USA...
TTTATATATACAAAAATAATTTAAAATTATTAAATCATTAGATATTTAAAAATAATAAAAATATTCTTACATATAATTTATTAAAAAAATTTAATATTTATTACCAGTTTAATAATACAAAATATTCCAGTATATATTGTATTTTGATTTAATAATATTATATACTGACATAAGTAATAAACCTTAATTCTTTTGATTCATAAATTAATTGAGTATAGTATATAAACTATTATTTATATATAAAAAATTTGAAAATAAAATAAAAATATAATTAATTTATATAAAAAAATTGATTATGTTTTAAAATTATATAAAACTCTAATTATATTAAATATAATATAAATACAAAAATGTTAAATACTTTCAATAAAGTTAATTTAATTAAAACAAAAAATAGATTTAAATTCCATACTGTAAAATCATATTTAGATAAATCGAAAAATGATAATTTTAATCCAGATAATCGTACAATATTTCAAGTATACCCACCATTAGCTGAAGTTACAGTATATGATGTTGATAGTTGTATTAATTCTATTAAAAATAAATTTTTAACAGAAACAGATAAAAGAGATATATTTTATAGTAACGGAATAGATTATGATAGAGTTTATCAATATTATAAACATGTAGAATCATTAAATAATCTTTATTATAACACAAATATTAATAATAATATTGATTTAACTGAACATTATAGAAATATATTAAATAATATATATTATTCATCATCAAATAAAAATGATACAAATAATTTTTATGAAATAAATAAAAATCATACAAATAAGTTATTCGTAGTAATTTCTTTAATTACTCATATATTATTTTCAAGTAAATAAATTAAAAAGCATCTTCATATAATTGTATAATTGGATCAATAATTTTTTTATTCATATTAAGTTTATTATAATATGTTTCTTCAGCTAATTTTCTAAATGTTGTTCTCATCTTTTCATCTAATTCAGGATTTTTTCCTTCATTATATGCTATAATTTGAGAACTATTTAATTTATCCAATAAGTCATCTCTAACTTTAGAAGCTAATTGTGCAATTTCTTCTTTTAATATCCAAATAGGTTTAGTAGTTTCAATAATTTTATCTTCTATACCATCTAATGTACCTAAAATACGTATAATTTTACCAGTAGAACAAACTACTGAACCATTTTCAACTCCAGATGCTAATTGTTTACCTAAAGTTTCAATTAAATTATTTTTTAAAGTCAAATTATTTTCATTATCAATTTTATTCCAAACATCAACTAAAATATCAATTTCAGTTTTATTAAATTGAGAATGTTTTTTAGTAGTTAAATTCTCTAAAACTAATAATGCATTAGATGTTTCTTCATTATTTAAATCTTGATTAATTAAAATACTATTTCTAACTTTATTTATAATATCTTGTTTTGTATTATTATTTTGTATATTATTTGAAATTGATTCTAAATTTTTTTTTGCAATTGAAACAACTGAATGATCATGTACATTTTGTGAATCATGTTTATATACTTCAGGTGTATTATTAAGATTACTAATATTATTAATATTAAAATTAAACATATTTTCAATATCTTGTTCAAAATCAAACATAGTAGTCCATTCTTCTTGTGTATTATTATTTATTTTATTATTTTTTATAATAGGATGACGTTCTGATTGTATTTTTTGCATTTTTGGTTTTTCAAATAAGCTCCAATGAATCGATACTATTCTATTTTCTGCAATTTGTAATGCTTCAATACCATAATTAATAGGAAATTCAACACCTTGTCTATCTTCATTATTAATTTTATCAGTACGTGCTTCAATATATTTAGTTTGTGCTAGACCTGCAATATTACCATCTGGACATTGAGCAGCAACTTTATAACATTTGATAGCAAGATCTTCATTTGGTAAATATCTAGGGAAACTACCTTTTCTATAAATATCAGCAATAGCAATTAAACAATCCCATTTATTAATATTACTTTTAAATTCGAGTAATAATTTATGTAAATTATTAATTTCAGGAGAATTTTCAATTGTTTTTTTTTGTTGAATTTCTCTTTTCTTAATAAATTCAGGTTCTTGTAAAGCAACTTTTTTATCAATATCATCAATAATATTTTGTATTTGATTATTAATTTTTTCTTCAAGTTTATTATTTAAATTATTATTTTGTAAATTTAGATTATTATTTTGTAAATTAATATTATTATTTTGTAAATTAAGTTTATTATTTACAAAATTAGGACATTGTGTAGATGGTAAAATTTTATTAATAAATTTGTCTTGTTTAATTTTTTTTTTATATACAAAAAAATAATAATATCCTAAAGATAATATTATTAAAATAATTACTAATATTATTTGAAACATTAAATTAATTATTATATAAAAATAATAAAATATTGAAAAATTATACACTGTTATAATTTAATTAAAATTATAATTTAAATAACACTAGAAGTTAAAGTAATTCCACAATATGGTACATTATAAGCATTATAATCTATCTTCTCATATATTCCAATTGCAACAGCTTCTTTTAAAAACCATTTAAATGTATCCCAAAATTTATTAGTATGACCAATTTCTTTAATTGCACAATGTGCAAGTTCATGTATTACAGGATATAAAATAATATTTTCATCCACAAAATTATTATTTTTTTGTCTAATACAAACAATAATCTTTTCACCTTTATTAACAGTATAAGAAGTATAACCTTCTTCTGGATATCCTTCTGATATATTCTTAGGATTATAATTTTTATGTAAAAATTGTATATCTAAATTATCAGGATATTTTGTTAACATATAATCTATTAGAATAAGTATTTTAGTATTAATTCTAGCTAAAATATCAGCAGCTTCTTGAGAATCTTTTAAATTTTTCACAAGATATTTTCTATTATCTACTTTAGATTTGACATAAGTAAAATCATTAACAAAATATTCTTTAATTTTAAATGATAATAAAAATAATATAAAACAAAATATAAAAAAATCTATAAAAATAATATTCATATTTATTTAGTTTTATAATAAAATATATTTTATTAATAAATTATATTTAATATATAATTATATTTTTAGCTGTATTAACTCATTTAACTGTATCAACTCATTTAATTTTTTTAGCTGTATTATTAGATTTGATTGTATTAGTAGATTTGACTGTATTATTAGATTTGACTGTATTAGTAGATTTGACTGTATTATTAGTATTAGATGTATTAGACTCGGATTTATTATGTTTATTAATCATAATGAAAATAATATAACAAATAATAATAATAATAGTAAAGAATATTAATAATATTGTAATTTTTAATTGTTGAATATGAATAGTCGGGAAATATGTTAATAAGATTTCAGTAAATGTTCTTTGTTTATTATCAATATTTTTTACATATTGTGGATATACATAATAATCTTGTTTATTTTCAATATTATATATTTGAGATTTATATTGTTTTAATTTAGGGTTATTAATAATATTACTTATTTCTTTATAATCATTCTTTATTTTTGTTAATTCTTCTTGTCTAATAAATTCAAAAATTTTTCTTATTCGATTAACTAATTCATTTGAAGGTTTATCAATATTAAATCCTCTATTTTTTAATAATTGTAAAATATCAGATGTTTCCATATTTTTTATATCTATATCAGATTCAATTAAATCTAGAGTTATTAATTGTATTAGTAAACTATATTCATCAGATTCTAATTTAAGTAATTTATTATCTTTACTAATTTTATTAATTTCTTGATCAACTTTATATTTTAAAGATGTATATTTATCATAATGTTGTCTTGATTTAATAATCATTTTACGTATAATTAAAACATTAATTAATATACCAACTATTATACCTGGTATAATAATTAATAAGAAATATGGTAAAATAATTGCAATATATATAAGTAATAATATTAAAAAAAATATAATAAGAGCAGTATATTTGATTGAGTTATTTACAATAATTGATATTAATATTAATGAATGTAAAATAAATAATATAATAATAGTAATAATAATAGTAATAAGTTTGTTATTTATCAAGAAATTATAAACAATATCAATATTAGTATTGGTATTGGTATTTGTTTCAGTAGTTGAAATAATATTATATTTTTTTATATAAATTGGTACTAAACATATATATAAAATTATTATAATAATTATAATTATTATAATAAGTAAAATCCATGTTTTATGTGAATATATATATAAATAATTTATTTTATCTTCTTGTTGTTTAGCATCCATTATTATTTTTTATGAACAAATTTAAAATAATTATAAAATAAATAAATAATGAATAAACATAAATATTTATTACAAAATAATCTGAAGATGATCATCATTTTGTACATAAATTTTAACAGTTAATGATATTAAACATTTTCCATCTATAATATCAAGTTTACCTAAAATATTAGATCAAAATCAATAGGCATGTGTATATTGTGTGTATTTGATGTAACAAGTAATTTATTAAAATTTTTATTAACGAAAGAGAAACATAGAGTAATCAAATTATATAAATTATATTTATAATGAAATACAAGAATATAAATAAAATATTTCAAATATAAAAAATATATTAACATCAGGATATCCAATATTATTTGATAGTTTTGAAACAGAAAAAGTAATGAAAGCAGAAATTGTACTTCTACCTAATTTAAAAAGATAAAAATTTAGATGGACATGCCATTTTATTAGTAGATTATAATGATGGAACTAAAAAATTTAAGATAATAAATTCATCTAGAAAAAATGTAGGTCAATATGATATTTTGAATTAGATTATGATTATGCATTAAATAAAGATTTAATATCAAATTTTTGATAATTACTTTCTTCTTTTAAACAAGATAAATTTAATTTTATAAATTTATCATTAAAATAAATAAAATTTTTATAAACATAATGAATTTTCAATATCAGTCATAAATTTATTATATTTATCAACATTTATATAATCATTTACACATAAAACTGAAAATATATCTGTATATAATTTTTGTATTCCTGCAATTAATATTTGATCACCTATAAATGGTAACATTGATGTTAATTCTGCTTGAATATCTGAACATTTAACTTTTTGAAATTCTTGTGGAACTGTATTAGAGATTATATTTGGATCAATCTTTATAATGAATGATCTAATAAGTTGACTAGTTTCATCTAGACAGTAACTTAAATAAAATATATCAAAATCTTTTAAAGATATTTTTTTATTGATCGAATTATCAAATGAAATAATATGAATTGATATGACTTATAACTTTCAATTTCTGTGTTAATTTTAACATTAGCAAGTTTTTTAAAATCTGTTAGTACATATTTAATAGTTTTAGATTTTTTATAATTCTTTTGTCTCATTGTATTTTTATTTTATAATATTATATAATTTAATAGGTAATAAACCTTAATTCTTTTGATTCTATATAATAAAATAATTATTAATATAATAATATTTATAATTATTATTGTTATATAAATAAATTTTTTATTTTTAGGTTTCAACAGGCATTAATGTTTATATTAAATTATTTATTTTTATTAATTAATTAATATTTTATATAATATATAGTAAAATGGAGGATAGATGGTATCAAGAAATAAAGGAAGAGTTAAAAAGACGAGATAAAAGATGCAAATTAAAATACGGACCAAATAATGCTTATATACATTCTTCAAGTATTAATCCATATTTTTATCCAGATGTTGAAACATTTAATCGTGAAAATGAATTTATAGATCCATTTAAAAAATATAATAAGGATTGTAAATTAATAAAAAATACTTATTATAAAAAACTTGATGATAATTCAAGGTATTATAAAGATATAAAGTATGGATCACAATGTAAAATGATAAATGGTATATGGGATGAAACAGGAGTAAATAGAGATAATAAGTATGAGAGAGGGGTTTGTTGGTTAGATGAAAAAAACATGAAATGTGGTAAAAAAATAGAAAAAAATATATTAAGACCAGAATTAGTTAGAAAAACAAATGAGACTACAATTAAGGATGAATTAAATAAATGTAATTTAGATAATGATTGTGAATCTAAACAAACTGGTAGATATTCATATGATTGTTTTGCAAAAAATATAAAAAAAGATGAAATTGAAAAAGATAAAGAGAAAAAATATCCACCTGAAGACATGCCAACAGAAAATATTGAAAAATATTTAAAAGATTTATATTTAAATAATAAACCATATGAAGCACCTGAAACTGATATTTTAATAGGAGAAGGCAATAGATGTAAAAAAAATATCGAAAAATCAAATAATGAAAAACCTACAGAAGTAATACTAAGACATGAATTAGATGAAAATGCAAAAGATGCAATAAAACATGTAATGTATATTCGTAAGCAATTATTATTATATAATCCAACAAAAGACTCTGATTATAAATTTTTAAAAAAATATATATCAGAAGAAAAATTAAAAGAATATAAGAATCATTATATAAAAAATAAAAAACAAGCAATTGATAATTTATCAAAATATTCACCAGAGTATTTTGGTGAAAAATTTATAAATCACATAAAAAATATTTCAGATGAAAAGATTGAAGAAGAAATAAAAAAAAATATAATTGATACCAAACCAAAATTAACAGTGCCTCAATCTATAGTACACATGGTTATGTCAAATATAGCAAAAAAGAAAACGAGTGCAAAAGGATTATTAGCATTTCACTCGACTGGTTCAGGTAAAACATGTACAGCAGCTTGTGTATTTGATGCATTTTGGGATACAGATAGAGATATTATTTTTTGTAGTTCGAAAGATGCAATATCAACAAATGGACCAAAAGCATTTATGGAATGTGGACAAAGATTTTTCAAAAGATTTAATAATAAAAGTTTTGAGGAAATAAGTGATATGTATAATAATAGAAATATAAGATATTTAACATTTACACAATTAGCAAATAGAATTAAAGGTATAGGTTTAAAAAAAAATGAAGTATTAAATTTAAATAATAGTATATTAGTTATGGATGAAGTTCAAAATTTATTTCATCCATTGCCGAATCAAGTACAAGATCATTTCTATTTACAAAAACATATTAATGATCCTACAAAATATCCAAAATTAAAAATAGTAATATTAACAGCAACTCCAGGTGATAGTGTAGAAGATACTATAAAATTATTAAATATTGTTAGAGATCCATATAAACTTCCTATCAAAGTTCCAGATATAAATAGTGAAAATAGTTTAAATATATTTAAAGAAAGTATAAGAGGAACAATATCATTTTTTGATATGAGTGGAGATAAAACAAAATTTCCAAAAGTAAATGATGATAATTTTTATAGATATCCAATGTCAGAAAAACAATTTGAGGCATATGTAGAAGCATACAAAAAAACATTAAAAGATAATAGAGTAATAAATTTTGATGAATTAGTTAAAAATAATCAAGCAGGTAAATATTGGATTCCGGCAAGAAGATATTCAAATATGATGTATAATTTATCAAATAGAATGCAATTAAAAGATTTTAGTAGTAAATTACCACATTTATTAGAAAATATAGAAAAACACAAAGATGAAAAACATTATGTGTATACAGCATTTTATGAACGAAAAGGATATGGTGGACATGGTATAATAGCAATAGCAAAACAATTAGAAAAACATGGTTATAAAAAATTAACAGTAGCAGAGGCAAAAAAATTAAATTCAGAAAATAAATTACTACCAGCTGGTAAAAGATATATAATGGCTATTTCAGCAGAAATAGGTAATGCACAAGAAAATTCTAAAATGGTTTCAGAGAATTTAAATAATATAATAAAAATTTTCAATTCTGAAGAGAATAAAGAAGGAAAATTAATCCATGTATTTTTAGCATCTCAAAATTTTAATGAAGGATTAGATTTGAAAGCAGTTCGTCATATACATATATTTGAACCATTAGTAACAATGGCAAATGATAAGCAAACAATAGGTAGAGCTGCAAGACAATGTAGTCATTCACAATTAAATTTGAATAAATGGGATGTAAATATTCATAGATATTTAAGTGATATACCTGATAAATATAAATCAAAAGATGATAAGAATAAAAGTAAATTAGAAGAAGAATTAATTGAATTAAATAATAAAATATTAAAAGTAGAAAAAGAAATAGAATATTTAAGAGAATTAAAGAAAGGAGGTAATAACCCCTTAGGTAAAAAAATAAATATTCCCATACTTAAACCAAACAAAGAAATCAAAAAAACTAAGCCGCCAATCAAACCAACTAAGCCGCCAATCAAACCAACTAAGCCGCCAATCAAAGAAGTCAAACCATTAAAAAAAATAATAAAAAAAATAAAACAAGATGAAATATTAGATAAGAATCAAAGTCCTTTAAAATTATTAAAGGAAGAATTAATTAAATTAAAACATGAAAAAGTAGAATTAATAAAAAAGATTAAATCGGATGTTTCTGATATAAAAAATATAGAAGATTTTATATATAATGAATCAAGAGAAAGATTTAAAATTATGACAACATTATATCAAGCAATGAAAGAAGTAGCAATAGATTGTACAATTTTAAATAAATTTCATAGTAATATTACTCCAAAAATTAATTGTTACATCGATTGATAATTAAAATTTATTAGATGAACTTTAAATATCAATTCATTTTCATTTTCATCTAGTAATTTAAATGGTATAATTAATCCACATTTTTCATTTATTATATTTAAAGGAGTATAGTTAATATGAAAACCACCATCATTCATCGGATCATTATAAGAACCAATATATTTTGGAATAAATAAAGTTGCATTATTTTCATAATTTATAATGATATCATTTTTTTTAATAATTTTATTTTGATCCTTTAATAAATAAATATTCTCATTATATTCAGGGTGTAAATTATATAATACTTTTCTAGCAAATAATATATTTTTATATCCAATAAAATATTTAATATTTGATGAATTTACACTAATTATTGTGCTATTTCTTTGTATAGTATATAATTTCATTTAAATAAATATTATTATTTATCTTTTAAATATTTTAATTATTTATTTAGGTTTAATATAAGATGCTGGATTATTTATAGGGAATTCTTGATTTAGAACTATAAGTGGAGTAATTCGTAAATCTTGATTTTTCTTTTCAACTTTTGAAAAATCAATATTGATCATATCATTTTTTGATAATATAAAATCTATAGGAGATTTAATTACTTCACAACTAGAATTTACTGTATTTGCTATTATATTATTTTTTATTATATTATTAAATTCTTCAATTAATTTTTTATCTTCAAAACTCATAACTTTTATATTTTTTATTTCTTTTTGTTTTTCTTCAATTGTTTTATCAGATATTAATATATTTTTAACATTACTATTTTTGATTAAACTATTATTTATAGTTTCTAAATTATTAGATTTTTTATTATTTTTATTTAAAAAATTATCTATAGTTTCTAAATCATTAAATTTTTTATTATTATAATATCTAGTTTCTATTAAATTTGTTTTATTTAAATCATATACATTATTATTTCCTCTATTTTTTATTAAATCAGATTCTTCTTTATTATTATTATTTTTTATTGATTTAGATTCTTCATTATTAATATCAATATTATAAAAATAACCTTTAGATTTTCTCTGTTTTTTAACACCTAACTCAACTAAATCAGAACCAATTTGATTTTTATTAATATTATCAGGAGATAAATATTTATGAAGATATAAATATATATTATCAATTACTATATTAGCAATAGTATAAACGTCATCATTTTTATGTTCATTTACATATCTTTTTGTAAAATTATATTGTATATTTTTATCAAAATTATTTAAATAAGAGTCTGTTAATGGATTTAAATTATTTATATTATTATTATCAGAATCTGAGTTATTAATAATTAATTCATTATTTAATAAATCAAATAGATTCTTCAATTCTTCTATAATATTAGAAATAACTGGATTATTATTTATAATATTTATAAAATCATTAACTAAATTAGACTCGTATAAATATTCGGATATAAATTTATATTCTGGTAATAAAGAAATAATAGAATCAGAGAAAATAATTTGATTATTTTCAATAATATTTTTATATATATATTTAATATTTGTAGGTTTAATAGCATCATTATTTATTTTTTCTTTTTTATTTAATTTATCTAACAATGTTTTTTGATATGCAAATTCAATGTCATTACTATTAATTGCATTATTTTCTTTAGAAGATTCAGTTGATATAAATGAATAAATATTTTTAAATATAGTATATTCACAATCTGGAATATAATTATGTAATTCATTTTTATCATATATTATTTTAAAATCTTTACTCAATGTAATATCAGTTAAATTATTATTAGTTATATTAATTGAATTATGACTAAATAATTTTTCTAAATCATATGTAGATAATTTATATATTTTATTCAGTTCTACACCAAATAAATTATATATTGAATTTACTATTAAATCCGATTCTATTTTTACATCATTATCTGATTCTATTTTAATATCATTAGTTGAAGATAATACACCTTCATAAGGTAATCCTTTAAATTTAATATTATAAGGTTTACAATAATTATTAGAAATATATTTAATAATAATTGATAATAAATGATTTCTAGTTAAAATATAATTATTATTTTCATTTTTTTCACAATTTATTAAATTATAATATATTGAATTATCATCAAAAAAATCTATAATATATTTTGAAGTATCTATAGTTTTCCAATCTATATTAGATATATTATATAATTCATTATCTTCATCTTCTAAATATATATCAAGTTTTTTTTTTATAGTTGGTATATAAATATCATTATACCAATTAACTATAAAATTATGTATATTATCGGATTTTATTTTAGAATTAATTTTCCATATATTAGAATTTAAATTATTTAATTCAATATTTTTAAATTTTTTAAAATTTAGATCATGAGTTAATCGATCTAATATATTTCCACAATTATAAAAAATTTTTATATGATTATTATTAATAAAATTTTTATAATATTCTATATTTTCAAATATATGATAATTATTTTTTTCAGAAAAATTGTCAATATTATATAATTTTATAAATTCATATAAATAATTATTAATATTATTAACATTAATAATTTTTATATAATATAAATTATCAATAATATGTAAATGTACAATTACATGATTTTTATCCATATGTATACATTAAATGTATACATTAATAAAATATTTTTAAACGTATTAATTATATAATCAAAATATGTAAAATAAATAATATTTATATTAAAAGACAAAAGAATTAAGGTTTATTACCTATGTCAGTATATAATATTATTAAATCAAAATACAATATATACTGGAATATTTTGTATTATTAAACTGATAATAAATATTAAATTTTTTTAATAAATTATATGTAAGAATATTTTTTATTATTTTTAAATATCTAATGATTTAATAATTTTAAATTATTTTTGTATATATAAAAATATTAATAAATATTAATTATGGTAATAAATAATATACTGAATATAATATAATTCCTTAATTCTTTTGTCTCTAAAATATTAATAAATATTAATTATGGTAATAAATAATATAGTTTTTTACAGTAATAAAAAATATTTTTTTAATAAAAATAGTACACTGAATATAATATAATTCCTTAATTCTTTTGTCTCTAAAATATTAATAAATATTAATTATGGTAATAAATAATATAGTTTTTTACAGTAATAAAAAATATTTTTTTAATAAAAATAGTACACGGAATATAGTATAATTCCTTAATTATTTTGTCTCTAAATATTTTATGATAAAATAAATAATATTTATATTAAATATTTTATAATAAAAAAATGATTGATTTTTAATAAAAATATATATTAAATAATTTATATTTATTTTATTAATTATTAAGCATAATATGAATGTCTAATACTTTCTGGATGAGTATAAGCATAGGCAAATTTTTTAGCATTTTGAACGTGATTTTTAATTTCATTAGAAAGTTTATCAGAGAAAAGACTTACAAATATCATGATAATACTTAATATTGGTAATATCGAATATAATACTAAACGGACCCATGTCCAAATATGACAGTCACCAGTACTTAAACAATTAGTATCATAAACAATTAATGATAACATAGCAATATAAATAACTAATGCAAGTAAAGTTTTAAATGGATATAATTTAAATGCTAGTTCAACAGTTCCATTAATTAATCCAACAATTAAAGAAACAATAATTAGTATAAAATAAACAATAGCAAGAATATAAGCCTGAATTTGCATTTATTATTAATAAATATATTTTTTTTGAAATAATTAATATTAATAATAATTCTAAAAAATATATATTTAATTTTTTATGATTATGAATCAAAAGAATTAAGGTAGTAAACCTTAATTCTTTTGATTCAATGTAAAAGTATTTACTTTTTATCATCTAATAGAATTTGTAACAAGTTTATTTAGTATTAATAAATTTAATGCAAATAAAAATAAGAAAATAATTCAAATTGGAGCATGGCTTAGAAATCCATATTCTATATACGCATTATCTATAAAAAATAATATATATAATCTTATAAAATGTACATTAAAAGGTAAAGATATGCAAAATATATTCTCACCTTCTGATTTCTTTGACAATCTAAAAAATTTTATAATTGATAAAGATAATAATAAATTGAATTTAGAATGTAATATTAATACAATTTGTAGAAATAATATATGTAGAGATGATACAAATGTAAATAAATATGCATGGTATATGTATGAATATTTAAAAGAAAATGATGAAAATGTAATGATAATGAATAGAGTAACAAATGATGAATATGATGATTTATCATCACAAAATATAGTATTTTTATATTTAGTAGATTATAGTGCAGTTAATACTGTAATTGAATATATTATTCGTAATACACCATTAATAGTAAATAGATTACCTGCATTAGAAGAATATCTAGGTTTTAATTATCCAGGATTTTGTAATGAATTAAATCAAGTGCAATTAATGTTAAATGATAAAAACTATATAATTAAGATATATTTATATTTATTGAGAATGGATAAAACAAAATTGAATATTTTATAAATGAATTTCAAAATATAATAGTTAATTTATAATATTTTGAAATTCATTTATAAAAGTTTCAATTCTTTTTGATTTTTGTAATTTTTATAAATGATAATATAATAAAAAATGGATTTATTAAAAATATATACAGAAAATAATGTGAACAACAAATTATGGATATATTCTAGTTCAGATTATGAATCTATAATAAGTATATTAAAAATAGTAAATTATTTAATAAATATATTAAAAGTTGATAAAAATGATATTGGAATTATTTATGAAAATAGTATAATAATTAAAATAGATACAGATGGTTTAAGCATTTATGTTAATAATATAAAAGTAAAAAATCCCAAAGTAGTTTTATGTAGAATTCATTCTGGAGAATTAGTAGTAGATTATCATATAACAATATTGAGACAATTAGAATTAATGGGATCATTAATAGTAAATAATATTGATAGTATTATGAAATCAACAAATAAATTATGGCATTTACAAGATTTATCATATCACAATATTCCTATAGCAACAACAATGTCTATTTGTAGTAAGGATATAGATAAATATTCAAACGTGGATGATACATTAAAATATCCAATAATTATGAAAATGTCTCGTGGTAATCGTGGTAATCAAGTATTTCAAGTATATTCAATAACAAATCAAGAAGAATTATATGGTGTTATAAATAAAGATTATCCATATTTATTTCAAGAGTATATATCAGAAAGTCATGGTAGAGATTTAAGAGTTGTAGTAGTAGAAAATAAAGTAGTATTTTCTATAATTAGAAAATCTACATCAGGTTCAGTAAGAGCAAATTTAAATCAAGGAGGCAGTGGAGAAGATGTTACAGGACAATATCAAGATGCAGAAGAATTAGCAATAAAAATATGTAAAATATTGAAATTAGATATATGTGGAGTGGATTTTTTATTTAGTAACAAATATGGATATATTTGTTGTGAAGTAAATAGTGCAGTTGGTTTTACAAAATCAAAATATAAAGATTATTGTATTGAGAGAGCAATTAGTGAATTTTTATATAAAAAAATGAATGAATAAATTTTTGATATTTTTTATAAAATTAATATATTTTTCATAAATTATAATATAAAATTTCTGAATATTCTTATACTAAAATTATTGTTAAATTTCCATTCTTTAATGATATGGTTAAAAGAAGCTTATTCAACTGTTATAAATGGTTTATATAGTTCAATGATACAGTTACAGTATTATACTCAAGCAAATAAATTATGAAACAGTTAAAAATTTAAGTTTACAATATTTATTTATTTTAAGTATATACGAATCAATCTATTGTTTATCTTCTCATCAATAGGTCTTACCCTCTAGAAATAATAGAATGACTAATTTGGCATAGTAAATCTGTTTTCCTTAGTTTTTTTACTATAGAATATTTATATATATGTATTACAATATTCTTTTTTCCATATAATATATTTTTAAAATTATAGAATCAAAAAAATTAAGGTTTATTACCCATGTCAGTATATAATATTATTAAGAATCAAAAGAATTAAGGTTTATTACCCATGTCAGTATATAATATTATTAAATCAAAATACAATATATACTGAAATATTTTGTATTATTAAACTGGTAATAAATATTAAAATTTTTTAATAAATTATATGTAAGAATATTTTTATTATTTTTAAATATCTAATGATTTCATAATTTTTAATTATTTTTGTATATATAAAAATATTAATAAATATTAATTATGATAATAAATAATATAGTTTTTTACAGTAATAAAAAATATATTTTTAATAAAAATAATAGACTGAATATAGTATAATTCCTTAATTCTTTTATCTCTATTTATTTTTTATTAAAATCAAAAAATATATATACCTTATATTTTCTAATACTATTTATTATTATATAATATTAATAAATGTTAATTTTTACCTAAATTTAACCAACTTATTTTTTCTCTTACAAAATAAAAATGTGTAATTGTATAAAAAAATGTAAATGTCAACAGAATTACTGTCAGCCTATAATTATTAATCAACCATCTCAAATTCAACCGACATATAAATGGGAACCTCGTGATTGCTGCTGCGAGAGAAATAACAATAATGGAGGAGTTAATAATTTATTATTAGGTTTATTAATTGGTGAGAGAAATAATCGAGGTATAAATACTATTTGGGGAGATGAAAAAGGAATAAATAGAGATATAAGATATGATGATTATCATGATTATAGTTATAAACATCATAAACATCATAAACATCATAAACATCATCATCATATATATGATGATTATAAATATTCAAAGATAATATATGCTTTACCACCACCTTATTATCCAGGTTTTATATATTAAATTAATTTAAAATTAATATTCAATTATTAATTGTGTGTATGGTACATTTCAAAAAGCACATTTTCCAAATTTATTTTTTTGTTTCATTTCACAATCATGACATGTATTTGATTCTTTACAAATTTTACACATAGGTTTAGATTTTCTTTTAATAAAACAAATATTGCAAATATCATCTGATCTCGCAATATCAATATGAACTATTTTTTTTGTTTTATTAATTTCTAAATTTAATACTTGTAAATTTTTAGTTTTTTCTATATATTCTATTATACATGTTTTACAATCTAATTGTTTTATATAATCTTTCATATCTGCTTTTTCTTTTTTTGATAAATTAATTCCAAATAATTCAACCTGTCTCCAATAATATCTATGAGTTTCTCTAAATGCTTCTTCTAATTCATTGTATTTTTCTTGTAATTCATCTATTTCTTCATTGTATTTTTTTCTTATTACTTTAATTAATCTATCTAATTTATTATTAATATCATCTTTATCAGTAATTATTTTTTGTAAATTAATTATTTCTTTTGTTTTAATAATAATTTGTTTTTCTAAATTTTTATTTTTGATTTTAAATTAATGTTTTCATTCTTTTCATTTAATAACTTTTCATCGATATTTTTAAAATGTTCAATTATATTATTAATTTCATCATGTTTCATGCAAATATTTTGACATTTTTTATAATTTTGTAAATTTAATATAATATTGCATTTTTTTACAAATATTACAAGTTAAATTCATTTTATACAAGTTATTTTTTAATTATTATTGAATTATTAAATAATAATACTTCAATTTTTAAATTTATTTATATTATAATAATACTTTTCTTAATAAATATATTTAATTAAAAACTATAACATATCATGTTATTATGTGTTTGTTCTATATTATTTAATAATTCATCTAATAAATCTTTATCTTGTTTATTTTTATTTATATTTGTTATTTCTTTACGTTTTGTACAATTATTTAATATTTGATGTTGTAATACTATTGGTTTACAGTTTTTATCCATTATTAAATAGTTTTTGTATGTATTTTTAGCTTGACTTGGTGTTTCTAAAAAATCATTTTCATACATTGATTTTATATTTGGACATTTATCATATATATTAGTATTTCTATTATTATTAAATTGATTAATAGGAGTTTTAATTTTTGAAGATTTTACTAAAAATAAATCAGATTCTCTATTAATATCCCTAACACACCAACGTTGTGATTTAGACATTTGTTGTATAAATTGCATATCATTTATATGTCTGTCTTTGTATTGTAAATATGCATTATTATTACATAACATAAAATCACTTTTATCTAGATTATTATTCATAATTTATTATTAAAATATATTATAAAAATTTTTATATTATAAAATTATTTTATTATTTAAATAATAATATATTCTAAAGAATTATATATTTAATGGCAATTGATAAATCTAATCCATTGCTTTCATCAAGTGAAAATATGCTTTCAAGAAGTTAAAACATCAGGAAAAATTAACAAAGAGTAATCCTGAACTTTTGTAAAAAAATCTATTAATAAAGGCTAAGAGACTTCGAAGAAAATAAAGCGGCTCAGTGAAAAGTTTTAAATATAATATTTATTTAATATAAAAGTATTTGTTAGCTAATTTTTGAACTTCAGTAATTATTTTTTTCATTACATCTTTATCATAAATTTTTACACCATAATATTCTTTATTCAATCTTAATATTTCTTCATCTGGAAAATTACATACAATCTGAGTAAATATTAATCCTGTATCATTTGGATAAGTTTTAAATACTTCTAAAATATCATCATTTATACTAAATAATAGTGTATTATCATTTGATAAACAAATTGTTAAATATCCACCAATATCATTACTCATTTTTACTTTATTTTATAATTATTTATAAAAAACTGTTATAAATTTCAAATTTTATAAATTTTTTTTTATAAAATCAAACTATTAAATTCATTCGTTAACCTTTCTTTACATAAATTATATTTTGGATTTGAAATACTATTCCTCCAAGCTTTTTGAATTTTTATGATAGATTTTTCTATTTCTATTTTAATATTAAAAGAATTAAAATGATTTTTTTAAATATTCTGGATAATGTTCAAATATTGACTTTGAATCTATAATTGAAGTTTCAATATCTTCTTTTTGTGGTAAACCATCATCATTATTAATAAACCAATACATTATTGAATCATGAATATTATAATAATTTGGACTTCCTTTAATTCCATATAAATAAATATCGGATGCTCCATATGCAACTAATTGTATCATTGCACCAATACTTCTTCTATCAATATTTACAATTTCTGATTGTATCATATTTATATAATAATATAATGTAAATATTATTTACGCTATATTAAATTTTATATTTAAAATATAAAATTTAATAAACTATTATAAACATGAAAGAATTTAAAGAACGATTTGAAGAAATTAAAGAAATATATAAAAAACTTAATGATCTTGGATTAAATATAGATATTAATGGAATTAAAGAATTTAAAGTAATAGCAAATGATTTTGTAAAAAATAGTATTAGTGCATCTGGAAAAATTAAAATACCTGAAATTGGAAGAGAATTAATATATATATTATCTACACAATCACATATTGTATCATATGTATCATTAAAACACTTGTAACATTTCATCTGAAATAATAAAAATCAATTATACTCTATAAATATCTATATTTATTAAACTTTTATTAAAAGTTTCATTATCTTCGAATGGTATATGAGTTAATGAACTAAATAGTGAAATTACCATATCTTGTGAACCTGGTACTTTTTTATAAAATTTTTTATTATTTTGTTTTGTTTCTTTAAATTTAAGAAATATTGCATATTTATTTAATGTTGATCTCAATACATTTCTATTATTATTTGAAATTACACTCTTAGATTTTAAATATGATAATGCTGAATCTACTGACCATTCATATGTATACATTAAATATTCACATATTACAGTTATAAAACGTTGACAACCATCCATCATATGAAAAAATTAATACCCTTTTTTATTAAATATAAAATCTTGAATAATTGGAATATTTACTATTAATCCATTATACATTTCATTTTGTTGTGTTAAATTATTCAAATCAGCTGTTACATTTATTCTAATTTGATTTAACGAGAATAAAATGGAATATCATCTGTACAATTAATATATAAATCCATTTTTCTATAATCATAAAACGTCATGTAATATCAATGGATGCGAGTGTAATGAGCGCGGGGCAAAGCCGCCTTGGTAATGAATAAAGAACATATACATAAATTATTATATGGTGGATATAAAAGATTTTCTACAAATTTTCAAGATTTTAAAAGGAGAAAAAAAAACTTAAATTATTTTTAAAATAAAAATTGAAAACTATATAAATATAATTTCAATTTTATAAAATGTTAAATCAAGTATGTTTTAATGAATCTTGTAATGATGCAAGTTGTTCTAACCCTTTGGGTTGTCAACCAGCTTTGCTAGTTTCTAACCCTTTGGGTTGTCAATTTTGTTTAGATGAAAATTGTATAAATGAAAGTTGTATGAAAAATGATATTATAAATAAAAAAATTCAACAAAGAAAATGTCAAAATGAAAATTGTAATAAATATGCATCATGTAATTTTGAAGGAGAAACTCAAATACCTATTTATTGTGCAGAACATAAATTAGAGAATATGATTAATGTTAAAAAAAAAAGAAAATGTCAACATGAAAATTGTAATAAAAGACCAAGTTTTAATTATGAAAATGAAAAAATACCTATTTATTGTGCAGAACATAAATTAGAGAATATGATTGATGTTAAAAAAAAGAAATGTCAACATGAAAATTGTAATAAAAGACCAAGTTTTAATTATGAAGGAGAAAATAAACCTATTTATTGTGCAGAACATAAATTAGAGAATATGATTGATATTAAAAATAAGAAATGTCAACATGAAAATTGTAAAATCATACCAAATTTTAATTATGAAGGAGAAAATAAACCATTATATTGTTTAGAACACAAACAATCAAAAATGATAGATATAAAAAATAAAAAATGTATTGAATGTAATGATACTCAAATATCAAATTCAAAATATAAAAATCATTGTGCAAGATGTTTTATATATAAATTTCCAGATGAACCAATTACGAGAAATTATAAAATCAAAGAACAACATGTTGTAGATTTTATAAAAGAAAATTTTAAAAATTTATCTTTAATATTTAATAGACAAATTCAAGGTGGTTGTTCCAGAAGATTACCTGATGTTTTTATAGATCTATTTACACACTCTATAATTATCGAATGTGATGAAGATCAACATAGAAATTATCATTGTGATAATAAACGTACTATGGAATTATTTCAAGACTTAGGAAATCGACCTATTGTATTTATTAGATTTAATCCAGATTCCTATATTGATAAAAATAATAATAAAATTGATTCATGTTTTAATTATCATAAAATTACTGGAGTACCAATAATTGCAAATAAAAAATTATGGAATCAAAGATTAAAAACATTAAAATCAAAAATTCAATATTATATTAATAATATTCCAGAAAAAGAAGTTACAATTGAAAAATTATATTATAATTTAATTTAAATCTTTAATCATAAAATAACCATCACCTTTATACTCTTTATATCCTATTTTTTCATAATATCCTTTGACTCCCATACCAGCTATTACAGCTAATCTATAATATTTATTTTCTTTTGCAATTATTTCTGCTTTTGCCATTAAAGTTTTTCCAATTCCTTGATGTTGCATATTACTTTTAGAAGTATTATCAATAACTGTTTCAATTCTACCATACACATGTAATTCTCTAATTAATGCGCAGAATGATAATTCTTCAAATAAATTATTTATTTTTTCAGATGGTATTCTTAATCTTACAAATCCATATATTATTTTATTATCATTACTTTCAGCTGAAATAAAATATTCAATACCATCTGAAGCTTTATATACACGAATAGTTATTATATAATTATTATCAAATTGTATATTACCAGGCTCTCTGCATCTTATGCAATTACACGATAAATGATTCTTTTTCATTATTGATTTAATATCATTTCTCATACTTCCAATATGAGTATTATTAATTGAATAATCACCTTCAGGGAAATCACGTATCAAGCGGTTTATTCGGATCCACGGATAAATAATAGACTTTGCATCTATCAATATATCACGTAATTCATTATCGCTAAACGGTTTATATAAACCAGTTTTAAACCATTCTTCTATATCTGTCCATGGTGTTATCATACATGGATAAAGTTTCCATTGATCACCTGACAAATCTGGTTCACTTAAATCATAATACTCCCATAATTCAGATTTAATATTTTTATAAAATAATTTATTATACCAATAAGGTTCTTTAAATACTCTTTTAATATGTTTATTTAATCCAAGAAATTGATCAATTAACATTTTTCTATCTTTATCAGGACTACTACCTGGTAAATTTAACATTATATGAATATCTATTTTAAAACAATTATCTTTCAATAATTTAATAGCTTTTTTAACAGTTTCAATTTTACAACTTCTATTATTTTTATCTAATATTTCTTGATCTAAATGTTGTAATCCAATAGCAACTCGAGTAATTTCCCATTTTCTAAATAATTTTAATTCAGATGGTATAATACAATCAGGTCTTGTTTCAATAGTTATTCCAATAACTTTTACTTTTGCTGTTTTATTTATTTTTTTTTCTTCTAAAATATCTAATCTTTCTCTTTTAATATCGAAAAAAGTATTTGCTGTGTAAAATATATCTCTAATAAATTGTTCTCTATAATTTTTATGATAACTATAAAAAGTACCTCCAGAAATTATAACTTCTAATTTATCAATTTGATGTCCTATTGTATACAAAGCATTTAATCTAGATATAATTTGTTTATAACAATCAAAATGATTTTGATTTGCACGTAATACACCATTCTCAAGTTTTAAATATGACCTAGGTTGACCAGGTTCATTTGGACAAAATGAACACGACCAATTACAACTGAAGTTATCTTTTATTTTAATTCCTTTATCATTTATATATTCAGGTGTTCCACTTGTGAAAACTGTTAATACTATAACACCCGATAATGATTTACCATTTTTTATTCTAAGAAAATTTCTAATTTTCTCATCAAAATCTATAGATAATTCATTAATTTTAACTAATTCTCTAAATACATGTATAAAATATGAATTTTTTTTTCCAAAACATTTATATTTTGTTTTTAAATCTTTAAATATTTTATCTGTAAGAACATCATATTTTAAAATTTCTTCTATCATTGGTTTTAATAATAATGCTTCTTCTACTGTAGGTTTTTCAAATTCTTTTTGCATAATTTTATCATATTTTTTATTAAGTTCTTCAATATCAATTTCACGACCAATATTTGTAGAACACATTTTAACTTTATAAATAAAACTTCTTAAAAGTAAATCAAATTTTATAAGCGTTTATAAAATATTTTATGAATATTATTAATAATAAATGGATAATATATCAGATTTTTTAAAATTAATTAATATAGATTTATTAAAATATAGACCAAATACAACAGAATTAGAAAAATCTTTTTTAATACAAAAAGGTTTTGAAAGTTTTAAAAATTATAATCCAAATATAGAATTAAAAGACTCCATTGATATAATCGATTTAGAACAATTTAAAAAAGATTATTTATTAAATATTGGTAATAAAAATAATTTATTTATGTGTAGACTTTTATCATCCGAAATAACATTACCTCATGTTATACCTAATAATTATGAAATATTTTATGAAACTTCAGAAGATATATACACTAATTATTTATCAACATTAAATAATTTAAATAATCAATTATTTAATGTTTCTGATATTGAAAAATTAGAAAATATACTTCAAACAAAAGATTGTATATTTTGTTGGTCAAATCCATCAATTATATTAAATAAAATTTTAAAAGAAACAAATTATAAAAATTTATTTGTATTAACTTATGGTTCTCCAATATTATTACCTATTTATAATACAAAATATTGTATTAATATTTATCATGAAAATGATTGGATATTTAAATTATTAAAATTATATTATAAAATAGATTTTAATAATTTTGAAAAAGATAAAATATTATCACTTACAATTGATAATAATAAATGTTTGTTTATTATTTTATCTAGAAAATATTTTATAAACGAGAATTCTGAACCACATAGATGTTTTAATTTATTTTTATAATATTTTTACTTTTTGACATTTGAATTCGGTGCAGCATGAGATTCATTAATTTGTTTATTTAAATACCAAAATAATAATACAGCGATACATATACATAATATTATAATAAAAATATTCCATATAATTGCACCCGCACTACTTCTTACTGAATCAAATTTTTCTATTTTATCATCACTTTGATTTGATAACATTTATGATTATAAGAGATATTTTTTTAAAATTTATTATTAAAATATTTTATAATAAATATGTTTATTTATCCACGTGTTGGAAACATTGTAACACCTGACATATACCCGAGTGTAAAGAATATAATAAATATTAATACTGTAATAAATATTAATATTTTACATACTAATATCCAAAAATCTGCACTTGTAGATACATTACTTTCTCCTAAGAACATTCGTTGACAGAATGGGTAATTTGAATTTGAATTACAATAAGCTTGATTACAAACATTTCTAAGTTTATTTATTGTCTTTTTATCAATTCCATTTATATTATTTTTTTCAAAAATATCTAAACTTGAACATATACCTAAAGACATAAAATTAAATTTATTCATTGTAAAATCACAATTATGTAAAAAGTTTTTTTTCTTTAAATAATAGTCTTTTAATAAATGTTCTCTTTCACTTGGACTTTTTAATATATATTTAATATTTGCAATATTATAATCCTTATAATAATAATTGTAATCATGTCTTGATGTTCCCATATATAATCTCATAGCTTCCGCTTGTGGACAAAATGATGGTGTGCCTCTAGGTAATTTCATACAAAATGATCCAGTTTTATCTGGATAATAACCAGGAAAACATTCTCTACTACACATTAGTGCTCGATTATGTTTATTATGTAAATGCCAATTAGATGATTTAAACCATGATGCTACACTATTTTGACATAAAACTAGAGGTTTTAACATACCACCTGTTATTAGATTTATAGCTGATAATATTAAACATATTACAAAAATAAATAAAAATAACATAGTTAATGCAAAAGTATAAATTAAAAATGGTATTACATCAAAGAAAAAAAACCATAAACCAAATAATAGCCATATAAATGGTGGTAATTTTAATATTGAATAAACAACATACATAATTGAAAGTAAAATCATAGCAATAAAAAGCATAATAAATTCAAGTGGCTGAGTAAAGAAACCAATAATTAATTTAAAAAGAATAATAATAACAAAGAATAAAGCCATTAATCTGATAAATTGCGCAAACATAAATGCAAATCTTACCATTGCAACTATCCACGATGCTCTTCTAAATGTGAAATCAAGTACCCATTGATAATTTGTTCTAACAAATTTAGATGTCCAACCACCCAATCTAATAAAAAAATTTTTATCTGTCATTGCTTCTTCTGCTGCTGCTATTGCTTGAGCATTAGCATCTGATTTTAAACTAATTGCTGCTTTTGCAGCTCCTTCACTTGCATACCATACAGATGCTGCTGGTTCTACTACAGTTGCAACTACTGGTACACCACCTTTTGATTTTATAAATAATTCTATAAAATCATTTTTTTTTATTTTATAATTAAAAATATTATTATTATCTTTTAAATGTTTCCCATTATAAATAAGACTTTGTGCATCATTTGGAATATTTAATTCATTTTTTATATGATTTTTAATTTTATAAATTATATCATATTTTGATACTTTAATATTTAGAAGTTTTCCATTAAATGTTCTAATAAATATATTCATAATGTATTTCTATTATATTATTAAAATAAATATTTTTACATATTTGTTCATCTAAATATTATTTAAATACTATTTGGATCTTGACCATCATCTGTTTCTGGTGTTTCTGGTATATCAACATGAACAGATGTAAAGAATGCTTTCCATGTTGCATCAACTACATATCTTAGTTTATCTCCAAGAATATAATACCAATAAAAAAAATTTTGTTTTGATTTTTTTATTAAATGTTTATTAAACGTTCTTCTAGCAAAAACTTTAATTCTATTGTTAAATATATCATTCGCATATGGTCTTATTAATTCCCTTAAAAATCGTTTATCTGATATAACTTGTTGTTGATATAAAGCAGTTAAATTATTTTGATACATATTAAATAATAAATGAAAATAAAAAACTGTATTAACCAATTGTTTAAATAAATATCCATTATATTGTAAATTTGTTAAATGAGTTATTAATAAAGTTTGATCAGTCGTTTTTATTTTACAATCTGATAATATACTATATGTATTAATTATTTGTTTATAAAAATCACCTTTACTTATTAAATTAGTATTTATATTATTAGTAAAATAAATATGTGCAAATATTGGTCTTCTTTTGATATATTCGTAAAATTCAGAATTATCTTTATAATTCATTATTTTTTCCTCTGCTTTCTTTTTTTCTTCTCTTGAATAATTTAAATAATAAATTATTTTTTCAATTTGAACATTATGATATGGTATATTATTACTAAATATTGAATATTGATTTGGATTATTTAATCCATACATAAATTCTATAAAAATCCATGTTAAATCACTAATTTTTAAATATGGTATATTAAATATCGAACCATCATCTATTTGATTTTTATATAATGAATATTCTTTAATAACTGCATTAAAATTAATATCATTATCAGGAACTATTATAAAAGATACTAATGGTATACTTGTAAAATATAATTGCATTCTATTTATTTCAATAGCAAATTTCTGCAATACATCATTTATTGATATGATTTTATTTAATGAAACGAAATTAGTATTTGCTTCACTTGCATATAATTCATTTAATAATTGATCATCACTTTTTTTACCTCCTTTTATTGGATCATTTGTTGTTATTTCTCCATTTATTATTTTATATGTCAATAATAAATCATAAAATTCCATCTGATTTTTTGGAATTTTCATTACTCCTGAAGTAACTATATTTGCTTTTATAGGTGTTATTTTATCTGATGCATATGTATTAATTATTATTTTATTATTTTGTAATTCATAAACTATTGTATTTGGCATCTTAAATACATCATCTTTATAATTAGTAAATTCCATTTTAATATAATCATTACTTGTATTTTGTTGTGATGTATTTGCATTTTTATTTGTTTGTGGAATATTAATAATGGGAGGTAAATTTAAATTATCAAATATAGTAATTGTTATATTATTATTATTTCTGACAACAGTTCCTAACCAATTTGGTATATTTAATAATACAAATGGTGGATTTATTGGTTCATTTAATGAAATTGGAATATAACTAATACCACTATATACATGTATATTATTAGGATCTGTTAATATATCTAATTCCCTAGGTAAATTTACATATTTACCAATCGATATTACATCAGAATCTGAAAGATGTTCAACATTTGTATTTATTTTATTATAAAATAAAAAATATTCACCTATTGATTTAATATACATATCATTATATTTATATTGTGAATAATATAATGTTTTTAAGTTTTCATAATTTTGAGACAAATTATATAATTGTGTATAATCATCATATATATTATTATATAATGAATACCAAGATAAAGATGAATTAGATGGAGTTTTTAAAAAAATAAATTGTTTTGAAAGTACATCATTCTCTCTTAAAAGAGCATCTATATTAACTTTACTATAAAAACTTAGTGTTAATAAATTTACAACTATTCTTGGATATCCTCTAAATATTATAACATATAATATATATATTATAATAACTATTACAGTTAATCTAATTAATAAATATATAAAATATATAATAAATTCAATCACTGACAATAATGTTGCAGTTAAACTTAAATCATCACCTCCTTTTTGAAAAATTTTATGTCTTCCACCCTTTTTAAACAAATAGGTAAAATCATCCATAAATCTAGATAAATCTCTAAAATTAAATTTGTATGAATTACTAGACATATTACTTTATATTTATAGAATAGTTTCTTTTTTGAAACTAAATAAAAATAATTTATACTACTCAAATTGCATTATATTACAAATTTTTAATTATAATAATCAAGTTTCTATCTAATTAAACAGCATTTTGTTTTACACGAGTTTGTTTATTATATTTTGATGTATTTTTGACTGAAGGCTTTGTAGTTTTTTGACCTACTGACCCTTTTGGTTTATATTGACCAAATTGTGGTGGAGGTGGTGGTTGATTTGCATATACTACATTTGGATGCATTGGTTGCCTTCTGATTACATGCTTTCTTTGAACTGGTTGCCAATCTCCAAATTGTTGATCATAATAATTTGGAGAAGATTTATGATATTCATCTACATTGTTTCTTAGTTGAGAAGATTGGCCATCTGTACGAATTGATACGTAATCACACATTAGAGGACCACCTTTAATTCCTGTTACATCAATTGCTTGAAGACCATTAAGACCCGTAATAATATTAAATTGAATATATTCACCTTTGCGAAGAGTTTTGTAATTACTATTAAGTGGTTTAATTCCTGAATGATGTACAAAAATATCTTTCCCTTTGTCTTCTCCGTCACAAATTGTGATAAAACCATATCCTAGTTTATCATTAAACCATTTTGTACTTCCTGTATACTTACCATATGTATCAGTATCAGTTAGTTCATTTAGAATTACATGTTTAATATTTGAATCCTCATGTTGTGTATTAGTATTATCTACTTCAGAAGTAACTTCAGTAATAACTTCAGTATTATTATTAGTTTCAGTTGCCATAGGAACAGTTTTATATTGAAATATTGAGTTATCTTTAAATCATTTTAAAAATTTTTTAATTTCATATTTTTTATTTTAAATTATATTGAATTAAAAGAATTAAGATTTATTATGAATCAAAATAATTAAGGTTTATTACCTATGTCAGTATATAATATTATTAAATCAAAATACAATATATACTTGAATATTTTGTATTATTAAACTGGTAATAAATATTGAAATTTTTAAATAAATTACATGTAGAATATTTTTAATAATTTTATGATTTTATAATTTTAAATTATTTTTGTATATATTAAAATATTAATAAATATTTATTATGGTAATAAATAATATATTATTTTTTACAGTAATAAAAATTATATTTTTAATAAAAATAATAAACTAAATATAGTATTTTTTTTAATTCTTTTGATTAATTAAAATATTTTAATTTATGTTAAAAATTATTAATTTAATTGAAATAATTTACATCTTTAAATTATTGCGTAATATTATTTTTTAAATATGTATATTTAAATATTAATTATGCACATTTCACATATTCTTGTTACTATCATTATTTTATTAATTATTATTATTTATATTAATTATTATAATAAATATAAACAGGATTATCAATTACTACAAATTCATCTTAACAAAATTGATATTGATTTATTAAATGAAAAATATCCAATTGTTATTTATGATAAAATTATTAATCCTCATGATTTACTAAAAACATTATTTAAATATATTTATGTCTTTAAAAATATTTTTAAAATTAAACCTATATTACCTACTATTAATAATTCAAAATATATGTTATTGTGGAATTCTGATAATAATATAATGATCAATATTATTAATCCAAAATATTATAAATTTATTTCTTGGAAAAAACAAAATTCATTCAAAATTTCCAATCATTCTCTTAATGATAAAGAATTAGAAAAAGTTCAATATATTACTATTTCACTTAAAAAAAATCAAGTTTTGATATTACCTATGTTCTGGATTTATCAGACTAATAATTACATTAATATTATTCAATTAAATGATATTATTTCTATATGGTATAATTATTAAAAATAATTAATCTTCAATTTTAATATTATTCAATTCTTCAGAATCATCATCAGAGTTATCAATATTTTCTGTATGTATATCTGTTAAAATTGGAACATGATATGAATAAATTGGTCTTTTTTTAACACTATGTGGAGATCGTAACTGAACAACAATATTTTTATTTTGTTCAATATCTCTCAAATATCTAAATGTTGCATTAACTGTTTTTACCTTTGTATTCAATTTCCTAGCTAAATATTTAATCGTAACTGGATTTCGACTTGTTTTAAGAATATCAACTAATTCTTGACATACTAACATTTAAATTGATTATTCTATTTAATCTTTAAATATTATTTTTATTCAATAAAAATAAATAAATTATATGATTTAAAAATAAATAGTATACATAGAATAAAATCAAATAAATAAATTATATAAATATTAAATGAATATTATATATGAAATTGAATGTTTTTTATATATTAAAAAACAATTTTAATAAACTTTGTAGAAATTTAAATACTAGCTTGGATAATACAGAAGAAGAATTATTTTAAATATTATGATTTAAAAAGATTTGCAAAAGAAGAATGGCTTATTACTAAAAAAATATACAGAATCAAAAGAATTAAGGTTTATTACCTATGTCAGTATATAATATTATTAAATCAAAATACAATATATACTTGAATATTTTGTATTATTAAACTGGTAATAAATATTAAATTTTTTAAATAAATTATATGTAAGAATATTTTTATTATTTTTAAATATCTAATGATTT
>Ga0209358_10000664_pt1 | contig 29324 bp, 28 predicted proteins | sample LauGreFa1BDMLBSN_2_FD_187574 | JGI IMG/M metagenome (GOLD analysis project Ga0209358, IMG submission 187574) | Freshwater lake microbial communities from Lake Michigan, USA - Fa13.BD.MLB.SN (SPAdes) (version 2) | ecosystem: Environmental > Aquatic > Freshwater > Lake | place: Lake Michigan, USA...
ACACCGGCGACACCTGGTGCATCTACCCGATGTACACCTTTGCTCACCCCATCGAAGACGCCTTGGAGCAAATCACGCACAGCATTTGCACCTTGGAGTTCGAGGACCAGCGCCCGTTTTACGACTGGCTGATGGAGCGCTTGTCTGAATCGACAAAACGACCTGACGGGCAGGTCGTGGGCGGCTTACTGGCCGCACCTGCGCCCAAACAATATGAATTTGCCCGCCTCAATCTCACCTATGTGATCACCAGCAAACGCAAGCTGGCGCAATTGGTGAACGAGGGCAAGGTGAGCGGCTGGGACGACCCGCGCATGCCCACCATCGTGGGTTTGCGTCGCCGTGGCTACACACCCGAGAGCTTGCGCCTGTTTGCCGACCGCATTGGCGTGACCAAATCGGACAGTTGGATCGACTACAGCACGCTCGAAGGGTGCCTGCGCGAAGACTTAGAACTGAAAGCCCATCGCGCCATGGCGGTGCTCGACCCCGTCAAACTGGTGCTCACCAATTGGGATGAAGCATTTGGCGCTGACCATTTGGAGCCTTGCAACTTGCCCGCCCTGCCCCACCCTCCTGAAGGCCAGCCCGAACCTGCTGCGCGGCAATTCACCATCGGCAAAGAAGTGTGGATAGAGCGGGACGACTTCGCCGAAGTGCCGCCCAAAGGCTACAAGCGATTGAGCCCTCCGCAAAGCAATACCGATGGCACCACCAGCGCAGGTGCGGTGGTGCGCCTCAAAGGTGGCTATGTGGTGGAGTGCACCGGTTTTGCCAAAGACGCCCAAGGCGCGATCACCGAAGTTCACGCCAAGGTGTTTCCTGAAACCAAAAGCGGCACGGCGGGATCGGACAGCGTCAAAGCCAAGGGCGTCATCACTTGGGTGGGCGTGGCCGATGGCGTCAAAGCCGAGGTGCGTTTGTACGACCGCCTCTTCAGCGACCCGCAGCCTGATGCAGGCGGCAAAGATTTCTTGGAAGCGCTCAACCCCCACAGCCTCAAAGTTGTGCAGGCCATCGTAGAGCCTTCATTGCGCAAGGCGATACCCGATGACAAGTTTCAGTTTGAGCGCTTGGGCTACTTTGTGGCGGACCGGGCGGACCACTCGGCCACGCATTTGGTGTTCAATCAAGCGGTGGGTTTGAAGGACAGCTGGGGCAAGTGAGCCACATCACCAATCTTACTTTTTGAACATCCATGGAAACCCAACTGACCACCGCCCTGGACCAACTGCACCACGCGTTGGAACAACTGCGCGATGGGTCTTTGCAGACCCGAGACTTTTGTCACATGGCCAGGGCGCAAGAAGTATTGCTGGGCGCTTTGCCTGAGCGCTACCAAACCGTTTGGCTGGGCCTGATTGACAGGATGGAGTCCAGCGCTTTGTTCACCGAAGAGAGCTGCTCTTTCAGTCAAACCGAGTTGATCGACAGCTTGTCCATCTGGCTGGACAAGGCGCAGCGATTGCTGGAGACGTGAGTCCTTAGGGCATCATTGCGCGCGCAGGTCAAAGGGCGCGGCCACTTTGATGGGAATTGGCATCTCAATTTGAGCCTGATAATTGATCCACTTTGCTTAATTTTTTGAGCAAGGTTGGCTCAATTCACTAACGAAATCTCTTCTTGCGAACCCAGGCGCATCCGGGACAGGGCCAAGGCCTGCCATTGAAAACAATCAGGATTGAGTGTGGGAAGTGCACCAAAAAGAATTCACTTCCATGGCTACTCATCCGCTCAAACCCCATTGCTTTCCTTGCTGAACTGACCTAATCTGGGTTATTGGAGACAGCAATCAACTTGAGGAAGAGATGAGCATCGACATTGTGAACACCCTCGCCAGCAACTTGGAACCGGGCGATCACCCCTATCTTCAAGGCGCCTGGACACCCTTGCTCGAAGAAGTCAACGCGACCGACCTGAAGGTTCTAGAAGGTGTCATTCCGCTTGACATCGATGGCGTCTATTTGCGCAACACCGAAAACCCGGTCTTGCAAGCCAAGGGCAAGTACCACCCCTTTGATGGAGACGGCATGCTGCACATGGCCGCTTTTAAAAATGGTCAGGTCAGCTACCGCAACCGCTTTATCAAGACCAAAGGCCTGCAAGCCGAACTCGAAGCCGGGCGCGCCCTGTGGGCGGGCCTGATGGAAGACCCCGCCCTGTCCGAACGCGCAGGCTGGGGCGCTCACGGCAGCCTCAAAGACTCCTCCAGCACCGATGTGGTCGTACATGCCGGACGCGCCTTGACCACGTTTTACCAATGCGGTGAGGGCTATCGCCTGGACCCGCTGAGTCTGGAGCAGGAAGGCATTCCGCCCTGGTCGCCGCTGGACGGCATTTCGGCGCATTGCAAGGTGGACGAAAGCAATGGCGAATTGCTGTTTTTCAACTACTCCAAGCATGCGCCCTACATGCACTATGGCGTGGTCGACAAGCACGACAAGCTGGTGCATTACGTGCCCATTCCTTTGCCGGGTCCGCGCTTGCCGCACGACATGGCCTATACCGAAAACTACGCCATCCTCAACGACTTTCCCTTGTACTGGGACCCCGAGTTGCTGGCCCAAGGCAAGCATGTGGTGCGGTTTTTCAAAGACACGCCCTCTCGCATCGCCATCATTCCACGACGCGGTCAGACCAAAGACATCATCTGGTTTGAAGCCGCACCCACCTTTGTGCTGCACTGGCTCAATGCCTACGAAGAAGGCGACGAGATCGTGCTCGACGGCTATTTCCAGGACAACCCCATGCCGCGCAACTACGAAGGCGCTCCCGCGGGTTACGAGCGCATGATGTCGTATCTGGATCAGAAAAAAATGGGCTGCCACCTGCACCGCTGGCGCTTCAACCTTAAAACCGGCAAGACCACGGAAAAGCGTCTGGACGAGCGCATTTTGGAGTTCGGCATGTTCAACCAGCGCTACGCCACAAAACCTTACCGCTATGCCTACAGTGCCGTTCAAGTGCCCGGTTGGTTTTTGTTCCATGGTTATGTCAAACACGATTTGCAAACCGGCGACTCCTGGGCAATCCGCTTGCCCGAAGGCCAATACGCCAGCGAAGCACCCTTTGCCCCACGTGTGAATGCCAAGGACGAAGACGACGGCTACTTGGTGAGCTTCATCACCAACGAAAAAACCCAGCGTTCAGAAATCATCTTGATCGACGCCAAGAAGTTTGATGCCGGCCCTGTCTGCCGCATTGAGTTGCCGCACAAACTGTGCAGCGGCACCCATGCCTGCTGGGCCAGCGGCGCTGATTTGGAGCGCGGCGGCTTGCTTTCCGGACAAGCACACTGATCCCTAGCCACCACCTTTCCCGAAAAGCTCACTGATTTGGAGAACAAACATGGGACTTGAAACCTTCGTTGAAACACCCCCCTACCTGATTGACAACCCGAATTTACAGGGGGGTTTTGCTCCGGTGGACAAGGAGTTGGAGGTCCAAGAATTTGAAGTCATCGGCGAAATCCCAAAAGATTTCAGCGGCATGTACGTGCGCAATGGACCTGTGCCACAGCACACCCCAAAAGGCAAATACCACTGGTATGACGGCGACGGCATGTTGCATGCGGTTCATTTTCAAAAAGGTCAGGTCTCTTACCGCAATCGCTGGGTCAACACCGACGGTCTGCAGGCCGACCAAGCGGCTGGTGAAAGCCTGGCACCTGGACTCAAACAACGCCTGCCCGAAGGCGCATTGCCTGACGATGCGCTCAAAAACACCTCCAACACCGATGTGAAATTTCACAACGGCAAATTGCTGTCCATGTGGTACCGCGGTGGCGCGGTCTACCAGGTCGATCCCTTGACGCTGCAAACTATTGGCAAGCTCGAGTCCGATCCCCGCCTAAAGGGTCTGCAAATTTCGGCCCACTCACGCGTGGACGAGCGCACAGGCGAATACCTGTTTTTTGCCTATGGCAACCAACACCCTTACATGCACTATGGTGTGCTCAGCGCCACCGGCGAATTGAAAACCCTGGTTCCGGTTGAGTTGCCGGGCCCCCGTTTGCCGCACGACATGGCCATCACGGCCAACTACAGCGTATTGCATGACTTCCCGCTGATCAACAACCCGGAGGCCTTGAAGGCCGGTCGCTACAGCCTGGAGTTTCACCCCGAGTGGAAATCGCGTTTTGCCGTCATTCCCAGACATGGCGGCGCGCAAGACATCCGCTGGTTTGAAGCCGACCCGCGCTACATGCTGCATGTGGCCAATGCCTGGGAGGAGATCAATCAAAAGGGTGAAACCGAAATCGTCATGCTGGGCACGCCTTACGCCATGCCCAAACAGTTTGACGGCAGCCTGGATGTCAAGCGCTTGCTGTTCACGATTGGCACCCAAGGGACCGAATACGAGTTCTACCAATGGCGCTTTAACCTGGCCACTGGCCAGACCCGCGAAAGCGTGGTGGACGACATCCTGAACACCGAGTTCCCGATGATCAACGCCTGGTACCAAGGCCACAAAAACCGCTACACCTACCATGTGCTGATGGGCCGTGCGCGCACCGTAGAGCAACCCCACTTTGCAGGATTGGCCAAGTACGACCTGGAAACCGGTAGCGCTGTGACTTACCACCCTGGCGAAGGTTACTGGTTCAGTGAGGCCCCATTTGCCCCGCGTGACAACCCGCAGTGCGAAGACGATGGTTACCTGATCGGCTTTGTCTGGAACGGCCTGAAAGACCGCTCAGAAGTCTGGATCATCGATGCACAACACGTCAGCAGTGGGCCAGTGGCGCGGGTCATCTTGCCGCAGCGTGTGCCGCATGGTTTTCACAGCACCTGGGTGCGTGAGTCTCTCTTACCCACCCCCTGATGGCATGGCACCTCCAAAGAACACGGATGTCCGAACTCCCAATGCACAGGACTTGTTGGATGTCTGGAACCTGGTGCACTGGGCGTTTTGAAGACTGATTTGGAGACATGGATGACCCTCTTCGAAAAGCACCAGACCCGCTTTGAGCTTGCCCAGCAAGCCTGTGCCACGCGCCATTGCTGGAGCCCTTACCCGGACATGCCCGACAAATACCCCGAGGCAGCGCAGGCCAAAAGCGCAGGATTCGCGGCTTTTGAACAGCACCTGAAGAACGGGCGATTTGAGCTGGACCAACCCGGCATCACGAACTGGATCGGCGAAGAAATATCGCCCTACACCCAACAATCCTTGGGTGTGGTCTACCCGCAATCAGACATCAACACCTTGTTCGACGCCGCCGAAAATTCAATGGACAGCTGGTCACAGTCCCCTTATATGCAGCGCATTGGCGTTTTGTTGGAAGTGCTCGAAGTCTTGTACCGTGACCACCTGTTTGAAGTCTTGTACGCGGTCATGCACACCGCAGGGCAAAGCTACAACATGGCCTATGCCGGTTCGGGCGTGAACGCACTTGACCGCAGCATCGAAGCCCTGGTGTATGCCGAACAAGCCATGCGCTCGGTGGCACCTTCGGCCCACTGGTCCAGGCGCTTTGGCAGCTCTGAAATCCACTTGCAAAAAACCTACCGCCTGGTGCCCCGTGGGACGGCCGTGTGTTTTTCCTGCGCCAGTTTTCCCACCTGGAACGCGTGGCCGTCCATGATGGCGAGCCTGGCCACCGGCAACCCAGTAATCCTCAAACCCCACCCCGCCACCGTGTTGCCCATGGCCATCACGGTCAAGGCCTTTCGCCAGGTGCTGCGGGCCGCAGGCTTTGACCCTAACCTCGTGACCTTGGCCATCGACACCACCAGCGAGCCGATTGGCAAAGTGCTGATCAAACACCCCAAAACGGCCATCGTGGACTTCACCGGCAGTGTGCGTTTTGGCCAATGGGTGGAGCAAAACGCTCACCCCGCGTTGGCCTTCACCGAGACAGCAGGTTGCAACACCGTGGTGCTGGAATCGACGCAAGACCTCGACGCGGCTTTGCGCAATTTGGCCACCACCATGTGCCTGTTCAGCGCACAAATGTGCACCAGCCCGCAAAACATCTACATCCCCCAGTCGGGCGTGAACACGCCGCATGGCACGGTACCCTTCCATGAGGTCGCCCAACGCCTGGCCTCAGCCGTGCAAGCCTTGACATCGGACCCTAAAAAAGCGTCCATGATTTTGGCCACCATCCAGTCGCCGCAAACCTTGGCTTTGCTGCAAGACCTGCAAGTCCAAGGCCAGCTGCGCGGCCAAGTGCTGCTGTCACCCCAGCCCTATGCGCACCCGGAATTTCCGGGCGCCCGCACCAGCACGCCACTCATGCTGCAAGTCAGCACGCGCGAGCGTGATCTGTATGCCCAAGAGCGTTTTGGCCCCATCAGTTTTGTCATCGCGTGTGAAGATGCACAGGATGCTCTGAAGCAAGCCACGCAAGACGCCCGAAGCCAAGGCGGTTTGACCGCATTTTTGTATTCCACGCGAGAAGACTTTATTGAACAGGCCGAACAAGCCTATGCCCGTGCAGGCGCCCAGTTGACCATCAACCTGGTGGGAGCGATGCCTTTGAACTTTGCAGCGGCTTACAGTGACTATCACGTCACGGGCCTGAACCCGGCGGGCAATGCGACGCTGACCAACCTGGCTTTTGTGGCCGGTCGGTTTGGCATTGTGCAGTCGCGTCGCCCGGTTGCGCAGGAAAGTGGTGAGACCGCATGAACCACCCACGCTTGCCCCTTCGACTGCCGGTATTTGCTGCGCCGATGTTTTTGATCTCGGGCCCCGAGATGGTCATGGCCGCTTGCAAGGCGGGCATTGTGGGGGCCTTTCCAACCCCCAATGCACGCCCCATCGACAAACTCGACGAGTGGATGAAAACCATCACCGAAGGCTTGGCGGCCGCCCGTGATGTGCAAGGAGCAGACACCGTGGGCCCCTGGTGTGCCAACCTCGTGACTCACTCGTCCAACACGCGTTTGGCGCAAGACCTGGCGTTGATCGCTCACTACAAACCGCCGGTGGTGGTCACGGCTTTGGGCAGCCCCAAACCCGCCATCGAGGTGGTGCATGGCTATGGCGGCCGGGTGTTCGCCGACGTCATCAACCTGACGCTGGCCCAAAAAGCGGTCAAGGCCGGGGCCGATGGCCTGGCGTGCGTCTCGGCAGGTGCAGGGGGCCACACCGGCTTTTTGTCACCGTTTGCTTTTGTCAGCGCCATCCGCGAGTTCTTTGATGGCGAAGTGGTTCTGGGCGGCGGCATCAGCGATGGCTGGGGCATAGCTGGGGCCATCGCAGCAGGCGCAGATTATGTTTACATGGGCACGCGATTCATTCCTGCCACCGAAAGCATGGCGCCCGAGGCCTACAAACAAATGATCGTTGACAGCACGGTGGACGACCTGATCGTCAGCGCAGGGGTGACTGGCACATCGGCAAGTTGGCTCAAACCATCACTGCGACTGAACGGCCTGGACCCGGACAACATGCCCGATGCCCCGTCCCGCCAATACGACAGCAGCACTTCCTTTGCTGGCAAGAAATGGATGGACGTTTGGGCAGCAGGGCAAGGCCTGGGCACCATCCACCAAACCGCCCCCATGGCCAGCATCGTGGAGCAACTGGCCCTCGAATACACCACTGCCATGCAGCGCTTGCAAGCCCTGCCCTATCCCCACAGGAGTTTCCAATGAGCGCACCCGTTTACATTTTGGGCGGTTACCAATCCGACTTTGCCAAGTCCTGGTCCCGCCAGGGTCAGGACATCTCTGACATGGTGCAAGAAGCCACGCAAGGCGTGCTGGACAACGCCAGACTGGACACCTCGGCCATCGAGAGCATCCATGTGGGCAATGCCTTTGGGGAACTGCAACGCCAGCAAGCCCACCTGGGCTCCATGGTGGCGCAAATGACCCCCGAACTCTGGGGTGTGCCGGCCATGCGCCATGAAGGTGCCTGCGCTTCATCGTCTCTGGGCGTGTTGGCGGGCATGGCTGAGATCGAAGCGGGCCGTTACGACTGTGTGCTGGTGATGGGCGTCGAGGAATTCAAGAACACCTCGGGCAATGTGGCCTCGGTCAACCAAAACGCTGCGGCCTGGCAAGGGCATGAAGACATAGATTGCACCTACATGTGGCCCGCCGCTTTTGGTTTGCTGGCACAAGAGTACGAGCGCCGCTACGGGCTTGACCGCAAGCACCTGAACCGCATTGCCGAAATCAACTACGGCAATGCCAAACGCAACCCCCTGGCGCAAACCCGCGCTTGGCAATTCGATGCCCTGAGCTTCACCGATGACGACGAAGCCAACCCAATCATCGAGCCCGGCACACGCCGCCAGGACTGCGGCCAGATCACCGATGGGGCCTGCGCTGTTGTGTTGGCCTCTGCCCGTTTCACACAGGCCTACGCCCGCCAGCATGGCAAGTCGCTGGAGCGCATGGCGCGCATTGCAGGTTGGGGCCACCGCAATGCGGGTCTGCGACTGCGCGACAAAATTGAACGCAGCCAGGGCCAGCCCTATGTGTTTCCCCATGTGCGACAAACCATCGAAGACACTTGGCGCCGTGCCGGTGTATCGGGCATTGACGCGATGAGCGGCATCGAAACCCACGACTGCTTCACCACCACCGAATACATGGCCATCGACCACCTGGGCCTGACCGCGCCAGGGCAAAGCTGGCAAGCGATCGAAGATGGCTCAATCGCCCAGGGTGGTCGCTGCCCGGTCAACATGAGTGGCGGCCTGATCGGCTGCGGGCACCCGGTGGGCGCTACCGGCACACGCATGCTCTGGGACGCTGCTCGCCAAGTCACCGGACAAGCCCAGGCCTGTCAGATTGAAGGTGCCAAGCGGCTTCAAACCCTGAACATTGGCGGCTCCTGCGCCACGGTGGTGAGCTTTGTCGTCGAAGCAGGACAAGCATGATCGAAACCTTGTGGCAAGAGCACGCCATGGCGGTGCTGCTCCTCTGGGCTGCCATGGTCGCTGTGTGGTTGTGGGGCCTGCCGCGGGAAAACACCCGCTGGCTTGACCGGGCTTACCCCATATTGCCTTTGGCTGTCGCAGCGCTGGCTCTCAACAGTGCAGGGGCCACGAATTTCCTGTTTACTTTTTTACAATTGGGTATCTGGCTTTGGGTCTGTCTCACCGTGGTCTGGGGCATCAGCTTGCTCAAGCGAGACGCCAGCATCATGGACATTGCCTACGGCGTGTTGTTGCTCGGCACCAACTGGTGGCTCTATTTGCACCTTGGCGCACAAGCCCACGCATCCAATGTCCTTTTGTTGACCATGACCAGCATTGGATTTGGGCGTTACACGCTGTACATCCTTTGGCGAAATTTGCCGCACGGTGAAGACCCTCGCTATGCACGCTGGCGCCAGCGCTCTGGTGCACGTTGGTGGTGGTGGAGCTATTTTCAGATTTTTTTGCTGCAAGGCGTGGTGATCTGGATTTGGACGGTCCCCTTGGTTTTTGGCATGCGCGCGCCCGGGGACATCGGCTTTTGGCACATCGCCGGCGCGCTGGTCTGGTGTGTGGGCTTCGTCTTTGAAGCAGGCAGTGATTGGCAACTGACACGCTTCAAACGCCAACGCACCGACCGCTCGCAACTGCTCGACACCGGCCTGTGGGCCTTAACACGCCACCCCAACTACTTCGGACAGACATGCATGTGGTGGGGCTACGGGGTGTTTGCACTGGCACACCCCTGGGGATGGTTTTCGGTGCTGCCACTGATGTATGTCACCTGGTTCATGAACAAGGGCTCTGCAACCGCGCTGATGGAGCGCCACATGGTCAAAACAAAACCTGGCTATGCCAACTATTGCGCCACAGTGCCTGCCTTTTTTCCGCGCCTGCCGAACCGCGCCCCTCAAACCAAGGACACCTCATGAGCCATCCCCTGATCATCGAGGCCTTGCGCAGCCCACGTGGCCGTGGCAATGACAAAGGGGCCCTGCGGCAGATCAAACCAGTCGACTTGCTGGCCCAGCAATTGACCGCCTTGGCCAAGCGCACCGGCCTGAATACTGCGCAGGTCAGCGACACCCTCATCGGCTGTGTGACCCAAACCGCAGACCAAGGTGCCAACATCGCCAAGTTGTCCCTGTTGCGTGCCGGCTGGGAAGACAGCGTGCCAGGCCTGAGCATCAACCGCTACTGCGCCTCAGGTCTGAGTGCTGTTCATCTGGCATCACAGCAGGCCATGGACAACGACAGCTTGGCCGTGGGCGGTGGTGTCGAAATGATGTCGCGTGTGCCCATGGCCTCAGACCAAGGGCCGCTCACCCATGACTTTGACTTCCAGCAGCAAACCATGCTGATGCCCATTGGCATCAGCGCCGACACCATTGCCACGCAAGAAGGTTTCAGCCGTGAACAATGCGATGCCTATGCCGTGGCCTCTCAGCAACGCGCAGTCGCCGCTTTGGCACAAGGGCGTTTTCGCTCGGTCGTGCCCGTTGTGGATGCGCAAGGCGTGTCCTTGCTGGCGCAAGACGAAACCCCCAGAGCGCAGACCACACTGGAGAGTCTGGCCGGGCTCAAACCCGCCTTTGCAGCCATGGCCGAAAAGTACGGGATTGACCGCCTGATGTGTCAGCGCTATGGCCTGGACCGGATTGATCATGTGCACCACGCAGGCAACTCGCCAGCCACGGCAGATGGTGCCTCCGTGGTGTTGCTGGCCAGTCCTGGTGCGGCGGCCAGGCTGGGACTCCAACCCAGGGCGCGCATCTTGGCCACAGCCTCCGTGGGTGTGGACCACACGCTGGCGTTGACCGGAGCGGTACAAGCGACACAAAAGGCTTTGTCAAAAGCAGGTTTGAAAATCCAGGACATTGATCTGTTTGAAGTGAATGAATCCTTCGCCTCACTGATGCTGCACTACATGAAGCACCTGGATGTTCCCCACAGCAAGCTCAATGTGAATGGCGGTGCCATAGCGCTGGGCCATGCGATGGGCTCCACGGGCAGTGCCCTCGTGGGCATGGCACTGGACGAACTGGAAGCCCGGCAAGCGCGCCGTGCTGTGATCAGCCTGTGCGGGGCCGCCGGCTTGGCTGTGGCCATGGTGGTGGAACGCGTCTGACACCTGATCAGCCAGCACTTCGCGCATCACACGCATGATCCACACCCCCGACCTCGAACTCACACAAGCTGCGCTGGCCAGCAGCACACTGAGCCACGGCCTGAAAGTCTTTGGAGACCGCTGGACAGTCCAAGTCATGTTGTCGGCTTTTTTGGGGATTCGACGGTTCGACGAGCTGCAAAACTTTTCCAACATTCCCCGCCCCACTTTGTCTGATCGCTTGCGCTCATTGGTGCAAATCGGGGTTATCAAGCCACGCCTGTACCAGGACAACCCACCGCGCCATGAATACCACCTGACCCGCAAAGGCCTGGGTTTGTACGACGCCACCCTGATGATTTGGGCCTGGGAGAAGAAATGGGGGAATCGCGCGCAAGACCTGCCGAAAAAACTTTTCCATCAAACATGCGAACACCACTTCAATCCAGCGCTGTGCTGCAAAGCCTGCGGTCAAGCGATCAGCATGAAGGATCTGGACTACAGCCTTGTGCCCAACACCCGCTTGCGACATCAACCGCTGAAGGGGCTTCGCACCCCACGGATGTCCGTGCGGGAGGCCCGCGACATGAGCCTGGGTTTGCGCGTTGACCGCTGGAGTTTGTTGATCCTCACGGCGGTGGTGCTCGGCTGCCACTACTTTGACCAAATCACCCATGTGCTTGGCATCGGGCCCAAAGTCCTGTCGCGCCGACTCTCGGACATGGTCGAGTGTCACTTGCTCAACTGCGAAACCGATGGACAGGATGCACGCCGCAGGCTGTACCGGCTGACCCCCAGCAGCCGAGATTTGTTTGGCTACATCGTCTGCCTCTCCAACTGGGCCAGTGAATCGCATTTGCACGAACACAGTTCGATTCGCCCACGCCATCGCGCCTGTCAACACCGCTTCTTCCCCATGGTGGCGTGCGATCACTGCCACCAGAACCTGAACCCCTGGGAAGTCTCATTCCCAACTTCCGATGTGAAAGCGCCATGAATGATTTTTGGCTAACCATTGCCCAACTGACCATCAACGGCATCGCCGTGGGGGCCATTTATGCGCTGGTGGCGCTGGGCATTGTGCTGATTTACAAAGCCACCGAAGTGCTTAACTTTGCCCACGGTGACTTGCTGGTGGTATCGGCCTTCAGTGCCTGGGGCCTGATCACGGTGTGGGGCTTGCCGTTTTGGCTGGCCTTGATGATCACCGTGCTGGGCGTGGCCCTGTTTGCTTTTGCACTGGATGCCTTGGTCATTCGCCGCATTGCAGGCCAACCGCAATTTGCCGGTGTGATGCTGACCATTGCACTGGCCTTCATGATCCGGGGTGCGGTGAGCATGCTGTTTGGGCCTGAGTCACGCAACTACCCCACGCCCTGGAGCCAGCAAAGCACGCAATTGGCAGGCCTGTCGATAGCCAACTTGCAATTGGTGATCCTGGGCGTGTCCATGATGGTGACCTTGGTCCTGTTCTTCTTTTTCCGCTTCACCCGACTGGGTGTTGCCATGCAAGCGGCTTCACAAAACCAACTGGCCGCATACTTGAACGGCGTGCGCGTCAAGCGCGTGAACTCCATGGTCTGGGCGCTGGGGGGAGTCACGGCGGCATTTGCAGGCGTGCTGTTGGCGCCCATCACCTTGGTGGACATCAGTTTGTGGTTTGTCACCCTCAAGGCCTTGTCAGCCCTGGTGCTGGGCGGCTTTGGCAGCATTCCTGGGGCGATTGTGGGCGGTCTTCTGATTGGCCTGATTGAACAGTACGCCGGTGTCTACATGCCCGATGGCACCAAAGACATCGTGGCCTATCTGGTGCTCATTGCCGTTCTCATTGTGCGCCCCCATGGCTTGTTGGGAGAAGCCCATGGCCGACGCGTCTGAAACGAGAAAGAACCCCATCGATGCGTTTTGATTACCACACCCAATACCGCGAAGGCTTCGCCCTTTGGCGCAGCCCCTTTGACCGCAACCTTTATGCCTTGCTGCTGCTGGGCTTGTGCACCCTGCCCTGGTTCATGACGCCTTTCATGCTTGGCGAGACGGCCTATGTGTTCATCTTGTGCGTGGCCAGCCTGGGCTTGATGTCGCTGACTGGACTGACCGGACAGGTGTCATTGGGACATGCCGCCTTCATCGCGATCGGGGCCTATGGCCACGCCTGGTTTTTGTCCAAAGGCGTTCCCTTGCCGCTTTCGATGGTGATGGCCGCAATGCTCAGCGCTGCGGCCGGTTTGCTGGTGGGCATTCCCGCCATCCGTGTCTCCGGTCTCTACCTGGCCATGGTCACGTTGGCCTTTGCCATCATCGTGGAGCAGATCATCGGCCATTGGAGCTCGGTGACAGGCGGTTTTACCGGCCTGGCTGTGAATGACCCAGTTTTTCTAGGCCTGTCGCTGAGCGGCCCCAAGGCTTTTTATTTTTTCTGTTTGTTCACGCTGGTGTTGGTGCTGGTGGCCTTGCTCAACATCTTGCGCTCGGGCATGGGCCGCGCCTTGATCGGCGTGCGTGAATCAGAAGCTGCCGCTTACGCCTTGGGCATCCCGGTCGAGCGCATGAAGGCCGGCGCTTTTGCCTTGTCAGCGGGCATCACCGGCCTGGCTGGCAGTATGCTGGCCCATCACCTGAAATACCTCACGCCCGATGGCTTCACCTTGCTGCTGTCATTGGAGCTTGTGTTGATGGTCGTGATCGGGGGCCTTGGCAGTCTGCGCGGCGCAGTGCTGGGGGCCGTTCTCATCAGTTCACTGCCCACCGCCATCTCCCGCATCAAACCGTTTTTGCCCGATAGCGTGGCCAAACAGTTCGGGCTGGAGACCTTCATCTTTGGCTTGGTGCTGGCCCTTTTTGTGCTGTTTGAACCCATGGGGCTGAATGGCCGCTGGCTCAAGATCCGCAGCTTTCTGGAGTCTTTTCCGATCTACCGAAAAGACACCTTCAAGCGCAACAAGCGCTACATGAAATCGGAGCGTTACCGTTGAAAACACCCAACGCCACCCCTCCAATGCTGACAGTGGACCAACTGTCGCTCACTTTTGGCGGCGTGCAAGCCATTGCCGATCTGAGCCTGGAAGTCAGGCCCGGCGAAGTGCTGGCCGTGATCGGCCCCAACGGTGCGGGCAAAACATCGCTGCTCAATGCGGTCACTCGCGTGTTCGACCCCAGCGGCGGGCAAATCCACTTCAAGGGCCAGGACCTGACCCAAATGCAGCGCCACCAAATCGCCACCCTGGGCATTGCACGCACCTTCCAGAACATTGAGCTGTTTGAAGCTGCCACTGTGCTGGACAACCTGTTGCTCGGGCGCCATCGCTTCTTTCAGGGCCATTGGTGGCAACAAGTTTTGCGCACACCGGCCCTGACCCGACTCGAAGAGGCGGCCCATGCAGAAGTGGAAAAAATCATCGACTTTTTGGACCTCACGCCCTGGCGCCATGCGCCCATCGCAGGCCTGCCTTACGGCGTGCGCAAAGTGGTGGAGCTCGGTCGTGCGCTGTGCGCCCAGCCTGAGCTCTTGTTTCTGGATGAACCAGCCTCGGGACTGAACCCCGAAGAGACGCGTGAGTTGGCCTTCTGGATCGACGACATCCGCAGCGATCTGGGCATCACCGTGGTCATGGTGGAACACGACATGTCCCTGGTCAGTGCAGTGGCCGATCGGGTCATTTGCATGGCACAAGGTCGGGTATTGGCGCAAGGCAGTCCGACCGAAGTTCAAAGTCATCCGGCCGTCATTGCCGCTTATTTGGGAGCTTGAACATGGGTGCCTTGCTGGAAGTACGGAACCTGGAAACTTGGTATGGCCCGATTGCCGCCATGCAAGGGGTGAACCTGAAGGTGGAAAAAGGACAGATGGTCACAGTGCTGGGGGCCAATGGCGCGGGTAAAACCACCTTGCTCAACACCCTGGCCGGGGTGATCGACCCGTTCAAAGGCCAAGTCCTGCTGAGCAACCAGGTCATCCACGGCCTGGATGCCGATGAGGTGTGCCGACGGGGTTTGGTGCTGGTGCCCGAGGGTCGCCAAATCTACCCCTTCCTGAGTGTGCGGGAAAACCTGAACATGGGAGCCTACACACGGCGTGATACCGAGGGCATTCGACAAGACATGGAGCGGGTTTTTCAATGGTTTCCGCGTTTGCTGGAACGGGCGCAACAACACGCTGGCTTGTTGTCCGGAGGCGAGCAGCAGATGCTGGCCATCGGCCGCGCCTACATGGCGCAACCGCAACTGCTGATGCTCGATGAACCCTCGCTGGGTCTTTCCCCCCTGCTGACCAAAGAAATCTTCAACATCATCAGCCGCATCCGCCAAGAAACGGGCACAGCGGTGCTGGTGGTGGAACAAAACGCCGCCATTGCACTGGCGCATGCGGACTATGGCTACATCATGGAGCTGGGCCGTATCGTGGCAGCCGACAGCTGCGCCGTGTTGAGTCAAAAAGCCGATGTGCGCGAAGCCTATTTGGGCGGGCACAGCACCCAAGGTATCAGCGGCACTTCGCAACGTTGGAAACGCCGCAAAACCTGGCGCTGAAACCACACACCACGAACACCCCAGACACCATGAACGCTGCCGCCGCCATCTCCTATCTGGGCGAAGACACGCCCGCCAAAGTCTTTCGCCAGCGCTGTCGCACCTGGGCCGATCAACCGGCCTTGCGCCACAAGCAAAGGGGCCTGTGGCAAAGCACCACATGGGCCCAATACTTTGCCCGCGCGCGGGCTACCGGCTTGGCCATGCAAGCGCTGGGGCTTGAACGTGGTCAAGTGGTTTGTGTTCTGGCTGAAAACCGACCCGAATGGCTCTACGTCGACATGGGCGCCCAATGCATGGGCCTGGTCGGCAACGGCGTTTACCCCACCTCGTCGGCGGGTCAGCTGCAACACATCCTGATGGACTCGGACAGCCGCTTGCTGTTTGTTGAAAATCAGGAGCAGCTCGACAAGGCTCTGGAAATTCGCACCCAATGCCCACAGTTGCAGCGCATTGTGGTGATGGACCGTGAAGGATTGCGCGGCTTTTCCGATCCAGATGTGGAATTTTTTGATGAATTCCTGGCACGCGGCCATGCTTTGGCCGAAACCCGTCAAGCCCTTTTTGACGCCTCGATCGACAACACCCAAGCCGAAGACCTGGCTTTTTTGGTCTACACCTCCGGCACCACCGGGGCACCCAAGGGGGCCATGACCCTCAACCGCAACCTGGTCTTTCAACTGAGCCTGGCCACCGAATACCTGGACATCCAGCCGGGTGACAAATCCGTGTCCTTTCTGCCGCTTTGCCATATCGCCGAGCGCATGTCTTCTGTCTACAACCCTTTGGCCTTGGGGCTGGTGGTCCACTTTCCGGAAAACTCTGGCACGGTGTTCAACGACATGCGTGAGGTGGCCCCGCATTTGGTGTTTGCACCGCCCCGATTCTGGGAAAAAATGTATTCCCAAATCGACTTGTTCATGCGCGACGCCATCGCCCCGGCACGCTGGACTTACCACACCACGCGCGCCATGGGCGCAGCCAGGGTCGAGGCCCAGCTGCTGGGACAAGCCACCAGCTCACCCACCCTTTTGCTCAAAATCATGCAGTGGCTGGCCATGCGCAATGTCCGCATTTTTTTGGGGCTGCAAAACGTCAAAAGCGCACTCACCGGTGCCGCGCCTGTCCCCCCAGATTTGATCCGCTGGTATTTGGGCTGCGGTATAGAACTGCGCGAAGCCTATGGCATGACGGAAACCACCGGCTTTTGCACCGCCACGCCCAAAGGTGCGATTCGCCTGGGCTGGGCGGGCATCAAAGCCCCGGGCACCGAGCTTCGCATTGGCAAAGACAACGAGGTTTTGGTGCGCGGCCCCAATGTGTTTGGCGGTTACTGGAAGATGCCCGATAAAACCCGCGAAACTCTGGACGATGAGGGCTGGCTGCACACCGGCGACTGCGGCGAAATCAATGCCGAGGGCTACCTGGCCATTCGCGACCGCATCAAGGACATTTTGATCACCTCAGGCGGCAAGAACATCACCCCCAGCCACATTGAAAGCCTGCTCAAGTTCAGCCCCTACATCACCGATGCCGTGGTCATTGGCGATGGCCGCAAATACCTCACTTGCCTGGTCATGATCGACCAAGAACATGTGGCTCGTCATGCCCAAGAACACCAAGTGCCCTACACCGACTTTGGCAGCCTCACGCGAGCCCCCGAAGTGGTCGCCCTGATCCACAGCGAAATCGAACGCATCAACCCGCAACTGGCACGGGTCGAGCAAATCAAGTCTTTCAAAATCATTTCGGAACTGCTCACCGCCGAAGACGAAGAGCTCACCCCGACCATGAAACTCAAACGCAAAGTCATCGCCGCCAAATATGCGGCGTTGATTGACAGCATGTACCCAAACTGAAGTGGCCGCTCAGGGTAAGCACGCATGCGTAAACCAGGCCTAGAGACTATCTTTTAAACATCAGGAGACCACCATGAAATTCAACCGAAGACTTCTCATCCTCGCCACCACCGGCATGCTGGCCAGTGGGGTACAAGCTCAAACCACCCAAGGGGTGAGCGACAACGAAATCGTGATTGGCACCCACATCGACTTGTCAGGCCCAGCCGCCCCCGGCATGCCCATGCTGCGAAACGGCATGCAGCTGCGCATTGACGAACTCAACGCCGCCGGTGGGGTCCACGGGCGCAAGATCAAACTCATTGTGGAAGACAATGGCAGCCAGCCTCAACTGGCCGTTCGGGCCGTGCAAAAGTTGATCAAAAGCGACAGCGTCTTTGCCATCGTCAACCCCTTTGGCTCCGGGCCCAATGCAGCCACAGTCAAACTGGCCAATGACGCAGGCGTCATGGTCTTCGCCCCCTGGGGTGCATCGGGCATCATTCAAAAGGTCAGTGGCAACAGCCCGCTGCTGTTCACCACCGTCATGAACTACGACACCACCACCGCCTCTGCGCTGAGCTGGGCCGTGAACAACTGGAAAACCCAAAAAGTCGGCGTCATTTACCAAGAAGGTCCATTCGGTGATCTGGTGCGTGGCGGAGTCAACCAAGCACTCAAAACCGGTGGATTCACCATCGCGGCAGAAGCGGCCTACAAAGTGGGTGACATCGATTTTTCATCCCAAGTGGCCAAGATGAAGGCGGCCAATGTTGACCTGATCGTGGCTGGTACCGTGGTGCGTGAAACCCTGGGCGTCATGAGCGAAGTGAAAAAGCTCAACTGGTCGCAAGTCAAGGTATTGACCACCATTCCAGGTCGCTCCAGCATCGTCGCCAGATTGGGCAAGGACAGTGTGGAAGGTCTTTATGGCATCGGTGGCTGGAAACTCCACGAGGCCGACAGCAGTGATGCGGTGGCCAAGAAATTCATGGCCGACTTCAAAACCAAGTTCAACATGGACGCAGATGAGAACGCAGCCAATGCGTACTCATACACATCCTGGTTCATTGCGGGCCTGCAAGCTGCCGGGCGCAATCTGACCTCAGCTGGTTTGGCCAAGGCCATGCCCGCTGTGGCCCATCAGGACTTCACCACCTTCACGCGCCAAAGCTTCACCAACAACCACGTCGGCCCGGAGATGGTCTCCATTGACCAGATCAAAGGTGGCAAGTGGGTTCAAGTTGCTGCACCCGGCAGCAAATAACGCTTTCCACAGGGGGGCGCTCTCAAGTGACCCCCTGGCCAATAAAACCACAGTCTTTACCCCATAGGCGTGGCATAGAAATCGATTGGATTGAAATACCCTTCGCCAACCGACCCGCATATCGATTGTGAAGTTTGGGCGATGAATGCGCTTGATGCAAGTTGGTTGCTTTGGGCAAAGTGGAGATTTCACCGCATCCAGTCGGGTCCTGGTCAACTCAAAAATTCAAATTGAATCCATACAAGCTTATTGAAAAATCACTTCCAGCCAAGGTCTAACTTGCAGTTGTCCGCTAGGCAATCGCGAAAGTTCAGGTTAACCAAACTTTGATATGGTATGTCTACTTGCTCACAAACACCCATAAAGTAGCCCCTCGTTCTAGATGGCTTCAAGGGGTTTTTTCAAAACCTGGCCATTAAAAAAACCGCGTGATTTTTTAACTGGCCGGATAAATCACGCGAGCTGATTCCGAGAGGCCTGACCCAATAGCAAGCTCTTTCGCCAAAGCTTTATTGGACTGTGATGTTGGCACTCTTAATGGTGTTGGCCCAGCCGGCAGTCTCTGCACGAACCAAGTCTTGCAGGGCAGCAGGGTGAAGGAATCGTATTTCAAGACCCGCCGCCTTTGCCTTAGAGATCACATCCGGAGTCTCGACCGACGCTTTCACGGCCGCAGCCAGTCGATTGACGACGTCGACCGGGGTTGCAGCTGGGGCAAATATGGCGACCCACCCCTCGAGTTCAAACCCAGGCAGACCAGCCTCAGCGGTGGTCGGAACCTGCGGTAGACCGGGATGGCGAGACTTTCCAGTCACTGCAATACCCTTGAGCTTACCGGCTTGGATGTGCTGCATCACCGAAGGCGGTGTGGTGATGAACAGCTGCACCTGACCAGAGAGCATGTCCTGAATGGCCGGACCAGAGCCTCTGTACGGCACATGCACGATGCTGGTCGCGGTCTGGGCCTTGAAGATCTCAGTGCCCACATGGGCCAACGAGCCCGAGCCCTGTGAAGCATAGGACACCTTGTCAGGGTTGGCCTTGAGGTAGGCAATCAACTCCCCCAATGTGTTGGCGGGTATCGAAGGATGCACCGCAATCACGTTGGTCGCCACAGCGGCCATGGCGATGGGCACAAAGTCGCTCTGCGCCCAGCCCGGCTTGGGAAACAGCGAGGGATTACCCAGATGGAAAGCGGAGTAGGACGTCAGCAAGGTATAGCCATCACCCGTCGCCCGTGCAGCGTGGCTGTAGCCGATATTGCCACTGGCACCACCACGGTTATCAATGACAACGGGTTGGCCCAACTGACGCGACATGGCCTCACCCAAAAGCCGACCGGTCGCATCCACCACGCCGCCAGGTGGCGCAGGCACCACCAAGGTAATGGGCTTATTGGGGTACGTTTGCGCAGAAGTTGGCATGTTGAATGCCAACAACATCAACGCGGCCAGGCAATGACCTATAGCTCGAGGGTTCATACAAAATCCTTTATGACGAATGGTCGTGAAAATCTCAACGGAGTGCGAATCAGAGATGCTTTACCCAGAGATCGCTGTGAAATGTAGCGCTGGTGCCCAGCAATGGATGACGATAGGCGTCTTCTCGGCCCTATGGTCAGATTTCAACATGAGCGAAAGAAGATAAGTCACTTTTCAAAGCTGCCGGCCTTCAGATGCCCAGAATTTTTTTGGCTTCGGCCAGTGCTTTCATCGACTCGGTGTGTTTGCCTTCTTTGTGCAACTTCTCGCCCTCTTCTCTCAAGGCTTTGACTTTGGACATTTCTACAGCAGGCAATGCAGTCGTCGGAATTTTTGCGTCGATGGCACGCATTTCACCAGGACAGCCATGCGCCATAGAAAAACTCGCAAAACACATGACCATTGAACCCAAAAAAAGTTGTTTTATAAATGTTCCCAAAAGTTGAAAGACAGTTTATTTCAACTGGCCTGAACGCATACCCATGCACCGGTTTTTACCCACAACATGGGCTGGGGAATTTGCTCTTCAGGTAACTCTTTTTATCGGTTCATACAGCGTGTGGTTTCAACAAGCTATCTCTTATCTAGGCACAGGGACTTGGCAGCGGTGATTGAGTGCCGTCTTTCAAACCTATCAGCCACAGACAAACCGGCCCTGATTTAAATGGCTTTGGAAAATCATCTGATGCTTTTTGCGCAACCAACAGATCAAGTCAGTTTGACAAAAATCGAATTCTGCAATCAAATGATCCGCCATTGGTCGTAGAAAAGCCGCAGAAAGTGTTTATATGATTAAAGAAATACCCAATCTCCAAACACAAGCCATCCACCGACCAGATCCACAGTTGGTGGAGAAATTGCGTGGTACCCCGACTGGATTTTTAGTTGACGCTATGGGTGGCTCGGGGGCATTGGATTACCGCATCCATCCAACCATTGCCGAACAATATGCGTTCTGCGGCGTTGCATTGACATGTCATGCGGGCCCAGCAGACAACCTGGCCTTGGTGTGTGCCTTGGAGCACGTTGAGCCTGGAGATGTGTTGGTTGTTGGCACAAATGGTTTTACAGGGTGTGCCGTCACAGGGGATTTGGTGCTCGGCATGGCCAAAAATTCAGGTGCCGTCGGCTTTGTCACAGATGGATGCGTGCGTGATATGGTTGGCTTAAAGTCTGTCGGACTGCCAGCTTGGTCAATGGGCGTGACTCCGAACTCTCCCCACCGCAATGGACCTGGCACGATCGGTATGCCTGTGAACATTGCTGGTCATGTTGTGCGCAGTGGTGACATTGTTGTCGCAGATCTAGATGGCGTGGTCATCATTCCTACAGAAGAGCTGGCATCTGTGCTTGCCAAGCTACCCGGAATTCGTGCTGCCGAGATGGCAGCCGATGAATCTGTACGCCAGGGTGCGCGCTTGCCTGACTTTTTGAAAACCTAAAGCGCTACTCATTATTCATTGATCCAATGAACCACCACTTGAAACGTGACGGATACAGCGTTTCGGCTCTGCGCCGCATGGCGCAAAAACGCTTACCTCGACCCATTTTCGACTTCATTGATGGTGGCGCTGAAGACGAAGACACATTGCGCCAAAACGAGTCCGCTTTTCAAACATGGGATGTACTTCCCCAACCATTGAATGGCGCAACTGAGCGGGATATCTCTGCATCTTTATTTGGTCATACATTGCAAAGTCCCTTGCTGCTTGGCCCCACCGGGCTTGCTGGCTTATTTTGGCCTCAAGGAGAAATTGAGAGTGCAAAGGCAGCAGCAGCGAAGGGCACTGTTTACTGCCTGAGTCATGGCTCTGTGTGCACGATGGAGCAATTGGCCCAGTCACACCATGGTTTGAAATGGATGCAGGTTTTTATCTATAAAGACAGAGGTTTCACCCGCGAACTGGCCACTCGCGCACAAAACAGTGGCTACGATGCCTTGGTATTGACCATTGACAATCAAATGATCGGTAAACGTGAACGCGACTTGGTCAACGGGTTCACCATTCCGCCTCGATTTGATTTCGCCCAGATGCTGGCGTTTGCCCAAAAGCCTGCATGGTGGTGGTCCATGCGCCATGATTTATCCAAAGTCACCTTTGGAAATTATGTTCAATCGAATGCGCCTGAATCTGTTGCCGCACTGGCAGCCCGCATGGGTGCTTTGTTAGACCCCGGTATGTCCTGGCATGATGTGGTCATGTTGCGCGACCACTGGAAAGGCCCATTGATTTTGAAAGGCGTTCTTCATCCCCATGAAGCAGTTGAGGCTGTCAAGCACGGAGTCGATGCCATCATCGTCTCCAACCATGGAGGTAGACAACTCAACGGCGCCATGGCCAGTGTGCGCGCCCTGCCCGCCATTGTTCAAGCCGTCAACGGTTCCGTTCCGGTGTTACTGGATGGCGGAATACGTCGGGGTAGCGATGTATTCAAAGCTATTGCTTTGGGTGCCGCGGCGGTGTTGGTGGGACGCCCCCATTTGTGGGGCCTATCGGTCGCTGGGCGAGAAGGTGTGGAGTGGGTTGTGGATTTATTGACCAACGAGCTTGATCGCGTTATGGGCTTAGCTGGTGCGAAAAATCTCAAAGCAATTCGAGACGGCGACTTTCTAAGACCAGGATATTTATTCGAGCCGGACTCGAGCCAATAAAAAAGCTGCCGTGACCTGCCCCATTTGGCATACCAACCATGAGTTGGAAGTCGGGTATATCAAACCAATCAACGCCATGGCTTGTTGTGATCCAATCTAAGCGATGCAGACCTTTTCCGCTCAAGACAATACATTGCAGACTTTGGCAAGTTTTGTCGTCGCCCAAAAGCAGCTTGACTTATCGGAAGCCGAGTTCGTCGATGGCCGACGCCGGTTGTTGGACACTTTGGGCTGCGGATTGGCCGCCTTTCATCAACCGCCCTGTGTACAAGCTCGACACTTGGCATTGCAAGAGGGTGCAGGTGGTGTCGCCAGTTTATTGGGCACCCGTCTGCGCACGACCGCCGCGCTTGCTGCCTTCGCCAATGGCTGGATGGTGCGCTATTTGGATGGCGCAGACACGTATCCCGGTGGTGGTGGACATCCCAGTGACTGTTGGGCCGGATTATTGGCAGTGGCAGAGGCCAGAAGTCTGGATGTCAACACATTGTTGATGGCTGCACGAGTGGCCTATAGCGTCTTTCACAATCTGTTCGTATCGGCTCAGTTGCGAGATCAAGGCATCGACAACAGTTTTTACGTCACGCTGGGAACTGCGGCCGGTTGTGCTTTTCTAATGGAGCTGGACCAAGCACAAACAGCCCACGCCCTGTCATTGGCTGTCGTGCCGAATGTTGCTTTGGGGGTGGCCAGAACCGGGGCGTTGTCTATGTGGAAAGCAGGCGCTTCGGCCAATGCCAGTCGCAACGGCGTGTTTGCCGCGCAACTTGCAGCGGCAGGTCTTCAAGGGCCGGCAATGCCCTTTGAAGGGATTCGTGGCCTATGGGATTTGACAAGGTCTTTCACGCTGGAGCCCTTCGATCAGAAAGGTTCGATGCCGCGCATGCAGTTGGCGCACATGAAACAATTTTTGTGTGATTATCATTCTCAAACTCCTATTCTTGCTGCGATGCAATTGCACCAGGAACTCCATGGCGAATCCATCGAATCCGTCGTCGTGCACACCTATGGGTTTGCACACAGTGAAGTTGCAAGTGATCTTGAAAAATGGACCCCTCAGAACAGGGAAACGGCCGACCACAGCATGCCTTGGATTGTGGCGGGCGTGTTGCTGCATGGCCATTTCGGCGAGCACCTTTTCAGCCCCGAACAATTGCAAGATGCTCAGCACCTTTCATTGACCCACAAAATCAAGGTGCTGGAAGACCCGGAATTGAGCCTGCGCTTTCCCAACGAAATCCCCTGCCGCATATCGGTCGAGACCACCGCCGGACGTCAATTGCAAGTGCAAGTGGATTTGCCCGAGGGACATCCGCGACACCCCCTGACAGATGAATCGCTCAAAAATAAGTTTTTAACATTGACTACCCCAGTCCTGGCTGAAGATGCGCAAAGTGCTTTCGAAGCCATTTGGCAAATAATGCCCAGTCAATCCGTTCGGTCATTGCTGCAAAGCGTGGCCTTCCCAAATTCTTCAACCATGGCGAGGACAGCTTGAGCACTTTTCAAATACGATACTTTCAGCAATGGATTGTTCTGCCTTTAGCCATGTGGCTGGCCAGTTCAGCCGCATGGGCTCAGACCTATCCCGAGAAAACAATTACCTTGGTGGTGCCCTTTGCAGCAGGCAGTGGCACCGATGCAGTGGCGCGGCAAGTCGCGCAAAAATTATCGGAACGTCTCAAACAAGCCGTGGTGGTCGATAACCGGGCAGGCGCGAATGCCCAAATTGGCGTGGAGTACGCGGCCAAAGCAGCACCCGACGGTTACACCCTGTTGCTGACCACCGCCACCTCGCATTCGGCCAACCCCTTCTTGTACAAAAGTTTGCGCTACGATCCACTCAAAGATTTCACACCCATTGCACGCGTGGGCATCATGCCGTTTGTGATGGTGGTCAAACCCAGTCTGCCCATTCGCAACATGGCTGAATTTGTGGCTTATGCGAAGCAAAATCCTGGCAAAGTGTCCTTTGCATCTCCTAACGGCACATCTCTTCTGGCATCGGAGGCCTTGGCAAAGATGGCCCAGTTGGATTTGATCAACGTAGCCTACAAGTCAGCGCCGCAAGCAATGACCGATTTGTTGGCCGGTCACCTCGACTTTTATGTCGTCGATTTCACTTTGGCCTTGCCCCAAATTCGTGCTGGCAAAGTCCGTCCGCTGGGGCTGGCAAACAACAGAAATTCACAGTTATTACCCGATGTGCCGCCCTTGGCACAAGCCATCCCTGGTTTTGACTTGCACGCCTGGAATGGCATTTTTGGTCCCGCCGGCATGCCCAAAGCGGTAGCAGATCGCCTGTCACAAGAAATTCAAGCGGTGTTGGCCGATCCCGACACGCAAAGCAAACTCAACGGTATTGGCTTTGACATTCTGCCGACCCGCTCACCCGATGAATTCAAAAGCTACGTCAGTGACCAACTGGCCGACTGGGGCCGAATGATCAAAATCGCACGGATTCAACCTGAGTAAGTCACTTGGCTATTTTTGATGAAATGACAAATTATTGAGGGCAGACCCTTAGCCCTACTTCGCGATTATCAAGCCCACTGTTGAATGTGGTTTTAATTTCTATGAGGTTAAATGGGTTGAGTAAAAGCTGAGATAACGGGCTTTCAATATTAAGTGCCCGCTTGTTGTGCATACGCCTCAAATCCAATTTGGTCAGATGATTGAAGCTTCCACGACTCACAGGCATTTGAAGCATTGACCTCAGGAAAGTGGTGCATCTGCTGTAACTTTCGCATGAACAAAGTGCTTTTGAAATATCTGACACCACATCTCAGCCCAGTTGAAGATGTTTCAGAGGGCAAGATGTAACTGCAACTGCTGCACATGGGATTTGAGACTGGCTTGGGGGGGAATTGATCCATTTCTAAGAAAGGCAAATACCTTCAAATTGGTTTTGTAAATTTTTGGTGCACGAAATCGACTTTTTTGAATTGCAGAACAGATATAGCAATTTTCATGACAACATTTCCAAGCTTGCACGGCACCTTATTGGTGCTCGAAACGCTGGTTCTACACCATAAATGTGCAGAAATGGATGGCGCGTGATTACATCTTCAATAGACGCATTCCAAGATCAAACAGAAAAATCAATCCTGGCGCACCCTGAGTAGTGATCCAAGGGCTCTTTTCGCTTGCTCATTGAAATGTCATGTTGTGCATTGGCATGCGAGTGGAGTTGCAGTCCTCGACTTTGTAACTCCAGCCCAAAGTGCTGGGCTGCGTAGAGGTTGCTGCTTTGCAAAGCTGTACCGATTTTTGTGAGGTATGTGTCACCGGATACTGACGGATCGAAATTAATGAGCGCAGTAAAAGCCAGGCGAGAGCCATCTAAATCTCCCGCCTTCAAGCTCTGTAGCAATGCCTGCAGTTTTTGGCGACGACGATTCCGTCGGTCATCCTGCGGTGAACTGTTGCCACCCCATTGCCTGGCTTTTCCGTCAACACGGTACGAAAATGCAGTATCCATGACACCTTCTCCTTCCAATCGCTTTCCTCAGTTTTGCTTTACCCCATCATTTTTTAATTATTTACGTTTCCAATTTGGTTGATTGGCTGTCTCGTGTGACATGGATTGAGTAGATCAATAAAAATTGAATGTCAAGAAATCAGCCAATCGTTTATATATAAGCATAAATTAAGCCAATTAATGAGTTCCGCAAAATTAATCCCAAAATGGAGAAGTTGAACATGCCCAGGTATTGGTTAAGACGTGACTCAACATGGGGCCTATGTTTTCTTAGCAAAACATGAGAAAACAAGGGCATATTGCCAAACGCACCAACTTTGCTCCCGTGCGTTAAGCTGTAGAAATCGTTGAGCTACCCAGCCAGCGTCTTTTGCCACACCAACCATTTCAAACAAAGACACCCATGCTCACCAGACTTTTGTATGTCAGCAAACCGGTGGGTCCAATCACCACTTATGTGACTGCCTCTCTTTTGGAAAACTCACGCGTGAGCAACAATAAGTTAGAGATAACGGGTGTGCTGTGCCAAGGCACTGGCATTTACATGCAAGTACTTGAGGGTGAGAGATCTGCCATCAACGCTTTATATTCCCGAATCATTGCTGACACACGACACCAACAGGTTGAATTATTGTCTTTCGAAGAGGTCGACCAGCGGCGGTATGGTCAGTGGTCTATGGCCCTTGTTCAATTGTCTGTAGATGACCCCATGGTTCAAATGGCGCATCCAGAATTTGACCCCTACTCCGCATCAAGCAAAGATGCGATGAGAATGGTTGACGAACTCATGAATTCCGGTACCTCCATTCAAACCATGAGCCCTTAAATTCATGCTTGGGCCGCAAGAGATAAAAATGAGTAGAGACGAAACCACAAAAATTTCTGGCGATGGGCTCAGATACAAATCAAAAGAAGGCGGCAGTCCCTTTGGAGCATCTGCATCTGTTGCCAGCATGAGTTGCTACAAATGCGGATTACACAAGCCTCGTGCGCTGGGAAGCTTCAAGCGCGTGCTCAATCAAAACATGTTCATGTGCGCAGAATGTAAGACCAAGACCTAACGGCACCTAGTCGCATAGCAAAGCAGGACAAAGAAGGGCAATTGCAGCATGACCATCCAATCCAGAAGGACCTTACTGCAAACAGCTGCTGCCGCATGCGTTCCAACACTCTCTTTTGCACAGAACTCCAAAAGTACAAATTTTGTCCCTCAGAGTACCGTCACCTGGTCCAAGCTAGATTTGATCAATGGCGACACGATTACATATTCACAACTGCGTGGTCAAGTGCTGGTCACTTACTTTTGGGCCAGTTGGTGCCCGTTTTGCGCTGAGCAGTCTCTAGAAATAGACAAACTGTTTACCAATTTTCAGAGCAAGGGGCTTTATGTTCTGGGGGTATCGGTTGACAAAGACATACGATCTGCCAAGACATACCTTCAACGACACAACTATCGATTTCCATCCACTTGGCTAGACCCAAGAGGTAAAACTGAATTGCAAAAGCCCCCCGGCATCCCTTTGGTGATGGTCTACAACAAGAGCGGGCAAATGGTTCAACAAGAAAAAGGGCAAATGTTTGCCGAGGATGTTCAGGCCTTGTCGCGTTGGATAAACGGCTGAAGATGAAAAAAAACTTGCCGCTGTTTAGCCTGTTCTGGTGATCTGCTGGCGCAGCAAACCACTGGCACTGAAGGTCACCACTTTCCTAGCGGCTATGACCACCGGCTCCCCAGTTTGAGGGTTGCGCCCCGGGCGGGCTGCCTTGGTGTGCACCTCAAAGTTGCCAAACCCAGAAATCTTTACGCTTTCACCCTTTGCAAGCTCAGCTAACACCACTTCAAAAAATGCATCAACAAAGTCCTTGGCTTCCCGTTTGTTCAAGCCCAATTGGTCAAACAATGCGTCAGCCAACTGGGCCTTGGTCAGGGCTGTGGTGTCTAACGAGTCGAGGGCAAGTTCCATGGATAAATGATTACAGTCCAAGGCAAACCATTTGCACTATGTCATTCTTGAAAAGCTGATTTGCTCAGCAATACCTTTGAAGTGCCCAATTGAGTCATCATCCAAACAAATAGTGATCGGCTTGGTCAATTTCGCAGCAAAAGGATTCTTGCGAGCCTTGCTGAAATCGTATTCAGTTCTCATGGTGATCCTTTCATCGGTATTGCTTGGATTCATGGCTTTTGGTTTTTCGGGAATAAATGATTCTGATCACGTTACCGTGCTCTAGATAGCAACGGCAAACCAAAACAACCTTAAGCGTGCTACTTAAGCCAAGCAAAAAAACTATCCTCAAATCACTCAACAGCCAGCTCAACTTTGCACCCTACGCGTGAGGCCAAAGTGATGAGCATATCGAGGCTGAACTTTTCAGTCTTGCCGCTCAAAAGATCACTCACCCTGCTTTGTGCTACCCCAAAGCGCTCAGCAACTTGAGCTTGAGTCCAACCTTCTGATTGGACAATAAGGCGAACGTGGTCGATCAACTCCGCTCGCATCTCCATAACCTTGGCGTGCGCTAAATCACCCACCCACCAACTCCATGGCTAACTCGCGGGGGTTATCTGTGCGTTCGCTCACATCAAGCATTTCAATACCAAGCACTTTGCCTTCGCGGTCATAGTCAAAAACCACACCGGGTCGAATTTCTTCACTCTCAGCCACAGTGCCTGCACGCAAGCGGATATACATGGCGTCAGCTTGCTGATCGTATTCAATTTTCATGGTGAAACTCCATACTTTTCAAACTTGCTAGTTGCCATCACAGTGACGACCAACACAACGACGTCACCTTCAGTTATAACTCGAAGTAACTGCTTGTTACCAGATCTTTGAATGAAACCTTGTGACTCTATTCGACCATGGTCAGCGGGTATTTGTCGAATAGGATTTTTCAGCGTCGCCTCAACCTCCTGTTGGCTGATACCTCGCTCAGCCATTCGGGCTAGAGCATGTTTTGTGTAGGTAATTGTCTTTTATTATTATATAACTACTTTTATAATCCTGAAAAAATTGAATTCAATACTCGCTAGACAGCATGATCACCCAGTGCTCGCCATCCCAGCAGGCGTACAGCGTGATTTC
>Ga0209358_10000665_pt1 | contig 29263 bp, 45 predicted proteins | sample LauGreFa1BDMLBSN_2_FD_187574 | JGI IMG/M metagenome (GOLD analysis project Ga0209358, IMG submission 187574) | Freshwater lake microbial communities from Lake Michigan, USA - Fa13.BD.MLB.SN (SPAdes) (version 2) | ecosystem: Environmental > Aquatic > Freshwater > Lake | place: Lake Michigan, USA...
CTTCATTACATCCCCACAGGCCGGAGCTCCTACCATCCCAGTTCCTACATTCTTTTCGTCTTTATTAAGACTACCTACATTTCTAGGATTATCATAATGATCGAGGACTTGTTCAGAATAAGCCATTTTTTTTATATTCGTGTGTAACTTAAAACATTTCCAACACCGAATTGTGACTCACCCAAAAGCTTTGCATGGTAATCATCATTAGCAAACACTAAGGTTTCTGTTGTCTGAAAATCATTGATTCTTACCCAAAGTTTATACGTATACATAATTATCGCCTAGATAATTTATTCGACATATTACTTCTGTAATTGCTTTGACCTATCCTTGAAAGAACTTCTCTAAAGCCATCATCTACCTGTCTAACTCCTAAACGAACAGGATCCCCTAAAGCGGTTGTACCTAGGACCTGTTCGTAAAAAGGATGTTGTTCTAAGAACTCATTTCTTGACGTCCAGTTCATTAAACGATCAAACGTCTCACCTGTTTCTTTATTTCTAAAAGTGTATAAGGGCATTAGTACCAATCCGGTTTTTGTCTATGTTTCCAGGAAGCTAAATCAATTTTACCCTGACGATAATAATTTTTATAGCTAGTAATAGAATTTACATCTTTATATTTATCTGGCATAGCAGGCGGTGGGTCTGATAGCCAACCAGTTTTAGGTATGTTATTGGGTAACCTAGAAAACCAATCTATCATTTCCACTGCCTTATGTATTTTACCATAACGAAAAGAATATTCTTTTAACATCTCTAACCATAATGTAAATAACCATTGATAGTGGGCGCTTGACGAGCGAACCCATAACCCGGAAGGATGTTTAAAATGTGACGCTTTCCAGATATGTTGCTCTCGCTCATCTGGAAGCAACCAACGTTGTATATTTCGGTTATTAATCGTTTTACCGTAATATGGTAACCCGTCTAATACTCGATGGGCAGTAGACATTAATTGACCGTATTCTAAAGTCATTTTAACAACGTGCTTGTCTACATGTTGTTGTGCGCAAATAGAAGGGTCGATGTTAAGAAAAAATATGTTCACAGGTATAGATTTCAAAAATTACATTAGGTTGTTCCAGAATAATAGCTTGTTGGGCTTGAGATACATCTTCTAAAGTAGCAAATACACCTACATGGTGGGTGCTTTTTTGACGACCTAATTTATCTACTACTTTATATTCTAAATTATATACAGTTCTCATAAAAAAGCCACTTACGCAGACATAGGTAATACAGTTTCTTGAGTAAGCTCTTCATACATAGTTTCAAACTCTTGATGTTCGGCAACCTCAATTGAAAAGTTACGCTTATGAAAAGTCTTGGCCAGTTTACGGAATGTCTTTTTACTTAGAGTATGTTCTTCACAGATATCGTTAATAGCATTTTTAATATAGTCACGTTCATCCTCAATACGCGACATAGCTTGAGAAATTTGTTCTAGACAATCTTTAATAGACTTACGTGCTTTAGGGTCGTTAGGTAAACTCATACTTTCTCCATAATAAATTAACGTCTCATTGCAGAGACTTCTTTTGCTGCTGACTCTTGAAAAATAGGGACTAAATTAGACTTATGCATCGTAGCAATACCAATCATTTGATCTCCTGTATAGACTTTAGGTCCTTTAGCCCAGGTAACAGCACCACGAGAACCAGAGTCATGACTAGGTATGACAGGAGTATCGCGACGAAATGCACTAGTAACTACTACGGGATTCTTACCACGAACAGTTGCAGGTTTCACTTTAGTTTTTCCATAAGGGTTTATTCCATGCTTAGCACACCAAGCTTCATACTCCATACGCTCGGTTTTACTACGCTGCTTAGGTTTAACTTGAGACTTAGTACTCGTATAAATTAATGTCATAATATCCTCCAACCTCTATTATACAGGCATTAGGATTATTTTCTACGGTTACGTCTAGGGGATGCCAGCTTAACATTAAACCATCTCTCTGGTGCTGGTAATGAGGAAAAACCTACCCAGGGGGTAGGTTTTGGTTTGTTGAACATACGGTTCCAAAGAGATTTTAAACTAAAGGGGCTTTTTCTTCCTTTTTTACTTGGGTTACTTTAGGTGAGAAGGAATTAGGAAAGGCTTCGCGAACTAAATCATCAGTAATAGTTTTATACTTAGTTTTAAGCTTTCTTTCCTTACATAATAAAATAACCTCAGCTTCTGTTACATGAACGGATTCTAGCATTTCAATAAACAACGATTCCCGTTTTGCTTTACTTAGGTTAGGTTGAGGTGTGAGCCAGATATAGAATCGCTTAAACTCGTTATAGATGTTAGAAGGAGAATGACCTACCGGTACATCTAATTCCTTTTTATACGGCGGTTCTCCTTCTGGTAAATCAAACCATAGCATAGGATCAAAATTAATACGCATTAAGACTATTAACGGATCGCTACGATGTTTATTAAACAACTCTAGTTTTTCTTTTTTTGTTTTTGCTTGATTAATTAAATCAAGTATTTCTGGGATTGTTAAGGTCATTATAGTTCCTCAATATGTTCGATCATTTGTTTCATTCTATGTTGAATCAAATAATTTAAAATCTGACTTTTATCTTTTATAGGGTATTCTACAAAGCTATTTATAATAGACTGATTTATATGATCTGGTATAAATTCAAAATCCACTAACGTCTGATTACGTTGATAGTTACGCTTAAAATTATCATCCTGGGGCATAGATGTTGGGTCGCTCGTCCATTCTTCTAATTTTTTCGACGAAACCGGGCGCTGCCTTTCTCCTTGGACGATGGCGTCGTCAGAAGTAAGTACGTTTGGTATTCCGTCTCCCTTATCTCCTTTGATAATATGTTCCAGTATAATTCTCTGCGGCGTTGAGTCTGGCTTAATAAATTTTTTTTGAACCGGAGAGAATTGTTTGACATGTTTATATTTCTGTAACTGGTTAAAGTCGTGATCCCCGGAGATAATCAGTAAAGGTTTGGGTTCAGGAAATAATGCATCAGTAAGATCATGTTCAGCTGACCATTTAACTAAACAAGCAATAACGTCGTCAGCCTCGGCACCTTCAATTTCAATAACTTTGTAGGGAAAGAATGTTCTCAATTCTTCTTTCAGAGTATTAATAGCATCGAAAATTGCCGCCCAATTAAACCCAGAATCTTCACGAGCTTTTTTTCTGTTGGCTTTATAGTATGGAAAGTACTGCTTACGCCAATACTTTTTACTATCACAAGCAATTACAACATCACCGTACTCCCGTTGAAACTTTACCTTATGACTTCTAATAGTATTAATAATCATATGGCGTAGTAACTCTATCTGAATCTCTACATCTGAGCGACTTCCAACTTCAGACATGAGAGTAGATATTACTACTTGACTATAATCAATGATAATCATTTTACTGCTCTTATAAGCAAACACTCCTCGTTGATTCTTCCATTAACAGGAAGGTCTTTAGTGTTAAGTTCTGATAGTATTTTTCGCAACTGAACTTTACCGGAGTCTAATACTTTCTTGAGCACCTCCTTAGGTTTACGTAATGCTTTCTGCTCACAAATTTCTGGGTCGTAATTTTGTAATGTAGTACCTTTAACTTGCATACCTTGTGAAGACTCAGAGCGATAAACAGATAAACGTTTATATTTGGTATTGTATATCCAGATCTGAGAAGCTCCTACTAGTTCGGTAGGATGGATTGATTTAATTTCAAGCTCTGGAGATTCTTTTAGAAACTTTAACTTAGAAACTTGCTCAACCGGAGACTTGGTCTTTCTAGCCTTGGGTTTGCGATTAGCTTTTTTAAATTGCTCATACTTAGCAATATCTTCTTTCCATTGTGCAAGCAATTTTAACGTACTTGTTAATCGACGTTTATTAAAGTTACTATACCCTTCTTTAATATCTGGACTGTCACTTTCATATACATCAATAAACTCGCTTGCTTTTCGAGCAATAAATTGTGCTAGGTAAGGAAGATAGGGTGCGGGAATATTCTTAAGCTGTAAATCTTGAAATAAATTTAAATCATTAGGTGCGTCTAGTTCACCTTCGAGGTTACCTAGGTATTCTTTAACCTTCTCTTCCATATTTTCACGTACGTGAGGGCGTTTAACAGTTTCCAGAGATACCGTAGCTTTTTTAGGCTTATAGTTTAAAAGCGTAACTGTATACTGATCCAAACGTTGCTGATGTTCGGGGGAGAGTACTGAACCAGTCATAACTAGGCGGGATAACCACCCAAACGTGTTATCTATTTTTTGGTCCGGTACCTGATCGAATAGTTTTACTGCAGTTTTATTTTTTGATTGAATATAGTAACGCAAAAAGTTTCTTGCGTCTTTCTTATCTTTTTCCTGATTATACCAATTGAAGGCAACAGCCAGTTTAGTGTTATAACGATCACCAGGTGTAATACCTTTAGGTTCGTCACCGTATGGGGAAGTAACTTTACTCATACTATAAACGTCACATTAGTAATAGAGTCATATCTAAATGATCTCCAAGCTTGTTTATCTAAATCATAAACAAAACATGTTTCTTCGTTAGGGGGTTTGTCTGTCTTTTTTTCGTAAGCTTCTACTAATTCAGACTTAGTAGTACAGTTCATGGTGCGAACAGTACCGTCTTTCTTTGTAAATGTTACTTTTGTAGGTCCATAAGAAAGATGACTACGTAACCATTCTCTGAATAGTTTGCGATCTTCTTCGGTAAATGAGGTGGTGTATTGTGTATTCATAATTACATTATAGCCCCAAATTTAAAAAAAGTCAAGGCTTGTAGTGACTACGATGCACCTTGACTTGTATCCAACTATTGTACCAATCCTTAGATTCTAGTACTTCACGTACAAACTGCTCTTTAGCTTCTAGGTAGTTTGTTGTACCTTTGTTTTTACATAGGTGAAGGATTTCCCGTTTAAAATGTTCGGGTCCAATAGTGCGCACGTCTTCCTTGAGGTCTTCGGAAGATGACCAGTATTCCTTCCAGTCTGATTCAACCTTGTAACGTTTTCTAACTCTATTAACTTGTTTTCTTTTAACAGACCAGAAAAATTTTTTACCGATGTACCGCTTACCAGATAGCAAATTTGTGATGCAATAAACGAATCCATAATATTCTCCAGGTTCAACAAATGGTTCACCATGATATGTCCAATTATTCGTAATCATCTACCTCATCTTCTTCCTCTTCTTCAATATCTGAACCACAAAAAGGACAGAACATTACCTCATAGTAATGGTCATCCAATGTATGTTTGATCTTGAATTCTGCATCACAACTATCGCATGTGTAGTGTTTATTCAACCTGTTCTACTCCGATATTGCATTTATTAAGAAAATGTATACCTGAATAATCACGGTAGGGCTGCTTAAAATAGACTTGCTTAATACCTGCTCCATAAATTAATTTGGCACACTCCATACATGGTGCATGAGTAATAAACATATCCGCATTTAACCCGGACTCATGATTTCTAGCAAGCTTGGCAATAGCATTAGCTTCAGCATGAATAACTTCCGGTTTAGTTTTTATATTAATGTTAAATCCATCTGGTTCATAGACATGGTCTTCACATATATTACCCCATCCTGCTGGAGTACCATTATAACCAATACTAATAACGCGATTGTCTTTTACAACAATCGCGCCTACCTTCAACCTTTTTGCATGTGAGAGTTCAGCATAGATATGGGCTACTCTCATATGCGCTTTCACAAATTTTTCTTTCACGCAGCTTTTCCCCATACATCAGACCAGTCACCCGATAACGCACCTTTAGCATAATCGGTAGCTCGATTTTCAAAAAAGTTAGTATGCGTAGGTGCATTAATCATTTCTTCGACCCAGGGTAATGGATTCTTTTTTACCTTCATGATTCCTTTAAGACCCAAGCTAATAAGGCGACGGTCAGTAATATAGCGGATGTACTGTTTAACGTCAGCAGCGTCCAGATCAGCCACCCGTACCATGCCAAATGCCAAGTCAATAAACTTATCTTCCAAATCAACCATCTTAGTCGCAATGGTATAAATTCTAGATTTAAGATCGTCATTCCATATCTCTCTGTTTTCTTCTATATATGTACGGAATAACTTAATCATTGCTTCAGCATGCATAGTCTCATCAACAATAGACCAGGTTACTATCTGACCCATACCTTTCATCTTACCATGTCTAGGAAAATTTAATAACATAATGAAGGAACTAAACAATTGCATACCTTCGGTGAACGCTGAAAAAGCTGCGATATGTTCTGCAGTCGACTCTTTCGTTGTATTTTGTGTACTTAAATTTAACAAATAGTCATGCTTTTCACGCATTTCAGCGTACTCGTTAAACTCCGAATATGTAGTCTCTGGCATTCCTAGAGATTCTATTAGATGAGAGTACGCAGCTATGTGTAATGCTTCACGCCCGGCAAATCCTGCCAACATCATTCTTATCTCTGGTTGTGGAAAGTATGGTAAGTAATTTTTTACATAACCTCCTGCCACATCAATATCACCCTGGGTGAAAAAACGGAATATGTGTGTTAAGAATTTCTTTTCATCTTCACTGAGCTTATTCTTCCAGTCTTTTACATCTTCAATCATAGGAACTTCTGTATGAAGCCAATGGGCTTGTTCATGCTTTAACCAGTATTCGTATGCCCAGGGGTAGTTGAACGGTTTAAAATAACTTCGTTCATCAGCAAGATTATGTTTTGTTTTTTTGATCATGAGTAGTCTCTATGTTAGTTATCTTTTCTTCTTCTATTAACTTTATGATATCTTTAGTAAGCTTAAGTTCTTTCTCTACCCAAACCATTTTCTCCTGTAACTCTAATAGTTTTTCTTTGTAAAATTTTAATTCTTTTTCCTTTTGTTCTTTTAACTCATAGACATCTTTAAGTAGAACTATTTTACTCATATCTAATTCGTAGGCCAGTGTTTATTATATTTTTCATAATAAAAGGTTAGATCTTGTTTTTCATCGTCGTAATATTCACCTACATAATCCGATTTGACTTGTGAGTGAATGTTTTCGTACATAGTGACCAATGTAACTTTATCTCGATGAAATCCCATCTTACCAAATTCTTCTAAGATCCACATCCAGTTTCCCCCTCTAATAATACCAGCTTCAACTACTACAAAACGTTGATAGTTAACATGTTTAAGATGCCATTCCATATCGTATATAAATTTTCTCCTCACATACGTATATGTCTCATCAGGATAAGTAACCTCTATAGGAATAATAGGTATAATTTCACCTTTTACAGACCAAGCATGTGATAGATGCATAGCTACAGTACCTGCATAGTCAACACTTGCCTGGATTAAAGCTGTATTACTAGGGTGAAATTTTCTTGTATCTACTAAGCTTTCTAAACGTTGAATAATTTCAAGTTCTTTTTCTCTAGTAACAAAAAGGAGCGGTCTTCTCATAAAGATTAGCCCTCACAAGCTAGACACGCTTCGTCGTTTACTAACGCTTTCATATCTATTTCTTCAATGACTTTTCGTTCTATTTTTTTAGAGACTTTATCAGCTTTCGAAATCTTTTCGCTGCGGCAGTAGTATAGCGTTTTGAGTCCTTGCTTCCAAGCCATAAAGTGAACGGCGTGTATGTATTTGATATTCGAGTCAGGCCTGAAAAAGAGATTAACGCTCTGCGCCTGATCAATGTAGGGTTGGCGATCAGCGGCATGCAGTACAATCCATCTCTGATCGATTTCCATTGACGTCTTAAATACATCTCGTTCCCAGTCTGATAAGAACTCAAGATGTTGAACGCTGCCATCGTTTGCGATAATACTTGACCAGATTTCGTTATAGTCCAACTTAGAATCGGCATTACATTTCTCCATAATAATTTTATCTAACCATTTATTCTTATTAAGATAAGCACCTGAAAGAGTATCTTGACGATAAGCATTAGCACGATAAGGTTCAATGCTAGGAGAGGTATTGCCCATAATAATGGATGATGAAGCATTGGGAGCAATAGCCATAAGGTGGCTGAACCTACACCCAGTGCCCACAGCATCAGGAGCTTCACCACGATCCTTTCCAAGGTCAAGGTTTGCACGATTTAATCCTTCACGAATATGTTTGAACATCTGTCTGTTTTTGCTTACAGCCAGCGCTGATTCAAACGGGACTTGTATCTTTTGGAGGTAAGCATGAAAACCGAGAGCACCAATACCAATAGACCGTTCACGCATAGCTGAATACTTTGCTCTCGATACGCTATCAGGAGCATGATCAATAAAATACTGAAGAACGTTATCAAGCATTTCTGCAACGTCCCGAAGAAAGGATTTATTATTTTTCCAATCATCATAATACTCCAAATTCACAGACGATAGGCAACATACTGCTGTTCTTTCTTTATCGGTTGGTAAAATAATTTCTGAGCACAAATTGCTCTGTCTAATTTTCAATCCAAGTTTCTTTTGAAACTCAGGCATTAGTTTGTTGCTAGTATCGATAAAGTGTAGGTATGGTTCCCCAGTCTGCATTCTAAGCTCAAGAACACGTTGCCATAATTCTCTAGCTGATATTTTTTCCCTAACCGATCCATCATGCGGGTCTTTTAGTTCCCACGTATCGTCAGCTGTTGGATCAAGCATACATTTTTCAATAATGTGCATAAAATCATCAGTGATGTTAATCCCATGATGAAGATTAAGCGCTCGCATGTTAGGATCACCTGTAGGTTTCCTCATGTCAAGGAATAATAAGATATCAGGATGGCTGATATCCAAATATGCAGCATAACTGCCTCTACGAGTACGTCCCTGTCTATATGCCAATGACGAAGCATCATAAGTACGAAGATGGGGCATAACACCGACAGACTTATCATCTGCACTACGTATACCAATTCCAATTCCTACACCTCCTCCGAGCATGGAAAGCCAATTAACTTCTGATAAAGTATTGACCAGACCTTCAGAACTATCATCCAAATAAGGTAGAAAGCAACTAATAGGAAGACCCCGCTTCGAGCGTCCAAAAGAGAGTATAGGTGTGCTGTAGCTAAGCCAGTGATTACTGCAATAATCGTAAAGACGCTGACTGTGTTCTGGATTACTTCCAAACGCTGCGGAGACATATGCAAACCTTTCTTGTGGAGAAGCTTCGCTTTCCATCATATATGATTCGCGAAGACGTTTAATACCTAAATCATCAAACAATTCATCTCGAGAATAGTTGACCGTAATGCCATGGACTACTCCTATGGGCATAGATTACTCCTTTATTATTTTTTAGATCACAAACCTAGCCAATTTCTTTTTGGAGGTTCAATCCCAACAGGTTGATTTTTACATTTATCTGCTAGTGCTACAGCACCTACTTTAGCACCGCTATCACCAGATTTTGCGATTTCAGTTATAGCAGCCCAACATGCAGTCTGCGATACTGTGTTATCTTTACTGATAGCTTTTGCGGCTTCGTAATACATCTGCTCTTTTGTAGAAGCGCATCCAGCTAGTATGATTGTACTAAGAATAATGATTGAAAGAAGTTTCATATTACTTCCTAGTCTTTTCGTAAATTTCTTTTTGCTTGGTGTACCATTCGTTCCATCCGTCTACTTTGTTAGAACATTCATAGTACATAGTATAGTTATTCACAACAGTTTTCAACAGGTCAGTAATTGAAATAGTACTACCTACTGCTAGTTTCAATTCCTCACATTTTTTAGTTAATTCTGGGACTGCATCGGGAAACTTAGGTGGTTTAACAGGTACGAACATTGTGCAGCCAGATAGAAATATTAAAAATGATAATAGTATCACTCTCATTTTTTATCTCCTTTAAAGGGAGGTTTAGCTGCTTCATTATGCATATTAATAACTAACTCTGGGACTATAGGGCAGTTTTTTTGCGCTAGGGATAGTTCGTTGATCTGTATTTTAAATTTTTCGCGCTCAGCTTCTGAAAGGTTCTTTTCAATGATTTGTGTGTCACCTTTTACTACACGATCAACATACTGTACAACAGTATCTCCCTTTTCTTTAATAACTTTAGTTTTCTCTACTATTTTTTCTTCTATTACTGTATTTGTTTGTCTAGCTTGTTCTTCTGCTTGCTTAATCTTTTCTTGTAATTCTGCAGCTTTTTCTTGCCATTTATTATTAATAAAATGCGCACCCTCAATATAAGTCATAAACAATAGTAAAGCGAAACCACCTACCCTTAAAGGAAAATAAAATTTATTTATTGGAGGATATTTTTTCAGTAATACAGATGATAGTATTGCAATTATAGACAACAGCCATAACAAATGTAATATTATACCTGGTAATAAACTAACTAGAACTATAGGTTCATTCATGTTGTACAAACCTTTGTATCATAGGTGTTATATGGTTAATTACTTTAGCACACGCTTTTGCGATCTCAATATGCTCTAACTGAGTACCATGACCTGATCGTAAATCTATATAGTGTATCCAGGATCTCAAGGTTCCATTCATATATAGCTTAGAAACGGTATTACCTTCAGGTAATACACAACGTGCTTGTTCCTTAGCAATACCGTTCTTAATAGCCCATTCATACGCTTCAAAGGCTGCATACATAACACGCTGCTGTTTTTCTTTCCATAACTCTTGTAGATCCATATGCCCTTGAGTCTTTTTTAACTCGATAGAATTTTGTCGGTTAGTGGGGTCTTGTAACCTTGCTTCTCTAAAAACGAATGAGAGTTCTTTAGTAGGGTCAGCATATCGCTGGCTGAACTCTTGGAAGCTAAAACTTCTGTGTCGTAGGATTTGTCTTGCAATGTCTCGAGTAGTTTCGATTTCGAGGCAGGCGCTGACCATTTCAAAGGGTGACCAGTGTTGGTGTTTGATAAGGTATGCGAGTAGTTTTTCTGTAGTTTCTGTATTGAGCTGATTGGAGGGATTAGACACTCTTGCACAGTAGGCCACGAGATCTTGTAGATCGGGAATAAGATGGTGCTCATATGTTTCTAACATCTCCTCCGATGGTTGTGAGTAGCTTACTAACCTGACCTTCATACTCGTTTCCATGCTGTAAATTGAACCATAGCCTGAAGACCCTGATATGTATGCTGTTTAATAATTTGATTAATATTTCTACCTGCTTTCACCATGTCATTAATATCTTTTTCTTGAATTGTTTGTGGCCAAATCACCATAGGTACATTTTTATTAATATGCTTTTGCATGATACTGCAGACCTCTTTGTTACGAGGCTGATTATCAAAAATATATACTAAACTATTTATATCAGTAATACCTTCTACTTTATCAAAAGAAGTACCAGCTACAGCAATACAATTATCTACAAATAAACTATCTACTGGTCCTTCTACTACATAGACGGGTTTATTTTTATTAATATTCTCTAATCCGAAGATTAACGGTACATTGTCTTTAATTTTAATGGTAATATACCGTAATGCTTCTCCGCGAATAGCTCGACAGGTAACTCCTGATAGCTGATGATTAGTATCGTAAAATGGAAAAATGATTCTAGGTTCTTGCCCTAATATACTTTGTTTATAATGCTCGTTCAACTGAACTATGTTCTGAACATTATCGATATAATATATGTTTTCTAATTGTTTATCAGGGATAAGCCGTGTTTTACAATACTTTACAGCTTCATGTTCAGGATCTAGCTGACTAACCCGTATCAATATTTTATCTAATAATCTTTCTTGTTTAGACTTAAATTGAGGTTGCTCAAACTCAAATTCTTGTACTGATTTAATGGGTTGCTGGTGACCTTCTGTATAACGTTCTAATGCATACTGGGAATAAAGTGTTGGGTCAATTTGTTTTAGAAAACCACCCATACTTATAGATACATCACAATTGTGGCATTTATACCGAATATCAGTTTTATGATGAAAGAAGTATCCACGTGCTTTTCTGATATTCTTTTGAGAATCACCACAAAAGATACATCTACAGTTATAGGTAGTATCTTTTTTCTTTTTAAATAAAGGTAGTCGGTTACTTATTAAAAGTAAATATTTGGTATCTAAGAATATAGACATAAAAAGCCCCATTAAGAGGCTTTATTATATTAGAAAACCTGTTGATAGGCTACTAAAAGAGTTTTTCTAACTTTATGTGTGCTAAAACATAACCTATTACTATTGCTCCACCTATAACCATCCATTTCCAGCGTTCTATGGATGTAATTTTATCTGCTATAGCTTGATGTTGTGAGGATGATTGTTTAGACTGCTCATCCATTTTTTCAAAAATTTTATTAGTTTTTGTTTCAAGATTATTATGAAAGTCATCTCTTAAATCACTGATTCTGTGATGAAGGGTAGCGTAATTAGATTCCACTTTAGTTTCAAGTTTACCAACAGAATTAGTAATGGTAGTTACTTGACTTTCGAGTACCGAAAGTCTGGTATCTTGATTGGGATCCATACACTATTTTTTAGCTCTAGGTTTAGCTTTAGTAGCAGGCTTGGCTGGCTTCCTAGCTGGTTTTTGTTTTACTGTAACTTTTACTTCAGGCTCTTTAACTTCCGGTACATGAGCTACTATGGTCTCTGGTTTTACTTCAGCAGTATTAGTATCAATAGTAATAGTAATAGGAGGGTTTTGTACTGGCTTGGGTTCGGGAATTCCGAATAATTTATTTAGAAATTTCAGCATTTATTTTCTTCCGTCTTAGTAACTTGGGTCTGACTTTTACCCCTAATGTTTCAGGTGTAAAGCCTGCAATACCAGGCGAGGCTGAAGCATTATTAGCAGGAGCTTCTTCATAAAAATGCTTAAACGTAAGCATATGTTGATTACCTAGTTTTTTAATAGTGTTAAGTTCTTCGGTGAGATCGGTATGTAATTTATTTAAAAAGAGTTCTTCTAAATTAATAGGTTCATGTTTAAGCTCGTAATGCTCTTTGACTAGCGATAGTGCTGCTGCAAAAGATACTAGTTTTTTATTTTCTATAGGAACTTTCTCAATAATACGTTTAATTCTAAAAACCATACGATGAAGTATGCTGTAAGCATCGCGCTCCTCAACCGTGTTTAAAGAGCTAAGTTTTTTTAACTCCTTACCTTTATCATCAATGATACCTAATCTAAAGGCATCTGTTTCTTCAAACGGAGTGGTTAGCATTCTTAAAATTCTATAAGCAATAATAGAATCAACAAAACGACCCATTACATATTACTCAGCGCTAGTAGTACTTCTTGATCCATTTCTATCTCGTATATTTCTATTACTTCTTGATTAATAATGATCGGGCCGATAGGAATGTAATTTAAAAAATATAAGAACGATTTTAACTGTGACCAGTATTTACGTTCTATTTTAAAAAATAACATCTTTGTAGTTGCCTCAACCCCAAACAAATTATATAAAATAATTATATGATTAAGTACTAACCTCTCTTTTAATCCCTTACCTGCTTTATATTTACGAAATAATCTTTTAAGATATCTGAATCTCTTTAAGTCATCATGAAATTCAGACATACCTTTACAGTGTGGATTATCGTAAAATTTTATAGCATATAATGAAAACGTTTCTTCAGACAACTCAAGACTCATATTAATAGGTTACGTTAGCCGTACCCCCTATTACAAACCACTTACTATTTGTATAAAGCAGAGTTGATGTATCCCCTACATTATTAAAGGTAATTACAGCATTGCCAGCAATATTACTAGACATAGTGAAAGTACCACCTGCTGTAGCTGTCATACAAATAATTTTAATTTGATTTGTATTACCTGCACCAATAGTTAACGAACCACCGGAAGCATCTGAGTTAAGATGAGTAACTAGTTTGTTTAAATTTATTACACCAGGAGCTGATAATGTTTGTACGGAAGAATCTAACAGTACATTACCTTTTAGGGTAACATTAGAAACATTTTCAAATAATGTAGACGCAGTAACTTTCTTACTAGATCCAGATTGAACTAGATAGAATACATCAGAGCCACCTACAGAGGTGGCTGCTGTTAATTCACTTACCTTGGAATCAGCCATTAACTATCTGGGAATATAGTATCATCAGAAGCATCCCCTGCAGCTGCAGCAGTGAATGACTTGGACATGGCTACGAGTACTTCTGTTTTTTCTCTAATTTGTCCATGTGCATCAGTATACTTAATGTAAGTGTTCCAACCTGTATGTGCAGCATTTGACGATTCAGTACTAGAAGTATAATTCAAAGTTGCTGTAGCATTAGTAGTAGGTTGTGTTGCACCTGATGTGGATACAGAAATAGAAGTGTTAGATTGAGCAGCTGTTGTATAGCCTGCCCCGGGGTTTGTAATTATTACATTAGAAACTGTTGTACCATTAAAATAAACAGTTGCTGTAGCATTTATGGTAGGTTGTGAAAAACCAGTGGTAGAAATAGTAGCTGTAGTGTTTGATCTAGCTGCAGCTGAATAGCCAGCACCTGCGTCTGTGATCGTAGTACTTTTAGCTTGCTTGGTCTGCATCTCTGATAGATCAACACCATACACATTTTGAATGGTTGCAACATTGTTTTGACGTGCAGTATCAGCCCCCGCCATAGCAGTAATATTTGCAAGATGCTTAGGACCCTGCTGTAAATATGCAGTAGCACCAGCTACATTGGCGGTAGCTACGTTAGTGAGATGAATTACTGTATTAGATGTAACATTGCTTACCTGATACTTTTTACCACTAATACTTAAATAATCCCCATCTTTTACATTAACTGCAAAATATGTAGATGAGCCAACCACACGAACATTTTGAGTGTAGGCGCTAACGGTACCCGCAATGGCAACGTTATCTGTATAGCCCCATGAAGACATAGTTTATCTCCTTAGTCTCTCTTGCCTGGAGTACCCATATTTTCCATCTTACGGGTATTTCCATGGTAAATATACTTACGACGAACTCCAGATTCTTTATCTTTAACGATAAATTCTGCATGGAATTTGCCATCCCTTGTACTATATTTAGGCGTAGAAACTTCGTGACCGGCGTTCATATGTGTTTTTACTCTAGATTCAACTTCATTGCGTGTCATTTCTTCAACAAACAGACTAATATCTTGTTTGTTAAAAGCTTCGTTAGCTAAGTTTATAGCGTCTTCTTCACCAACTAACTGCTTAGCGGTTTTTAAATAGTCACCAAAATTATAATTATGTTCTACTTCAAATTCAAAGGGCTTACCTTCGATAAGCTCATCATAATCAGAAAACTGATCTTCTTCTACTTCTTCTTTCCTCAACATAGCCTTAGCTATTTTATGAGCTTTCTTAATAGTAGATTTTTCAAGAGGAGGTTTATCTCCGGTCATTTGCATGGCACGCTTGGTCCCAGTTGCATATGCCATAGACTTATCCATTTCTTCTACAGGTTGTACTTCTTCATTAGCTTGTTTTTTCTTTATAGCTATATGAAGTCTAATTGACCGAGCACGCTGGCTCAAGGGATGATTCATAGAAATCATCTTAGATTTACCCTGGTCATTAATCTTATTCATTACTTTTTCATGTTCTTGTTTAAGCTGGTCTACAGTCATACTAGCTAGACCTCTAGCTTCATCAAGTTCAATGTCTTCTTCTTTTAAAGCACCTTCATTATGCATATGTGACTCAGAAGCTATAATTTTTATATCTTCTGTTTGAACTACATGAGTACCTGTTTCAAACTTAACAGTATACCATGCAATATTTCCATCTTCATCTGGATCGGCATGCGCTTCGCTAATACATTCACCAATACCATACTCTGGGTGCTCTACATGAACAGCACAGTTATGAATTTTGCCTGTTTTTTTATTCTTCATGGAACGAAGTTTGGCAAAATCTTTCGCATCAATTTTTTCATCATCTACTACATCAATCTTTTGTTGATTGGGATGTAGGGCTTCTCCTAGCATGACAGCCAGGACGTCTTGTTCTAATTGTTTCATACTTGTTTCCTCAGTCTAATTTAGATACTGGAGTTGAGGACCAGTACTTACAGCTCCAATATCTAGCTTTCGTTTTCGGTCCTGGGTTATCGCAATTGTGTCGAGCTCGAAAGCTCTTTTTTCTTTCTGGATTATCCCGCTTTATAGATAAATTAGGATCTCCAAATCCAACTTTTACAACATTACCTTTTTCATTTCTAACATAAACGGCACGTTTTTTAGGTCCCCCTGGGGTAAGAAAAGGTTTATTTAATTTACGACCTTCATTATCTTCCTCATCTAATTCACCCCAATCTTCGTACAGCTCATTTCCATCAGATAAAAACTGCTCTTCAATAATTTCGTCCAGACACTCTTCACAACATACTTCATGTTCTTCTCTAAACTTTCTGAATGTTTTCACTTTTTACCCCTGTAATGAGCTAGACGACTTTGTTCTATACTTCTTATTTTTGGAAGCATCTTGTTTACAATAGTTTGCTGAATAGATTTCATCTTTCTTACTTGCATTTCAATTCTATTTTTTTCAGATGCTGATAAAGTAGAACGGTCTCGTCCACGCAGTAATCGCTTATACATAGCGCGTTTTGCTGCAGCTACAGCTCGTTTTTTCAATACTTCAGGAGATGATGAACGTCTTAATTTTAGCCCTTTAGCGATATTACGACGAGAACGATTTCTAGCAAATGCTTGTCTTTTCTTTAGTCTTGCTTGAGCAGATAACGCTTCATCTAAGCTATCATCTTCTACTAATTCGTTTTCTGGGTATAGATCAATAATATCTTCCCATGTTAGGTTTTCTACTATTTTATCAATTTCGTCTTCAGAAATTAATACTTCTTCTGTAATAAAATTTGCAAAAGAAACCACGGTTCCTTCCTGCTGTCTAGCTGCCCAAATATTATCAACCATGTTAGGATAAGGTCTACCGGCTGCTTTGGCTCTAGCTTTAGCTTTAGCCTTGGTGGAAGGTGAAAGCTTTTCGTGTTTTTTTACTGGTGAAGGCTTATCCCATACATTAGCTTCATCTACACCTTCAATATCTGCTTTTGGTACATGAGCGTATGGTAGGTCTCCAATCGTAGAATCTTTATGACCAAGCAATTTAAGCATAGTATCTACATGATTTTTCATATAGTCTTGATGCTGGTCTAATACCCCTAACGATTGCAATGCATCGTGGGCTGTAGACATATGGTATGAAAAATCATGTACCATATCGTCATTAGCTTTACCAGCAGCTAGTGCTTTTTTTTCTACCGTTAAGTAATTATCTGTTGCTTCTAAAGCAGTTTTTAAAAGCTCGTGTTGTATATTTTTATCGGTAATCATTTAATAATAGCCTTTAACATCCATGCATGTTTTTCATGAGCTTGAATTCTATCTTGTAAGTAGTTAGATATACCAAGTTCACCTGACTGCTCAGCTTGTTGATATGCATCTTTTAGGGATAATAAAAATACTTCATTATCCCTAGCAATAATCTTTATCATCATAACAGCTTCTGGTATGGAGCTTGCTTCTTCTAAAGAAGTTAGATCTAATAATCTAGAGAGTGAGGTAGGTGCATACTGATCTGTAGTTCTTATTAGTTCAGCGTATGTATCAATAGATTCGAAAACTTCCTCATAAAAATTTTTTAAAAAATCATGGTATTGTACAAAATCTGGGCCTTCAACGTTCCAGTGAAAGCTATGTGCTTTAAAGTAAATCACATAAGAATCTGCTATTATTTTTCTTAAAATATCTACTATCATTATAAACCAGTGTATTGTTTAAATTGCATTTTTTGAAGCGTGGGTGGTTTCATAGCTATTCCAGCTACTACTTTACGTTGAGCATCTGAGGTAGGTGTTGCTGTTAAATCGGACTCATGCCCTGTTTTTTCACCTAAATGTTTACCAGCGCGAATATCTTCAATGTGTTTTTTAAACATTTTATAAGCACCGGGACATGCGTCTAAGCTTCTAGTTTGTATACCATCGAACTCTAGCTGCATGTTCTGTTCATGTAACTGTTGTTTTTGTAACGTATTCATTAACAGATAAGGTAAACTTTCTTTAAGTCTTTTATTCTTCACTGGCTTTTCTCCAGGTGTCATTTGTTTCATGTGATCTGTACCTTCTTTTTCACCCCATTGAAATTTAGAGATTTTAAGATGCGGGTCGTAAATTTCATTAACTTTAAGTGCTTTTCTAACTGCATGGTATACTTTTTCTTTATGCTCATCGGATAACCCTGACATTAACCCAGATTTAAATTTATCTTTTTCACCAGCAATAGCATGACCTCGTAGTTTAGTACCAGACATTCCAGATGCTCCCTCGGCATCTGGATCACGTTGTCCTGCTGATACAACCTTAATACTTTTAAAGTTGTACAATGCTCCAGGGTGTTCTCCATTATATTGATGTAATTTTTGCTTATATTCATCTACTCTATCGGAACCAGCCACCATAACAAGATGTTTATGGCCTTGTTGATGTAGTTGTTTAGCTATGTGAAGCATAGAAGGCATTTCTTTAGAAGACGATGCAACATGTGCTTCTGGGTATGCATGTTTAATTAATTTTACTTTATGTTCTGCAGTTAATGGGTTTTTCTTGGCATCTTGAGAATGTGAAGTATAGATATGTGCTACTGAATTATGTTTTTTAGCTACTTCTATAGTTTTATTAAAAAGCTTTTCATGCCCAACCGTAGGAGGATTGTTTCTCCCATAAGTAAAGACAGCAGTTTTTTCGGTAGATTCTAGGAATGTTTTCATCAGAATATTTATCGTTTCTTTTTCTTCCCTTGCACCATATTAATTCGCCAATGGGCAAGTTGTTTTTCTCTGGGGCTGGCTGTATCTGATGATCTAACTTTTTTAAGTTGGGCGATTGTTTTACCTTTTAAACCATGTCTGGCCATATCACCTTTATCTTCCGGATTACGACCGTCTTGAAAATTTTCTCTAATTTCTTTAAATGTTTTCATTAGTATATCTCCCTCCACTGCGCATTAACCCACAAACTAGCAGTACCACCAATAGCTTTTGCTGTTATTACATATATTTCGCTATCATTAGAATCTATATTTTGAGCAATAAAATTCTTCTTAGCATCACTTGGTTGATTGACAGGCGCAACACCCGTCCCCTTTGCGCTTCCCCCAGGGCTTGTTGTACCAACAACACCTCCGTCTAGTATATCCCCACCTACGAAAGCGGTAGCGTTAGCTGAGTACTCAACAGCAGAATCTGAATTTACAGAAACCCAGCCTGGGTTGGACAATGTAATATTAGCAAGCCCGCTGAGCTTACGTATAGCCCAGTAACATGGATAATTTTCCGCGTATATATTAATATTCCTTGATCTTACAACGACGCGATTTGGATATCCTCTAAAGGTGTTTTTTAATCTGAAGGCTAATATAGGGTATTCACCGTTAGCAACGGTTACGCTTTGACCGGTTTGACCTGAGTCAACGCTAAAATCAATACCTGATTCTACATAGCCGCCCTCAGATACAACCGTAGAGCAGATTTGATCAAAATATCCCCCAGCTGAAATACCAGTATTTCTTATCTCACACCTTATTGGAAGGTTAGGATTACTCATGTATACAGTAGGTAAAAAGTTACTATTATAAAATTCATGCGCAATAATTGTTTGGCCATTATGTACAAACCCACAACGAACCCGTCCTACACCTAGCCATTGAAAGTCAATAAAAATAATTTGTGTTTTTGTTATATCTAAATCCCATGTACCGGCTTTTCCATAATTACTACCATCAGTAGATGTACCTGTAATAGTCGTATTACACGTATTCATATTCCACTGTGATTGAGTTATTCTGCGAGAATCTGAAGGTGTGCCAGATGTATCAGTTCTAATAACAAAACTAAGAACCCCATTGCCGTCTTGCTCAAAGTAAATACCATTACGATCATCAAAATAGCCAGTGCGTTTTGTTACATTGGCAGTATGGGCGTAGAAATTAACTGTGCTCTTTATTAACTGACTTTTACCCGGCATGTAATTATGGTACATCTTGGTTTGATGTATAGCATTACTTCTTGGGTGGGTGTTACTTGTTAGTCTAGCGGCCGATTGGTATGCTGTGTGAGTAACATTACCGCCGAACTGCATTACATCTGCAAAGTTAGGATCAATACCATAAGTGTGTTTGTAATCTCCAAGGGTAAATTCTTCCGATACTCTTAAGCGACCAAAAGCATCTTGCTGGCCATCTACAACGGTTGTGGTTATAGATCCCCCGCTAATAACAGCTGTAACTGGTAGCGGGTTAGATACTGAAACAGAGGTTGTACTATTGTTCAAATATACATTACCGGTAACAGCAACATTACCAATTATACTTGGAATTGTAATTACATTAACATTACCTGTAAAAGTAGGTATATTAATAACATTTACATTTGCAGTACTAATAACATTAACATTACCTGTAAAAGTAGGTATCGATAATACGTTAATGTTACCGCTTGAAACAACTACATTGCCGATAACATTAACATTACCTGCAACAAATACATTACCTCCAACTGGCATGAATGGTGTAATTATGTTACCAGATGCTCCGATTTCTGTTACATGAACATGAACCGGGTTTTCTGGAGTGCTGCTAACCGTTACTGTATCAATAATGTTAGTATTACCAATAACAGTAATATTTGCACCGCCTAGTGAAACAGGCAGAGGGTTAGCGGTAGTTACTCTTGATGTATTGTTATTTAAATAGACATTACCCCAGACTGGTAACGCATTACCTATATCGTTCTTAACTTCAACTTCGTTTGAAATAGTTGAATTACCACTGAACAAATATGTCATATTATTCTCCAACCTTCTCTGTATATCATTTGTATACCACCGTTGTCCATTTGTAAAATAAAGCCACCGGGATCATTATCGACATTACCAAGCACTGTTATAGGGTTGGATGAGCAGTTACCTGACTCGTCTTTAATTACAACCTTTCTACCTGGAAACCCTATCGCATCAGGTAGGGTAATGGTAACAGATGAGGCAGCGTTTACGCCTATGTAATAATCTTTTCTTGTAATGGTGTAGTTATTGGTAACTAGCTTAACCGGGAAGTCTAAATTAATTACATCACCTGCACCGCCACCTGGCCCGGTTAAAGAGATCTTACTTAACCAGTCTTCTAAAAACTTTATCTTTTTTCTTATATCGTTAACCGATCTAGAAGTAAGTTCAGCATCAGGTTGTTGATATGAATCTGCTCTTTCTTCCAGCTTTACTTCATTTGTAATATGATTAGCTACTACACTAACAATATCAGCAGGTTTATCTTCTTTTGCAGGTTCTTCTACTTTTTGTACAGCTGGCTCGTCTATTTGCTCTTTAAAGAAATCCAAAACCTCTTCTAGCGTAGGAGGTAATGGGTATTCTATTTCTTCCTTTACAGTTTCTTCTTTTAAAGGGACTGATTGCGCTGCAACAAACAAGTCTTTAATTGAATTGGTTTTTACCGATTGCTTAATTTCATTCTGCAGCTGCTCGTATCGCTCCACCTCTTCAACCAAAGCGGCATCGATAGGCTCGTTCATTGCTTTAGCCCATTTCACCAAAAGCTGCTTTTCTTTAATACTTTTCATGGATTATCTATTGCCTAGCTACTAAAATTCATATGTGGGCCGTTGAGAATTACCTTGGTCTAGCGGCAAAGTTAGCTCGACTAAATTCTGCTCTATCTACTAACTTAGTTGGTCTACCATCACGAATAACTACATAACCTTCTGGTTTAGCTGGTTTACCATCGATAGATTGTTGAAACTTACTATGAGTTGATAGAGCATGAACTAATTGATCCTTAGCTGCTTGTAAGTGATGGTGCATATTAAAAATAGAATTAAAATGTTCACTATTCTTATTTACATGCTTCATATCTTCTTCCATCTTCTGTGATTTATTTTCTACAGCTTTAGCAGTCTTAACCCCTGCTATCTGTCTAAGATGGTAGTTTTTAAGATGTTCTTGATAACCTTCAACCGATGGTTTGGTTCCTTCTCTTACTGTTTTATTAATATACGTTTTAAGATGTTCTACATGGTTATCTAATACTTTGTAGTGCTTTTTATCGAACTGTTTAAATTGACCTACAGCCTGATCCATGTGGTGTTGATAAGTATGGGCTTGATTAGTAGTTAGTTTGGCATGTTCGGCATCACCTGCTACATCAATTAAATGAACATCAGGGTGTGAACCGAAGTGTGACAGATCGGCGCCTACTTCGGCTCTCAAATCACTAAAACGATTACCAGTATAAGAGGTATGTACAGCCACACCGAGTTTGGATTTTGCAATTTTCCTTCCTTCTGCTGACCCTTTTGGAGTAGAATAAGTTATAGTATTAGGTTTAAAGTGATACTTACCTCTATCCTCCATCACATCTCCATGAGGATTATCTTCACTTTTTATTCCCCCTGTATGCATAATATCACCCTGATAAACCCCAGCTTTGGGAGTTACTTTAGGTAGATGTTCAAGTGCATGCTTGAGTTTTTCTACTAAGCCGGGAGCATGACCATGATTTTGTTCTATGTCTTCAAACGTGTAATTTAGTTTAGGGTTTTTATTAAACGCAGACTTAGATGCAACAAAAAACTGACCATTATCGGGGTTAGTACCAAATACCACAGAAGGGGATCCATCATACTTGGTTGTAATTTTTGTTTTGTTTTTCTTACCTTGCAGCTGGTCTTTAACGTCTTCCAGATTATGGAAGGCATGCGCAAAACCTTCGAAACCAGCGTTGATGACATGATCTTCTGCGTGCTCTAGATGAGTAAGTTTATCTTCTGTTGATTCGTTGATAAACGACGTTAGTGTAATCATTACTTAAAGGGGTTCTTTTTACGGGTACCTGGTTTACAAGAAAAATCGCTAACCGGCATTTGCTTAATTTTTATTTCTGCCTGCACTTCATAAAATTCACTTCTAGTACCAATACGTACTTTAAAATCACCTCTCCCTGTCAAAAGAGGTATGGAGTTACCAAGTTTAAACGGATCTGAAGCACCTATACGATAAAAATCATCCCCTGCTTGCATATAATTAGCAGGTTCAGTTTTACCAATAGTATAATGCTCCGTTACTACCTTTCCTAAATCATAATTCTCTTTACTAGCTATATACCTATTTACCCCTGGTTTAGCGAAATATGATTTCATAATATGAAGAGGTATAGCGCCTTCTTCTTTAAGCCCTGATTTTGTAGTAGGTATTTTTAAAATTTTTAAAGGAATACCAGAAAATTCAGCAATTTTTTTAAGAAAGTCTTTAGTTTGCGGTGAAGTGTTCAGTATATCTACTGCATACTTAGCTGCAGGTGTACTATATGTAGTCTGCCACTTACCATCAGAAAAATACATTCTGGGGTTAGATAAGTTGTCTGAGTGACTCATCTTAACCTCTACATAAGAAGTTTTACCTTTGTAAGTTACCAGTACATCCGGGTAATCCGTACCAACCGTTGGACGTATAGCCTTCACCCCGGGTAAGCTATTCATAAAAGCTGCTACATCTTTTTCGTATTTGTCAGAAGCTGCTGACATAAGACTCCTTTTTTATTATATTTATCACAATAAAAAACCCCGGACAAGCCGGGGTTTGATTCAACTAACTACTTTTTAGTTGAAAACTGAACTACCATGCACTGCAAACGCAGCTGCAACCATGCGACGGGAAGGAGTTCCCAGACGGTAGGCAGTCTTGCCATTTTTAGCCGTGTTGCTGTAAATAGCATAACCCTGGCTACGAAGCTCGGAAATACGAGCAGCAACGGTACCTTCGGTAGTCTTAAACAGACCAGCCAGTTGACCGGCAGTAAATTGACGGCCTGACTTCAGGGTTTTAAGAACACTAGTTTGAATCGACATAAGTTTCCTCATGATATATCCCCGCCACAAAAGACTACAATAGACGGCGGTGGTTCTATTGTAGTAAAAATATTATGCTTCTGCTAACTCTTTAATAGATTGAAGTTCACTGTCATTCTCAACTACAGGCTTTATTATAGCTTGTTTAGATGTTTTAGGCAAGTGTTTCTTACCTATAACTGACATAATTTCGTCTTTATATTTTTCAAAATGACCAGATTTAAGTAGGTAATTGCATGCATCTAATTTAGACATAGGCATAGGTAATTCCATAAGTTCAATGTCTGTATCTCCTTGCTTATGTAAATTTTTAATACGTAACACAGCATCAGAACAGAATCGTAATTTTACTTTACCTTTACATACCGAAACACCTGCCACCGTAATCATTCTATACTCCTAAACCTTGTCCGGCCATCAAATAATTACTTACTTTAGTTAACATATCGTTCTTTGAACGCGAGGTTTCAAGTAAAATATGAAACTTATCCTTTGTAGTACGCTTACCAGAAGAAGCTTCAATTAAATCTCTGCATAAGTTGCGAAACTCTTCGATAGGATGGGTCTTAAAAGCTTCAAATAGCATGGTAAGTGCCTCGTCACCTAATTGATCATTTTTAACTCGAGGTTTTGAGCTTGCCTGTGTCATGTGTATCTCCTATTGATAAAGTATTATATACAATCTTAGGAAAATAATCAACGGTTACTTTTCTTCTAACTTGCGAATATCTTCCATAGTAATCATGCGCTTGTGCAAAAGTAGCTCAATGATATCCGCAACGCCCTTTAATTTTCCGGCGTTATAACATACCCAGCATGTAAATAGTAAAAGTACTATTTCTGTAACATTTAACCAACTTGGCATTTAAGCTCCTAACCATTTATATGTTTTTCGAATCAACCTGGGTTGAATAAGTTTCCAGTCTCTCTTACCAAAGGTTTGACGGTAATATTGATAAGACCAAAGATTGGCAAAACGGTTAGCATACTTTAATACATGGTATGGGTTGCGTTTAGGGTAAAAAAATTTTATTTCCATAGCAATATCGTGGGCATAGGCTTCTATTTCGTCTGGATCAGATAAGTAAATTTTTTGTTTAAAATTACCCTGACTAAACCTAAATCTGCTCGAATATCTTGCATTTGTATTATAGGTTCTGAAAGCCCATTGACACTGATGAATAACTTCGTGTTGACATGTTTGGGATATAGCAAACTTAAATCGTTTCCAAAAATTACGCTTAATAGTAAACTCTTTAAAATGTTTAGAAAAAATAATAGTTATAATCTTTTTGTTTTTTTCAACATCATATAAACCAGAAACTGCCAGGTCATTCTTACCCATGAAAGTATTGCGTTTAAAATTAAATACAAAGCCTTCTGTCTTTAAAGATTGATTTAACTGACCAATTATAAAATTATAAGAATGAGTGCCTATTAAGATAGGCTTAATTTGTTCTAAGCTCTCATCTAACCATACATTTAAGTACATATTAAATTTTTATCGAGCTATAATCTTTAGGTTTAAACACCGTACTCATATCGAAAAGAGTAGAGGCATTCTCTTGACCAGAATCATCCAGGTCAACTTGTGCGTTAAGTTCTAAATCGTATAAACGCATCTTTTTTCGATCAACACCTATCATAAACCGCTTATTAGAAGACGGGTCGTTATACCTATTTTTTAACTGCTTTACCATCAGCTGATTTAACTGTTCGAGTTCTTCTGTACTTATTAGCGCAAACATAAAGTCTGCTGTTGCCGGTAATCCGAATGATTCAGAAGTATCAGTCAGCTCCACATCGGTGTTAGAGTAACCTGAACGCGTCGTTTGTGTCGCTGATACGATCGGTACATTAAATTCTACAGCAAGACCTCGCAACTCTTCAGCTATGGCCTTAACATATGTATAAGAGTTTACACTTCCACCGGGCTTAAATCTTGAAGAAGAACAAATATTAAGATAATCAATAAATATAATTTCTGGTTTAAACGATTTTTTAAGATGCAACTCGTTTAATAGTGATTTAAAATGACCTACGTGAGCAGAGGCAGTTGGATATTCTTTTATTACTAACTGCCCCGTGGCTTTTTGTTTGAGTTTAGTAAGACGATTATCAAACAATTGCTTAGGTAGATCCTTTATTTGATCAATATCTACATTTAATAAATTAGCATCAATACGCTCGGCAATTCTCTCCTCTGCCATTTCCAAAGTAATGTATAGAACATTTTTACCTTGGGTTAAAGCACCGGCTGCAACATGACACATAAACAGCGATTTACCTACCCCGGTACCTGCTAATGCAATATTAAGCGTCTTATTAGGCAAACCACCCTGGGTAATTTTATTGAATAAATCAATATCAAAAGGTATTTTAGATTCCACTCGATGGTAGAAATCATAACGGTCGTCTGAGTTATCAAAGTAATCATGTCCTACTGAGCGATCAAAACAAACTCCCAATGCTTCCTGTAATAAGGATGGTATTCCATCTTTAGTAACTTGTTTATCACGACCTTCCATAATACCGATAGAGCGAATAATAGCATTATAGACAGCTTTATCTTTACAAAACTTCTCCGTTTCATCCGTCAACCATTGTAGATCGGAATTCTCAGTTGGTTCTAGCTTACTTACCAGTTGTACAACGTCTTGAAATAACCCTTCTGGAAGAGAAGTGTTTTCTAAAGAAATAGACAGGGCTTCAAGAGTGGGTGGTTTATTATACTTAGATATAAACTGCTGGGTATGTTGAAATACTACCTTCTCACTTTCCTCTAAAAAATATTCCGCTTTTACAAACGGAAGTACCTTACGCATGTACTCTTCACGGTGTATCAGGTTTTTGAGTATCGCTATTTCTAGTCTCATATTCTTTAATAGCTTCGGTTAGAATATCGTTGATAATTTGATTTATTACTTCTTCAAATTCTGGGGTTTGTAATGATTCTGGTTTAAGATGCTCTGGTAAACGTACTGTATGATAATCTAATGTACAATTACCAGTATCCTCATCCTTAAATTCCAGGTTTTCTATTTGAATACAAACCTCTTTAAACGGACCTTCAACAATCTCAAATCCCCAGTCCTTTTCCCCTACAAACCACGGTTGGAATAATTTATTTCTTAGCATTATACACCTAGCTTATCATATTCAGAATCTAAATCCTCATCCGTTAGATCGTCACTACCCATTAACGAACCGCTTGACATTCTATAGGTCTTTTCAATATATTCTTGAAAGTCTTTAGAAGCAAGGATAGGCATCCAAAATTCTTTGGTATAAGTATCCTTCATTCTATACTTGTGTTCTTCACCTTTTCTACAATACCACCCATTAGAAGGCTTGACAACAAACCCTCCCTCCAAGGCTACATCTAATAGCCCAGACCACTTACTAATACCCCCCTCATAGGTTACCTCCACAGGTATTTTAGACTTTTCTCGTACATAGCGAGACTTTTCAACATTAATAATAAAGTTATACCCAACAATCTCACTACCTTCTTTTTCCTGTTGACGACCGATAATGTAAATATTATCTGCTGAATAGTATACCCCTGTACCACCAGAAACAATAGCTTTCGGGAACATACCTATTTCCATGTAGGTATGATTAACCACGATCATAGGAAGATTTTTAAGTGTCAGGTGCGGGGTAACCATTCTAAAAAACGATTTTAACTGCTTAGCTCGAGACATATCAGCTACCGATTTACCATCAATAGCATCTTCTACTTCTTTTCTACTAGCTAGATTGCCTACACTATCCACGATAATAATGATACGATCCCCGCGCTCAATATTATTAAGCTGGGCCATAGCATCGTGTTTAAGTTGCTCGATGTCTGTAATCGGTGTGTGTATAACCCGGCTAGTATCAATACCAAAGCTATCAAAGTAAGACTGAGGTGAACCAAACTCAGAATCATAGAAAAGGATAGCTGCATCATTATACTTCTCCAGATAACTTTTTGCTAACATTAGCGCAAATGCAGTCTTGAAATGCTTAGAAGGTCCTGCAAATACAGTAAGCCCTGGAGATAGACCACCATCTAATCTACCTGATAACGCTACATTTAGCATAGGTACTGAGGTAGAAATAAGATCTTTATTTTTAAATAACTTAGATTCCGACAGCAGGTCGGTTTCTTTTATAGTTGTATTCTTTTTTAGTTTATCTAGCACATTCATATTTCACTCCTTTTAATCATTATATAATCAACCAAATAGACCTTCCAGAGAAGCTTGCTCTTTGACTTTCCAACCAATACAACTTAGAAGTGAGTTTAGCGGTTCTAGAAAAGATTTTTCAAACATAGTTTCATAATCTACATACTCACGTAATTTAAACTCTGGAGGTAGTTGACCGGAGAAAGTAATTACATGAGTACCTAATGGGTTGGGTTCTTTTAAATATAAAAATTTGATCTTATCACCTTCTTGAATTTTTTGATACTTTTTATTTAGATCCTTAGCATCTAGAAGATGGTTATAAATTAAAGCACCGCGTACATGTATAGGGGTACCTTTTCTGAAAATAGAATTAGGGTCACTATACTCCTTCACACCATTTACACCACGTGGGAAAGCAATATCTTCAGGGTCTAACATAGACCATTTCTTTTCAATGTCAGCAACATAACCACGAAGTTGATCTTCGTCTGATCTCAGCGCTAGACTTACGGCTTCCTTGAGTGCTTTTCTAACCGGAGCAGGTGTAGATGATCTTACAATTTCCATCCCTAACACCTTTAGTTTTGGCTCTTCGTAACTAACCCCCTCAGAGTTGTATACGTTGACTGCATACCGTTTTTTAGCAATCCATATACCGCGGTCGGCGATAATCTCTCGCTTGAACTTAATTTTTTTCTGGTATGTGTTAAGATACTGATTAAGATCTTCACAAGCATTATTAATAGTAGGCTCAATTTTTTGAGCACAGTACTTATCCAGTACATCCACCACTTCAGTCTTAATCTGTCTTGGTACATATTTGCTAACATAATTACCAAGAGTAATATAGGTGGAGTCAGTATCACTATAAAAAGAGTAGTCGATTCCATGAGTGTTACATTCTTCGTTAATAAAATCGGTTAGTCGTTTAGCCACAGTTCTAATAATAAGCTGCCCGGTCATAGTAATACCTTCAGCTACTCGGATATCATAGTAGCGAAAATAAACATTACCCATCGCACCATAAAGTGAATTCATTAGAATCTTAGCAGACATCTGTCTTGAATTTAAACTCGCAATTTCATTAAGATATACTGGGTCTTTTGTCTCCTCATATTTGGTTTGAGCTGATAACATTTTCTTCTTAGCCTGCTGGCGAACATCAAAGTAATATTCAATAAGTTCTGGAAAAATACCCTTACGATCTTTTCGAAAACACTGACCGTTAGCCGTCATCGTTAAACCTTCATCATGTAAGCTCGTAGTATCA
>Ga0209358_10000666_pt1 | contig 29256 bp, 20 predicted proteins | sample LauGreFa1BDMLBSN_2_FD_187574 | JGI IMG/M metagenome (GOLD analysis project Ga0209358, IMG submission 187574) | Freshwater lake microbial communities from Lake Michigan, USA - Fa13.BD.MLB.SN (SPAdes) (version 2) | ecosystem: Environmental > Aquatic > Freshwater > Lake | place: Lake Michigan, USA...
TTATTTAGTTGTAAACCCAACCAACAAACCGCTTTAATTTTATTTTCGTTATTCCATTCGCAAACACCATTAACCCAAGGTGTTTTAATTCGGGTTAATTCTTGAGCAGCAGAAGTATCTAAAATAAACTCGGTATTTGGATGGTCTTGTAAAAAAGTGGCAGGGACATTCCAGTTTTTAGGACCTTCTACAGAATCCTTCACCACCTCAGCTTTTTTATCACCCCAAGCAAACAAATAAATTTTACGAGCTTTTAAAATTGTACCTACACCCATAGTAATTGCGCGGCGCGGCACATTATCTTCACTTGTAAAATCTTTAGCGTTATCTGTGCGTGTTTTTTTATCTAAAGTAACCAATCTGGTTTTAGATTTAGGACTAGAGCCCGGCTCGTTAAAACCAATATGACCTGTACGACCAATGCCTAAAATTTGAATATCAATCCCACCATAACCATCAATAATAGATTCGTAAGATTCACAGTATTCATTTACATCTTTAATATCCACTAAACCATTAGGAATATGAATATTTTTAGGTAAGATATCAATATGATTAAATAAATTTTGATACATGAAATAATGATAACTTTGAATAGCAACAGGATCCATAGGATAGTACTCGTCCAAATTAAAAGTTACCACATTTTTAAAAGAAACATTTTGAGTTTGATGAAAACGCACCAATTCTTGATAAAATTTAATTGGCGAAGCACCAGTAGCCAAACCTAAAACAGTGGTTTTACCCATTTTATTGTTTTCGGCAATCACATTAATTACTTCTTGCGCAACAAAAGCCGAACCTTCTTGAGGGCTTTTAAATACAGTAGTTTCTATTTTTTCCACAGCAATACATTATGATGAACTTCAAAACTACAAACTTTTGATTATTTTACAGAATTTTTACACGAATATATTTTATACCAACCAAATATTATTCATCCTCCCACTTCACTTCAATACGTGTTTTTTTGTTTGTTTCTTGTTTTTTAACCGAATCTTGATAGGTTTTATTCCATGTTTTACGTTCTTGCTCCAATGTTTTTTTCAAATCTTCTTTTTCGGTTTTTATATTTTCTTTGATATTTTTTTGAGTAGTTTTTAAATCGTAACTAAACTTAGGATCATCGATGTTTCCATACATTTTTAAAGGTAAAATTAAGGATTTACCATCATCGTAAATTACTCCATATTTTTTATCAATTTCGTTTTTATTTCGAGCTTTTGCAATTTCGGAAGAACGAATTTTAAATAAATAATTAATATCGTGATTAAAGGTGTGTGTACCAGACATACTTAAATTAATACCCGAAGAGGCAATGTCCATTTCTGGAATATAAATCGTTTGATTAATAATTTCGATTTCGTTACTTAAATTATTAAATTGCAAATTAGTTAAATCGAAATACATTCCGAAATCTTGTTTTAAAAACACTTGTAATTCCTCTAAGGGTGTAAAATTATTTAAAGTTCCTTTTTGTATTTGAATATTAGCTTTGGTATAAATTTTATCCAAATTGATATTTAGGGAATTATCCGATTCTGCAATAAAATTAATTGTACTATTTAGTTGTCCGTTAATATGCTTATCCAATAAAAAATCTTGTCCGAAATTATCCATAGCATAAAATAATTTTTTAACATTTACCTTTTTTAAATCCATTTGAGCCTGATACGTTATTTTTTGTGGATTTTGCTGATTTAATTTACCATTTAACTCAATACTACCATCGCACATTTTAGCCTCTAATTGATTAAGCATTAACATATTATCTTTTAAACTAATACTTCCATTTATAGCATTAGCAGAAAATTTACCAAAACTAAACTTATCCAATTTTGCATCTAAATCCAAAATTAGATAATATGGTAATTTTAACTCCCCTGTACCCTCTTTAGAGGATTCATTAGGTAATAAAAACTCCTCCATAATTAACTGATTAGCCACAACACTTGCTTGAATTTTTAGAGGAGCATCTTCTAGTAAACTACTTAAATAATCGTTAAAAAAACCTTTAACTTCGAAATTTGTAGAATTTACCTTTCCTTTTAAATTTTTAGTTTCGATGTTTTTCCCTTTAAAATCTAATTGTCCAGAAATATCCTGAAACAAGGTACCTTTTTCATCCATTTGAACATTTACATTATTTAAAACCACACCACCATCAGCCTTTAATTTTTTTACATCATTTAACCACTCGTTATCATTAGCAAACCTAACTAATCCCTCAAAATCTACATTAAATTTACAATTACCACTTAATAAATACATAGTTGATTTAGGAATATTTTGTATCCAATCCTCCAAATTAAAAGCTCCATTTAACACACCGGTTAAATAAGGATTTTCTAAATTTTTTATATTTATTTTTCCATTAAAATTAGATTGTGAAATATTAAAATTAAATTGAGAATTTAATACTGTAGAATTGTTTTTATCTAAATTTTTCCAAGTAAAATCTCCGCTAAATTCACCATCATGAATAGGGTATTCATTACTTAATTTTAAAAATACTTTTCCAAATTTGTATTTCACTACCAATTGATTTTGATTAGGGTAATTAGTTGAAACACCACTTAAAGTTACCACACCTTTATCATCATCCCAAAAAGCTACATTTTTCAATTCCTTAGGAAACATTTGCACTAATGACAATAAATCTGCCCCAGCAAATCCCCATTTAAAATAATAATAATCATTTATAACTCCTTCAAAATTAATTTTTTGCTTGTTTAATACCGCATTTTTTAAATCTACTTTAATTTCCTCCCCAACATCAATATTTGATTCACCTGTAAAAGAAAGTTCTTTACTCATTTCAAAATTTGGAACAACTACTTTTTTAATAATTCCATCAAAATCTACCCAAACGGTTAAATGTTGATGAACTCCTAATTTAACCAAGGAATTTTTACTGTAATAAATATAACTTTGATTTAATTCTTCGTCGTTAAACGAAACTGTTACGTCTTTAACAATAATGCGTTTAATATCTAAGCCACTATTTTTTTGTTGTTCGGTAGTATCTGGATAAAAAATGTCATAATTCCAGATTCCTTTAGCATCTTTTTGGATATGCATATTCCCTGTTTCAAAGGAAATTTGCTCAACGCTAATATCATCTTTAAAAATTTCCCACCAATTAAAATACAAAAACACATGCTGAACATGAATTAAAGCAGGAGTGTTTGGTTTTGTTCCCTGACAAGCTACTTGGGTAATATTAATAGCTGCGTACGGGAATTTTTTAATTAACGACAGTTCTATTTTATCAAAATACACTGGCTCTTTAAGTTCGGCATTTAATTTTTCGATAATTATAGCCTCAATTTTATCCGAATAAATATACGCTAGTATAACTGCGCTAGATATAAGTAGCACAAAGGATAAAAAAACAATTAGGAATATTTTTTTTAAGCGTTTCATACCTTAATTACAACTCAACAAAATTACTTTTATAACTATTAAAAAAGTAATTAACGCAATAAAGTTGTTGATATACAAACGTTAATATGTAGTTTGGTAACTAAATTTTTAAATTAAAATCAACCCGTTTTGCTTTAAATTATCTACATTTTTAGAATTCCAAAATAAAATAAAACTTTCGATGTAGTTTTCTGCCATTTTTTTTACTTCAACCAATGGTAAACCTTTAGAGTTAAAGATAGAAATTTTTGAGAATAAGTCTGCTAAAAACACTGACTCATTAGGCGTAAAATCCAAATAAATTGTATCGATTTTTTGCTGAACCACAAATGTTTTTAACTCTGTTTTTTTACCTTTTTTTTCTATAATTTTTTCTTGGATAACAGGTTGTGTTCCTAACCAAATTAAAGTACCATTTTCTTTAGGTTCATCCCATTTTAAAAGACATTCTTGTATGAAATTTGATTTGACTTTAGTGGACGGAATTTTAAAATCGAACCAAGATTGTAAAGGTTCATTCAAACCGATGCCATGCATAAAATTGAATAATGATTTTTTTAATCCATATGAAAATTTATCGTGATTTATTCCTGTTTTATCTGTAAACTCAATATCATTATTAGCAAAATCGCCTAATTGATTTGTTTTTTTAGTAATGCCAAACGCAATTGGATTTAATCCTATCGGACTATGAGCTGTAAGGGCAAATTGATGCCAAAATGCTGATTGAAGAATTTGTTCCTCAAACATTTGCCTTACCATTTCTAAACTATCTATCGTTTCCTGAATGGTTTGAGTGGGATATCCATACATTAAATAAGCGTGTACCATTATACCTACTTGCGTAAAATGATTGGTTACTTTAGCAACTTGCTCCACACTAACACCTTTATCAATAAGTTGTAATAATCTATCTGACGCTACTTCCAAACCACCCGAAACCGCAATACATCCAGATTGTTTCAATAAATAACATAAATCTTTAGTAAAACTTTTTTCAAATCGTATGTTAGTCCACCAAGTAACTACTAAACCACGCTTAATAATTTCGAGAGCTAAAGCTTTCATTAACGCAGGAGGAGCAGCCTCATCAACAAAATGGAACCCATTTACACCAGTTTGCTCAACTAAATCTTCCATGCGATTGCAAATTAAAACAGCAGTTGCAGGCTCGTAAATTTTAATGTAATCCAATGAAATATCGCAAAAAGTGCATTTACCCCAATAACAACCATGTGCCATGGTTAATTTATTCCACCTTCCGTCGCTCCACATTTTATGCATAGGATTTACAATTTCGATAACCGAAATATATTTATCCAATAACAAACCTGTATAATCTGGAGTTCCCAATTGATTTTGTTTGAAATCGGGTAAAACAGAATTGTTTTTATATACTACTTCATTATTTTCGAGTAAAAAAGTTCGTTTTAAAACAGAATAATCATTGTGATTTATTGCATTTATCAATTCCATTAAAGGCGCTTCTCCATCATCTAAAGTTACAAAATCAAAAAAATCAAAAACTCTTTTATCATTTAAACTGCGTAATTCCGTATTAGGAAAACCGCCTCCTAAAGCAATTTTAACCTTTGGATAATTATTTTTAAACCATTGAGCAACTCTAAAAGCACTATATAAATTCCCCGGAAACGGAACCGACAATAACAATAAATCTGGTGTAGAAACTTTAAATTTATCATTTAATATCTTAAATAAAATCTCATCAATATAAGTTGTTGAACTATTTAAATGCGCATACAATTCATCGAAACTATTTGCTGATCTTCCCAATCTTTCGGCATATCTACTAAATCCGAAATTTTCATCTACTGCTTCAATAATTAAATCGGATAAATCTTCCAAATACAAAGTAGCCAAATGTTTTGCTTTATCTTGTAAACCCAATTCACCAAAAGCCCAATCTAATTCTTCAATCTGATTAAATCTTGAAGCCTGTGGTAAAAAATCGCCTGAACATATGTGAAGTGCCAATGTAGGATTTTTTCCTTGTAAAAAACCAATCACATAATTTACAGTTTTACAATATTCGTTTTGTAAAGAAACAATTCGCTGAGCATTAACAGATAATTCAACATTTTTTTTTGCAATACAATTAAATATATCTTTTAAACCTTTTTCGCTAAAAATCTCTAAAATACACTCCAAACCCCAATCAGCCTGCTCACAAACAATGTTTTGTGATTTTAAAAACCCCTTAATATACGCCGTAGATGGATATGGTGTATTTAATTGAGTAAAAGGTGGGACAGCGGCAAATAATTGTAAAGACATGTTATAAATTTGAGAAATACAAATTTAACCAAACAAATAAATGTGCCATCTTAAATTGATAAATTTTATCTCTGAAGTGTTTTAAATTTGTATAAATATCAATTTAGTTTAATTTTGTTGAATGGATAATTTTTTAGCTCAAATTGCACTAGCTCAAATTAATGTAATTATTGGTGATATTGATGGAAATTGCCAAAAAATAATTTCGAATATTGAGTTAGCAAAAGCTCAAAACAAAAAGTTGATTATTTTCCCCGAGTTAAGTATTTGTGGTTATCCACCTTATGATTTGTTACATTTTGATTCATTTATTAAAAAATGTAATACAGGATTACAAACAATACTTCCTTTTACACAAGATATATATGTAATTGTGGGATTACCTACATTAAATAAAAATAATTTTGGGAAAAAATTATACAATTCTGCAGTGGTATTGTACAACCAAAAAATTATACATACAGTTCATAAAACTTTATTACCAGATTATGATGTTTTTGACGAATACAGATATTTTGAACCTAATACGTATTTTGAACCTATTGAGATATTAAATACAAAAGTTGGTTTAACAATTTGTGAGGATATTTGGACTTTTAATCAAAAACCTTTGTACCAAATAAATCCAGTTAAAGAATTAATAAATAAAGGCGCAGAAGCTATTATTAATATAGCAGCTTCCCCTTTTCATGTTGGTCAGCTGGAAAAACGAAATGAAATTTTATATCAAATTTGTACTTCTTACAATGTCCCTATAGCTTACTGTAATTTTTCAGGCGCTCAAACAGATTTAATTTTTGATGGAGGAAGTATGCTGATGAATGAAAAAGGAGCAATTAAAACCAATTTAACTTTTTTTAAAGAGCAACTAATTGAAACAACATCACAAATATCAAAAAATCCTATTTCTAAAATTGATTTAATTCATAAAGCTTTAGTTTTAGGAATTAAAGATTACTTTAAAAAATCAGGATTACAAAAAGCTATTTTAGGATTGAGTGGAGGAATAGATAGTGCTGTAACCTATGCTTTAGCCTGCGAAGCTTTAGGCGCCGAAAATGTTTTGGGTGTATTAATGCCTTCACAATACTCATCTAATCATTCCATTAAAGATGCTTTAGATATTGTGAAAAATCACAATGGAAATTGGGAAAACTTAACGATAGAGAGCCTATTTAAAAGCTATGAAGATAAATTAAAAAATGTATTTGAAGGTTATCAACCCGATTTAACCGAAGAAAATATTCAAGCTCGTTTAAGAGCTGTTTTATTGATGGCAATATCAAATAAAAAAGGTTATATATTACTAAATACGTCTAACAAAAGTGAAGCAGCAGTGGGTTATGGGACATTATATGGAGATATGTGCGGTGCAATATCTGTTTTAGGCGATGTTTATAAAACTGATGTTTTTGAGTTAGCAAAATGGATAAATCGAAATCGAGAATTAATACCTGTAAATTCGATTGTTAAACCACCTTCTGCTGAGTTACGTCCAGACCAAAAAGATTCCGATTCATTACCTGATTATGCAATTTTAGATGCAATTTTAAAATTGTATGTAGATGATTTTAAATCTAAAAGCGAAATAATTGAAAAAGGTTTTGAACCAAAAATTGTAGAAAAAGTAATTAAGCTGGTAAATTTTAACGAATACAAAAGATTTCAAACAGCCCCTGTTTTAAGAGTTAGTTATAAGGCTTTTGGAAGTGGGCGAAAAATGCCCCTAGTTGCAAAATATTTATTTTAACATTAATTTTTGTTTTGAAGATTTAAATATTCTACATATATTTGTTAGCTGTCATCAATAAATGATATATTTTATTAAATATACCCTATTAAAACTATGCGAAAGATTTTGTTTGCGGCTATATTTTTACCACTATTAATTTCTTCTTGTACACCAGAAGAAACTAAAGGAGTGATTACTGTTTTAGATTTAGCTACTAAAGCTCCGGTTTCATCTGCAAATGTTGTATTATCTATGGAAATCACTACTAATGGTTTCTTCCCTTGTAACGAGGATTTTACAACAACAAAAACATACTCAACTAATGGGTCTGGAAAGGTAGAGATTTGTTTCAAGCATCCGTCCGTAATAAATGTTGATGTTTCGCAAGCTGGAAGAAAAGGAAAAGGTCGTTTATCTCTTCAGGAAGGCGAAACCACAAACCTTACAATTTACTTATCAAATTAATTCAATATTAATTTTATGTTAACTAATGGTTAATGTAAAATTATTTTTTTTCTTCAATAAACTTTTACTTACAAATTACTACCTAAACTTAAGGTGAAATTATAAATTTGCTGAAAATTATAATTTATGACCTTTGGTTTTTACGAAATTCTAAATCTACTAGGCGCAGTTGGCTTTTTCATATATGGAATGAAAATAATGAGCGATGGTATCCAAAAAGCTGCTGGCGACAAGTTAAGAACAATTTTAGAAGCAATGACTTCTAATAGATTTACGGGAGTATTTACTGGATTTTTAACCACGTCAATAGTTCAATCCTCATCCGCTACAACGGTAATGTTAGTGAGCTTTGTAAACGCAGGTTTATTAAACTTACGTCAGGCAATTTCTGTAATAATGGGTGCCAATATTGGTACAACAATGACAGCCTGGATAATTGCATTTTTAGGATATAAATTTAAACTTTCTGATTTATCCTTACCTATGTTAGCAATAGGAGTTCCTTTATTGTTTTTTAGAAAAGAACAAACCAGAGCTGCAGGTGAATTTTTAGTTGGATTTGGATTATTATTTTTAGGTTTATCCGAATTAAAAAATGCAGTTGAAGTATTAAATTTAGAACAAAATCAAAGTTTTATATCATTTATAAATGGTTTAGCAGATAATTCGTTATCCAGCACTTTATTATTTGTATTAATTGGAACTGTATTAACCATAGTTGTTCAATCCTCTAGTGCGGCAATGGCTTTAACATTAACCTTTATAGGTGAAGGATTACCATTTGAATTGGCTGCAGCTATTGTTTTAGGGGAAAATATTGGCACTACAATTACTGCAAATTTAGCAGCAATAATTGGAAATGCAAGTGCTAAACGTGCTGCACGATCACACTTATTATTTAATGTAATTGGTGTAATTTGGATGTTGTTTATATTCACACCATTTTTAGATTTTATCCACGCTTTGTTTGCTAAAATGGCAACAAGTTTAAGCTCAATCCCAACTGATCCTGCAGAGACCGACAGATATTCATTAGCTTTATTTCATACCGTATTTAATATAATAAATACTGTTATACTAATTTGGTTTGTAAAATATATCGAAAAAGCTTCAATTGCTATGGTTAAACCAGATAAAGTAGTGGAACAAAACAATTATAAATTAGATTTTATTGGTCAGGAAATAATATCAAGCCCCGAAGCAGCATTTTTAGAAACCAAAAAAGAAATTTACAAATTTGCTGGTGTAATTCGTGATATGAATATCAATATCAAAAAGTTAGTTAACGAAACAGAAGATAAAAATTTTAAAACTTTAATGCAAAAAATAGGTTCTATGGAGGAACTTACGGATAAAATGGAGGAAGAAATTGCCGAATTTTTAATTCGAGTTGCTCAAAGTTCCATGACCAAAAATGCATCTAAAAAAGTAAAAGGATTACAAAGTGTTGTGTCGGATTTGGAAAGAATGGGGGATATATACTACAGAATGTCGTTGTTGTTAGAGAAGAAAAAAGATTCCAAACAATGGTTTATACAAAAACAACGTTCCAATTTGAATGATTTATTAGATATGTTGGATAAAAGTATAATAATCTTATTAGAAAATATCGATAAATCACCATCCTTAATAAACTTGGAAAAAGCCAAAGAAATGGAAACAGCTATTAACGAAAAGCGAAACGAAGTTTTAGATCAACATGTTGACAGTATGGAAAAGGGAGAATATAAATTAAAATCTGGATTGTTTTATAAAGATTTATTTAGTTCTTGCGAAAAATTGGCAGATTATATGATTAATATTTCTGTTGTTTTAAAAAATCAAACCTAAGAAATTTTAAAATTGAAATAAAATAATTTATAAATTTAAAATATAATAGAATTGAGTAATTTAGATAAACCAAGAAATTTAGCACTTATTATTGCACTTGGATCCGCAATTATATCCTTTGTTGTTGCTTTTGTAATTGATTTTGAAATAAAAGTAATTTGGAAAATATTAGCCTTATTAGTTTTTTCGTTTGGCTTTATATATGTGTTAACCATATACTTAATCAAGAAATTTGTTTTTGATAGAATTCGTTTAATTTACAAAAAAGTAATGAATTTGGATTCTGAGGCAGCTAAAAATATTCCTTTTTCTTATTTATCAGATAACGACCCCTTAGAAAATGTGAATGATACAGTTAGCGATTGGTTAAAAGTGCAAGGTGCACAAATTACTGTATTAAAAAAACAGGAGGAATTTAGACGAGAATTTATAGGAAATATTGCACACGAATTAAAAACCCCAATTTTTAGTATGCAAGGATATGTGCATACATTATTAGATGGCGGACTAGAGGATGAATCTATCAATAGAAAATACCTTTTAAGAGCTTCCTACAGTATCGAACGTATGATTGGTATTGTAAATGATTTGGATACGATTACAAGATTAGATTCCAAAGTATTACAATTAGAATACTCTGATTTTGATATTGTAGAACTTACTAAAGAAGTTATTCAAGGCACCGAAATACAAGCCCAAGATCAAGCAATTACTGTTAAAGTCGCATACAAATCTGATCAAACTATTAAGGTTCATGCAGATAAAGATAAAATATCTCAAGTATTAACCAATTTAGTTATCAACGCTATAAAATATGGTAACTCTGGAGGATATGTTAGCATCGAATTTCATGATTTAGATGAACTAATTTTAGTTGAAGTTATAGATAATGGTCCTGGAATAGAATCAGAACATATTCCTAGATTATTTGAAAGATTTTATAGAGTAGATAAGCACAGAAGTAGACAAGTTGGAGGTTCTGGATTAGGTTTGGCTATAGTAAAACATATTATAGAAGCACATTACCAAAAAATTAACGTTAGAAGTAAAGTTGGTTTAGGCTCTACTTTTTCATTTACATTAAAAAAAGCTGATAATTAATAATTTACATTTAAAATATTGCTTTTTTTAAAATTTAATTTACTTTTGCACAAAATTTTATTATGTCAAAAATCAAGTTCACAATCATACTTTTAGTTTTAGTATTTAATCTTAATGCCTTTAATTTATTATTTAGAGTACAAATTGGAACTTTTGCAAAAGGAGAAACTCCACAAGAAGTGTCCGAAATTCAAGGAGTTACAACATATTCATTACCAGAAGGATACAATAGTTATTTTGCCGGAGGATATTACGAAAACTATATGGGTTGTAAAATTCGATTAGCGTCTGTTAAAAAAATTGGAATTAAAAATTCCATGATTAGAGTGTTTAAAAATGGTAAATTATTGGGTATAGAAGAGGGACAAGAGTACATTGCAAAAGAAGAAGAAAAAATAGCTAAGGGCAAAATTGATGAAGAAACCCTATATCTGGAATTTTATAATATTGATAAAAAAAACACATTAAAAAACAGAGATTTATTATATAGAGAAATTGGTGTAGAAGTAATTCCAGATTCAATATTAATTGAAATTAGAATGGAAGCTTTAGAAAGAGCTTCGGCTAATAAAAAAACTAAAGAACAAAAGGTATTTTTAACCGAAAAAGAAAAAAATGAGGATAAAATAAAAATTGTAAAACCTAAAGTAGTTGATAATCCTGTTGATGAAAAAGAAGTTGAAAAACTTTTACAAAAAGAAGATGATGTTAAACCACTTCCTAAAAACATTTACACATTAGACAAAAAAAAGGAACTTGAAAATAAACGAAAAGAAGAAGAACAAAAAAAGATTGAAGAAAGAAATAGCGAGATTTTGGAAAAAGAAGTGTTAGCAGATATTGAAATTGCTGATGAAATTGCAAAAGAAATTTTACAACAAAGCGAAGAAATAATAGAGAAAAAAGAACCGGATTTTACACCAACAGATTTACCTTTTTATAAAATATATTTGTTATCCAATTTAAACAATGGAATTGTCCCTCAAAAAGTAGAGGATTTACAAGAAATAGTTTACGTATATGATAAGCAAAAAATATTAATTTATACAGTTGGATATTATGCATCGTTAGAAGATGCTCAAAAAGACATTCCGAAATATCAAAAAAAAGGTTTTGATAAAGCAGATGTAATTGGCATTTATAAAGCCATGGTTATATCAAAGGAAGTTGCTGAATATGTTACAAAAAAATCACTAGGAAAAAAATAAAGTGCACGAAATTCAAGTTAGAGTTTTAGCTCAACATATCCATTCTGAAATAGAAATTAAAAAATCAATTGCATATCAAGCTAAAATATCAATTGATTCAATTTCAGAGTATAGAATTGTAAAACGCTCGGTTGATGCCCGCCAAAAAACAATTTATTACCAATTAAAAGTTGAATATATTACACAGGGTAAATTACCCGAATCCACTGTATTTAACCCTAAAACGCCTTCAGGAAATCAAAATAAAAAAAGAGTTATTGTTGTAGGTGCTGGTCCAGCTGGACTTTTCGCTGCAATACAATTGTTGCAAAACAATTGTATTCCGATTGTTTTAGAAAGAGGTAAAAATGTACGAGATCGCAGAAGAGATTTAGCAAAAATCAATAAAGAACACATTGTAAATCCCGAATCTAATTACTGTTTTGGAGAAGGAGGAGCAGGAACATACTCAGATGGTAAATTATATACACGTTCCGATAAACGCGGTGATATCCATGAAGTTTTACAATGGTTAATTTATTTTGGTGCAAACCCTGATATTTTTATAAATTCTCATCCACACATTGGAACCAATAAATTACCTAAAATCATCGAAAATATTCGCGAATATATATTGAATAATGGTGGTGAAGTTCATTTTGAAACAAAAGTTACCGATTTAATTATTCAAGAAAATCGTATTCATGGAGTAATTGTAAATCATACAACTGAAATTATTTCTCAAAACGTTATTTTAGCAACTGGTCATTCATCGAGAGATATTTTCGAATTATTACACAATAAAAATATTTTAATTGAAGCTAAGCCTTTTGCATTAGGAGCAAGGATAGAACATCCTCAAGATTTAATAAATGAAATTCAATACAAATGTGCTCCTAAACCAGAATATTTACCTCCTGCATCATATAGTTTGGTAACCCAAACCAATTTAAATGCAGTATTTAGTTTTTGTATGTGTCCGGGTGGAATAGTTGCGCCTTGCGCTACTGCGCCGGGCGAGATTGTAACCAACGGATGGTCGCCAAGTAAACGAAATAACCCATTTGCAAATTCCGGAATTGTAGTTGCAATTGATACAAAAGATTGGAAAAACTATCAAAATCATGGTGCATTAGCAGCTTTGCAGTTTCAAAAAGATGTTGAACAAAAAGCTTTTAAATACGGAGGAGGCGGACAAACTGCACCTGCCCAACGAATGATTGATTTTGTAGAAGGTAAATTATCTCAAAATCTACCGCAAACGTCTTATCAACCTGGGTTAAAATCTGTTATTTCCGATGAAGTTTTACCAAAAGTAGTTGCGCAATCTTTACGTATGGGTTTAAAAATATTCGGAAAAAAAATTCCGGCTTATTATACAAATGAAGCTGTTTTACATTTAACAGAATCCCGAACATCTAGTCCGGTTAGAATACCAAGAGATTCAAAAAGTTTACAACATCCAAAAATTAAAGGTTTATTTCCATGCGGAGAAGGTGCTGGATATGCTGGAGGAATTATGAGCGCTGCAATTGATGGAATGAAATGTGCCAACGCAATGCTTTCTTAATATTATCATAAAAAATCGAAAATACAGTTATTGATTATAAAATCTAATAACTTAATTTAATGTTGTTACGTAACTAGTTTTACTGTGATTTTTATTAAAAATCACTTTTGATTTTAACCTTAATCTACACTATTATGAAAGATCAAGCCCCAAAAAAAACCGGCATGTACAACAACGTTTTAAAACAGTTTAATCGTGCCGCTGATACAATTGGATTGGATGAAGGTATGCGCAAAATGCTTATTGCAACCAATAATGAAATTGTAGTAAATTTTCCTGTTAAATTAGATGATGGTTCAGTAGAAGTTTTTACTGGATATAGAGTTCAACACAATAATGCACTAGGACCATACAAAGGTGGATTGAGGTATCATACAACTTTAGACATTGATGCAGCAAGAGCTTTAGCAATTTGGATGACTTGGAAAAGTTCATTAGCAGGCTTGCCTTATGGAGGAGGAAAAGGAGGTGTTGAAATTGATACAACTAAATACTCTAAATCGGAATTAGAAAGAATTACACGAAGATTTACTTTTGCATTAGGAGATAATATAGGGCCAGAAATTGATATTCCTGCGCCAGATGTAAACACAAATCCACAGATTATGGCTTGGATTGCAGATACTTTCGTTTCTACAAAATCCCCTAATACCAGAATGCAAAATTTACACGTAGTTACAGGAAAACCAGTAGGCTCTGGTGGCTTAGAAGGTAGAGATAGAGCAACTGGATTTGGTGTGGTTGTTGCCTTAAAACAATGGGCAAAACTCAATAATTACGAGTTAAAAGGTAAAAAATATATTGTACAAGGATTTGGTAATGTAGGCTATTGGACAGCGCATTTCATGCATGAATTAGGTACAATTTTAACTGCTGTACAAGATGCTAGTGGAACAATTTACGATGAATTTGGAATTGATCCTGATGCTTTACAAAATCATGTTTTACAAAACAATGGAAAAGTTCAAGGCTATGCTAAAGCGAATGTAATTCCAAACGAAGACTTTTTTGGATTAGATTGTGATATTTTGATTCCTGCTGCATTGGGTAATCAAATTACTAAAGAAAATGCAAATAGTATAAAAGCTAAAGTTATTGCCGAGGGTGCTAACGGTCCAACGGATACAGATGCAGAAGAAATTTTACTGAATAAAAATATCAGTATCATTCCGGATATATTATGTAATTCGGGTGGTGTTATTGGCAGTTATTACGAATGGCTTCAAAATAAACGTAGCGAAATATGGAAGATTGAAGAAGTATTGTTAAATATTGAAGATAAAATTAAAATTGCATTCAATAAAACAATAACTACTGCAATTAATTACAAAACCGATTGGCGAACAGCGGCTTACATTGTAGCTATAACTCGAATAGAGCAAACTTACAAGGAAAGAGGGATTTTTCCATAATGTTGGATAAAAAAATTAATCATAAACGTTTCGGAACACAAAAATTACACTTTAGTTTTAATTTTTTTCCGTTCGTCATTTAACAACAAATAAAGTAAATATATGTAGCTATCTTTGAAACAGAGTAATAAGGTAGTTCTCATAGTTAAGGGTTTAGGAGGGTGTATCGCAACAGTGATACACCCTTTTAATTTTTATACAAGTTTATATCTATATTATGATGCAAGATTTTTGGAACAAACGATACAACCAAAAAGAGTACGCCTACGGTGAGCAACCTAATCGATTTTTTAAAGAACAAATCCAAAATTTAAGCCCAGGCAAAGCTTTATTTCCTGCCGAAGGCGAAGGAAGAAACGCAGTTTATGCCGCACAATTAGGCTGGGAAGTTGAAGCGTTTGATATAAGCAAAGAAGGAAAAAACAAAGCCAACAATTTAGCATTAAAACAAAATGTTACCATAAATTATCATGTAGGTGAAATAGAAACACTAGATTTCAAAGCCAATCAATTTGATTTAATCGTTTTAATTTTTGCGCATTTTGAAACTTCTAAAATATCTTTATATCATAATATATTAGCTTCTTATTTAAGAAAAGATGGACTACTAATATTAGAAGGTTTTAGTAAAAATCATATCCAATTTAACGCACAAAATCCAAATGTAGGCGGTCCAAAAGATATTGAAATGTTATATTCGGCTGATGAAATTCAAAACGACTTTAAGGATTTTCATTGTATATTATGTGGTGAGCATGAAGTTGAGTTAAATGAAGGAATATATCATGTAGGGAAAGGTTCGGTAATTCGATATATAGGAAAAAAATTATCATAAAACCATTTTAAACTAATCAAAATTGATAAAAAACTTGTCCAAAATTTAGTTATTCATAAAGACAATTTAATCGATTAAGGCAATCATTCATAACTTATCATTTTAAAAGGAAATTACTAAAAATTTATATAAACAACAAAAGGGTTAGCGTAATAAACACCATTTTATACTAATAATTTATACTAATTTTGTGTGCATTTTAAAGCTATTAAATGTATGCAAAATATACTAAACACAATAAACGAACGTAATTTGTGGGATAAAACTTTGGTTTTAAAAAGAAACGAATATTTAAAAAAATCTGGGAGTAAGGATACAAATATTTATTTTGTTGTTGAAGGTAGTGTAAAACTGTTTATTGAGGAAAATGAGCAAGAAATGATTATTCGTTTTGGTTATCGAAATAATATAATTGCAGCTTTGGATTGTTTTATTAGTGAAAAACCATCGGATTTATATATACAAGCTATAAAAAAAACCGAATTAAAAGTAATATCCAAAATAAAATTTAATCAAATAATAGCCGAAAATGAAAATTTTAAAATGGATTGGGAGCAAACTTTATTGCAATTAATTTATCAGCAAATTGAGCGTGAAAAAGATATTTTAATTGTTTCGCCCTCCAAAAGATACCAAAGAGTTTTAGATAGAAGTCCGCAATTGTTCCAAGAAATTCCGCATAAATATATTGCATCATATTTAAGAATGACTCCAGAAACATTATCCAGATTAAAAAGCAAACAAAACTCTTGATTTAAATCAATTTTATTCCCGAAATACTGCTTTATTTTTGTTTAAAATTTACATCATGGATAAGCAAAAATTATTGGAGGAATTAAAGGTTGATACACTACTAAATATTAAACAAGCAGAGTTTTTTAAAACCTTGCCTATTGATAAATTAAATTTTAAATCAAATGATGCACAATGGGGTATTTTAGAGTGTGTTGAACATTTAAATAGATATGGCAGATTTTATATTCCTGAAATTTCCCAAAAAATTAAAAACAATAAATACCCTAATTCCAACGAATTTAAATCTGGAATTTTAGGCGATTATTTTGCCAAATCTATGCAACCCAAGGAAAAACTTAATAAAATGAAAACTTTTCCATCCATGAATCCCAAAGGAAGTAAATTAACTGTGGCTGTTATTGATGAATTTATCTCACAACAAAATAATATGTTAGATTTACTTAACCAAGCACAAAATGTAAATTTAACCAAAACTAAAACAAATATTTCTATATCCAAATGGATAAAATTACGCTTAGGAGATACCTTTAGAGTAGTAATTTTCCATAATAACCGACATATTTTACAGGCTAAAAAGATTAAATTTCAATCATTCGAATAAATCCTTTTGTATATTTTATCGCACTAAAGCTGTTTGGTAGCTGGCTACTAAAAAAATAAGTTTTATGGTAGGAATTGTTTTGTTTTTATGTAAACTTTTGTAGTTCCATTGAAATTGCGCTTCGCCCCATTTAAAAACGGGGTTTAATAATACTTTTTTTTGCTGTGCGCTTAAATTTTGCAATACATTATTTACAAAACTTTGATAGGTATGATGAGGGATTGGAGTGATTTGAGCGTTTTTTCTTTCGGATTTTTTAATCGGTCCGTAAAATAAATTTAGTTCGGTTTCTTTATTGTTAAAATCATAAAAAAACTCTTTTTTTTCATCAAAGTTTATTGCGTTATTTTCGGAACATGCCACATCAATAATCCCAGCTGTAAAACCCATTTTAAAAGCTTTGTTATAAACGGAACGTTTAATAGAACGCTCGATGGTTTGCGGCTCGATAAACCTTTTAAATTCAAGCTCCGAATGATAAATTTTATTTAATTGTACCAAATGATTATTTTTTTCCAATGGCGCAATACCTTTTTGTATGCGTAAATCATTAATTGCATCCCACATCAATTCGTTTAGTAATTTATGACTGGTATTGGACAACTGAAGCCAGTCGTTTGCACTTTGGCTCCAAATAATTTTGGAGCTTAAAAAAAGAAATAAGCAAAGTAAATACCTCCTCATTTAATCTACTTTATTTAAATTTATTTTTAAACTATTGGATTGTAAAGTGGATGAATAAACAAATTGTTTACCAACTTTAACAAAAACCTGCATTTCGGTATCTTTTGGCATCCAAATTTCCTTAGTGTTACTCCAGTAAAAGTACTTTTTTTCGGGATGATACACCAAACAATCCTTACTAAAATTTTGCTTGTTGTTGATATAAAAAGTAGGTTCAATTTTAACCCAATCATTTTCTGTTAAGGGTTTGGCTAAAATATTCCAACCTGTTTGAGTAATAAAAGTGCTATGAGTAATTATACTTTTTTTTAGATTAGTATTTTCTGCATTATCAGGTGTATAATTTAGTGCTATTTGCTGTAATTTTTTTTGATTTTTCAACAAAGCTTTCACAAAAGCACTATCCAATTGTGCCCATTGTTGCTGGCGTTTGGATAATTTATTCTCATATTCTTCATATCTTTTGCGGTGCCAACGCTGTATTTTTTTTGGTTTAATTATAGCAATATAGGGTAAAACCGGAATCTTAACTGTATCTGTAGCTGATGCAAACTCAAAAATATAATTGTCCTCATCCGGATTGGGATACAACAATACATTACTCAACTGGTTCGTTTTTACTAAAAATGTGTTTTTCCTAGCAATTTTATCGGTTTCTGGCGATAAAGATAAATTAAGTAATTTAATCAAATCCTCGTTTAAATTTCTACCCATATAATTCCAACGAATATTTTGATAGGTTTTTAATTCGGGATAAGCTAAGGTAAAATTGTTGTTGAAACCTGCTAAATTTAATCCATAATCCGCATCTGCTAACAAATCAAAATTCATGCTTTCCTTTTGTTTGTTGTGTTTTACTTTAATTTGTACATTTCCTCTATATAAATTAACCTGATTATCATCCCCAAAATTTTTATTTTGATTTAGCATAAATATCTTAAACGGATTAGATGTAATAACCTCGTTTTTTAAATCGCATTCTTTAATTATTTTATCGTTGGTTTCCCACTGGTTTTTATATGAATTGTATTGTAAAAGCAAAGGATTTTCCTCACAACTTTGGTAAACAATTTTAAGTGGATTTTTGGTACTCACAAACGCAGGTTTTCCGTTGGTGTATAACTCCAATTTAAACCCTTGTAAAAAATGTAAAGCATGTAAATTTTTGTCCCACAATGGAATATCGTTTAGCAAAATATCTTTAGCATTTTGTAAATAGGTAAAATGCATAACCACATCTCCTTTAAGTGTTTGATGATTAATATCTAAAAATGCATCGTTAGGTACATGTAATTGTGCTCCATTGGGTAGCGGAAAAATTCCTCCAATATTAGCATAAACTGTTACTTTAAATGCAGTGTGGGAGGAATCGGATTGGATTTTTTTTGCACTAACAAATTCTTTAGTGTAACTTAAATTATTTCCTTCTACAGCACCTTCTATTTTAAGGATTGATAAATTTTGTAGGGATTTTTGAGTAATATAATTTCCCTTAATATTTAGATACTGAATTCTTCCTTTGGTAAAAGGAAAATCAAACATTTTATTATCAGTAAATAATACACTATCCTTATTACCCAAATCTAAATCGGACGAAAAATTTTGAATGGTACATTGTTGTAAACCAATGTTTTTAATGTTGTTATTTTGTAAAAAAGGACCCAAAACATCATTTAAATTAATAAAATTACATTGTATAAATTTTATGTTTTGAAGTGGCAATTTTTGGATTATAGCCGGACTTTGATTTAAGCAACTGTTTTGTATAATTAAGGTTTTTAAATTGGGTAATTTATTTATATTAAAAGGCAAACGATTAAAATTAGGCGAACCAATAATCAAAGTTTTTGTTTTTTTCCAAGTACTAATTTGTTCGATAAATTCATGTACCTCAATAGTTTGTGTTTGATAAATTTTAACACTTTCTATTTGAGGTAAATTTTTAACTTCAGTTGGTAAATTAGTAAAAGAAGAAAAAGAAAAATCAAGTTTTTTCAATTGTTTAACCTCTCCTAGTTCTTTTGGCACTTGTTTTATGCCTTGTAAAATTAAGTTTTCTAAGGCTTTAACTTTTGCTAAAATTTTATAGTTATATGGATTATTTAATGCAGGATTAAAAGAAAGATTAATTTCATGTAATTGCTTCATTTTTATTATTTCGTTTGGCAAAGTATCCACTAAATTGTTTGCAATATTTAAGTTTTTAAGGGGTAACCATTGTATGTTTTTTGGTAAAAATGAAATCGCATTTCCTTCCAATTGCAAGGTTTGTAATCTTTTACTATAAGCTAAGGGAATAGGAAAGTATGCTAAATGACCATAATTCCATTGTACCTCAACTAATTCTTTACAATCTGATAAAATTTGAGCATCGTTTAATGGATTTTTTAATCTGGTGTGATTTAAATTAACCGATTTTAAATTTGGAAATTTACTTAACCATTCGGGTAATTTTTCGATTGTAGAATAGGATAAATCTAAACTTTCTAACTCTTTATTGTTTTGCAAACTGTAAGGTAATAAGCTAATGTTTTGATGCGCAAAACTTACTTCTTTTTGTGCTTTAACAACAAAATTTAGCAGCCATAATACAAATATATATCGTATCGAATTCCTCATGAGTACAAATATAAAAAAGAGGTGGCAAGCACCTCTTCTTCTGCAAAATCAGGGCTGGAATTCCAACCGGTTGATTATTTTTAATTATTTTTCTAACAAATCCATTAAAACATCCAACTTTGGAGTTAAAATAATCTCTGTTCTTCTGTTTTTCTTTTTGGCTTCTTTAGTATCTGCTGGATCCAATGGTATATGCTCTCCCCTACCTGCTGCGGAAATTGCTTTTGGATTTACTTTATTAAGCTCTAAAATTTTCACAATTTCAGTAGCTCTTTTTACACTTAAATCCCAATTGTCTTTGATATCTCCTCTACCTAAAAATTTATCAATATCTGTATGTCCTTCCACCATAATATTAATATCTGGGTTATCCTTTAAAACATCCGCCAATTGCTTTAAAGCTTGTCGGCCTTGCGTCCCAACTTCCCAGCTACCACTTTGGAACATCAATTCGTTTTCTAAAGAAACATAAACTTTACCATTTCGCATTGTTACGCTTAAACCTTTATCTTGGAAACCCAACAATGCTGCGTGTAATTTATTGCGTAAAGCTTTAGATGCAGAATCTTGTTTGTTTACTATACTTTGTAATTCCTTTACTTTTTGTTCGCGTGCTTCTAATTCCTTTTTTAAATTAGCCAAACGATTTTCTTTATCTTTTAAACTTAATTGGATTTTGTTTAACTCCTCTTCTTTATTTTGTAAATCTAATCGAGATTGCTCAACTTCTAACAATAATCTTTGCGCTTCAGCCTGACTTCCTTTTTTAACTTTTTCTTGAATATCTAATAATTCTCGATAGGTTTTATCCAACTGATCATAATTTCTAGTAAGCTGGCGTAACGACATACCTTGTACACTTGTATCTCTAACCAAAGCCGACATTCTTTTTTCTTCTTCGGTGCGTTTTTTTAATAATTCGTTTAAATTAGTTTCAACTTCGCCCAATTTTTTATTTGTTTCGGCACGTTGTTCTTTTTCCATTTGATATTTAGTTTGCAAATCATCAAACTTACGTTTAGGTACACAAGCTATAAATCCGCAAGCCACAACAATTACTAAAACTTTATTCATTATATGCATCCGATAGGAATTTTTATTATTTTGCATTTCAAAAATAAAAACTAAATTCACCTAATGTTTTGATAATAAATAATGTTACCAACAACAATATGTTAAGTTTGGAAAGTTTATTACTTTTTAATTTTTAACTACTACTAGTATTTGATAGTATTTAAATCTCCCAATTTTTTGCTGGTATTGAATGCTCTGATGTGAAATCGTATTTATTTTATGTAGGAGAAAATAGGATTGGAAATTAAATATTTTAGAGAATGGTTGAAATAAATAATCAACAATTAACAATGGATTTTTGGGTGTGAAATGATTTAAAATTATGATTTTCCCATTAGGTTTTAAAACTCTAAAAGCTTCCTTTAACAGTTCGTTAGGATTTTTAACAACAGCTAAAATGTGAGATAAAACTATATAATCAAAACATTCATTAGCAAAATTAGTTTTAGTGCCATCCATAATTGTGAATTCAACATGAGGTAAATTTTGTTTTTGAGCCAAAAAAATCATACCTTCGCTTATATCAATAGCAGTAACCTGATGTTGATGATATTTTTGCAAATGTTTCCCAGTTCCTACACCTACTTCTAACAACTTTCCTGGTGGTAAATTTTGTATTTTTTGATACAAGTGCTTTTTATGGATATCCAAAAAACAATCAATTAAAGGATAAATCCACCAAAAAAAAGTGTAAAAATTGTGTTTTTTCAATGCTACAAATCTAGGCTAGTGTAAGGAATAACTTCTAGCCATTTTTTCATCTTTTTTTGGATAACATTAAAATGTTGTTCTTCCTCATCCGAGAAAAGCGTGATGGCAACACCAGGATTTTCCGCCCTTCCTGTTCGTCCGATACGATGAACAAAATCTTGAGGCGAACGTGGTAATTCGTAATTAATTACACAAGGCAAAAAGGCAATATCAATTCCACGCGCCAATAAATCTGTAGAAACCAAAATAGACAATTTTCCTGATTTAAAATCCTCTAAAGTTTTAGTACGCGCGCCCATACTTTTTTTGCTATGGATGGATGTTGCATTAAATCCATTTTTTTGTAACTTTTTGGCAACATTATCTGCCTTAAACTTAGAAGAAGTAAATATAAGTACTTGGGTGTAATTTTCGTGTTGTAGTATATGCCTTAACAAGGGCCCTTTTTTTCCCTCGGGAACGTAATAAGCAATTTGTTGAATTAAATCCAGATTTTCGTCCTTTTCGCTAATTTTTAAAATTATAGGATTGTTTAATACTAGCTGATTAATTTCTTTAACCTTATCGGATAAGGTTGCCGAAAATAACAAATTTTGTCGTTTAGAAGGCATTAAACGAATAATAGCATCCATTTCGTCTTTAAAACCTAAGTTTAGCATTTTATCTGCTTCATCAATTACCAAAGTATTTACTTTGTTCAATTGTAAAGCTTTGTGCTCTATCAATTCCAATAAACGACCAGGAGTTGCAATTAAAATATGAATACCATACAAAGCCTTCATTTGTGGATTAATGGAAACTCCTCCAAAAACCGACATGATTTTAAGCGGTTTTTGTAGCGCCGAATTAAATACTTTAAAAACTTCCTCAACCTGTGCCGCCAATTCGCGTGTGGGCACTAAAATTAAAGTAGTAATTGCCCTATTTTTTTCTTCGGAATTAAGTTTAAAATTATTTAAAATAGGCAATACATAACTAGCCGTTTTACCCGAACCAGTTTGCGCTATACCAACCACATCCAAACCTTTTAAAATAGCAGGAATAGCTTGTTGCTGAATTGGAAAGGGTTTTTGATATTGTAAATCAACTAATTTTTGCGTTAACAAAGAGTTTAATCCTAAATTACTAAACGGCATCTTGTATTTTTTTAATATCAACAAAAGTACATAAATAAGCAACAAAATAAGATTGAAAATAAAGTTTAATTTAATTGATTTCAAACTATAGTAACTACAACATAAACAATTTAAGAGAGAAAGAGAATAGGTTGTAAATATTCATAGCAAAATAAATATGGATACATTGAATATAAAGAACTATATAGTTTAAAATAATCATTTTTAATTACTTATGATTGTTTTGAATGTAAAGTTTTAATGTTTTTCTGCGAATTATCAAGTCGTCCTGTGTTTGTCGGGTGGGTAAATTTAGTATCGTTTAATATTTAAATTTATATTTGGAATACCCAAACACAAATACCTCATTTGAAAACACGAACTAATTTAATTTATATATTGATAGGTTTAAACTTATTAAATTTATCAATTAAAGCACAACACGATTACGCAAAAGCTTTACATTTATCCACTAGATTTTTAGGTGCACAACGAAGTGGCAATACACAATCATGGATTACACCTGAGGGCTCTGGCGGCTCTTTCAACAACGACGGAATTTTAGTAAATAAAGATTTATCAGGCGGTTGGCACGATTGCGGTGATTATATTAAATTTCACGTAACTGGTCCTTACACAGCATTATTATACTTGTATGGATACGATAAATTCCCTGAGGTTTACCCCGATAATTATTCGGCTGCATACTCCAAAGCACCTGGAAATGGAATTCCTGATGTTTTAGATGAAGTTAAAATTGAAACCGATTATTTACTAAAGTGTTTAAGTGGTGACACAGTATATTGGCAAATTGGTGATGGAAGAGACCATAATGGTTTTAACGAGCCTATTTCTGCATCTAATTTATTGTTGTATAATGGAACAAACAAACGAGCAGTATATTTTGCAACAGAGGGACACTCTAATGCAATGGGAGCTGCAACTGCCGCTTTATCTTTAATGGCAATTGTGTATAAAAATTATGATGCTACTTATGCCCAACAGTGTATTGAGGCAGCAAAAAAATACTATTCTATCGGTAGAAAAAAATCGGCTACAACAGGTGATGCTAGGGTTGAAGACGATTTTTATGGTTTTATGCGCGGACAATGGTCCAAATACTTCGATGAAATGGGAATGGGTGCAGTGTTGCTGTACCGAGCAACAAACGAAAATAATTACTTGGTACAAGCAGAAGAATACGCTGCCCTAGCCGATAAATGGGGAGGTTTTACATATGCAAGTATCGATCATTTATTATTTTATGAATTGTATGAATTAACCCAAAAAACCACTTATTTAAATCCTATAGTGTGGCGCGTAAATAACAACCAGTTAAGTACTTGTGGATATTTTCACAATACTAATTGGGGCTCGTTGCGTGATGCTGGAAATGCAGCTTTATTAGCAGCTTTATTACACAGATTAAATGGAAATACTGTAGCTTATAATTTTGCAAAAAAAAATATCGATTTTATTTTAGGTTCACATAATGGTATTAGTGCAGATGCACCTAAAAACTTTTCGTTTTTAATTGGTTATAACGAATTAGGAGGTGGTTATCCAAAAAGACCTCATCACGCTGCTGCTTTTGGAAAATCAAGTAATGCATGGACTCATTTTACCAACGAAAATAACAATCCCGGAAGTGTTCCATATGCATACGAATTGAGTGGTGGTTTAGCGGGTGGTCCCGAAGCTTCTTGTAGTATTTTTGAAGATAAAATAGGTAATTTTGTTTCTAGCGAATATTGTATTTATTATAACGCAGCATTTAACAGTGCTTTGGCGTATATTCATAAAATCGAAAATGAAATTGTTACAAACGCTTCAACTAAGTTAGAAAATCCACATTTGGTAAAAGCATTTCCTAATCCTGTAACAGATAACTTAACGGTAAAAGTAACAGGAACAACTCAATTGGTTTTATTAGATTTAAATGGCAAAGCGGTTTGGAGCGAAAATGTATATTTACAAACTACCATTTCCATACAAAATTTAGCTAAAGGAATATACTTTTTAAAAGATTCAAATTCTAATTGGGGAAAAAAAATAATTGTACAATAACAAATAATCACAAAGTGTTAATTTTACTACTGTAAAATTATTAAAGCTTTAAAAAATGAGTAAAATATGTTTTATCTTTAGCGACTAATTATCCTATGAAGAACATATTTTACTTTTTTAAAAATAAAATCACCCATTTATCAAACCTCGTAAAAGAGCAATGGCTTTTTTATGTTATGATTATTTTAAATTTAGTTCCTGCATTTTACCGCAAAATTTTACCTTCTATGGATGGAGGAGCGCATTTGTATAATTCGCAATTAATCCAAACCTTAATTTTCGATAGTTCGAGTATTGTTCATGAATTTTACAAACTTAATCCCGAAATTGTTCCCAATTGGACAGGCCATTTTATATTGAGTTTTTTTAATTATTTTTTCCCTGCATTTATTGCCGAAAAATTAGTATTGGTAGTTTATTTAATTGCTTTCCCTTTAGTTTTTAGGGCATTAATTAAAACTTTATCGCCACAAAATGTTTGGCTAAGCTATTTTGTATTTTTGTTCACCTATCACTTTTTGTTTTTATTGGGTTTTTACAACTATTCTATTGCATTAGTTTTAATGCTTGTTGGACTAAATTATTGGATAAAAAATTGTGCAAAAAACATTACTGTAACTAAATTTTTCACTTTATTTTTTATACTTAGTGTCACTTACTTGTCGCATATTTTTGTTTTTGCATTTTTGTTATTTGTAATGGGTATTTATTTGTTAATTAAATCCAAAAGCTTAGGTAAATTAGTATCTGTTCATCCATTAAAATTCTTTTTTCAAAAGTCTTTAATATTATTTGTAGCGGCTGTATTTCCTTTAATTTTTTTCTTCTTTTATTTTTACAATCGACCAAGCACAGGTATGTCGTTTTACGAAACACCTCAAACTTTATGGAAATGGATTTTAGATATCCGTCCGTGGATAGTGTATGATTACAACCGAGAAGCAATGTTAAATAGGATAATTGGCGGAGCTTTAGGATTGATGCTTTTAAGTTTAATTGTGCGTAGGATAATTAGATTTACAAAATATAAAGAAACAATACTTAAAACAAATGATTTTTTATTTTTGGTTGCCATAATTGCTTTGCTTTTGTTTTTTGTGCTACCAGATAGCGATGGCGCAGCAGGTTTTGTATCGGTTCGTTTTTGTTATTTATTTTTTCTATTTTTCTTTTTTGCATTAAGCACTACGGTATATCCAAAGTGGATTAAAATCATGATTTTAACCATTCTTATCCCTCTTATTTTTGTGCATAATTATGGATTTAATAAAGCCATTAAATCGCAATATAAAATTGTTCAATCCATTGTAAAAGTTTCGCAATTTATCCCAGCAAATTCGGTTGTTCTTCCAATAAATTTCTCTAAAAATTGGTTAGCAGGGAATTATAACAATTATTTAGGAATAGATAAACCAATGGTGATTTTGCATAATTATGAAGCCTCAACAGGATATTTTCCAGTACATTGGAATCGTGAAAAAATGCCCAATACATTTTTAGGTAACCAAAATTCTATTCCCAATTGTTTGGAGTGGATAGGCGAAAAAGCACATTCATCTTACGTAATTGATTATGTGTTTATTTTGGTAGATTACAAAGATGAAGAATTAAAATGTTTACAAACCATTGAAGAAAGTATTCAGCAAAATTATACTTTGTTGTATAGCGATGAATACTGCCAGTTGTATCACAAAAAGCTTAAAATGTAAACTTCCAATTTACATCATATATTTTTTATACCAATGTTGAAAAACAATTAATGCCCAAATGGTTGCAGTGGAATCTTCGGGAGAATTGGATAACAGTTTTTTGCGCAGTTTTTCAATTTCTGCCCATTCAAAAATATTTTGTTCGATAATAAAATTAGGATGAAGGTATTGGTTAAATATTTTATCGTATAATTCGGTTTTAAACCAATTTAACAATGGAACTTCGAAGCCATGTTTAGGACGTTTGTAAAGCTCTTTAGGTAAAAAGTCTTTAAATGAATCTTGTACTATTTTCTTTTTAAAAGTTCCATCTATTTTATACTTACTTGGTAATTGAAAGGCAAAATTTACTACTCTATGATCTAAAAAAGGAACACGAACTTCTAAGCTTTGGCACATGCTATTTAAATCTACTTTTGTTAACATATCTCCCTGTAAAACCAATTTGCAATCTGTTTGCAAAACTTGATTAAAATCGTTTGAAGATTTTAGGTATTTTAAAATTTCATCTTTACGATTGTTGTAATGATGTGCGTTTGGAATAATTAATTTATTATTTTCGTTTTCTTTGCGTAATCCTGCCCACAGCCAATATCTATTAGCATGATTTAAGCGTAATCCTTCTCCAAATTTTGCCAATTGCCTATTTAAATTACCAATTTTGCTGTTACGAGATTGAGGTAAAATAGATGTAATTGGATGAATTGATTTAATTAAAGTGTTTTTTGTAGTTTTTTGATTGGCTTGATATAAGGCTAAATGTTTATTATAACCCGAAAAAATCTCATCAGCACCATCACCAGATAATGCTACTGTTACCTTTTTTTTAGTTAATTCGCACAATAGGTTAACCGCTAAACCCGAGGAATCTGCAAAAGGCTCATCGGTATAGTCTAAAACTTTATCCAATTGTTCAAACAAATTTTGATTAGTTAATTTAAAAACAGTATGTTCGGTTTTAAATTTTTTAGCAACTAAATTTGCATAATGTGTTTCGTCAAATAAAGGTTCATCAGCATAACCAATAGAAAAACTATTAAGATTTTTAACATGTTGTGCTGCTAAACCAGTAATTACAGATGAATCGATTCCGCCACTTAAAAAAGTACCCAATGGTACATCTGCAATTAAACGCTCACAAACACTTTCCTCTAATTTTTTTCTTAATTCTTTTTGTGCGTCTTCATAACTTAACTTGCTATTTCCAATTCCAGCCTCGCCAATTTGATAATATGTATTGGTGCTTTTATTTCCATTTTTATCCACCTCCATAAATTCTCCTGCTTGCAATTTAACTACGTTTTGCAAAATGGAGTAAGGAGTAGGAATATAATTAAATTTAAAATAGAGGTGTAAACTATCAATATCTAATTTTTTTTCAATATCTAAGGCAAATAAAGCTTTCATTTCGGATGCAAAAGCCCATTTTTGCTCATCTTCATAAATCAATAAAGGTTTTATACCAAAGCGATCACGTGCTAATAAAAAACTTTCGTTTTGATGATCATATAAACAAAAAGCGAAAAAACCATGCAATTGTTTTATACCTTCACTTCCTTTTTCGATTAACCAATACAACAAAACTTCGGTATCCGATGAAGTTTTGAAATCCTTAAATTGTAATTGAGATTTTAAAGATTGGTAATTGTAAATTTCTCCATTATATACTAAAGTATATCTACCTGAATAATCGGTAAAAGGCTGATTTGCTGAAGATGATGTATCTATGATTGATAATCTTGCATGACCTAAACCAATGTGATTAAAAATTTCAACACTTTGATTGTTTGGCCCGCGTTGCGCTAAAGTTTTTACTGCTTTATGCAATAAATTGCTATCAATTAAAGTTTTATTTTTATGAACAACACCAACAATTCCACACATCTAAATTACAATCTTTGTCCGTTTTTAAATCGTACTATAAAAGCGCCAGGATATCCACTATTTTTAGCTTTTTCAATTAATTCTTTGGCCGCTTTTTCATCGGTAAAACTACCACTATAATATTTATATAAATTATTTATTTTTTCGAAATGAACATTAGGCAAATCGCCAAAAGAGTTAGCT
>Ga0209358_10000667_pt1 | contig 29237 bp, 27 predicted proteins | sample LauGreFa1BDMLBSN_2_FD_187574 | JGI IMG/M metagenome (GOLD analysis project Ga0209358, IMG submission 187574) | Freshwater lake microbial communities from Lake Michigan, USA - Fa13.BD.MLB.SN (SPAdes) (version 2) | ecosystem: Environmental > Aquatic > Freshwater > Lake | place: Lake Michigan, USA...
GAATCCTCGGTCAAAAGGAGTCCCGTGGACGCTGATAGTTATCCATCCGGCGTTTCGTTTTATGGAACCATTTACGGGTTTATGAACACGTCGTGACGTGTTTCTTTTGATGTGGCGTTTAAGCTTTTGCGACCGATTAAGCTTTTGCGACAGATTAAGCTTCTGCGACCGTTTAAGCTTCTGCGACCGTTTAAGCCGTCGTGACATAAATATAATATAAATTGAGTTATATTTATGCTATGAATAACATTGCGATTAGTACAAACATGATAATAATCGGCAATAAAACGAGGAACCACGATAAACTGGGTACACCCGCTTTACAAATTAAACTGAGAATCCATGTCCACAGAAGAATGTATCCGAGTTTAATCAAGAAAATGAGCGTGGTATTTGAAACACCGCAACTATAATCGCCTAAACAATATACATTGGTGTTTCCGTAATTTTGTATTGCCATAATTACTAGGGCAATGATTGAAATCACAAAATAAAGATACGCAGGAGTACATAATTCTTTCAATGAGAATGCCATTATATTTTCACCCGAGAAAACATCTATGCCATCGCAACTGGTTGGGTAGCGGTAGAAGGAAACATATTTGTCATGTTTGTAAACTTGGACGTCATTTGCGCCGCAACATTATTAAATGCCGAATACCCCATATTTGATCCACCACGTTTGTAATATTTGCGCGAATGACGTTTGCCGCCGATTTTCATTGCGGGCGATTGACTCGTCGTCATCATTCGTTGTGGGTCTTGTACCAAATTATTGTAATTGTACATTTTATGCATATCACCGCCACGCTGCGTCCGAATGTTTTTCTTGCTTTTTCTCTGTTTTTTTGCCGCGCATCCGCGCTGTGTTTGTTTCTTCGGCATTATATATTGTTCCGCCGAAAAAAACAGACGTAGCTCATGGTCCATATATTTATTCAATATCCACATGGGTCAGGAAATGGCGGCGGCAACACGGGTCTACTAATTTCAAATCATCTAAAACCTCTCCCTCGGCGGTTTTTTGTGTGTTCTCTTTCGTCAAGTAAATGGTTTTCTGAACAAACCCGGAATCTTCGCCGGATTCCATCTTCTCGAGCTTCTTCTTTCGCACTTGTTCTAAGAAGAATCGGTATTTATTTGCGATGACTTTGCCGCAGGTTACGCATTTAACAGGAATAATCATTGTTCAGATATAGAGTATTGTAATATATTTGTATCTATATTCTTTGTGTTCAATTTTTTGAGCACTTGGCAAGAGTATCGATAACTAGTTTACAAGGATATGCGCCGTTTTTGGCAAGAATATCCACCACGGCATTGTTGTGTGAATGTTTGTCTTGATTCAGTGTGTGTGCCTTGATGTGTTTAACGGAGACATTCTGTTTGTTGGCATCGAATACTTCGCACATTGGTTTCATTATGTCCTGGTTTTTGACGGGTGTTCCGTCGGTCTTCTTCCATCCATTGTTGCGCCAAATGGGGAAGTATCGATAGAGGGAATCAACTATGAACAATGAGTCGGTATATATTGTACACGGGATTCCGCGAAACTTGTCGTTGTAAATTGTGAGAGCAGTATTGACCGCGAGTATTTCGCAGCGGGTGCTGGTTACAGCGGTTATAGCGGATGCGGATGCGGATGCGGATGCTTTTGCCTCTTTACATATTGTAGGGTGTTCTCCGCCCGGGAAATATACCGCATACCCACCATCGCCATTATAACAAGAACCGTCAGTATAAACCTCGATAAACTTAACAATTGCCGTAGAGGCTGGGCGCGATGTTAATAAGAGTCCTTGGATGTATGAACGTGTGAATAGCATTTTTATTTGTATCATACCATTATTATCACAGGTTTAAATCAATTTTTTACATGAAAAATTGATTTGTAATTGTAAAAGTACACGGGTTGGTATTACAATGGCACAAGAACTTGAACAAGCAAAACAAATATACGACAAGCTCGTACCCGATATTCAGCAGATGCTGGAAAAGGAATACATTGAACCTCAGTTGAGAGGCGACGATTTGATAAAAGAGTTTGATGAAGCATTTATGTCGGGAAGGTGCGCGTCATTAGAGTGGCAAGTTATCCACGATATACTTGGTCGTGTAATAGGCCACTCAGGGGCACTTGCTCAGGCGTTCGAAAAATATGACGACATTGGGTTCAAGGGAAGTTATACGCAGCATTTTGTCAAAAATATAAACACATTTAAACATCCATCATTTGACGGGAAACCTCTCGCGAGTATGGCCGCCGAATTGACAATGCGTCGGTGGCATTAAACTCATATGAAAAGTGTACCGACAGTATTAAGAACGGATGAACAGCGCATCAAACTCGCTAAAACCACATCTATCCATCGCTGGATAAGCATAGCCAAACAAATTGCTACATCTATATTTGAACCCTGCTTCCGCTAAATACTCGGCCAGTTCGGTAAATGACGCTCCGCCAATGTAGGTGCTATCAATAGAGCACTCGGTCAACACGTATTTGGCCGTTTCCAATTTTTTTCCGAGACTCTTTAGTGCGTTCAATTCGTATCCTTGTAGGTCGACGCATAGCAAGTCAACGGTGTCGATACCGTATTCTTCCATAAAGGTATCTAGACGTGTTCCATCTACGCTGATTTCCATCTGGGGATTTGGATGTTTGTAGTCGGGGTCGCGTGGGTCTCTTCGTGAAAAGTCTATTTTGAACATAGAGGATGCGCCCATGTTGTCGTATTTTGCCAGGTCAAATGGGTAAAATGCGATGGGGCCGTTTTCAAGTGAAACCGCTTTTTTCACAAGATGTATTTTGTCATTCTGGAATGATGCGATAATAGTATCACATACTTCCAGGCAGTCGGGATTACACTCAAACGCGTATACGGAGCATCCATAATAGTCTTGTAATTTATGTGCGTCAAGTAAATCGCGCGAGCCCAATTCGAAAATGGTTTTTACTGCGGTCTTGTCAATATTTTCTAGGAAAATTGGTTCCAGGTAACTCATTATATATTATGGGCGTTTGTGTTTATATGAATGTTTGTCTAATAAAAATAGAAAATAATATAAACCCTCTATTCTGTATAGTATATGAAACATAACACAATCATTATTGGCGCTGGTATATCTGGACTTACTATCGCCGCGGGTTTAGAAACAACGGATTTTTTGATATTAGAAGCGCGTGGGCGTATTGGTGGGCGTGTATTGACAAATCAAGACACGCACCTTGATATGGGTGCCGCGTGGATTCACGGGTCGATTGATAACCCGCTGAACCAATTTTTGGATTATGGGCGTGATATGATTCCGATGGCATCGTCGAATCCCTGGATTTATTCCGAGATGGCTTCGATTTGCCATTTAATAGCAGGCATATCCGATGAGAACACGTTGAGCGAAGATGTGCGTCAGCAAATGGCGACGAAATGGCATGGTGTCGTAAAACAAATTGCGGCGATTCCTGGCAAAACGATCGCTGAGGCTTGTGCTGAGGTATGTGCCAATCTATGTGACGACTGCGATATAAAACCATTCCTCTATATGATGGAGGTCTGGTGTGGCGGAAGTGTGGCAAATATTCCGACATCGTATTTGTGTGGTAGTCCGGGCGATTATCCAGGTTCACATTGTTTGTTCAAAAATGGTGCCATGACCTTGGTTGACGCCATTGTCGCTAATTCAAAACACGATATTGCGGGACGTGTTCTGGTGAATAAGGTTGTCACCGATGTTATATATGATAGTTGCGGGGTGAATATTATTGTGGCAGATGGATCGCAATATTTTTGCGAGAAGTTGTGTATTACGATTCCGCCGGGGCCTCTCTTGGATATCCGGTTTTTGCCTCCATTATCCGCAGAACGCAGAGTTGCGCTATCGCAAATTAAGATGGGGTCGTACAAGAAAATCCAGTTAGTATTTGAACGTGAAGATGTGTTTTGGACAGATATGCCGATGTTGCTAACTTGCGAACACGACAATTATACGATGTGGAATAATTATATGTGTTCTAAAAACAAACCGGTAATCGAGGCGGTTTGTCCGGCGGATATTGGATGGGCGATGTCTAATCAAAGTGATGAAGAGATTATGGACCAAATAATGACCAATTTGAGAACGTTCTATCCTCGGGCACCAGACCCTGTCGCTTGACACATAACGAGGTGGGAGGAGGATGTCTTCAGCCAAGGTGCGTATTCGTATTGGTGCGAAGATAGTGTGGCGGTTTCGGCGAATATTTGTGGGCGAATATTTTTTGCGGGAGAACACACGGACCCGGTATATTATGGGTCTTTACATGCGGCATACAATAGTGGTTGCCGCGTTTTGAATGAGATAATTACATAATTACATATTTTTTATGGAATATGTAATTTGGTGCGGTTGTTATTAACGTCTTGACCTTTTGGACTTTTTGGAAGTATGAGATTTCTTGGATTTGCGTTGTTTCTTTGAATTGTGGGATTTTCGTGATTTTTTACCTCCTGATATCGTACAATTCTGTCCAAAGCCCTTAAACTTATCTCTTTCATTAATTTTGGCTAGATATTCTGGGCTATAAGATTCTAGCTCACTTGAAGTAGGAGTAATGGGTCTTGTGTTTTCTTCTGTGTATTTAGTTTTTTTAGCAAGTTTTGTATGTAAGTTTTGGTGTTTTGTTTTGTCCGCAGCAATTGTTTCTTCTCTCTTGTATGGGTTTCCATCTTTATCTGTTCCTCTAACTCCTGTATGTGACATATACCATACCCCCACATTTTATTCCAACAAAAATCTTCTAAATCCGTTCTAATTCTATTTACAATTGCCATAACACTTGCCCTGATAATAATAAAAATCCCGGTTCATCAAACTGTAGTCCGTATAACTTGCCGGATTCTTCGGTCCATTTTCATTTCCCGCCACGCATTTCTGACCCCCCAACAAAACGCAGCAACTGGTAGACGCACACGCATTCAAATCTTGCGCCGCGCATTTCTCATCTAATGCCGCCGTATTTGTCGCATATTGTGAGCAAAATCCACCCAACTGACTCGCCGTATTTACCACGGGTGCCAGCTGGGATTCGCGCGTCGTCCTGCTCAAATACACACTGTCTTCATAGTTGGGCACATAATTGGACGCACCAAACTTGTATGCGCCCGGAATATAATAGAGGATGGGGGATTTATTCATTTCGGTACTCACTTCAAGTAATTTACCTTCCTCGTCGAACATCCAGTATTTGCCGATATTGGCATCATCTGTTTTACCATAACTGATGTCTCTGTATTCTTTTTCTGTGTTTTTGGCATCATATGTAAACTTGGGGTCGTATTTTTCAGTTGTGAAGTTGGGGTTGTATTTGAGAGGTGTATAAGTGTTAAGGCTCGGTAGCTTCATGTACTCAGTTTGTACCGGGTCATTGCTACTAATATCGTATCCATTTGGAATAAGTTTCTTGTAGAATAAGCCGCCGGAATTAATGATGAAATAACCGTCCTCAAAGGTAATTGCGTCGGCACTAATTGCGCTAAGTCCGTTGATATTGCTAATTTCTGACTCTGGAATCTCAGGTGCTTGGTAAACTAGTTTTGTATAGTTTTTGGAACCTGCGTTTGCTCCAGGGTTTACATTTTCCACCAATAAATCTTTGCGGTCCACAACATATCCATTGGGCACATTTTTCATATAATATTTGGCAGTACTTCCACTATCAATGACTTTAATCTTGTAAAACCCCGATGCGGGTGGCTTTTTGTCAAGCCCATAATCCGCACCAGAACCAGTATATAATGCTCCTGGAATCTGGAGGAATGGTGGTGCTATCAACTCGGCATCATTCAGACCAGGTGTAGATGTTGCGATGGTAGACTCAGAAACAGGAACAAGCTTGGTTGAGTCCGTGGGGTCGAGTCTGTATCCATATGGCACAGATTTGCGTTTCCACTGTGGTTTATGTATTGTTCCTACATTGAAGGCGTAGAATCCAGAGCCTGGGTTCATGGGCGATAATGGACTATTTACATAATCAATACTGCCATTATTTTTCCCTTCGCCATATTCGGCACTAGGTATATCTAATATTTCATTACCAAATCCTTCGTTTGTTTTTTTTTTACTGAATAACAAAACCACCGTGATGGTTGCTAAAATTAGAATAAGCAAGAAAATCATGTGTAATCGTGTTCCGCTATTCATCGGATTTTCGTTTATATATAGTCATATATTTATGCTCGTAAAATTGAAATCTTTTTACACTCATTAGTCTAAGCACAAAATAACAATCCAATGCTAACAAAATGACCGACGTATATCAGCAACAAATTATCAAGCTCCAACACACAATTCGCGCTCAGGATGTTTTACTGCGCCAGTGTATTACATATATTCATAGTGTAAAGAACCAAGTAAAACAAATGTCTAAACCCGCGATTATTTTTGGAAACTATTTGACAATTGAATTGGGCGCATTTAAAATCGTGGATATGTTTTGCGACTACGATTGCGAAACCATCATCTTGTTAAATAGTGAAACAAACTTAATCGAATTATCTGTTGACCAGTTGGAAAAAATGGAGTATTTGCGTGAAATCCGGTTCCAGTTTGTAAAAACGTATTCACCGGGTATAAACACAACAATAGATTTAGTAAAATCCGGCGAAAAGATGGATTATCGCGAGTTCATCTTGTGGTGTTCACGTCGTTGTATCCGTCTCTCAATGACCGTAGGTGGATGTCCTGTTTCAGTGAACTGGAAATACGTGTTTATCTAATGGGTGTGTTTCTGTAAACTAATGGGTGTGTAAACTAATGGGTGTGTTTCTGTAAACTAATGGGTGTGTTTCTGTAAACTAATGGGTCGCCTAATCCGTATATCTTCGCCAGTATAATTATAAATATGTCGAGTACCAGCGATTCGCACAAACTCCAACAATATGTCCAGCACATCAATTCAGTACCTTCTTTGAACATATATTCCCCCAATTCTGTGAAAATGATGAAAATAATCTATGACCAGGCAGTCGAGGCAAGTAAACAGCCGGTTTCCGCGCAAATAACCGGTGAACGATTCAGCGGCGAATCTTCAACCGGAACACTTTACAGCAGCGTCGACCACACAATCCGCGCCTCTATTCAGGCTTCCAACAAATACTCTATCAATGCGATTCTAACCATTGGCAAACGAACATACAATATGTTTTTTGTTTTTCCATCCCAGAGCACCACGATTTCAAATAGTGTTCGTGGAAAACATTTTGCCGAGGTGCGCGATTTTCTGAAACGCGCCCATATATGGTTGTCAATTGCCTCTCATTATGCGAGTCCTCAATGTTCAAGCGAAGTCGATGTCTATTTGTACATGACGCCGCAAAAAAAGGTTTTGCCAACATCGAGTGCGGATTCTGTTAGTCCGGTTCATATCAATACGGCACTAACCACTTCATGTAGCCAAAAGACGGAAATCGTATTGTATAGAAGAGAGGAAGTGTTCAAGGTATTCATTCACGAATCATTTCATAATTTGGGGCTGGATTTCTCGGGATTTCCTGGGGCAAATGAGATGGCTAAACAAGTGGTCGCCGGTATTTTCCCCATACAATCGGAATTGTGTATTTACGAATCTTATTGCGAAATGTGGGCGGAGCTCGTAAATATTGTGATTGTTGACGTTGTAGCACATCCTCGGCGGCGAGGTTTTGAAACGGCATGGCCCGCCATTATGCTAGGTATCAATGCGGAGAGACGGTTCACCATATTTCAAGTCGCTAAATTGCTTACTCACAATAATATGGGATATGCGGATTTGATGAAACCTGGCAATTCGTATCGCGAGAAAACAGAGGCATTCAGTTATTTTGTATTGAAGTCGATTATGTTGTTTCATTGTGACGATTTTTTGGCGTGGTGTTTTCGGAATAACAATTCGGGGCATGGCGTAAGCTTACAGTTCGACCAAGCAAATGCCCAGAAATACGTTGTTGATTTGATAGTATCACATTACAAATCCCCCAAATATGTAGAGGCACTTAACAAAACACAAGAGCATTTTGTGAAGAACCGAGCGCGGTTGCCGGCATTAATTCGCAATACGATGCGAATGTCGATTATAGAATAGTGCGGACACTTTGGGTCTCCGTATCTGGAAAGGGACCCGGTCTTAGTCCCATCATTTCCACATACTTTTGCCAAGTCGCTGATACGTGATGATTCTCTATACCATTCATAATAATTGTGGCAGAGGGAGCCGCGACACGAAGAGCCGATACAATAACGCGTTCAATGTGTTCACGCTCATCGCAAATAATTGTGTCAAACTTGCGACCCTGGGACAAAAGCTCGTCGATGGATGATATTTCAATATGTTCATTCAATATTTGATGCCTGGTTGCTTGAGTAGCATGCTCCACTATGGTAATTTTGATTTGATTGTTGTTGTTGATTACGATGGCAGATGGGATGGCGGTGTCGCCACAGAAGAAGCAGGCATTTTTACTCGCAATGGCTGCTGATACTAGATTGGTACGCTTGGTTCTGTTGTCGAAATGGTAACCTGGATTGGTGCTTTGTATATGTGCGAGTAAACGAGCTTCGTCAATTAATTGTGGCGGCGATGACTCATCGATTGAAAATACGACAGGTTCTTCCGATGATTCTTCCGATGATTGTTCATATTCGGTTAACGAATGGTCTTCGGTCGACCCTTGGTCTTGGGTGGACACTTGGTCTTGGGTGGACCCTTGGTCTTGTTTAATCGGCCACACATATTTGGCATTGAAATCCGCAAACAAATCCAGCTTGACTTGCGCATGTCCCGGGCATCCGGCAAAATGAACCGCGACAAGTCCCGTTGATTTCTCGGGTGCGGTTCTGCTAAGCACGTGTCTTTTAAAATCCGTCTTATTAACCATATTGTTGGTGATTAAAATCATATTGAAATACGGCTGGTCATAGAATGCCAGTTTGTTCTGATACATGTCAAGATAAAACGCCTGTTTAATCTTCGAAAAAAGCTTCTTTATCTCGGGCAGATTCTTGAATCCCATACAAGATACAGAAAACCCCTCTTGGTCGGGATAATTCGCGTCATTTTTCAGAAAAAGATATCGCCCCCAGTAATTCCCTTCACATAAGATGTTGCCTTCGCCGCTGGCATACACTACGTCATCTACAATAGTATCAAATAGAGGCATCGGGTCGCTCAAAAATATGGTATCAGCATCAATGTAAACGATTTTGTCATAGTTGGCAATTTCAGGGTAATCAAAAATATCCACCTTAGAAATACGAGTGTGGTTCATGGTTTTTACAAAATTCTTCTCGAAAAACTTCACGGGTTTCTCGGGGAGACGTGATTCAATGATTGCGCGATACTCGGTGGTTGTGTATACGAGAAAATCGACGGTGGCCCCTGTTTCAAAATAACTATTCAACATATTGACAACAATATCTATATATTGTTTTTGATGGAAGCACGAAGTGTATAATAAATACGATGACATATATGTAGTTATTATACGTGGGGTTTATGTTGTTTTTGGGGAAAGAAATATTATTGAGGAGTTTTTGTACGTCGCCGAGTTTTTCCAAATGTTTTTGCGATTGTTTTATCACCAGGTGTTGGGTTAGCATTTTTATATTCTCTAATATTATTTTTTATAAGCCATTCGTCATCTAGTATTGGCGCTGGAGTTTTGGAGCGTTCTGCAGCTTCATTTATTTTTATCCATTCTTCCATTGTTGGTGCGCGTGGATATCTTAATTTTGTCGGATTGCTGTTGTATTCGCGGGTTATATTTTCGATTTTTTCCATAAAATTGGCATCAAATGCGGTTATTTTATTTTGGTCGAGTAGCCATTGCTTGAAGTTTGGGTTTTCAATATTGGCATCTTTCACTATTTGTACCCATTCTTTATATGATGGAATAACAATTCGTTTTGAATAATTTTTGAGCTTTGAAATAGTTTCGTCATAATCGGATTTGATAATAAAGGTTCTTTGTTCAGCAAGTCGTCTTTTCACTGCGTTTTCGCGTTCAACTTTTTCCGATTCTGTTAATTCTTTTTGACTTTTTAGAAGAAGAGACCGCTCTGTGATTTTCTTTTTTTCTTCTTCTGTAATACATTTGAGTTCGCTTTCTGATAATTTATATTTTTTATTATTAGGATATGATAATATTCGTAAAAACTCTTGTTTAAGATATGACAGTAAAGATGTGCGAAACTTATTACATAAGCTAGTGAATGCCGTCGTTTTATTTGACGAATATAATTTTGTTAAGTCGCTTTTACCATCAATACCATCTTTAAAATTGCTGTTTATTTTATCTAGTACTGAATCGTATGACGCCATTTCTTCTTCTTTTATCTGCGTGCCATATTCAAAATGATTTAACACTTTAACTGCGGTTTTTATTTCATCCAGTTCTTGTTGAGCAGCCGCTGCTTCTTCTTCCATTAATTGGGAAAGTGTTTTTTTTCTAGCGCCTGTACACGTATTACCTCCTCCATTTTTGCGTTTGTGTGTTGATTGCCGTCTGGGCATTATACTATATATAGCGAAAAAATTGATAATTGATTCAATCTATTTAAAACCAGCCATAGTATACAAACTACCCTATGGGCATAAAATATTTAAATCGCATATTTAATTCGAATTGTAATGATACATCCATATACAAAATCCATTTACAACATTTTGCGGGGAAACGCATTGTGGTCGATGCCAGTATCTTCTTGTATCGGTTTCTCGGTGAAGAAAAACTTATAGAACAAATGTATTTGATGGTCTCGATTTTCCGAAATTATAATATTACCCCAATTTTCGTATTTGATGGCGTTGCGCCTCCCGAAAAAAAAGATATCATCAACGAACGCAAAGAAAATAAGCGCAAGGCAGAAGAACGCTATGTTCAAATGAAAAACGCGGTTGAAAACGGCGGCATGGATTCAGACGAAAAACACGAGGCCGAGATTGAGATGGAACAACTCAAGAAACAATTCATCCATATCAAAGACGCCGACACGTACCGGGTGAAAACACTGCTAAATAATTGCGGTATTAGTTGGGTAGTCGCACAGGGTGAAGCCGACGAGTATTGCGCTCACCTGATGTTAACAGGACAAGTGTACGCATGCTTGAGTGAAGACATGGATTTGTTTGCTTATGGATGTTGTCGGATTTTGCGCCATTTCAGTTTGGTAAAACACAGCGTATTGATGTATGATTTGGTGGAAATACTCAAACAGCTGGGGATGAATATACGCGAGTTTCGGCAAATCCTGGTTTTGTCAGGCACGGATTACAACAAAGACAATTCGGTGTGTATATTTGATTTGTTGAAACGATTCAAAACGTATAAATCCGCGATGATTTTGTCCGAAGTAGATATGACGTTTTATGAATGGTTAGTGCGGAATAGCGATGTAGTGAAGTCGCTGGATATGCTTAAACAGACGTACAATATGTTTATGATGAGTGATGAGCCGCCTGGAGTTCAAACTACGAATCGACCCATCGTGGATGGCATTTTGAAAATTGAGAATGAAGATATTGTCCGCAATTCATTGATTGATATGTTGGGCGAAGAGGGATTCTTATTTGTGTAAGTGTTACGGCAAAACAAAGTAAAACATAATAAACCTTTGTGTATTATGTTTATCATCCGTCGCTCCTCTATTTTTACCGCGTGACTAGGTAAAAAGGTATCGCAAAGTTATTGTGGATGAATTGGCAGTGTCCGCTAAATGCGGATGTTAATGAGATAATTGTTTCAATATTTAACTGGTAATCAATGTGGTTTATTATCATTTTTATTTACTATTATATGTATCCGCAAATACACACCATTTATTACCATGTATATTTTCGCATTTAAATCCGAGTCGCTCATAAAAAGGTTTGCTTGAAGGTGTAAAGTTCAATACAATTTGCGCTTTTTCCAATACATATCCATTGTCAATACCAACAATAAATATAGTTTTCAACTTGGTCATTAGTTCTCGCCCATATCCGCGTTCTTTACTACAAAATGTTAATATTTTAATTTTTTTAATGGACCATGGGATTTCTTCGTCGTCGGCGCCTTCGTCCTCTGAAATATTTTCAAAAAACCGGTCTTCGGATGTATAAAGATCAAAATCAATTGTTGTTGCTGCTTTAATATCACCATCCTTTTCAACATACAGAATAATATTATTGCCAGTTTGCATTTGTAAATTACGAGTTAATCCTTGTTCATCTTTACATATATTATTTAATCGTTCGACATTAAAATCTGGTTTACGTGAAAATCCGTTTCTATGTAAATCATCAATAAACTTTTGTTTTATTTCAGCATCTTCTGGGTATTCAGCTTCATTAATATAATTATCTGGAATATGATAACAATACAAATCTTGTATAAAATTAAACAAAAATGATTTCTTATTTTTCTTTGATTTTGTACGTGGGCTTGTTCTAAAACGCAGGCCTTTTGTTGTGTGTCGCGTATAATTACTTTTTGTTTTATTGGGATTCTTATATTTGGATTTTCCCATGTGTGTATACATTCATATAATAATAATTATTATCAATTCCGACAATAATTATTCAAAACACATATAAACCCAATGCCTCTATTATTCTAGATGTCAAAAGCAAAAAAGAACCCGATGGCCGCACTCGTTGCGTCTATTCGGTCATCCACTGACCCAATCCCAACACAAAACATCTATGAAAAATATTTGGAACACACGCGCAATTACAAGGCACAATATGGCCCACGCACGATTGTGCTGATGATGGTGGGGTCATTTTTCGAAGTCTATGGTCTGAAAGATGGGTCTACTATGGGAAGTGATATCGTGGAGTTTGCCAAGATTTGTCAGATGAATATCAGCGAGAAAAAGAAGGTGAGTGTGGACGGGAAAACCGTGTTGATGGCCGGATTCCCTGAATATACGCTCGACCGATATTTGAACAAACTCAGTGATTCTGGCTATACGAGTGTAGTATTTGTCCAGGATGAGGAAAATAGCGTCCACGGCGACAAAAAGAAACACCGACTTCACTCAATACACTCGGCTGGGACTTATATCCCCTATGAAACTGAGCAACCCAAGCTTTCCAATAATATTATGTGTGTTTGGCTAAAAACTTTCAATTCGGTGTACAAGAAACGCCCGCAAATTGTTTACGGAATCGCCATCATCAATATTTTCACGGGCAAATCGGCGATTTTTGAACACACGACCACATTTGAGAACGCGCCATCTACATTTGATGAATTGGAACGCAATGTTAGCATTTATGCGCCATGTGAGGTGATTTTTCTGTACGATTTTGAGTCATTTATTGCGGGGACCCAAGGTGCTAAGACCCAAGGTACTAAGACTCAAGATCTTATTTATTCCATCGCCGCCTCTATTAAATCTTTTTGCGGACTTCAGTGCGAATCCGTCCACGATGTATACGTCGGTGATAATGAAAAAGCGCAGCGATGTCAGCGACAACAATATGCGGTCCAAGTACTTGATACATTTTTCGGGTCAGATAGCTACAACACATGCGAAGAGTTTTCCACATACCAGATTGCTACCCAGGCCCTCTGTTATTTGCTCAATTTTGTCCAGGAACACAACCCCGACCTCGTGAAGAAGATTGCGGTGCCGTCGTTTTCCAATACGGGTACGAACGCAGTACTCGCGAATCATACCCTAAAACAACTGAATATTATTGAGGACAATTCGGCTGATAGTGTTCGCAGTGGACGCCTCTCTTCTGTCCTCAACTTTTTGAATCGCGCAGTGACGTCCATTGGCAAACGACGTATCAAGGAGATTCTTACATGTCCTGTGTTTGATGAGACGTGGCTCAATGCCGAATATGCCATCACGGCATATATGCTGGAACCGGACAACTATCATTATATTGAGCTATTCCGGAATCAATTGGCCAATGTGATGGACCTGGAACGCGCGATGCGGCAAATCATGGTGCGGCGTATTGCGCCGGCGACTATTTGGCGCATCCACGAATCGGCAGTCGTCATTCAGCAAATCCATATTTGTCTGGCGGAACAACCGCGACTCTTGGAATATTTAGCGCATTCTGCTGAAATCGAAGCTTGTTGTCGCGTCGTTGCTGATAATATTGGTCGTGTCTTGAACCTCGATTTCTGTAAAAACATCAACGGGGCATCATTCAGCGAACACATTGTGAGGCCGGGAATCAGCGCTGAACTGGACACAATGATGGCTGAATATGTAACCGCTACAGAGACACTGGATGCTGTTCAGCGGTTCTTCAATATGATTATGCAGTCCTCGGCGACGGGTCAAGATGGGACCGAATATGTGAAAGTGAACACGACGGAGAAGTCGGGATCGTCTATCCAAATAACCAAGACTCGCGGCAAACTGTTGAAACAATTGCTGGACCGCGGAGATTACAAATCCGCACCATGTTTTCGCGGAATCTTGACCATGTCGGGGCCTGGGCATGTGGTATTCAGCGGAACCGAGATAAAGTTTGTTGACTTGAAGTTCAAGACTGCCACCACGGCAAATGACGAAATCGTGTTTGACCAACTCACGCGGATAACTGGGCAAATCTTACGGTTGGAGAATGCTATTCAAGAAAAGACCGCCGCCATTTATGCGGAGTTTGTTGTGAATATACTTGAACCCATTTGTTGCGAACCCTTGGAAAAGATGGCGGAATATGTGATGATGGCGGATGTCCTTCAATGTAGGGCCGTTGTTGCTCGAGAGAACCGGTATTGTAGACCAGTCATAGAATTGACAGTTGGATCCAACGATTTGGGATCTAATTCCTTTGTCGGAACCGAAGGTTCCTTTGTCGGAACCGAAGGTTCCTTTGTCGGAACCAAAGGTTCCTTTGTGAAAGCCCATGGTCTTCGCCACGTCCTCATTGAACATATCCAGAAAAACGAGACATATGTCCCCAATGATATCGAATTGTGCGGAACGGGGATTCTTCTCTACGGCACCAACGCCGTGGGGAAAACAAGTATGATTCGTGCAGTTGGTATTGCAACAATTATGGCGCAATGTGGATTCTTCGTCCCATGTTCCCAATTCGTATACAAACCATACATGTCATTTTATACGCGTATTTTAGGGAATGACAATTTATACAAGGGCCTCTCTACGTTCGGCGTGGAAATGAGCGAACTCCAAGTTATTTTGAAGAATGCCGACGCGGGCTCAATGATTCTCGGTGATGAGCTTTGTTCAGGTACGGAGACCCAGAGTGCGCTGAGTATTTTTGTCGCTGGATTAATGGACCTACACGCCAAGGGATCATCGTTTATTTTTGCCACACATTTTCATGAGATTGTAAAATACGACGAGATTGTGGCACTAGACCGACTCTCACTCAAACACATGGCGGTTCATTATAATAGGGAACAAGATTGCTTGGTATACGACCGCGTGATGCGTGATGGACCGGGTGATAATATGTATGGTCTCGAAGTATGTAAATCGCTTCATTTGCCCACGGCATTTTTGGACCAGGCGTTCGTCATTCGCAACAAGTATTTTCCGGAAAAAGAAGGGACGTTGGGGATGAAGGTGTCGCGATATAATGCGCAGAAGATTCGCGGGATGTGCGAGAAATGCGGAACGGAGCTGAGCACGGAGACGCATCATTTGGCGGAACAGGCAAATGCGGACTCAGATGGATTTATTGTGGGAACGGCGGTCCATAAGAACCATGCGGCCAATTTGATGGCACTTTGCGAGAAATGTCATTTGGAAATCCACCGAACCGTGAAAAAAGTGGTGAAGAAAAAAACGACTAAGGGCTATGTTGCGGTTGTGGAGCAATAGAGGCGCTATTATTTATATATTACACCCTAATATTTATACACATTAATATTCGTACATCATATTGTATATTTGTTCCGTGGTCTTATTCACAAGTAGTATTTCACTGATACACTTTTTTTGACAAAATGCTACCAACATCTCTTGATGTTTCTTGATGGCTGCCATTCGCGCATTGCGTATTTTGGCGACATTTTTTACCCATTTGTCGCTACAGCCATCACATACACATTGGAATTGGTTGTTTTCATCCGAATAATATGGCGGCGACTCTTGTCCTTTGTTCACCAACTCATAACATTCGTCACAAGCATCGTAGCGCTCATCCCAGCAACTTTCGCAGTACAAATGCTGATATTCTCCAATTTTTAGATCTTCTTCGGTAAGCATCATACTACACTCGTAGCAAGGGGTCTTGGCTTCATCCGAGTCGTCTTCGTATTCGCCGCAAACTCCGCAATACTTCTTATCGCCGATTGTTATTTTGTATTTTTCTATAACAACTCCGCATCCACATTCGCAACATATATGTTCATCATTTGTCTCTTTTTCTGATTGGATATTAGCAATTTTAGCAGCAATCTCATTACTTAGCACGGCAATTTGTTGTTCGGGGGTCTGGTTCATTTTATTGTTTATAGGTTTGTTTATACAATTTACACAAATTGTATAAATTATTTCAATTTTGTAGGTTCAAGATATGAACGCGACTATAACATAAAATTGAACTAATCAACCAATATAATTATGTCGTCAATAATATCATTGTATGTCATTTACACACGAATCCATCCATTTATTTTACTCAAAAGGCTCGTCCAAGGGGATGAATGACGCCGAAAACAAAGTGCGCGAGAGTATTCTGGTATTCTTGGCGAATCCATTGCCCGCCGAATATGTGGATAATGCTCTGTGGGTCCAGTTATATACCAGGTTTCACGAGGCTTTGCGTGCCATTTGCGGCCAGGAATATGGTCGGGTTGATATCAAGAAAATGGCCGGACGTGCCCACAATTACGATTTGCTTGCGACCTTTTATAGCACCGACAACATTCAAATCCGCATAGCTAAACTGGAGTTCAAACATAATTGTTCATCACTTGAGAAAGCTCCGCAAATCCTCTCTTTACAAGACCAGTTTGGACTAATTCCAGAGGTTTCATATGCAAAATATTATTATGATACGGGTCTCGACGCCTATATAGCAACTATCGGATATATTGGCGATAAACCGTCTCTAGCCGAATATTTGACGCTTGTTTGTGGGACGGAATATTCACGATGTCCAATGACTCAGTATATGTACGAGGTTGAGGCACACGGTGATAATAAGAAGCAGTGTACAGCCATTGTAAAAGAATCGATAAGCGGATATTTGGACAAATATGCTTCTACGATTGATATTGACAAACTTAACACCAAATTGTTGAAATCGCAAATGGACAAGTATTTCTTGTTGTGGGATTTGAACAGATTCGGGATTCATACATATTCTGAGCAAGACTTGCGTATTCGGGGTGAATATGGATTGACCATAAAAAACAGGAACACCATTGTTCTCATGTCAGACAATTATGAATATCATTTGTTGTTGCGATGGCGTAATCATGCGGGCATTTTGAACCCGGCGTGGCAAATCAAAGTAGTCCGGTCTAAATTAGCACCTACAAGTAAATCGGGAATATAGTTTCTAGCTCGGTCTTTGATAATCCATTGTTCCCCAGAAAGAGTTCAACGAAGCGCTGCGTTTTTTCATTTGCCAGACTCGCCATAATTTGCTGTGTATAGGGTCCCGCTTCAATAACATTGAGATGGTTTTCCACCAAATACGGGGTACGACCATCCACCAAAGCATAGGAAAGACGGTATGCGCTGTTGCCATGTCCGCGATTTACCACAATCACAGGTTCCGTTAACCCTTCGTGGTTAATGTATTGTTTCTTCAAATATTCGGCGGTTTCAATGGTCTCGCCTTTAGTTTTTGCCTTTGCTACTTTTGCCGCAGCGGTTGCCGCCTTTTTCTCGGCAATCGGCGCAAAATCAATGACTTCGATTTGATTGTTGTGTGCGATATTTGTATTGTAAATCAGCAGTGTCTTCGTCGCATCATGTGTTAGGTCAGGTTTTCGCTGATTCCACACAACAGTACCGGTATGAACGCGAACACCTATTCTGGCAAGTGTGGTTGCCCCTTGAAATATGGCACGTAGCTCGGTTATATTTGCCGAAAATATGAAGTTGCCATTGAAACACAACGAATAGTCGCATCCCGACGATAACAATGTGTCTAACGTCTCTTCCGATGCTTGTTCTGAATCCTTACGAAATACGAGTCCAATGGTTAATTGTTGGGTTTCAATGAATCCACCATCAGCGTACTCATCAATGCTCAAAATCGTGCCCGTTGCTTTCATATAATTGCGAATCTTGGCATAATAGGCGGCATTGAGGAAACTCGCCGGAACTATGAATGCGAGTATTCCCCCGACCTTCAACATGGAAAGCGAATGTAATATGAATGTGCCGAATAAATTGGGACGACCCACCGTATATTCGCGGTAAGGCTCGGGAACGTCGTCTTTGCCACATACCACGTAAGGCGGATTGCCAACAATCAGGTCATATGACTCGGTCGATGTCCATGTGGTAAAGTCCGCGCAGACATAATTGTAGGGTGGCGAAGTGCGGATTATTTCCGCGTGAATCATGGTATTTATCTCGATTGCGTCTATGACGGCATCGGGATAACATGTTCGGGCATAATTGGCGATTTCACCCGTTCCTGCGGAGGGTTCCAAAATGCGTTCTGGTACGAATCCTGGCGGCAGTTTGCCCATTAGCGCGGCAATGATTGACCGGGGAGTGATGAATATTCCACCCGCTTTTTTATCCGCTTTCGAAATGCGGTTTGTTATATCGATTGTTAATTTGCTGTATTCAGATTGTTGTGCCATTTTGTATAATATAAATAAATCCATTTATATTATTTCAATTATTTGACCATTGTCTTGCGAACATCCATCAAGATTTCATCTGGTTCTGCCGGTCTGCCTCTCACAAAATGTTTGAGAACCGCATCGCGTGTTAGAATCAATACTTTGCGGGCTTCTTCATTTGTCTGAAATTTGGCTGATATGGCCGCCGCGCGTTCCGTTTCATTTCGCCCATTTGCGAAAAAGTCGGGGTCTGCTTTTGTGGTTTTGGGTCGCAGCAATGCGCCTTTGTACATACCCGTTTTGGACCCCGCGCCCACCGCCTTTTCCACATCTTTGGCAATTTCGTGGTCGGAATCCAACGAAAACAACTTGTAAAAGTCGGGGAAACCTTTTTTGAATTGGGCGCCTTGATAATAATGCTCGACCGATTGCCACATTTTTCCATCCAGGCGAAAAGGCGTAGTGCTCTCGTCCGACAACAATTGGCGCCAATTCTGAGTGCGATGTAGTTCAAAATACTTGGGAACATTTGCCGGGTCAATCGTTTCGCCGCTGCCTTTTCCGGGCTTCTCATGTGCCGACTTCTTGTGGAACATAAATACCGTACTTTGGTCCAATTCGGTATCGGCAGCACGTGGCATCTCTTCGGACAAATCACGTTCAATTCCCAGATTTTCCTGGAACTGGATAAAGTCAGCAATTAGTCCAAATGTCCCATCGTTTTGCTCAATACATTTGTTCACAATCAGCGTTTTCACTTTATGTGGAATCTCTGAAAATGCGAAAATGTTCTTGTCTTTGTATGAGATTAATTCATAGTGGTCGCCGGAATATGACAACATGATATAGTAATCGGGTTTGAATATGGCGGCGGCATCTTTATTCGCAGACGTTTGACATTTCAATACTGAATCGTAGTCTTTTGCCCTGAATGATTTCTCCGATAAAATAATGACTTTTATATTGAGCGCGTTTTCAATAATATTGATGGAGTATTCATCCGCCCAATATGCCGAATCACGCATGGCCACTTTCAAATCCTGTATCGAGTTTACATTATTCATGAAAGCATACTCGCTTTTATTGCTGGTGGCATTTGCCATATCTTGCTTATATGTTTTCACACGTTCATTCAGTTCCACGATTTCGCGATGAGTTCGTTGTCTCTCTTCCTGTTTTGTTTCGGGGATGTTTTTGTATCGCCGACGTAAGTCGGTGATTTGTCGAGAGGCTTTCTCAATATTCGATTCCAATTCGGCTTCCTCTGAAATATACATGTGGTAGAGGTTGTGGTAGAAATCGTATGTATCCGCTGTAATCGAGTTGGCGACAATGGTACGTAATTTGTCAATGGTGGTTCGTTTACCGATTTGCGCAAAAGCCTTTTGAATCGATGTGAAAAAACAGTCGCCGTCGCCCTTTATTTTGATAATGCGATAGTCATAGTTTTCCATATATCTTTGTATCCATAATGCGCTAGTTGAGTCGTGGAAGTCCGTTTTCACTGGTTTTGTTTCTTCGGGGAGTCGTTCTGGGATAGGCGCGGATTTGTCGTATTCAAATACTTCGAATGCTTCGCGCGAAACCTTGGGAACAAATTGTAAATCGGTTGCCTTTGATTCGGCGGATAGAGGCTCGATGTCCACCTTGGGCGTATCTGCCTTTGCCAAAGCCATTGGCATTACATCGGAGGACGAAGACCCTGATGCCTCTATGTATGCATCATTCGCAAAACTATACAACAGAGGCTTGTTTCGTGCGATGATTTGTTCGGCGTCTATCATGCCACTTTGCGAATATTCTATCAAATTGTCTAAATATATTTCATATAAACCGATTTGCGAGCGAATCACGTCGCCGCGCATCAAATATACTGGAAAATGTACGATGTTTTTGTATTGAAACATATAATTGGCTTTTCCTAAACAAATTGCCACGGGGTTTCCCAAAATATCAGTATCATAAATGGTAGTTTCATATTTGATATCGTCGTGATTTAATTCGCGCGACTCGTAATATTCCACTTGTTTTGTCCGGTCTATAACGGATTTGATTTTTTTTTTCGAATCCATAGTTCACTATATATATTCCGTTTGAAAAACGCTTTGAATCATTTATGTACCGAATCATTATAGTAAAAAACAATAATGATTCCGTCATTTATTTGCCAATCAAATCCATATACTTAAACTTGGTGCGACTATTCAGTCCTGGTTTTTCGCTAGTTTTGTAACCCGAAATCGCCACAAATGTTTCCAAATGTTTTGCTTTTAATGCCGCGGTGGATTCCATATTTCCAAAATACAAAACCAATGACTCGGTGATTTCTTCTATCTCCTTTTGGCGTTCCTTTATTAAAATCGATTCTACCACATGAGCGACCAATTTGTCAATGATAGTTTCTAAAACAAGGGTATTAATTATTTCAATCTTGTTCAGCTTTGCGATTTCACAAAATACAAGTGTAGCCTTTTTGCGACTATTTGTCTTGGTCATGAGCGCACAAAATCCATCATAGTCTTGATTGGGGTCGATGTCTATAATATTATAGAAAGATTCGGTGTATTTTTCAAATTGAGTCGCAATAAATGCGCTAAATGAGTCGCGGTGCGTAGCATATATTGTGGATAACAGAGAGGCATACAAATCAGACATTTTGTCATTGGACATCGAAATATCGTAAATTATGCTAAATACCTTGTTGATATTTTCATCCCTGACATCCGCTTCGGAATCATCAATCAATTGTTGTATTTTATCCATAATTTCCGGTATTTTGCCCTCTTTATTTGACTGATTTAGTTTGTTCATGGATATGCGAATCTCATTGATTATTTCGGATACATCGTCAAGCACAGCAAACTTGGAGACTTTAAAATTACTCGTCTTTTCCGGCTTGGATTTCCAATTATCCTGTTTTGCCTTTGGATGTGCGCGATATTCACGGTCTTTTGGTTTAAATGTTGATACGCCGCTATCAGATTTTGCTGCCAATTCATTAACAGTGCTCTCATCATAACCGATTTCTAGGCATAATTGCTGGATAGCTGCGAGAACTAGCTCAGGTAAAACGTATCCGTTATTGCCATTTTGCTGAAGTCTGGTATAATCTTCTAGTTGTAATGCTGCTGAACTCATTGTAGTGTATATGTATGAAGTAAATATTTATATCATTTAGAAATCAATTTTATAACCTCTATATGGATATGAACAACATGGCTTGCTATATATCTATTTTGAAACAGATATAAATAGATTTTGATAATCTATATATCAAAATGGAGGCAACTAACGAAACTAATATTTCTGCTAAATGGGAGGACATAATCACGGATGAAAATGTGCTGCGAGGCGTTTTCTCATATGGATTCGAAAAACCGAGTCCGATACAGGGGCGCGCAATCCCGATTATTTCTCAGGGGAAGGATCTTATTGCCCAGGCCCAGTCTGGAACTGGCAAAACCGGTGCGTTTTCAGTGGGCGCACTAACACGTGTAGACTTCTCCGAGAAGAATGTCCAGGCAATTCTCTTGGCACCGACACATGAACTTGCCAGGCAAACGGCCAATGTTTGTGCCAGTATCAGTTCATCTATTCACGGATGCTCGGTCGAATGTTTTGTGGGAGGTTCATCGGTGATTGATGACCTGAAAGCAATTGAGGCGAATTGTCCTCAAATCGTGGTTGGTACCCCCGGGCGCATTTTTGACCTGATTCGCCGCCGATATTTAGAAACAACTTATGTGAAATTGTTGGTTATTGATGAAGCAGATGAGATGTTGTCGGTCGGATTCAAGCAGCAAATCCAAGACATATTCCAGACTATGCCCGAGAATGTTCAGACTGCAATTTTCAGCGCAACTCTTAACAAGGAGGTCGTCGATTTGACCAAGAAGTTCATGATTGACCCGGTCATGATTACTATAACTGCTGATAAACTGACTCTTGATGGCATCAAGCAATACGCAGTGATGCTAAATAATGATGGCGACAAGTTTGATTTGTTGAAGCGTATTTTTGGAGGTAATAACATCACGGCATGTGTGATTTACTGTAATACGGTGGAGCGCGTTGAACACTTGATTCGCGCGATGACGGAGGATGGTTTCCCAGTTTGTGGAATCCACAGCAAAATGAGTAAACAAGAGCGCGAAAAATCGATGCAAATGTTTCGAAAGGGAAACTCGAGGTGTCTTATTTCATCGGACCTCACCGCACGCGGCATCGATGTTCAGCAAGTGGGGGTCGTCATTAATTTTGACATTACGCGAAATGTACACACTTATTTACATCGCATTGGTCGAAGTGGACGATGGGGTCGAAAGGGAACCGCAATCAATTTCGCAACATACCGCGACAGATTCTTGCTGGAAGATTTGGAGAAATACTACAATACTCAGATTATGCCGATGCCCGATAATTTGACATTTTAAGGTGTGTATGTGCGTCTGATTCAGACAAATATTTTTTGTAATAAATATATCAATGCAATTCCTTGATATATTAAACCCAAAACCGGAGAAAAAATCAAATATTAATGTGGATTCCGTATTCAAAATGCCGATTGATTATTTAGAAGAATCCGATGTCTACAATTTATCACCGGTCGTGGCATCTGATTTGGAGCTGGATTCCTCGCACAATGGAGCAAAGTCTGTATATGAGATTGCGCTGAAACCGCAACATTCATATGCCACCTCTATGATTTCACGCATCAAAACAAAATACACGACCAACGCCGGGTTTCTACAAAACACACAAGAATTGGTGGCATCATGTTCTGCCGGACCCAGACCTCAGATGTCGTCTCCAGATAAAATTGCCGATGTTTGGAAAGACCTATATGAAGTAGAGGGTTTCCACGACCGATATAGTTTCATCGATATAGAAAAAGTTCATTTTGTGAATAATATGTCGGGGTTCATGGGATTCTGGGCAATCGTCAATTTATTGTCGCCTCTCATTTCGCTCTTTTTACCATTGTTATTTTTGATTGCGCCATTCGTGTTGCTCAAAATACAGGGTGTCCCCATCGGATTCTCCGCTTACTTGGACGTGCTCAAAAACATTGCCAAGTCGCATTTTATTGGGAAAACGCTTACTTCTGTATGCAGCGCGGATTTTTCCATCAACAACATCCTCTATGTGTTGTTCACATTTGCCTTGTATGGAATCCAGATGTACCAGAATGTAAAGGCATGTATGCGGTTCTATAAAAACATTTCGGCTGTGAATGAACGTCTGATGTCGATGAAAGAGTTTGCGATATATTCGGTTGTCAATTATGACGCGTTCCTTGAAAAATACCGCGGTTCACTAGAACATTATGCGGCATTCTGCGACGATGTTGATACTCATCGCCAGTATATGGTTCAACTTGGAGACGAATTGGCCGCCATCAAACCATTCACATTCAGTATTTCCAAATGTTTTGAGGTCGGTCATTTATTGAAATGCTATTATGGGTTGTTTTCCGTGGAAACGCATCGCCGTGCCATCGGGTATGCCATCGGGTTCGATTCATACATGAACTTGATGTCAGGATTGGGGGAAAATATGGCGGCGGGACATATATCGCGTGCCATAATTGCCTCAGCACCGGATGCGAAGACCGAGTTTATTCACCAGGTTTATCCAACACATATTGAGATGGAAGACCGTGTCCCTAATACACTAGATTTGTCGGCGAATATTATCATAACTGGACCCAATGCCTCTGGTAAAACCACGCAACTGAAGACCACCGCCATCAATATTGTATTGACCCAACAATTCGGGGTCGGGTTTTATGAACATTGTTCGATTGTGCCATACACACATATTCATTCGTATTTGAATATACCAGACACGAGTGGTCGTGATAGTTTGTTCCAAGCAGAGGCGCGACGATGTAAAGAAATACTCGATGTTGTCAAAACTACTGACGCGGATAATACACGACATTTCTGTATTTTTGATGAACTGTTTTCGGGGACAAATGCTGAAGAGGCGACAACGGCATCGTTTGCCTTCTTGAAATATTTACAAGGATTCCCGAACGTGGATTTCATTTTAACGACTCATTTTGTGAAGTTGTGTCAGAAGGTGGAGAAAGCCGGCGCACTGCGTATTGCGAATTATAAAATGGACGCCGATGTGAATGGAAATGAAATAGTATTTACGTATGAAATGGTAAATGGTATTTCGAAAATAAAGGCGGCCAAAATGATTTTGATTCAAATGGGATTTCCTGATGAAATCATAATGGAAATGGCGGATGCTAAATAGTTCGGCGGGTTTTGTCGCGCTTTTTGGGGGGTTTAGCATCTAAGCTTTTTCTTCTATTTTTTGATTTGCTCTTGCGTTGGCTTATGCGCTGGCTTCTCGTCTTTTCTGGATAAACGCATTCATACGAATTGAGTAAATCATTCACAAAATGTTTCATTACTTTATTCGGTACTATATAGACGGCGTTGCTTCTGGGCGTGCCCCCAGCAAGAACATTGGGGTCATAGCAATGGAGAAACTCGATACTAATGTATCCATTAGTATTGTGCCACACATTCCAGAAGTTATCGCTAATTGTGCCAGTATAGTCATGAATCTGCGAAGCATGCGGATCAATTGTTGTCAGTTCTCCCGTCAATTTTTTAGCAATGATTACATAATGTCCCTCTGAAATCGGAACACCGGCGGGATATTGTAATAACAGTTGCGGATCTGGGTCCGGATGTCGTATTCGTTGTTGCGGGTCTGCGTGACGTCCGTATCTCACTAATATACAAGAATCTGGAACCAATATTGTTTGGAAATAACTAAATGCATTTCGCAAGTCTTCCCTTGTTTGGATATTTGTGGTACTATATTGAACTTGCCTATTTATACCACTTGATTGGAATAGTTCGTTGAACTTTTGAACAACCACATTCAGCGATAACCCGTTAACCGGATGTACCACATTTGCGTTTTGTAATGCGTTTACCGCGGATTCATGTGATAATATTCCCAAAAAATGTAAAACATTGAGCCCACAACCCAGTCGGGTATTTTGATTTAATGCGCCAGACCACCCTATTGTTCTTTGTATAAACCGCGTATTTAAGAAAATCATTGGTGACATTCTACGGCGTATACTATTAACTTCTCCAACTGTCGATGTATTTGGATTTTCACTAATATTATACGCTGATGGATTGAATGTGTCTCCCATAATATACTTTTATAATATATATTATGAGCGCTGCTAGTATGTCAAATGACATCCAAATGTCGCTGAATATGAGTTTAATTGATGCCTGTAAAAACGGACTAGATAATTCAGCAATAAATACACTGATTAATGATGGTGCTGATATTGATTTTAAAAACGCCGATGGAAAAACTCCCATCAATGTTGCGGCAACAAAAGGGCACAAACGTGTTGTTGAATTATTAATTGTGAGAGGTGCTAATTCGACTATTGTTGATAATTTGAATCAATCACCCTTGATGGCCGCGTGTCGCAATAGTGAGGATGGCGCGGATGATATTATTGACAAAAAATGGTTTGATATTATTAGTCTTCTAGTTGATGCTGGTGTGCCTCTTAATGACTATGACAATTTAGGGAAAACACCGTTGCTGATTTGTGTAGATAAGGGAGATGCCAAATCCGCAAAATTATTAGTAGAGAGAGGTGCCGATATTGAAGCCGAAGTTCGTGATCGTAATACTGGTTCGACTAATTATAGTAATACTTATGGATACATTTCGAATAATGACACGGAAGTTGGTTACACCCCTTTGTGGCTTGCTGTATCAAATGATTATCGAAAGATGCTTACTGCGCTTATAAGGCTAGGCGCAAATGTAAATGCCAGACATACTGTGTCGATGGATACGCCATTGATTTATAGTTGCATGCGTAATTATATAGAATGTGCTCACTTACTTATTCGTGGTGGGGCAGATATTAATTTACAAGACCGCAATGGCAATAGTGCGTTAATGCATGTATGTAAAATGAATAATCAACCAAAAAAACGAATTGCTATTGCCAAAATGTTAATAGACATGGGGGCTGATATTAATTTGGTCAATAATTCTGGTAAGAAAGCGTGGAAAATAGTAGAAGAAAGCAAAGCCGAACCTCGGTATAAAACCGCAATGAGCGAATTGATTGAAAAAGAAGTGACTCGAAATGTGCGGAAAATGGCCAAGATGATAGTTGGAAAAATGCGTGGTAAATCACAGAAAAAGACGGGACTTGACTACCAAACTTCGCGGTCGATTGCGATTGATTATATGGACCCGGACCATATATCAAAACAGGCGCGACATCAGAAGTCGGAAGTTGACCCTGACAAATTTAGCGTTATTATGAGTCGGTTTACGAAGGGTGGCAGAAAAACGGCAAAAAAAAGGGGGTAATATATACTTCCAGAAGGAAGCATATATTGGTGTATATATTTTTTTTATTTTTGTTTTTTATGTTGATGTATTTTACATCATTGTTATACTAATAATATTGTGTGAATTGTGTAAATAATAGGTTATACAGATTATGTCTTACCTGTCGCTGGCAACGTGTGTATTTATTCGTTCTGCTGTTCTTCCTCTTTTGGTGCGTCAAGTCGCTGCTCCATCAATTTGATATTCTGGACTAACTGGTGTACATTGATTTTCGTGTCTTGGTACAAAGGAATTGTGCCTCTCTGTTTGGCCTCGATTTCTTCGTAGAATTGGAGATACGCCTTCAGCGATGCGGATTCCTCCTCGTTGTCTACTACTCTTGGTTCAAGTTCAATCAGTTTGGCGTGAATCTGGTCCAAAGGCATATCGGTATCTGGTACTTTGGAATTGTTTGGCAACAACAACCAGTATTCAGTGTTTCGCACCTTGGGATTTGGTTGGTTGTAGTGTTTACGCATGTAGGTCGTATTAAGGTTTGGATTGATACGGACTGAACTCTCAGCGACAATTCTTTGGATCAAATCGTTTCTCGGGTAGGGTACGTAGTACACGAAAGCACTGTGAAACTGGGTATCGGTGCCATCGGGTGTCTTGACAGAGACATTGTCGACGCGTTTGACAATTCCATAGAGTTCACCAAACACGTGATTGACTGCGGCATTGTTGAACTTGTTGTGGATTCGCGGAATGTATACGGAAACCAGGTCGCCGGATTGTTTTACTCGACGAACGGGGTAGTGGGCAAACTCGGAGTAGATGTTGTATTTGGTTGCTGCGGCGGCTTTAGACATTGTAATAAACTTGTTTTGGTTGCTGTTGTTTTCTTTTAAATAATTCAATGGAGTTATAATTTTATGCTTTCTGAGATTATCAGAAAAAAGATTTCAATTTTTCAGATATAAACCATTCTGGTTTATATCCAAAAAACCCCTTACCATAAAAACGTACCGTTTTTATGTTCAGCAATTTTTCGGATGCCCCCAAACGGTGGTTGAAAACTCCTTGAGAACTAAATCTAACATTTTATAATACGCATTTTTTAAACACAACTTGTATGATATGTGTCTTTCACACTACAATACATAAACTCCGCGGCATTAAAGCTTTATGTGTTAACTATAGTGGTATTGCCCCATCAAATGTAATATTTGACCAATTTATTGTGCGAAATTGTGTATCTTTCACACAACTTTGTTGATATTTTGTATGTTCCTTAATACTATTCAAAAAAAATGTCATCTTATTTATTTTTATATGGTAATACCCAGGTGTTCCTGGAAAATGATGTACGATTTTATTACTATGAATATTCATATCATTATTCACAACAAATGCGATTAATTTTTTATTATTATATAAACCATACTTAAACGCATTATATACAATATATGGTTGGTCAAAACACGAAAAAAAATGCGGCCGATTACATATGTCTTCTTTTATTTTTTCAAAAAGTTCTTTGATTTTCCGACAATTATTAAATAATAATATTCCACTTGTGAATGCTGTTTTGTCGGCATAATTATGTACTTCATTGCCAAACAATGTTTTGCCCCAATAGTCGGCGTCATTATCAATTTCACCTTCTTCTAATACGTACAAAACATCTTCTTTACAAACATCAAATACTTTGTTGATATCGTCTTTTATTAGTATATCGGTGTCTAAGTAAAGTATTTTGTTGTAATTAGATGTAGAGGCTAGCTTGAATATATCCAACCGTGCCTTACAAGCGGTGTCGATGTCATTGTAAGTATCATTTGTTTCAAACTTGATTTTTTGTTCATTGAACAAATGACTCTGTTTTATTTTATTCATAAAAGGGGTGGATGTGTAAATTAATATATGCGTATTTTCTAGTAAACACCCATATATGAATATACTTTCTAGAAGCAAATACGACATATCTACATATTTTTCTTGGTTGAATATTGTGATAAAAATACAGTTCATCAAACTACTCATTACATACTATTATTAACTATTTATAGATAGTTTGTCCGTACAATGTATAATGTTTGGACTCGTCTCTCTTTTATTTATGTCGTATATCATTTT
>Ga0209358_10000668_pt1 | contig 29170 bp, 38 predicted proteins | sample LauGreFa1BDMLBSN_2_FD_187574 | JGI IMG/M metagenome (GOLD analysis project Ga0209358, IMG submission 187574) | Freshwater lake microbial communities from Lake Michigan, USA - Fa13.BD.MLB.SN (SPAdes) (version 2) | ecosystem: Environmental > Aquatic > Freshwater > Lake | place: Lake Michigan, USA...
GGCGGTTATGACAAGCGCACCGCCGCGTGCGCCAGTGCGGCGCGCAAGCTGCCGGAACACCTGCCGGCAGGCTATGACGCGGCCGCCGACGCTTATAGCCGCTTTGTCGACGTCATGCGCGCCGACGGCGGCCTTGATTGGAACACCGCCTTGACGGGCGCCGGCTTTACTGTGTTTCAGGCGGTGTGATCATGTTGCACGAATTAGCCCGCGCCTATGTCCAAACGCTGCATTCCGCGCCCAATGGCTTAGGCCAACACGTCCACCCCGCCTATGGCCGGTCCGACGCTATCATGCTGCGCATGGTGCGCGCCTATGGCGACGCTGCAACCGACGCCGCTATTGACGCCGCAATGAAAGACCGCCGCCATGCTTAAGGATATCGCCTTCCTGGCCCTCCAACTCGCCAAAGTCGCGGCGCTGTTGCTCGCATCCTACGCTTTCCTGTTTACCTTTCTACTCATCACACCATAGGAGGACACAATGCTGTACATTGAAACGACGATTTCAGTCTGGAAAGACGGCGTTTGCTTGTTCGAGACCGATTGCGAGTGCCGCATTGATTACTACTTGCCGGACGGCCGGCGCGGCCTGATTGACTGGGACGTGACCGAATTTCACTTCACCGGCAAGAAGGACGGCAAGCCGATCTATACCAAGGTCGGTCGCCATATGCCGTTGTTCCATGTCCTTTACGCCGATCTAGACCGCGAATGGCTCCAGGAACGGCTTACCGATATGCTGGCCGCCGACGGCATTGTCGACCGCTACGCAACGGCGGAGGCCTGACAATGAGCGCCGATAAAATCTATCAGAAGATTAAGGCGATGCCGTTGCGCGATGTCGCGCGATGGCTTGAAACGCGCCAACCGCGCGGAAAGACCGCCCGCGACCAATTCCGCGCGCTAGCCTATCTCATGGGCGACATTGCGCAGATTGACTACACGTCGCGCAAGCCGGACCCCAATAACCCTGAATATGTAGAACTCAAACGCCGCGCGGAAGCCGCGATGGACCTTGCGCAGCAATACCGCGCGCAACTGAAAGGACGTTGAACCATGCGTGATTATACAGACATGCTGAACATGTCGCCGGAAGAACTGGCGCAATATGCGCGCGAATACGTCAAACTTGGCATTCTTTCCAATGTCATAGTTGAGGCGTTGGCCGACCAGCTTGAAACGCAAGCAGCGGAGGCCGTACAGGCCGACCGCCTGCGGGAGGAACTGGAAGATGCAGAACAGCGCGCGACCATGTGGCAGGAAGAATGCCGCGCGCTACAGCGTCAGATTGACGTGGTGCGCTGATGAAACATCCGCCTTGGTATGTAGACGAGGAAGAAAACGGGCAGTATGGCAGGCACGTAAACGTCCGAAATTCGCGCGCAAAATTAATCGCCAGCGTTAACGCGCGCACGTTAGGTCTGGACGAGGCTTTGCGATTGGCGCGCGTAATCGCGGCGCTTGCTGAGGATAAGCCATGAGCAGCCTCGCGCACTGGCAAGCGAATGTGGCCGGCCTTGACGACGTGGACCTGCTGCGCTTCCTGGCGGCCGTCCGGATCCGCCTGAACAATCACGCGGTGGCACTGGAGGCGGCCGCGCAGGAAGCCCGGCGCCGGAACCTGCTACCAAAAGAAAAGGACGGCCCCAAGGGGCCGCCCAAGTCTGCGGTGGGGACGAAAACAGGGGCAAATGTAACAGAAAGCGGCACAGATGGAAAGCAAATTTAAAGAGGACGTCGCCCGGTTGTGGGAGGCGCACAAGGCCCACATGGTCGAACAGCGCCGCCGCTACCCGGCCAAGCGGATCGTTGCCGCCGTGGCGGAGGCTCACGAGCTGACGGTTGACGAGCTGCACAGTGTCCGGCGCCCGCGCCGCTACTGCCACGCGCGCCACCACGCGGCCTGGGAACTACGCCGGCGCCGGCAGGACCTGGGGCTGAGCCAAATCGCGGCGCACCTGAACCGGGCGGACCACACGACGGCGCATCATAGCTACACGACGTTCGCGCGCATGGCGGCGCAAGGCCGCTACGCTGCCGAACGCGCCCGCGTCGAGGCCATCCTGGGGGCTGACAATGATTGACCACCGCGCCACCGAAAAAACAGTAGCCGTGTATTGGCTGGACGGGCCGCGCCCGTTTTTGCCTCTTTTGGTTCGCAAGCAAATGGCGACCATAGAGTGGGTGTGGGAGAAACCGCGCCCAACGCTATGGGGAAATATCAAGGGATGGCTCACATGCTCTTCTTCATAGGCTTCGCCGCCGGCGCCCTCATGGGCACGGCCTGCCTCTACTTCACGCTGCTACGGAGGCCAGCACCACCGCCGCCCCCGGAAGTACCTAGAGTAACAACACGCCTAACCAACAGAGAAAGGACTATCGGATTATGAGCCTGCAAAAGATGATTTCGGACGTCGAAACCGAACGCGCGCACAATCGCGTGATGGGCACCAGCCTTTCGGAACAGTTGCGCGAGATGAAACTGCGCCACGGCGAAGAAATCGACGCTCTGATCGACGCCTTGCAAGTTGAGATCGAGGCCCGTGACCAAGCCCTTTACGCGATGGTGAACGGCAATGCCTGACAACCTCATGCAATGGCTGCAATACGCCTTTTTCTTCGGTGGCGCGGTGGGCGGCTGGACGCTGCTCATCATGTTCGCGCGTGAGCTGGCAGAAAAATGGCGGCGGTGATCGGTATCCTCATCGCCGCCGTGTTGCTGGCATGGCTTGATCTCTAACTTTTGACCAACTTCAGCCCCGGTTCCGGCACACCTGCTGGGGCCGGGGCTGGCGCCTGTTCCACTATGCGCCGCAATTCGCTTTTGGTATGTGTGCGCGCCATATCCTCGCGCGCCCAAAGGGCCTTCTTGGTCTGATATTCGGCTGACTTGACCATCCCCAAGTCGATCCATCCCGCCTCTTTAAGCGCATGCAGGATGGCGGCCGGCACCACCTTCGCCCCGTTGGGGCTGCCGGATTGCAGGGCGCTACAGATGCGGTGCAGCGGCGACGACACGACGCCAGCCGCAAACTCTATCGAGGGACGCTGGATTTGCTCCACAATGTAGCTTTCGGCCATGCTGCGGCCGTTCTCGATCAACCGTTCCTTGTACTCGGTCCACAGGGGCGTCGCCTTGGGGTTGAACGCTGAGACGTCACGGTCCTGCAACCAACGCCCGACGCGGGCCATCCCGCCGTGCTTGTACCAAGCCCACAACGCTTTGCCCTCATCCTCCGTCATGCGCGGCGCATCGGACCAGATGCAGAACCACCGCCGGTCCTGCGTCTCCAACGTGATCGGGACCGAATGGTTCGAGAACGCCAGCACGAACACGCGGTTCACCATGTCATACGGGTGCAGGCCCTTGCGCTCGATTGTCAGTGTGTCGGGCGGGGCTGCAATGATGGGCTTGAGACTATTCGCCAGCGCGCGGCGCTCGGCCGCTTCCGGCTCCTTCAACTCGTTGAGGATCATGATTTCGCTTTCCAAGGCGTAGCCCCAGCGCGAATTGACGTTCTTGCCGTCCACCAGACCACGGTTGCGCATGCCGGGACCGCAGACCGCCCACAGGAACGGCGCCCACAATGTGTCTTTGCCGCAGCCTTGGTCGCCGCCGTGCAGAACCGCGTGGTTTATCTTGACCTGCGGGTTCTGCAACTTGTAGGCCATGACGTTGAACACATGCTCGCGCTCTTGCGCGTCCGGTATCAGCAACTCGGCATGGTCCAGCCACACGCCGATGTCGCCGCCCGGCGGCACGCCAGACAGGTCCGGCCGCGCGTCCACCCAGCGGTTGCCGTAGACGTCGCCTTCAAGCGACACCAACACGCTGTCGCCTGCGGCGTAGGTGATGCCCTCCAGCACGCGGGCACCCGCCGACTGGCGGTTCTCGTCGTAGCATACGGACGCCTCGACGCGGCGCTCAGTGTGGACCGACTTGCACGACACATGGCGAAACACGGCATTGAAGGCCGCGCGCGACATCTCACGACGGCTCGCCAAGTCGAAATAGGTGTCATCCGACACGACATAGGCGAAGCGCTCGTACCAGCTTGCCTTGTCAAGGCGGCCCAGTTCCTTGCGCTCCACTTCGGCGATGACCTCGGACGCGGTGTCGCGGAACATATCGTTGGGCTTCAAAGCCTCGGCCACGGACGCCATGCGCTCGGCCACCAACTCCTCGCGGAAACCCGGCTGGACCTTGGGCCCGCCCTGCTCGCCCACCCATGCAAGGAACGCATTGCTGTCGAGGTGTTCGCAATGCCCATGATAACAGCAGAACGCCCGGTTGACGGGCGAGTAGCGGCCCTCGATCTGGCCGTCGGTGTGCTCAGCATTGTTGGGGCACACGACGCCGCACCAGCCCTCCTGATTGACGTGGGACAGCACCAGCCCCTGATCGGACAGCCAGCGCAGGACGCTGTCGCTGCCGGTGTCGCGGATCTTGATGGACGTGATGCCTTGCCCCTCGCACGGTCCGGGTGTAACCTGAAGGGCTGCGCAAATGGCCTCAAGCGTGTACTCGCGACCGGGCGTGAACTCCACCAGACGCGCCGCGAAGTTGTCGCGCCCCGGCTTCTGGTTGATCGACCCCGGCAGGCGGCAGTTGCGCACCGCGTTGGTGGCGCCGGGGTCGGTGTAGCCCGCCTCTGCGATGGCCGTGATGGCCGCCGTGAACTCGCCCTTGCTGGGCTGTTCGCTGAACGCATAGCCCCACTGGAACGAACCCGCCGACGTCTCGATGATCCATGTGGGCGGCAGCGGGGGCACCTTGGACTTCGTGCCGATGTCGTCCAGCATCATGAACAGGACGTACTCGCAGTGCGCCGCAGATGCTGACGGCTTGCCGCCGTCAAAGCGGGTCGCGATGAAGCTGCCGGTGTTGACGAACCAACTTTCGCCGTCCTTGCGCTTGTGCGCCGGCAGGAAGGCAGGCCAGGTGTAGCGCGGGCTGCCGTCGGCATGCAGCACGGGCGCGCCGTCGCGCATGACCGGACGTTGCCGGACGATTAGTGCTGTCTCGCCGGCTGGTGCCAGCTTGACCAAATAGTCAAGTAATTCCATGTTTCCGTCCCTTGTAAGATTACTCGTCGCGGTCGCCCACGACGAAAAAAGCCCACGCAATGGTCCCCACGACGCACGACGCAAGTATGTAGACAAGCATAAACGATACCATGTTCTGTTCCTAGCGCCCAAAGTGCGCGCTGGTAAAAGGCTGAGGGTTACCAGCGCGCTTAAAGAAGATGAGTTTGTGTGTGCTTGCAACCTTCTGGATACCGCAGGACCGCTGCGACGCCGGATACCGGCGGATTGCCGGAATTACTTACCGTAACGGGCCATCACTGACGCCTCGGCGCCCAACGGCAGGCCCTCGGCCCACGCGGGCGCAGTGCACATGATGTCGACCAACTGTTCTTTTGCGTGCTCGGCCATGCGGGCGTCTACTTCCAGCATAATTTCGTCGTGGCAATGAAGTACAGTTTCCAAACCGACCCCCTCCAACGCGCGTAAAGCATGGCGGAGGATGTCCGCAGCGGTGGCTTGCGTGATGTTCTCGCATGCAAGCCCTTTCCAAAGCCTAGCCCTCGGCCACTCCTTGGCATCTGCGGCGGGTTTCCATGACGCCTTCGCATACGTGACGCCCTCCTCTTCGATCCGTGCATAAGGATAACAAAGAACCCGGCCCGACGGCAATGCGTACCACAAGTGGAGCCCATCGTAGTAATACGTCACACGGCCCGCTTTCATCTCGGTTTTCGGGTTCCGAATTGCGCGTGTGTACGCAATCTCAAGTTCCTGCCAGTAGGGCACCGACCACGGATTGGCGCGGCGCCACGCGTCCACCATCTTGCGGGCCTCGCTCTCGGGCAAGGACAGGCCGTAGACGCGGCCCATCGCCGCGAAGGCACCCACACCGCCTGCAAAGCCGCACGCCAACTCCTGCACCTTGCCAACCTGCCGCTGGTCCTTGGTGACGTCCTCGACGCGGCAGCGGAAGGTGGCGGCCGCGTTGACCTTGTAGACGTCGGCACCATCACGAAAAAGTGTCAGCTTGTCCTCGCCCGCCTCGCCGCTGCACCACGGGGTGACGCGGGCCTCGATGGAGGACCAATCGGCCACCACGAACGACTTGCCGGGTGCCGGGATCAGCGCCGGCCGCAGCATGCCCTTCAGGACGTCGGTGACGCGGCGGCCATACTGCGGCACGACGTCGTGCCCGCGCACCAGCGCCTGGCGGACTAGTTCAGGTTCGTCGGCACATCGTCTTGGGAAATTGTGGACCTGAAGACCATAGCTTGACGCTCGGCCTGTAGCTGAGCCACCACAGAATACAAACGCACCCCGGACGCGACCGTCTTGATCATCGCTAAGCGCTGCGGCACGGCTAAACTTCGCCACGGACGATGCCCAGAGATCGTCCGCGCACTGCACCACTTCCGCGACTTCCGCAGGGACTTCATCGGGGTTCTCCATCGCCAGCAGGTTAGCGCGCACGGTCTTGTCGATGCTGGTCTTCTCGACGCCGTCCTTCCATACTTGCATCAGCTTGCGGGCTTCCGGTCCGACGCGCTCCCAGACCCATTCCCGCATGCGGGGGCTGCGCACCGAGGTGAGCGCGCCGCCGGTCACATCCTGCACCACCTGCTGGATGTCGTCCAGTTCCTGCGCCGCGTAGCGCACGGCGGCCTTGGCGAGCGGCACGTCCAGACGCACGCCCCGGTCGTTAATTTTTTCATTAATGTGGTAGTCGGACAGTTCCTCGTCGGACAGTTCGCGCAGCGCCTTGGAGATGGCGCGCATGGCGCGGACGTCCTGCTCGCAGTAGGCCACCATCTCGGCCATCAGCGCGGGGTCGTCGCGGAAAGTGCCGTCGCCCTGCGGGATCGACAGTAGACGGATCAATTGTGCGCCTCGGTGGTCCTTGCGCATCCCGGCACCCGCGAAGCGGCCGACGTCCTCAAGGCTGCCCGGCGCGCAGTTGGCGCGGGCTTGTGTTGCGGTGCAGTAGAACTGCTCCAGCGCAGGTTCCGGCACACCGAAGTCGGGGCAGATGACGTACCAGAACATCAGGCGCTCGAACGCCGCGTTATGGGCGCGGATCTGCCCCCGGTGCAGCGCGACGCGCGTCGGGAAGGGCTCGCTTGGCCGCCACGTCTGCACGTCTTCATCGTCGAAGGCGTAGGACATGCACAGCACCTCCGTGCTGGGGTCTTGACAATAATTATAAACCCCGCGCGACGGCAAATCGCAACGGGACCTAGTTTCAAAATCGCACCACAGAATGTCATTCATACATATGCCCATCGCGGTAACGCGCGGCAGTGTGGCGATCAATACCGAACTTTGCAGCCACGTCTTTTAGCAACGCGCCACCGCGCAGATCAGCTTGGAGCGCCGCCATTTGATCTTTAGACAACTTGGCTTTTTCGCCTAGCCGCCGCCTATCGGCGCGGTTTTCTTTTACTGAGCCCCAGGACAAATTTTTAAGCGCGTTATTTGTGGGGTCGCCATCAAGATGCCGCGCCTCTACGCGTATGCCGGACGCGTATTCTTTTGGTTGGCATACGAACACCGACAAAACTAAGCGGTGCACGTAATGGAACTTGCGATTTAGCCGCACGCTTAGGTGCCCGCTTTTCATGCGCGTCAAGGCCAGCGCGCGGTCGAGCGAACGCACACGTCCTAAGTCGCTTACTTCGTATCGCCCTTCATAGCCGGGCACAGATTTCCAAACTTCTTGCATGATGTGAGGTGCGGGGCCGCCCAACCAGGGAGGAAGAAAGCGGCCCCGCGCGCCCGCTTACGCAGTACGACGACGACGGACGGTGGCTTCCGGCGTCGGTTCAGCGGCGGGCGCATCCGTCTTGCCTTCCAGATCAATCCAGTTGCTGATCTCGAAGACGGGCGTGAAGATGCGACCGTAGGACTTGTGCATGTAGTGCTCCTTCTTCAGGCGCACCATCGGCACAGGCTTGGTCTGGTCCTTCTCGACCTGCGCGGCAATCTCAAGAGCCAGCTTCTGAACGGCGCGCTTGCCGCCCACGGAGGTGACGTTGTAGCGCGCCTCCATGCCCTTGTCGTCGCCGTTCATGCACTTGAGGCTCATGCCGACCTGCATCTCCCAGCCGCGCTTGGCGCCCGGCGGAGGGTTATCCATTTCGGGAAGCGGTTCCGACACCGGCACCATCTTCTCGCCCAGCACCTCGCCCTCGCCCCAGGCAATGAAGCCGTGGACAAAGGAGAACGGGTTGATCGCCCAAGTGCTGTCGTCGTCAATTTCGGTCTGGTCGGCACCGAACACCCAATGACCGGTCTTGTCCATCTTGAGGATGACCATGCCAGCAGCGCCGACCTCGCTTTCGAGGCTGCGCAGGGCAGTGGTCAGGGACTGAACGGAGGGGAGGTTGCCGTTGCCGAAAGATACTACGTCGTTCATTGTATTCTCCTATAGTTTACCAAGAGCAGCAGACAGTTGTTTGCCGATCTGCAACACGGCGGGCCTCGGATCATCCTCGGGTGCCAACGTGCTACCTGTTGAGACGGACACGATCAGGTCAGACGGCAGCGGGACATTGTGCTTCTTCAACACCTTCTCCATCTGCGCGGGCGACTTGGGGTCCGTCAATTGTTCGATATTAAGCCCTGCTTCGGTCAGGGTCGTCAAGACTTTTTTGTCGTCCACCCACTTGCGGGTGGCGCGCTTCGGCACCAGCTTCCAGCCCGGCACCTCGACGCCTGCCTCCAGCAGTTGCTGGGCCATGTCGCGGGCGTCCTTGATGTAGCCCTCCAACAGGTCGATCTGCCCCAGCGCCTCGGCCAGGCGGTCCACGTTGACCGTCTTGAGTGCCGTGCGGGTGGCGCGGGCGACAGCCCCGTTGACCACCGGGCAGATCGTCTTGGCGGTACACCAGCGGCAGTGGTCGCCGGCGGCCAGTGGCGCGTCGGGCTGCTCGGCCGCGCGCACCGCCAGCATCAGGTCGGCCTCGAACTGCTTGACGCGGGCGGGCGTCGTCACCCAGCGCTTCACGTAGGGCGGCTGGACGATGATGATCTCGATGTCCTCGACGTCCTTGAAGGCCCATGCGGTCTTCTCGGTACGGAGTGCTGCGGCGACGTAGAACAGACCCTGCGGGTTCTCCTCCGCGTCCACCGCGACGCCGTCGCCAAACTTCCAATCCAGCAGGATGCCGCGCTTGCCCATCCGGCCCACGACGTCGGCGGACCCAAACACGCCCGGCAGGGCGGCGCCAAAGCCGACGACCTGCTCGACGGCGTACTCCATCATCTTGTCGGGGTCGATCTCGTCAAGGGCGGCAAGTGCTGGCAGCAGCTTGCGCTCCATCAGGTCTTCGGTCAGTTCGATGCCGTTGTAGGTGACGCCCAGAAACTCCTGCGGGTCCTTGCCCGTTTCCAGAATGGTGGCGATGGTGTTGTGCAGCAGCGTGCCGGTGTCGGCGTGGACCGACGACGGCTGCGGGGGCATGGTGCGGACGAGTGCGACGCTGCCGGGGCAGGCCAGCACGCGCTTGGCGGTCGATCCGCCGACGACGTTTGAGTGAGCAGCCATAGTGTACCTTTCTGTGTTGACGAGCCAACGCTACAGAATGTTTGTTGACCTGTCAATGATTGTTTGATACATAATGAGCATGGAACGCGAAATCGAGCAGTATTTTGTGTGGACCGTCCAGCGCATGGGCGGCGTTACCTACAAGTTCCGCGCGCTGAACTGCAAGGGTGTCAGCGACCGCATCGCATGCCTGCCCGGTGGGGCGACGTGGTTCGTCGAACTGAAGGCACCCAACGGCCGGCTGTCGCCGCTGCAACGTAAGTTTGCGGAGGACATGCGGGCACGCAACCAGAACTACACTACACTATGGTCAAAAACGGAGATAGATGAATGGCGCGCGTCCTTATAGCATGTGAATTTTCAGGTGTAGTGCGACGGGCGTTCCGCGACGCTGGGCACGATGCTTGGTCTTGTGATCTGTTGCCGGCTGAAGACGGCAGCAACCAGCATGTGGTTGGCGATGCCCGCAAAATCCTTGATTGGGGTTGGGATTTGCTCATTGTGGCGCACCCGCCTTGCACCCGGCTGTGCAATTCAGGCGTTCGCTGGCTAACCAAACCGCCAAAAGGCAAGACCCTCGAACAGATGTGGCAAGAACTGGACGACGCGGCCGATCTGTTTTCGGCGTTCTGGAATGCGCCCATCGAGCGCATCTGCATTGAAAATCCGGTGATGCACAAGCACGCCAAAACACGGATCAAAAACTACGAAGACTTTGCGCAGAGCATTCAACCGTGGCAGTTTGGGCATGGCGAGACAAAACGCACTTGTTTCTGGCTTAAGAACCTGACCCCGCTAAAGGCTACCAATATTGTTGATGGCCGCGAGGCGCGCATCCATCGAATGCCGCCCGGCCCTGATCGCTGGCGCGAGCGGTCGCGTTTCTTTCCTGGCGTTGCCGTTGCAATGGCATCGCAATGGGGCTGACACTTAGACCATATCAGAACGAAGCCGTGACGTTCCTGTACGAGCGTGACCGCGCCATGATCCTGGCCCCTGTAGGCGCGGGCAAGACCGCAATCACGCTGCGGGCGATGGCCGAGATGAAGCGCGACGGCCACGCCAGGCGCTGGCTGGTGGTGGCGCCCAAACGTGTGTGTACGGACGTGTGGCCCGTCGAGGTGGCGAAGTGGGCGCCGTCGCTGTCTTATTCCGTTGCCGTCGGCACCTCCACCCAACGCAAGGCAGCGCTCTCGTCTAGCAGTGACATCGTCATTGTCAACTACGACAACCTTGACAAGCTGCCGGCCGACCTGCCGTTTCAAGGCGTGGTGTTCGACGAACTGACGCGGCTCAAGAACCCGTCGGGCAAACGCTTCAAGGCGTTCTACAAGGTGCTGGACCGCTTTCCCGTCCGCTGGGGCCTGACCGGATCGTTCACCTCGAACGGTCTGGAGGACGTTTTTGGCCAGTGCAAGGTGGTGGACGAGGCGCTGTTGGGCCGCGCCAAGGGTGCGTTCCTCCAGCAATACTTCGTTTGCATCAACCGCGAGTTTGGCGATTGGCAACCGCGTCGCGGTGCCCTCGAACAGGTCATGGCGCGCATCCGCCCGGCGACATTCGTGCTGGAACCTGGCGTCTACAAAGACAAGCTGCCGCCCTGCCACGTCGTCGAGATGCGCTGCGACATGCCCGACCGTGAGCCATACGAGAAGATGAAGCGCGACTTTGTGGCAGAGGTGGGCACCCGCGAGATCACCGCGTTGTCGGCCGCCGCCGTGACGAGCAAGTTGCAACAGATGGCGGGCGGCTGGGTCTACGACACGGTGACGGAGGCAATGGACACGGCGGGGGTCTTCAAGTCCTACAAGTTCGCGCACTGGTTCTCCCGGCACCGCTTTGACCTGCTGGACGAGATCTTGGAAGGCAACCAGAAGGACAATACGCTGATCGTCTACAACTTCGTCGAGGAACTGGCGCAGTTGAAGACCCGCTACCCGCACCTGTGGACGCTGGACGACGGCGCCGATGTGGTCAAGCGCTGGAACAAGGGGCAGATACGGCTGCTGGCCGTCCACCCCAAGTCGGCAGGCCACGGGCTGAACCTTCAGTACGGCGGCAACAAGATGGTGTTCCTGTCCCTGCCGTGGTCGCTGGAACTGTACGAGCAGACGGTCGGCCGCATCCATCGCGGCGGGCAGGACAAGGACGTGTGGGTCTACGTGATGCTGACTAACAAGACGATAGACGAGCGCATCTGGGCCGCCCTGGCGGACAAGCGCGCGATTTCCGACATAGCTTTAGAGGAGTTAAAGGGGTGAACTGGTTTACGTTGAATGCCGTGCTGCCCAAGCGCAACGAACAACAGGTGCTGGCAATGCTGGACGAAGAGGTGGCGGTCCACAAGCGCCCGACCTTTGTAGTCCGCATCCACCAGCGCTACACCATGCTGCGGGCGCAGCGGGAACGTCAGGAACTGTTGGAGAAGGTGAAGACATGACGCAGTTTTTTCTGATGCTGTTTGCTGCGATGGCTGGAACGGTTGCAGGTATCGTTGCCGTTATCTGGTGGCTGTGGTGAACCGCGCGGCGCTGATCGAGGCGGCCATCCAGCACGTCAAAGACGTGGGACCGGGTACCTACGAGGAGTGGGTCGGGGTCATCATCGACTTCACTTGCAGCGCTTGCGGAACGGATCCCATTCCCCGCCTCGGCGAACGCAGTCCTGAAACGCCTTCTCCTGTTCCGCTGTCATGCGTTTGGCCAGATGAGGAAGAAGGCTCTTGAACACGGCAACGCCCAGACCGACCCAGAAGGTCGGCCGCCGCGCCACAAGATAGCCGCCAGCGCCGACGCCGACCAGCAGCGCGGCGATAGCGGCAATCTCCAGCCAGGTCATACCTTGGGCTGGTTCGGGACCATGTAGGTGACGACGGCGGTCAGGACCGCGCCGAGGATGACCGACACGCTGTCGATCAGGCTGGGCGTCACCCAGCCGGTCGAGATGCCGAACAGGCCAATGAGGGCCACAAGGCTGGTGATGAAGGCAGCTACGGCCTTATGTGCAGTCATGTTATTCACTCCGGGGTTAAGAATAGTTTGCGTTCAGCCTCGCGGCGGCGGGTCAGCCCCGCCAACGCGCGGCCATGAACCTTGTTCCACATCAGGAACGCCTCGGCAGCGCCCTTGACGTCGCCTGCGTTCAGACGCCGCACAACCGACGAGCCTGCAAAGTTGCCGGGGCCGATGTTGTAGCAGAGGCTGACCATTGCGGAGAACTGGTTGGGCGTCGGCTTGATGGTGACAGCCTTATCGACCGCCTGCTCGTACTTGCCCAAGTCGCGGGCCAGTATCTTCTCGGCCTCGGCGGCCGTGATTGTCATGCGCGGTGTCACCTTGGGTTCGCCGGCTGCCGACGTGTGGCCGTAACCGATAGTGTCCACGCCCGCGCTGCACTTGTACGCTTTCAGGCGAAGGCCCTCAAAGCTCTTGATCAAGTCCAGACCTGCGGCGTTGACCTTCATAACTTGTCGGCCTTCTCGTTGACGCGGTCGAAGAGGCTGTTCAGCGTGCGGTCCACCTGGGCAAACCCGGTACGGATGTCGTTCTTGATGTCCGCAACGGCGGTCTTGAAATCGTCCTTCTGAACGTAGTTCATCGGGATCTTCCGCACGTCTTCGTCCAAACGGTCCAGACTGTGGTACACCCGGCTCAAGACCCACCCACCCGTAACACTGACAGCCCCTACTGCGAGGTTGAAAAGCACTTGGTAGTCCACCGTGTCACCTCGACATCGCGTTGCGGTTTTCTTCCGTCATTGTGTTCGGCGCGGTGACAACAGGCGCCCGCTTGACAATACGCGACACAGGACCACCCGGACGCCGTGCGGGGCCAGCCCCAGCGCGACGGCCAGACCGCGCCATAGCTGTCTCCAGTGCGGCGGCGGCGCGGTCGGCGTCCAAGAACTCCGACGCAATTTCCAGCGCCAGCTTCTCGTTGACCTTGCCTTCCAGCCGTCGGACGATCTCGTTGGCGATGGTGGCGATGCGGTTCAGCAGAGGCGGCAGCGTTGCCTTCCCGGCGGGTTCGCGCAACTTTGGCGCCGCTTCGCTGCCTAGCTGCGCCAGTTCCTTGACGCGCGCGTCGCGGGACAGGTCCATCAGCACGGCATCAACGCGCGCCTTCTGCGCGGGGGACAAAACGTCGGTCAACTCTTTGTAGCGCGGCTGGCCGTCAAGCGCCCGCTTGATGGTCTGCGGGGCGTCCCGCACCGCCTGCGCGAACACGCCAGCCCGCTGGGTGCCTTCGGGCACGGGGCTTTCCAGTTTCTCGCGCAGGAACTTGCCGACGTCCATCTGGTTGATAGGGCGCGAACCCTTGCGGAACGCCGCCTGCGCTTCCTTCATCGACGGGATAGCCGCAATCAAGTCATCCTTGATGTTGGTCAGTTCCTTTTTAATGAAGGTGTTTTTTTCGTCCGCAAGTGCTTTTTTGAGGCCATCCAGTGTCGAAGAAATTTCTTGGGCGTTAACGCGGGGAACGATTACCGGGTTTCCATTCGCGTCAAGTTCGCGTTTGACCAAACCTTTACGGATCGTGCGCAGTTCCGATAGCAGTTGCGGATTACCGGGGTTGGTCTTGACCAGCCCGTCGATGTAGTCGAGCGTCGGCTGGACATCGACCACGTCGCCAGCCGCGCGGGCTTCGCCATACAGCGGGTCTGCCCGCTTTTCGCGTACCGTTTCGGCCAGTTTGCGCCGCTCTGGCGTGCGCTCGATCTTCTTCAGTTCACCGACGCGCCCGGCTTCCTGCACGTCCCGCCGCACAATCGCTTCGGTCGGCTGGATCTTCGCGGCCTGCTCGCCTACGGCGGCCACACGCGGCAGACCCACGTCGGCGGTCGCCTGCGCAAAGGTCGGACGCACGCCGGGGATGATCTCGGCTTGCGGTGAGCGAGCGGCGGCGACCAGTGCCGATCCCTTGCCTTCCGCGATGTCCATGTAGAACTTGGTTTTGGGGTCGATGACGTCGCGCATCTTGTTGATGGTCGCGGTGGTGACTTTGCGCGCAGTCTTGCCGCCCGGCACCTTGGCAGGGGTTGCAGACAGCACGACCTGCATCATGTTGGTGACGTCGGACTTAGGCAGGCCGGTGGCTTTGGACAGGAAATCGGCACCCTTGTCCATGTTCTCGGCGATGTAAGTGATGCCCTCGCGCAACGCGTTCTCTTGATAGCCTGGCGTCTCGGTGACGCCCGTCAGCCGACCGACCGGCTGCGCTACCGTGCCCAGCACGCGCTCCTGACTAGCCGCCACGTCCTCGGCGGTTTGACCCGTCACCAACCCAGCGGCGCGCTGGAACGGGTACGAGATCATGGCGAGCGTGCCCGGCACGCTTTCGGCAATAATGTCGGCAGTCGAGGACGCGCCGCGCACCACGCCGCGTCCAAACTCAGCAGCCTGCTCGCCAAGCGTCGGTGCCGGGGCAGCGGCTTTTGGCGTCGTCAGTTTTTGGACGTCGTAACCCTTTGCCTGCAACTTTTCTAAAAGTTGCTGCTTGGTCGTGCCATCCGGTACGTTCTTGATGACGGTGCCGTCAGGCAAACGCACGTCCATAGCAGCCCCTCACATCACAAATCGTTAAAATCGACGACGCCGTCACCGTTAGTGTCCTGTCCACCGGCGCTCGGCGCAGTCGCGCCGCCGGCGCCTGTAGTGACAGGTTTCGCCGTGACCGGCGTGTAAAACTGAGTTTCGCCCCACTGCATGTCGTAAGTTTCAAGCGCGCGGTCTGCAATGTTTTTAAGCCGCGCCGACACATTGGCAAGAATATCGCGTGCTTTGGCTTCGCCCAGCATTGGGGTAAGAGTTGCTAACTGCTGTTCAATAATAGGCCATTCACGCTCGGTAATCTGGCCGATAGACCCGCCGTTCCGAATAAGTTCCAAGCCTGCGTTTTTCAAATCAGCTTTCAGGCTTTCAATGTCAGATGCAACATCTTGCGTTTGCCCCGGAAAATACTGCGTGGCATACGCTGCGTTGTAACCTCCAAAATTACCCGCAAAGCCGCTTGCATTGTCTTCCGATGTAATACGGTCAATTTTAGCCTGCGCTTCCGCAATCTTGTCTACGACCGTAGTGGCACCCTTGTAGTCTTTAGTGTAGTTGGCTTTCTGCTTGGTGTACAAATCGCTGCCGGGCACGGCTTCGACGGTGCCTTCAGCGGTCATGCGCTCGCCCGGCTTCAGTTTGACGCCGTCTGGTCCTGTGGTCGCCGTCTTCTTTCCGATCCCAGGCACAGTTGCCACAATTTTACCTTGCGCGTCGAGGCCGGTGACAGTACCGTCATCACCAGTAATCCATTGCGCCACCTTGCTACCGGCTTTGGCCTCCGCCTCCATCTTGGCCTTCTCTAGGGCCAAATTGCCGCGCGACACGTCAAGCTGTCCTTGCTGGACACCAAGTGTCGCTGCGCGGCTCCGGTTCTCCAAGAACGCGCGGCCGACTTCGGACGTCACCAGCGAACCCGTCAACGCAGCTTGAATTTCGCCCAAGGGCTTACCTTCCAAAGCCTTTATGTGCGGGGTCAAACTGTCTCGATATTGAGGCGGCGCAAGTTCAAGACCGCCAGCCAAATCACCCGTCTCAAGCACATACGAGTATGCAGGAAGCAGCGCCTTGACGGCGGCGTCTTCTTGTGCCTTTGCCTGTTCTGCCGCGCGGTCTTCCATCACCAGCGCGTCCGCCTGCCGCTGCCGTTCGATCTTATAGATGTTTTCCGCGCCTTGCGCGCGTTGCTGCATGAATGCGTTCACGTCCGGCATGTTGTTGGCCGCGTTCGCAAAGGCGTTACTGACAATACTGGGGTCAAGTGGCATGACCGCTCCTTAATAAACGCCGCCGATATTTGTGGGGTTATAGAAAGACGACGAGGATGGCGTGATGGACTGCAAATAGTTCATGTACGGCTGGTTGGCGTAGTAGCTGCCGACGCCCTGACCGATTGAACTGAACGCATTGCCTATCATGCCCGCCGTGCCCGCCGCCTGCGCCGCCTGTACGTTACCGCGTTGCGCCGCAATATCGGCCAAAGCCGCGCCGGTCGTACCGACGTTGGCAGCCTGCCCCGCTGCGGCGGCCTGACCTACGCCGGTCAGGTAACGATACGGGTCCATGCGCGCCTCGCGCTGGGACAGGTAGCGGCTGAAAGCGTTCTCGTACTCGGAACTGGCGAGGTTCTGGCCGTACTGCTGGATGCCCTTGAGCGTGCCGCCCGACTGAAGCAGACCGCGCGCCGCTGCCGACCGTTCTAGCGCCTTCATGCCCTCGGCCATGCGGAAATTGTACCCCGGATCAGCCTGGAACTCGGTCATGCCGAAATCTTTGTAGGGGGCCATCTTCTGGTATTCGGCCAACGCGTTCTTGCCCGCCTCGACGTAGGGCTTGGCAAGTTCAGTCTGCGCGGCCAAAGCGGCCTTCTGCGCCTGCGCGGCTTTTTTGGCAGCCTTTTTTTGTTTGTCGGCGGCCTTGTTTGCGCCTGATGCAGAGATTGCTGCGCCGCCAATGGCGCCCGCAGCGGCAATTCCAGCAGCAGCAATAATCGGTACGGGCATCAGGGAAATTCCTTCAAGTAAACGTCCAGTTGTTCGCCGTACAAGTGCATGACTTTCACGGCGTCTTTCATAGCAGTTGCGTGGCCCTTCGTCAAAAGGACAACTAACAGCACCAAATCATAATACCCAGCCCGCCAAATGAAGGACCGGGCGTCCGCCTGACCAGCGCGTTCGGCGTCGTCCGACGCCTTCCACTTCATCACCAGCAGCGCCAGCCCGGTCTGCAAAGCCTGAAAATTGGCGAGGTAGAACGGATTGGCCGGCATGCTGATCAGCGAGGACCAGATGACCGCGTCGAGGTCCGGCCGGGTCACCGGGTCGCCGTCCGCCACATCGTCCAGCATCTGGATCATGCGCCAGATGTCCATGAGCCAGCCCGCCGCTTCAGGCGGCAGGTCTAGGTTCTCAAAGTGGACAATCAGGGATTGCGTTGCTTCGTCCACTACGTCACCACGCGGCCCGAGACACGGATGTTGATGGCCGACGCGGTCCCGGCGATGGTCGAGATGAACCCGCCGGGGTTCAGGACGTGGCCGACCAGTTCGGGGAAGGTGTACGTTTCCGACGCCTGCAACGTCTTGGTCTTGACGATCAAATCGTTGTTACCGGCAGTTCCGCCGGCCGTCACCAGGTTCACGCTGATCGTCGCGGCCGCCGCGCTGTAGTTGGTGGCGGTGAACTTGTCGATGATCGCCGTGACGCCCGTGGCGGTATACATCGTGGTCTGCGTGTTGTTGATGGTCTGGGCGGGGACGAGTACGGTTACGGTAACGGTCATGTCAAACTCCTTGGATGGACGGCACGGATGCCAAACTTACGGTTACAATAACAGACGGCGTTGCCGGGCGCACCGGGCCTGTTTGCGCTGCGATGAATTGAATGGTGGTTGCGGTGTTGGCCGTGTGCCACATCAACTCAACGTAATCGTTGGCCGCCATATCAATAAACAGGTTCAAAGCCGCGATAAGATGCCCGTCAACGCCGCCGTGCTGGTTGGGGATGGAAAACTGACTGTTGCTGTTCGCCACGTCGGTGCCGTTCTTGCGCATCCAGATGTCGGTGTCGTGGATCTGCGCGTCCGTGTTTACAAACTGCACGCTGAACTGCACGTTGTAGACACCGGCTTTATCAGCAATGATTTTAGACTTGCAGGTGCCTGTGATGGTCGTCGAGGCCACCGTCTGCGACGCGCTGACGACGTAGGTTCCCGTGCTGCCGTCGGTGCCCGTGGTCTGCGATACGATGTACGTGCCTGCCGTGACGCCTGTTCCGGTCAATACCATGCCGGGGTAGATCGGCCCCGACGTGATGGCAGTGACCGTCATCGTGGTGCTGGCGGGGCCGATAGACGCCGTAAAAACCGCCGTGCGGTCTTCGATCCGCACGCCACTGCTGAATTGTGTGGTGTCGTACACAATCGGAAACGCTGTGGTACTGGACCCGTCCGGCTGGTTGGCGAGACTGTAGAACGACCCGTAAATAGGATGCGGAGCTTGCGGCGTGTAGGCGGGCGCCAGTTCCAGCGCCTGTATGCTGCTCTGCAAGTTGGTCGGATCAAACGCCGCCTGTTGCGAGGCTTCCAGCGCCTGCAACGCCGTGAGGATAGGCCCGAGATCAGACGACAGGGTACCGGACGACAACTGCACCGCCGACGCGATGGCGTTGATGTCGATGTCTTGCGCCGGCGGGCCTTTTTGGACGTCTTCCAACGATATTGTGCTTCCGCCCGTCTGGTTGAACAGGCTCAAAAAGAACAAATACCATTCACGCGAGATCAACCCGGTTTTGGGGTCCGTCAGCGGGACGCGAGGCGGGGTGATGTTGGTGATGTTAGGCATTGGTCCGGCTTACCTGCAACTCGGCGCCCATAATGGCAATCTTGACCGGGTCGGTGCCGCTTACCTCGTAGACGCGGTCGCGCAGCTTCATGGTCATGCCTAGCCGCCGCCAGATGGTGCGGAAGCCGTACTGGCCGATGGCGCCCATCTTGCGCCAGTGTTCGTTCGACCAAGTGTGGCCGCCGTCGTCCGACCAACGCAGCATGACCTCCGGGTCGCTGCCCTGCCCGGTGACCAAGCCGACGCCGGTCTGGCAGTCCAACTGGAGCGCATGCTGTGCGGTACGCATCAGGTCGTTCTGTCCCGTCGGCAGTGCGCGCCACGACCGCAGCCAGCGTTGCGGGGCGCCGTTGTCGGTGTAGACGTCAAGGTCGTAGGCGTAGATGTTGCCGTTCTCGTAATCGCCTACCAGCACATCATCCTGATAGGAAATCTGCGCCACGGGCCGCTGGCGCACCCACGACCCGTTGTCCCAGCCCGCGCGTTCATGCCAAGCCCCCGTCGTAGCGTCATAGGCCCACGTTGCGCCGGATGACGGGAACACCAGCACGTAGAAAGAGTGGCCGTCCTGCTGGTAGGTGTAACCCACCACGTCGGTGAGCGTGCTGTACTGCTGGATCTGCCACTCGATGGCATGGGTCGAGATGCGCTGGCCTTGGTAGCCGTTGGCCTGATAGACGATACCCCGGCCACGGTCATCCTTGCCCAGCCAGTAAACCTGGTTGTTCATCTTGGCGACGCTGTACCGGGCGGCGCAGCCGAGTTCGTTGAACGCGCCTTGGATGCGGACCAGCGGGAAGTCCGACAGCCCGGCGTTGTACCAGACTTCCGTGGAGTTCTCGCCGAACAGCCAGACCTCGCGGTGATCGACGATCATGCTGACAATGTTGTCCGGGTCGCCTTCCGCGCTGACAAAATCCAACGGATCGACAGTGGTGCCGTCAAGAAGGCCCGTCACCCAGATGCGCTGGCTGTTGGGCTCGATAAACACGAAATAACCGTCCAGATAGTCCACGACCGACGCGCCGGGGAAATCAGGGTCAACAATCTGCGCAAAGACGCCCGTGTTGGTGTTGTAGATGTAGCCTGTCGGATTGGCCGCAATCATGATCTGCGTGCCGTTGTCGGCGATGCTGACAGGCCCGGTGCCGGCCACCGTGCCCTTAGCGGTCGCCACCCAAGAGGAGGTGATCTGGTAGAAGGTGCTGCCGGACACGACGTACAGATAGACGCCGTGCCACCACATGCCGCGAATGGGGCCTGATCCGACGTTGATCTTCAGGTTGAGCCCCGGACAGCGTTGGAGGAATGCGGGTTCCTTGCCTGCTTCCGGCACCATTTCCGGGAACAGGTTGATCATCTGGCTGTCGGCCGCGTTGACGCTGCGGGCGACATACGCGGAGCCAAGGATCGGTGTTTTCACTTAGTAATTCCCAGCGAAAATGTTGAACCTTTGGCGCGTGGCAACAAGGCTGTAAGGCAGAGCCATGATGTCGTCGGGGTTGTTGATGCGCTTCAGGTTGCGCTTGGATGTCATGGCGATGCGCTGCACCTGCCGAGACGGTTCGACGCCAAATTCGGGGGCCAGTTCGCAGGCCAGATTGTACCGGAACGCGCGCAGGTAACCCGGCGGGAAAGCCAGAGTAGTCGCAAGATTGGCTGGCGTGCTCAATTCCTGCACCGAGACGATGTGGAACTCCAAAACCTTTGTCGGCACCGGATAGACATACATCTCGATGTTGGGGTACGTCATGTTGACCCACAGTACCTGCGGGTATGTGCTGGTCACGGTCTTGACGGCGATGCCGTTGTACTGCTGCTGGTTAATGAGTTTCAGGCCAAACGAGATGCCGTTGGCCGGGTCGCGGAAATAAGTGCTGTCGTCCACCAGAATGGGGCGGGCGCCGACGATGTCGCCCGTCGGGCCGAAGGTGCGCGAGCGCTCCCCCGGCGGCCAGGTTTCGATCTGGTCTATGGTCGAAAACACCGACAGACGTTCGGTATTCCAACTGTCGATCATCTGGTTCATGGCGTTCAGCGCGTCTTGCGCGGTTTCGGAGGATGGGGTTTCCCCTTCCGCCAGAACACCAATGAGCCGCAACGAACCGTAAATGATGTCGCCAGCCGTGGTCATGCTAATCATCCTTCCGGGGGCGACCGCGACGACGCGGAGCCTCGGCCATCACGTTAGCCTCAACCTCGGCATCTGGCAAGTCGTCGGCCGGAGCTTCGACGACCATTTCGTCCGGGTCGAAACGCACCCAGCCGTTCTGTTCGTCGTACTGCGCTTCCAGTTCCATCGTGGCAATCTTGACGCCATGACGGTAGTGCATCAGGTAAATTTCAGCCATGGTTTTCCCTTGTGAAGAACAGGCGGTCCGAAAACCGCCTGTTTGATTACGCGATGAGGCTCAGCGCCTGAAGCCGACTTTCAAGCTGCGCAACGCGCGTCTGAAGGTTGGCGATGACGGACAGCACCGAGTTGCCCTCGTCCTTGGTCACAAAGCCAAAAGGCGTTGTGGAGGTCAAGTCCTGAATGGCGTAATCCGGCGTACCAGGAGCCGTCGAGGTGATCGACGTCAACTGCGTCGTCAGGGCTGCACCCTTGGCCGAGTAGACCGGGTTAACGATGGTGGCGCCGTCGAGGTACGGATCCTCGTAGGCAACACCAACAGGCTTCGTATTGGGCATGTTGTTCTCCTTGATGAGTTAGACCCCCGCCGAAGCGGGGGCCTGTTGCTTAGGCGATACGATAGATCGTGTACGCCGCATCACCCGTCTTGCGCCAACGGAAGATGCCCGAGGTGTTGTTGGTCTTGGTCAGCGCGTCCTGAATGACGTCGTTGCCGACGAGGGTGTTACCCGTGCCGGCCGTGAACGTCACATCGTTGGCAGCGTCGTCACCAATATTGATGAAGGCGCAGTCAAAGGTCGAGCCAACCTTGAGGCTGCTGAAAGCCGCGTCCAGCAGCGCGCCCGTCGGGAACACGTAAGTGCCCGCCGAGGTGCCGCCGCTGTCCATCGTGCAAAGACCGTTTGCAAGATCGGCAGCCGTGATCGTCACCGACGCGCCCGCAAGAGCGGTCGGTGCCGAGGTGTTGTAGAAGCTGATTTCGCCTAGGTTGCCGTCGCCAACCTGGTAACCGCTAGCGCCATTCGCAAGTGCCATTGTCGTATTCTCCTATCTTTACCTGTTAACCCCAGAGACGGCAAGCCATCGGGGCGCGGATGACCGAATAGCCATAAAGGACGTCGATACGGCATGGCAGGCGGTCATTGTTGATGTCGTACTGGCGCACAATTCGCATCGAGATGCCATTGTGAACCTGGCGAGAAGCCATATCGACACCCTGCGGCAGAAGAAGATCGGCCGTGGCAAACGAGATAGCGTCCTTGTGGTAGATCAGGTTCTGCGGGTAGATCGTCGAAGCAGCGCCGACGAACGTCACGGCAGCGAGGTTCTGCGGGAAGCTGTTGACCGTGGCCAGAGCGTTCGCAGGGGTGTAGATCGCCGGGCTGATGCTGACGTCCGTGAACTTGCTGGCAGCAGCGGTGTTAGCCGCAGTGACAACAAACTGCTGGAGCGAGCCAGTAGACTGACGGGTCTGCGGGTTGACCGCGTACACGTTGGCAATCGTGAAGACGTCGCCGACAGTGAGGGTGTTACCCGTGGTGCCGTTCAACGTGATCTTCGAGGTGCCTTCAACCGACATCGTGGTGTCCACCGTGATGGTGCCGGTACGGCTGCCCGTGGTGTGCTGCTGGATCGACTGCGACATGTTGATCTCTTCGTAGCCGAGAACACCTTCGCCCATCATGCCGTTCTTGAACTGGCGGGAAATGGTGTCAACCGGGTTGAAGAGGCCCTTCATGCCTTCGACGAGGCCGGCATTGGCGGCCGGGTTCACGGTCGCGTAGCGGCTCGGCATCATGGCGGCGAACTCGTTCAGCTTCTGCTGGCCCTGAAGCAGGACAAGCGAAGTGGCCGGGGTCGTGCCGGGGGTGCCGACGGAGGAGTAGATGCCCTTGTAGGCGCTGGCAACGTCAGCGTCGATGGACGATGCAAGCTGCGAAATACGCGGCTTCAGAACACGATCCGCGAAATCGTCAAGCTGCATGGTCAGTTCGGCCGACGTGAAGTTTACGCCGATGTGCTTCTGGTTGTTGACAGAGAGCGTGGTGAACTGCTCGTTGTCATCCTGAACCTGAAGGGCTGCACCGTCGGTGACCAGAGCGCGGTCGGGCAGACGGATGCGGAGGGTCGAACCGATCTTGGCGCCTTCGACAGCGAAGCTGTCGTCGTACTGACGGTTCACGTTGCGGGTGATCACCAGGTTGTTCTCAAGGATTTCGAGAGCCTTGCGGGTGATCATGTCGATGGTAAGAAGGCTATTAGCCATGATGTCTATGTCCTATGGACTAACGTCTGCGTTGAGCCTCGTACTTCTTGATCTGGCGCAGCCGTTCCGCTTCGATCCAATCCGACGTTGACATGGCCTTTACAGACCGTGGGTCGGTGGTGTCGTATGCAGGCGCACCAGAGGTGCGGGCCGTGACCGGAGCAATCGGTGCCGGGGCGGTGGAAGTTTTCTTGGCCGGTGGATTGGAGCCGAGATTGGCTTCAATCTTTCCGATTTCCCGTGCCTGCAAGAGCGGTGAGAGACGCGCAATCCGTTCGGCTTCCTTGGGGTTTGATCCGAGGTAATAGATTACATCGGGACCGTTATCGGTTGCCTGAATGGTCTGCGCCATCGTTTCCGTGACGGGGAGTTTCGGATTGTACGCGACCTGTTCAAAATCGTCGTACTTGTTCCGGGCTTCCTCTTCACGGTCGTGATAGGCGTCGAGCGTTGCTGCACGTTCGGCCTCTGCGTCACGCTTCGCCAAGAGTTCCTGGGCTTTGCGTTCGGCAAGGGCGTCGGCGTAGGATGGTGCATCGGCGAAGTCGTCAGCTTTCAGCGGTTCCGTCGGAACGGGCTGGGACTTGACCTTCTGCGCCTGCTCGCGCTCCCATTTCCGTTGTTCTCTTGCGAGACGTTTGCCGACGATTGCGTCCAATTCTTCCTGAGTGAAGGTCTTGGATGCTTCCGTTGGCGTCGGTTCCGGCGGTGTATCTGTAGCGGCAACAGGTTCAGCCGTGGGGGCCTGTTCCGGCGCGGGCGCACCCGCTAGTTCGTTCTCGGTCATTTATTCACCTTTCGGTTCCTGGCGTACCCTGCCAGTAGGGATTAAATCGTTGTACGCACAAGGAAAAGAAATGTAAAGTTTTTCCGTACGTCAAAGTCCTTGCCACGCAGTCCAGAACTTATCCGCAAAAATGCGTTGTTCTGCGGCTGTGTAGTGAGGATCAGAAGGGCTGGTCTGACCGATGGCGGGGGAGCTGTTCGGATCGGAATAGCCGCAAATCGAAATGTAAGTTGGTGCTGCAACCAGCGCATCTTGTACAGGCTGGCGAATAGCATTTGCTGCTACCCACGCAGGTTTCATGCCGCCGACAATGACCGGAACTTGCGAGCCAAACTGCGCTCTAACACCAGCAACCATCGCCGTGAGGCGGTTCTGATAATTTACCTGAGACATTGAAAGATCGGCATCCCACTCGCCCTGCATCCACAAGAATGCCCGCACCTTTGACTGCGGGTACTTAGCCAGCATAGCGCCAACCGCGGAACACATGCAGTTGTAAAGATCATCGCCAGGGTTCCAACGGTTTTCCGCAGGAACGGCGGAGTAGAACCCTGTATTTCCTACGCCAGCATTAATTAGCAATACCTTAGTCCAAGGTTTGGTTACTTCTGCAACGTAATGTTCGCGCGCAAAAGCTACGCCAAATCCGATTGCATCGTAAATCGTGTTGTTCTGCACCAAGGGCGAACGCAAAGGCTCACTACCTTCGTAAATATCACCAAACACATTGCCGGTAATCGTACCAAACGACGAGGCATTTGAAAGGGAAAGCTGGAAAGTACGTTTACCAGCAACGTCAATCGCTGGGTTAAGCGTAAAACCATTGAGCGTGTTTGACTGACCACCAATCAGAATAATGTCGTATTCTGCGTCTGACGCCGGATAGTCGTAGAAATACCCCGGAATAAGGCTTGGCTGGAGGTTACTAGTCGGCACCAAAGCAAACTGACGGATGTAGAACGCATCGACTGCCGGAAACTGACTTGCGTATGCGCCAAGCGTCAAGGTGGTGACGCTCGGAAGGGTCACCAACCTGTTGTCGGATATATAGACAGGGTTCCCGTTTACCGACATTGACAATGAACTAGAGCGGAACAATCCGGTAAACTGCGTCCTTTGCCCAGCGGCGGCTTGCACGCCAAGAGCCGCCGTGCTGCTAGTGCCGGATGCAACATTGGTGTATGAAGTCGATCCGCTGTTCTGCCACACAGTTTGTCTATTGTTAGCGTCGGTCAGAAGCGCGAATATATAGCTTGTACCACTGGTCTGTTTTAGCCAGTAATCGCAGTAGATTAGGTATTCCGATCCAAGAGCCGGGAACGCAGACGTAGCAACCGACATCTGAGTTCCAGACCGCGCGCGGGCGGCGGCCCAAGTGTATATTTTGGAAGTTGGATATGACCCGTCCTCGCACTGGAAGAACGAAACGGTGCCTGTAATTGCAAAGCTAACAGATGTTGTAGATGCCAGTGTGAATGTTACTGGCGCTCCTGCCGTTGCCGTACCAGTAGGGCCGCCAGAAAGAGCAACGCTGCCCGCGCCTGTGATCCACAGAGTGTAAGTGTTGGCAGTGAGGCTGACCGTCTGGGTCGCGGGCGTTGCGCTGTTCAGCAGGTAGTTGGTCCGTGCAGGCTCAGAGATGAGCATCATCTCGTTATTGGCCGGGTTTTGGCTGATCGGAACGCCGTACCTGACAGAAGCCGTGGTCGGTAAATACTTGAGGACTGTCGGACCACGGTTAAGCTGAACGCGCGTCACAGGGGCCGTAATAGCATTGATCCGAATGTTAGCCTTAACCGCAACAAATGTTAGCGGAGTTACCTGATCAGCTGTTCCGTAAGTTGTGAACGGGCTGTCGGCCAAAGAAACAGTAATATCTACCGACCCTGATCCAATGATGCTGACCGTGTAAGTCTCACCAATAATTGCACCGCTAAAAACCTGTATAGCGGGAGCGCCAGAGTTCAAAAACAGGTTGTGCGGGCTGTACTCTTCTACGCCGGTTGCCGTTGTAATGACGTTTGGGGTAGAAGAGTTATTGGCTAGAAGACTATCCGGGTCGTAAAGCGTAATAACATCGTTTTGTTTGATCGCCGCGCGCATTCCGTCATCAGTTTGGGTAAAATCAAACTGGACGCCTGCGTCGGCACCTAAGAGAAGCGGCGCGTTTGACACCGCAGTTCCTTCAATGACTTGCTCAACCAAGTTTTGGCTAGGGTAACGTTTGATTTCAACCGCTGTGCCGGAACTGTTGAGATAGAGAATGAGGTACTGGCTGCTCAACGAAGATGGCACGCTAAAATAATCGCCGCTGGTCGTTGCAGCTAGACCCAGTGTAGTCGAGGCATAGACACCAGCAGAGAGTTGCGCTGCGTCACTTGCAGCTTCCGCCGCAGAAGCATATATTCCTGCAGAAGTAGCCTGTGCCGTAGCAATGCCGGCTTGGGTAGACGCGGTCGCCGCGCTTGCGGCGGCGGCTGCGGCAGACGCGGCGGCCGTGTTAGCGGTCAGCGAGGCATAAATATTATCGTACGTCGCAATCGTTACGTCTGCGCTAGTTTTGTTGATAAATTTATAACCAACGTTTGCCGTAAGCCAAATTTCCCCTCCAGGTACACGACCAGCGGCGTTCAAAATGATGGGGTTGGGGTGCGCCGTAACGCCAGACGACGACGTGTATGTAGCTTGCGGCGTGGTTGTTCCGGCGGCGTACGTATAGAATTTTCCGCCCGCCAACGGCACGCCGTTATCGTCAAAAAATTGAGCCGCTGCGCCGCCAAGAGAAGAAAGGTCTACCGCCATTAGTAAGCCCTCATTTCGGTAAAGTTGTATGTGCCGTTAGTTGGCATGTTATTATGTTTCATTTGCAGAGGCGACAGCCTCTTCTAGTTTCGTGAGTATTGAGGCGGCGTGTTTCACACTTTGTAACCCCATAACTTTGACCCCAGCATCAAGAAGTCCGGCAAGGGCTGTCAATTCGTCTTGCGTTAGCAAGATGTTTATCTTGGCGTCTTTCAAGTTAACGGGCACTGAAGCAATATGTTGCATTAGGGTTCAATTGCAATTTGCTGGGCCGCGCCAGAAGGGAACAAAGCCATCAGGCGAATTTTTCCTCCGCTTGTATCAGCGTAAAGACGCACGATTGATGCGGCGGGTGCAGCGGGAGGGGAGGCGCCGTAGGTGTAGAAGGACATAGCTGCGGGGGTAGTTGTGCTAGTGCTTCGAAGACCCAATACGCCAGCGGCGTCGCGATAGAAACGTGTATCAACGCTTCCCCCAGCGGCTAGATTTGTCCCATCATAAAAACCGTAATAGTTTGTGGAACCTTGTATGATGCCAGTGGTTGCTAAGGTTAGTTGCCAATTGACAGTTGACGATCCAAGTCTAACCGCAGAACTCGCGTACAGTCCGAGGTTGCCACTTTTATCAACTCTAAACTTAGTTGCTGCGCCAACTTGCAAATCCATCAGCAGCGAGCCAGCGGCAGATGTGGTATCGGTCACGTTTATCTTAAAAGCGTTGAACGTGACCGCCGCGTTGTTCCAAGTCTGCGTGCCGTCTACCAACGGGGTACTGGCCGTTACTGTAGCACCGTTACCCGTAATAGGAAGGCTGGCAGTTCCGCTACCACTACCGCCTTGAAGACTGACGCCTGGGTTAAAATACGTCGCGAAGGTCATTGGTATTTATCCTTCAAGCGTAATAGACGATGTTCAATTCGGCGGAAGCAGTCGCTTCAATAAAGCGGATGCGGTTCAAATCGCCATCATAGCTAAGGTACGACCCTGCAGCGACCGGCATACCGACAGACGCGGTCGGGTTGGTGCCGTCATCGCGCCAGCGCACCGTCTGCGTCAACGGCGCGATAAGTGCGCGGGTAGCCCCAACCGGGACGGTTAGCGCTGCGGCAGCCGACAAGCTGGTGATCTGCTGATAACCAAGGCATACAGTGGTGGATTTGAGGCCCATGACAGTTTCCTTACGCGAGGAATTTCAGTTTGTAGATGGTTGTATAGTACAACCCAACGATTTCGTCGATGACGTTCTGCAACGGAGTGCATTCCCGGTCAACAATGTCGTACCGGGTCTTCTCGATCTGGTCAGCCTGCCGTTCCAGAAACTCCAAGACGTTGTTCGACTTGTCGGCGGACATGAGCGCGACGGGGCCGATCAGGCCGTACTTGCCCTGGTACATCTCGGCAAACTTGTCCGCCAAATCGATGATTTCATCGTAGAAACCGCCGAGAGCCTGATGCTTGGCAAAAGACCGCGTGTTGAGGTGCGCCGAGTGCGTTACGTCACGGGCCAGAAACATCATGCCAAGGAACTTGTCGCAGTTGCTCATACGGGTACTCCAGTTTGTTCAGCGCCCATTGGCATTGGTTCTTCCTGCGCGCCCATTGCGCCTCGGTCCTCATTCATCTGCGGCATCATCGGACGGCTGCCAGAAATGTCGCCCGTCTCGACCGCCGCAGCAATGGTGCCCATGACGATGTCTTGGATCTGCTCGGTAGACATGCCGGCCGACGTGGCCGCAATGCGCTTGGTTTCGGCCTCGTACGCCTTGATCCGCAGTTCCTGCGCGTCCATCGACGACTGCACGTTGTTGAGGAGGCCCATCGCCTGTTCAAGCTGCTGCGACACGGCCTCGACTTGCTGTTCGGCCGCCTGCAATTCGGGCGACTTGTCGTCCTCGGCCAGCACCTTGGGGTCGATGATCTTCTTGAAACGGGCCGCCATCTCCTGCGCGCCCGGCCAATCCATGTTCTTGATGAACAGATCGCCCGCGACCTGCCACAACTGCGGGCTGGTCTGGAGGATGTTGGCCATCGCCTCGACGGCTTCCTGGCGCTTGGTCAGGTAGCTGGGTCCGGTGGTGATCACCACGTCGTAGACGCCGACCGACGGGTTGTATATCTTCTCCAGCACCGTGCCCGCCTGATCGACGATCTTCTTGACCGGTTCGGCCTGCATCGGGTTGATCTTCGCCATGCCCACCTCGCCGTCCACGCCAATGATGC
>Ga0209358_10000671_pt1 | contig 29103 bp, 33 predicted proteins | sample LauGreFa1BDMLBSN_2_FD_187574 | JGI IMG/M metagenome (GOLD analysis project Ga0209358, IMG submission 187574) | Freshwater lake microbial communities from Lake Michigan, USA - Fa13.BD.MLB.SN (SPAdes) (version 2) | ecosystem: Environmental > Aquatic > Freshwater > Lake | place: Lake Michigan, USA...
GAGTCTCTGATTCAGTGCAGTGCAGCGTAGATGGCTTGTGCCAGCGACAGAGAAATGCCCTCTACCGTGCACAAATCTTGCACACTGGCATCCGCCACCCCTCGAACACCCCCGAACCTTTGCAATAACTTGGCACGTTTTCGCGGACCCACACCCGCAATGTCTTCCAAGCTGCTCGAACCAGTTCGCACTTTGGCGCGTTTGGCACGCATACCCGTGATGGCAAATCGGTGCGCTTCATCGCGAATTTGAGCCACCAACATCAGCGCAGCAGAGTCTTGTGCGAGTGTGAGTTTTGATCGGCCATCGGCGAAAACCAATTCTTCCAAGCCGACTTTGCGTCCATCACCTTTTTCAACACCCACCAAGCGAGAAATGTCCAACTCCAGCGATTCAAACACCGACTTGGCCATGCTGATCTGCCCTTTTCCACCGTCGATCAAAACCAAGTCTGGAAACCTCGCCTCACCCGCTCGCACCGCTTCGGCCAATTTGGAATACCGCCTTGTCAACACTTGCCGCATGGCGGCGTAATCGTCTCCCGGTGTGATGCCGTCGATGTTGTAGCGTCGGTAGAGGGCAGATTGCATTTGATGGTGGTGAAACACCACGCAGGACGCTTGTGTGGCTTCGCCAGCAGTATGCGAAATATCAAAGCATTCGATCAAGAAGTTGTCCATGTCTTCTGGCGCAAGATCCAGCGCATCCACCAAGGCACGAGTTCTGGCTTGCTGCGAACCCTCCTCTGCCAGCAATCTACCTAATTTGATGGAAGCGTTTTGCTGTGCCATTTCCAGCCACGATTTGCGCTGCTCTCGGGGCTGATGAATCACATGCAATTTGATGCCCATCTGATCACCCAATGCACGAATCAAGCTTTTGTCAACCGCGTGGCTGGTGATCAAAGTAGGTGGCGCAGCGATTTCCAAATAGTGCTGAGAAATAAAGGCTTCCAGCACTTCAACCGGTTGAGCGCCCTCAACATGCGTTGGGAAATACGGGCTGTCACCGAGATGCCGACCCCCTCTGACCATGGCTAAGTTCACACATGCTTTTCCAGCTTGAACCATCACCGCCAAAATATCAACATCTCTGTCGTCGACAGAATCCACGGATTGCTGGTGCAGCACTTTGGAGAGCGCATTGATTTGATTGCGGATGTCGGCCGCAGCTTCAAATTCCAAGGCATCGGCATGCGTCATCATGCGTTTTTCCAATGACTTCATGACCGCTTGCGTGCGACCACTCAACAATTCACACGCATTTTTCACATCTTGTTGATAGTCTTGTTCGCTGATCAATCCCACACAAGGGCCGGAACATCGCTTGATTTGGTGCAGCAAACACGGACGCGTACGGTTTTTAAACACCGTGTCTTCACACGTTCTCAAGCGAAACACTTTTTGCAACAACTGAATCGCTTCACGCACAGCCCATACGCTGGGATAGGGCCCAAAGTATTCGTGCTGTTTGTCGACGGCGCCTCTGTAGTACACCACTCTTGAAATTGATTTTGGGGAAGGATGTCCCAAAGAATCAGGTGCAGCCGTTTTGGCACCCGTAATCTTCAAATAGGGGTAACTTTTGTCATCACGAAACAGAATGTTGTAGCGCGGCTTGAGGGTCTTGATCAAATTATTTTCAAGCAACAAAGCCTCGGCTTCCGATCGAACCACCGTGGTTTCCATGCGCGAAATTTTGGAAACCATGTGGCCAATGCGCGTGCCATCGTGTGACTTTTGAAAATAACTGCTGACCCGTTTTTTCAGGTGATTGGCTTTACCTACGTAAAGTACCTGCCCTTCTGCGTCAAAGTAGCGGTAAACACCGGGCAGGCTGGGCAAAGCGGCGACTTGCGACAGCAACTCTTGCGAAAAATCTGGCTTGTTGTCAGGCGCTTTTTCGGTAGAACCACTGTTCGAAGTCACATCCAATCACCATTGTCCTGTGTTGGGCATACTGGCCCAAGGCTCATGCACTGGCAAGGGTTGGCCGACTTGCAACAATTCAACAGATATGTTGTCTGGTGAACGCACAAAGGCCATGTAGCCATCCCTTGGAGGTCTCAAGATGGTGACACCGTGCTGCTGAAGTCGCTCGCAGGTGGCGTAAATATTGTCAACCGCGTAAGCAAGGTGACCAAAATTGCGTCCACCTTGCAATGTTTCGGGGTCCCAGTTGTAGGTCAATTCGACCTGCGCCTGGCTGTCACCCGGAGCCGCTAAAAATACCAAAGTGAATCGCCCTGAGGGCACTTCTTTTGAACGCAAAACTTCAAGGCCCAATGCATCGCGGTAAAAGTGAAGCGATGCTTCCAAGTCGGTCACACGAACCATGGTGTGTAAATAACGCATGCCAATTTCCCATGTCTGAATCTGCAAACTTTAACCCAAATTGACGCAGACATACCACCAAACTCCAACGAGTCACCACACCGATCGCCTGCCCATTCACGGGTCTTAGCTTTTTTATAAAACGGATTTGTCCATGGCAGCACGCAAGGCCAAGGTGGCAACGTCTTCTAACCATGCGAAATCCATGTGCGCATGTGCTTCACAAAAAAACCAAGGCTCTCGTGAATCGGGTTCAAGCATCACGCCTCGGCTGATCAACTCCCAAGCGAACAGGTTGTACAACTGGCTATCGGTCTTGCGCCAATCGCGGTAGGTTTGCGGAACATGTGGGGTGAAATGTATGCCCAACATAGAAGGCGGTCCCGCAAATGCATGCGCTAGACCGGCGCGCGTGAACACCCGCGACAACAACGATTTGACCTGTTGGCCCGCTTGATGAACAGAGTGCAGTGCCTGCGTATCAGACAAGATAGCCAAGGTGGCTTGCGCTGCGCTCAAGCCGATCAAATTGGCGGTATAGGTGCCTCCATGCACTACTGCACCGCGCTGCGATCCCACCACATCCATCACATCGGCGCGGCCACCGAAAGCGGCTACCGGATACCCATTGCCCATGGCTTTGGCATAGGTGGTGAGATCCGCATGAATGCCATACAACGCCTGAGCACCGCCTTTGTCGACACGAAAACCAGACTTGACCTCATCAATCAACAACAAGGTACCGTGTTCATCACACAAATCACGCAAACGTTGCAACCACTGCTGCGAAGCAGAAATACTGCCAGCGTTTCCGATGATGGGCTCTAAAAGCACACAGGCAAGTTGCTCGCCACGCCAGCGAAAAATATGTTCAAGTGCCTCATGATCATTGAGTCCGATGATGTCGACCAGATCCCGGGTTTTCGCAGGTATGCCCGCGCCAAACGGAATCACAGATGGCGCATGGATATCGCCCAACTGCCAGTTTTCAATGTCTGACTTCCACATCAGTTCGTCGTACAAACCATGAAAGCCACCTTCGACCATGACGATGCGTTCGCGTTTGGTGAAACCACGCGCAGTTCGCACCGCCCCCATCACAGCTTCTGTTCCAGAATTGGCAAAACGCATTTTTTCAATCTGCGGACACAGGGCTTTGATTTGCTTGACCACTTCGGTATCCAGCGCAGTCGCAAAACCTGTCAACGTGCCTGAGCTTTGAATTTGACGGATGACAGCGCTGTCCACTCTTTCATCTTGGTAACCCAAAATGATCGGGCCATACCCCAGTCGGAAATCGACATAGGTTTTGCCATCGCTGTCGATCAACTGGCAGCCCTTGGCATGCTTGACAAAAACGGTTTTGTCATCGCCCCAATAACGGTAGTTCTCTGCCACGCCTTGCGGCATATGCAAATGCGCTTCCTTCATCAATTGCGACTGGTTCATCTTCAGCAAGCCTAAACAGGTTCAGTTCGCAGGTAGTGACCCACTTGGTCCTCTAGCAACTTCACCACATGCAACTCTGCTGCTTGGGGTCCGTACACAGCTTGGGCTTTTTCAAACAATGCAAGCACGTGCGATCCCATCGGAAGTTGGTACCCTTGTGAATGGGCAATGTCGTTGATCAATCCCAAGTCTTTACAACACAAGGCCAATGAAAAACTGGGGTCGTAGTGGCCCGCAAATATCGAAGGCACATCATGCTCTGCAACCCAACTGTTGCCGGCACTCGACTTGATCGCCTCCCAAACGGTGTTCAGAGGAATATCCGCCTTAGCGCCCAACATCAAGGCCTCGCCGATGGTTGCCGCACTGACAAACCACAACAGATTGGTGAGCAACTTCACCGTCGCACCGTTGCCAGCCTTACCCACATGGAATATTTTTTCACCAATCACTTCAAAAATAGGTTTGTGGGTTTCAAATGCAGTCAAGGAACCGCCGACAAAAATGGACAGTCTTCCCAACGCAGCGAAATCGACAGCATTGGTCACAGGCGCTTCTAAATAGTGGACGCCGTTTTTTTCGGCCAAAGCCACCAATTGTTGAATCAACGCCACAGAGCTGGTGGTGGTGTCAATCACCGTGGTGCCTTGGCCAAGCATGTTCAACATACCTTCATCACCAAGCATGACTTGCGCCACTTGCGTCGGCCCGGGCAACGACACCATCACGACGCCTACATCGGTGACAGCAGCTTGCAAACTGCTCGCCACATGCGCGCCAGCCTGTTGCAAATGGGAGGTTTTGGCAGGATCAATATCAAAGACATTGACCGAATAACCCGCTTTGACCAAATTCATGGCCATGGGGTTGCCCATGTTGCCCACACCGATGAACGCCAGTTTGGGAAGTGCGCTCATGGTTTCACAAAGCTCACAAATTGGGCAGCGTTGACTGCCGAAGGTTGATACACCAAACCCAAAGAAGCCAATATTTCGCAGGCCTGTGCAAATGGATAGGTTCTGTAGTCGATGCTTTGTTCCATCAGCCGATGCGGACCGTCGTCCAGAAAATATTGTTTGTTGAAACCATGTGGCAGCGGTGTGATGGATTGTGAATACACATATCCATGGCGAATAGGGGTTGCGTAGTTGCTGTGGGGACCTTGCACACCCAGCAGCAAATGGCCTTGTGATGCAATATGCTTGGCGACTCTTTCCCATCCGCTCATGTTGGCTTGGTGGTCGTATATGTGACTGACCAAAAACGGCTCGTTGATGCCATCCATCACGAAGTACCAAACACCGCCATAGGAAAAAGCCAAATCGTATTGCTGGTGCAAATCCAAGCCAGTCACATTTTGATGTTCAAGTTGGACATGGGAAAACTTTGACAATCTTTGTTTGGCAATCGCCAACATCGCCTCGGTCAAATCAAAACCAGTGATATCGATATCGTTTTTTCTGCTGGCCAGTTCTTCCAAAATCAAACCTGTGCCACAACCTATTTCCAACACACTGCGAAAGCCTGGTCCAGCAAGCAATTCATTCACAATTTTGGGATAGTCATAGTAACCTGATGTCATGATTAAGTCGTAATAACCAGACATGTTTGTGTAATCGCCCATTACTTACCTCGAATTGAATACGGACTCCGAGACATCTCACGCGTCGAATACCGTGTCGATGTTTTGAAACAAGCATATCAGCCCTAAGCCCCCCAGCAACTTGGCGCATAATTTCTCATGGACAAACCGACCCCTTGCACTTATTGCTCACTGGCTCAAGCCCGTATTGTTGAAGAAAGCGCTTTGTCAATTGCATTCAAAGACGCATTTCCCGTTTCACCAGGCCACACCTTGATCGTTCCCAGGCGACATACCGCTTCATTCTTTGACCTGACTCTCCAAGAACGTGAGGACATGTTGAGCTTGATCGCCCGCATCAAACACAAGTTGCAAGACGAATTCAATCCACAGGGTTTCAATGTGGGTGTGAACGAAGGCTTTGCCGCTGGTCAAACCGTCATGCACACCAGCATGCATTTGATACCTCGTTATAAAGGCGATGTGCCAGATCCTCGTGGCGGTGTGCGTTGGTTATTTCCTGAAAAAGCTGTTTTCTGGGACAAAAAACCAGAGGAGCCCATGCAGGACCTTGGTGACGCGAAACCATGACACTGAAGCCCTCTTTTCCCAACGCCAGCATGCTGAATGCGTCGATACGAATCGCATGCTTTGTCTTTTGTGGTTTGGTTCTGCTGGGTTGCACGCAAGAACAACAAAACAAACTCGGCAGAGAGATCCAAAACTGGACAGGTACCGACGGGGTGCTCGAGGTTTATGCTGGTGATAAATTGGTCAGACGTTTTATCAAAGTCGACAAAATCAGCACTGCTTTGGGCACAGACGACAGCAAAGCTCGCGACTACCGTTATGGTTACGGCCATTTAGACGAAAACTTGAATATGCTGGTCGACCCCAATGAAAAAAAGGTGTATTTTGAGTTCAGCAGTTACTCGACCATTGTGTTTTTTGAGAATCCCCAATAGTCAGTTTTCATCTTGCCACTGAGGCTTTCGCTTGTCCAAAAAAGCCTGAAACCCTTCTTGGGCAGACTCATCCATCATGTTGCAAGCCATGGTTTGGCCAGCCAGTTGATAGGCTGCGGCAATGCCCATTTCCATTTGCTTGTAAAAAAGTGTCTTGCCCATGCGCACTGCTGTTGCGGGTTTCGCTGTGATTTTTTGGCATATTTTCAGCACGGTATCTTCCAGCGATTCCTCATCCACGCACTGGTTGATCAAACCTCTGTCAACCGCTGTTTGGGCATCGATAAAGTCACCCGTCAGCAACATTTCCATGGCCTGTTTGCGGTGCATGCTTCTGCCTAAGCCGACGCTGGGAGTGGCGCAAAACAATCCGTAGTTGATCCCTGACACAGCAAATGTGGCGTGCTTTGAGGCGATGGCCAAATCACACATGCTGACCAACTGACATCCTGCGGCAGTGGCAAGGCCTTGTACTTGCGCAATCACTGGTTGCGGTAAATGTTGAATTTGTAACATCATGCGTGAGCAATGTTGAAATAAATCGGTGTAGAAATCGTGTTGCGGATGTTCGCGCATTTCGCGCAAATCATGTCCGGCAGAAAACGCTTTGCCTTTTGCCGACAAAACCACGACGCGGCAATTCTCATCCTCGGCCACTTGAGAAAACGCCTTTTCTAAAGCATGGAGCATAGAGGTCGACAATGCATTGAAACTGCTCGCGTTGTTCAAGACGAAACGAACCACCCCTTTTGCCGGATACTCAACCAATACGTACTGCGGATTGTTCGATTCCATGGTGTATCTTCTCCTGACTGCTTAATGGGATGGGCTCTATTGTGATGCAACCACCTCTGCTGATTCAACTCTCTGCGGACGACCCATTGCCTTCGCCGCACACAGCTTGGGGCCCGCACAGTCCGGCGCCGGGTTTGTTGGCGATCGGCGGCGGGCTTTCGGTGCCGAGGTTGTTGCAAGCATACAGCCAAGGATGCTTTCCCTGGTACAGCGCTGGTCAACCTGTTATGTGGTGGTGTACCGACCCGCGCATGGTGTTGAACGTCGATGAATTTCAGTTACACCGCTCTTACAAAAAGTTGCTTAAACGTTTGCTTGAAACCAACCGACTGCAGATACTCATAGACCAAGATTTTTTGGGCACCATCACCCAATGCGCCCATTTGCCGCGCAAAGGACAATCTGGCACTTGGATCGTGCACGACATGGTGCAAGCCTATACCCAATTGCACGCACAGGGACATGCCCACAGCATCCAAGCATGGGTCGACGGCCAGTTGGCAGGCGGACTCTACTGCGTCTCTATCGGACGCGCCGTGTTTGGAGAGTCGATGTTCAGCCACCAAACGGACGGTTCCAAGTTGGCGCTGGCAGCATTGGTCGCCATGTGCCGCGCCGAACAGGCCCCATGGATCGACTGCCAGCAACACACCAGCCATTTAGCCAGTTTGGGCGCCAAGCCGATTCCTCGCCCTGTTTTTTTAGACCATGTGGATACGGCTATCAAGCTACCTGCCTTGCCCTGGAAATTTGAGTCGATATACTGGAAGTTCTTGGGCATTGACTGACCTGACGTGACGCATCTCAAAGATCTACCGCTTCAATCCTTGCAGTTTTACGCCACGGCGCCTTACCCGTGTAGCTATTTGGATAGCCGACAAGCGCGGTCGCAAGTGGCCACCCCGAGCCATCTGATTCACAACGACACCTACTCCGAATTGGTCGCCAAGGGCTTTCGTCGAAGTGGCTTATTCACTTACCGGCCATATTGCGATGGATGCCGCGCATGCGTGCCACTTCGTGTCGATACACAGCGATTCATACCCAATCGCAGCCAAAAGCGAACGTTGAAAAACCACCAACATTTGGAGGTGCGTGTTTCCCATCTTGCCTACACGCCCGAGCACTATGCGCTTTACTTGAAATACCAAACCGGCAGACATTCAGGTGGCGGAATGGACCAAGACAGTGTTGAACAATACACCCAGTTTCTGCTGCAAAGCCGTGTGAATTCGCGATTGGTGGAATTTCGAAGCCCCTCCACCGAACCAGGGTCGCCGGGTAAATTGCAAATGGTGTCCATATTGGACGTTTTGAACGATGGCATTTCAGCGGTCTACACTTTTTTTGACCCCCATGAAAATTCCGGTTTGGGGACTTTTTGCATTCTGTGGCAAATTGAGCAGGCGCGTCAGCTCGGCCTGAACTATCTCTACATGGGATATTGGATAGCGCAAAGTCCCAAAATGGACTACAAATCCTTGTTCAAACCACACCAACTCCTTGTTGACGGCACCTGGGTTCAGCCCTGACACTTGCGGCCATAAAATCTCACAATGCGAAAAAAAGACACGGATTTGGTCCCTTCCCCTTCCATACAAGTGCTTGAGCGGATGTTCACACTGATGGATGTGCTGGCCGCCAAAGAAGACACCGCCACCCTCAAAGAAATCAGTGAAAAATCCCATTTGCACCCATCCACCACGCACCGCATACTGAATGATTTGGTAGCTGGCAGGTATGTGGACCGCCCCGAGCCTGGCCAGTACCGCTTGGGCATGCGCTTGCTTGAATTGGGCAATCTGGTCAAAGCCAGGCTCAATGTGCGGGACGCAGCCTTGGCGCCCATGCGTGAGTTACACCAGTTGATACAACAACCGGTCAATTTGAGTGTTCGGCAAGCCGATGAAATTGTTTATGTCGAGCGGGCTTACAGCGAACGCTCTGGCATGCAAGTGGTCCGGGCTATCGGCGGCAGGGCGCCGCTGCATCTGACATCGGTTGGGAAACTGTTTCTCGCCGCCGACGAAATCAGCAGGGTGCGTGCCTATGCAACCAAGACTGGCCTGTCTGGCCACACCAAAAACAGCATCACGCAATTGCCTGCACTGGAAAAAGAACTGGCAAAGGTGCGCCAGTTGGGATATGCCAGAGACAACGAGGAGTTGGAATTGGGCGTTCGGTGCATGGCAGCGGGTATCTACGATGACCAAGCCCGGCTGATCGCAGGCTTGTCTATTTCTGCACCAGCAGACAGGCTGGATGATGCATGGTTAGCCAAATTGCAAGCCACCGCAAAAGCCATTTCCACGTCTTTGGGCTTTGTGTCATTCAGTTAAGGGAGCCTCAAGCCATGCCAGACAATGTGCTGGCAAGTCAGGTCTGGGGGGCAGCCGGATACCTTAACTCTACCCAGCGGCGAACCCGCTCTGCATCCGCCGTTCTGCTGAATTTACCGGCCGAATCCAAAAACACCATCACCAGTTTTCGGCCGGCTATTTTGGCTTGCATCACCAAGCACTGACCCGCTTCAGCGATATAGCCGGTTTTTTGTAAATCGATATCCCACTGGGGGTTGGTAACCAATCGGTTGGTAGATTTGTAGTTCAAGGTTCTGCGCCCCACTTCCACGGACATGCCAACAGAGGTGGTCAACTCACGCATGGTTGGGTCGTTGGCTGCATAGGCAACCAAGGTGGCCAAGTCTTTGGCGCTAGATTGGTTTTTACTGGACAAGCCAGTAGGTTCTGCGTAGTTGGTGTCTTTCATGCCCAGCTGTTGGGCTTTCATGTTCATTTGCGACACAAAGTTAGACAAACCTGTGGGATACGTTCTGCCAAGTGCGTGTGCCGCCCTGTTTTCACTGGACATCAAAGCCAAATGCAACAACTCGCCTCTGGTCAAAGTGGTGCCGGGTCGCAAACGCGATGTGCTGCCTTTTTCTGTGTCAATGTCATCTTGGGTAATGGCTATGGGCTCATCCATGGATAAATTGGATTCCAGAATCACCACACCCGTCATGAGTTTGGTAATGGAAGCGATTGGCAACACAGCCTTGTCATTTTTGCTGAATAAAACTTCTTGGGTGTCTTGGTCAATGACGTAGGCCACACTGGACCTCAATGACAATTCGTCCGCTTCAGAATGCAAACCCGCTTTTTCACCAAATGATTGACGTTTAGGCAGTATTGCCTTGGCCCGCATGGAGGATTTCTTGCGTGAAGAGATGGACTTGGATTTGGCTTTGGATTTGGCTTTGGCTTTGCTTTTAGATTTGACTTTGGCTTTGGGTTTCGCCGCCTGCTTAGTAACCGATTCAGACTGAACCCGGGCAAATGAGGGGTTGGAAATACCCGCCAAGCCCAAAGCCAACACAATTACCAAACACGAATAGCGAATATTTTTCAAAAGAATTTCCTTGTCGAAATTTGACAAACCGAAGTCAGTGTAAGCCTATTTGAAAAATCTGGCAATATCAAAGACTTGCGGCTCATTTCTCAAGCAACAAATTCCCGCATTAAAACAAAATAATTCATATTGCACTAGCCTTGGGCTGCCACTTTTTCAGCCTTGCTTTGCAATTTGTTAAGCGCACTCAGATACGCTTTGGCAGAGGCCACCACAATGTCTGGGTCTGAACCCACACCGTTGACGATTCTTCCGTTGTTTTGAAGTCGAACTGTGACCTCGCCTTGGCTTTCCGTGGATCCGCTGATGGCGTTGACGGAATACAACACCATGTCAGCACCGCTTTGCACATGCTTTTCAATCGCCTTGAGAGAAGCATCGACCGGTCCATTGCCAGCCGATTCACAAAACACCTCTTTTCCAGCATGTGTGAAAACAATCGCCGCATAGGGCAACTCGCCGGTCTCACTGCGCTGCGAGAGCTTCACAAAACCAAACACATCATCCTCGTGTGAAACGCTTTCTTCGCTGACCAAGGCCAAAATATCTTCGTCAAAAATTTCGCTTTTGCGGTCAGCCAATTCCTTGAAGCGGGCAAATGCAGCATTGGTTTCGGCTTCACTCTCGAGCTCCACACCCAATTCCTGCAAGCGTTGCTTGAACGCATTTCTGCCGCTTAACTTGCCCAAGACAATTTTGTTGGCACTCCAACCCACATCTTCTGCGCGCATGATTTCGTAGGTGTCGCGCGCTTTCAACACACCATCTTGGTGAATACCAGAGGCATGGGCAAAGGCATTGGCGCCCACCACCGCTTTGTTGGGCTGAACCACAAATCCGGTGGTCTGACTGACCATGCGGCTGGCTGCGAGTATGTGTTGTGTGTCTATACCCAACGTCAGACCGAAATAATCTTTGCGGGTTTTCACGGCCATGACAATCTCTTCCAAAGAACAGTTGCCAGCGCGCTCTCCAAGACCGTTGATGGTGCATTCCACCTGACGTGCGCCGCCGATTTGAACGCCCGCCAAAGAATTGGCCACCGCCATGCCCAAGTCGTTGTGACAATGCACAGACCAAACGGCTTTGTCAGAATTTGGCACGCGCTCACGCAATGTTTTGATGAAATTGCCATACAACTCTGGCACGGCATAACCAACGGTATCAGGAACATTGATAGTTGTTGCGCCCTCGTGGATGACTGCCTCCAAAATGCGGCATAAAAAATCCACATCGCTGCGATAGCCGTCTTCCGGGCTGAATTCCACATCCTCCACCAAGTTGCGCGCAAATCGAACCGATTGCTTGGCCTGCTCAAACACCTGGTCTGGCGTCATCCGCAATTTCTTTTCCATGTGCAACGCAGAAGTAGCAATGAACGTGTGAATGCGCGAACGCTTGGCGCCTTTGAGTGCTTCGGCCGCGCGAGAAATATCTCTGTCGTTGGCACGAGAAAGTGAACAAACCGTGGATTCTGTAATGGCATTGGCAATGGCTTTGACGGCTTGAAAATCGCCATCTGAACTGGCCGCAAACCCTGCTTCGATCACATCAACACGCAATCTTTCGAGTTGTCTGGCGATGCGCAACTTTTCATCGCGGGTCATGGATGCGCCGGGCGACTGCTCGCCATCGCGCAACGTGGTGTCAAAAATAATCAATTTGTCGGCCATGATTCAACTCCTGAGTTCTCGATCAGCGATTGACCCGCAAAAACCAAAACAAAAGGCCCGTTGCGTATGCATACGGGCCTTGGAAAAAAACGCACAAGCGTCAGCGACTGGGCCCAGTAAAGCCGTTACGTAGTAGCTCGTTCAATTTGTTCATCATTAAAATGTAGCATAAATCTTGGGCCAACACTCCGTGATCAATGAAGACCTTTTTCATCGGGTTCATCGGTAGAGGTGCTGATCACACTGGTGGGCATGCCCTTGGTGCGTCGCCACGCATAAACCATGTAGCCACTGAGCGCGTAACCTAAGAAAAGGGCAAACAGCACTATCGGTGGGTGAACATTGATGACAGCAATGACCAAGGCAATCGAAACGATGACTGCAAAGGGCACACTTTTACGCATCTGAAAATCTTTGAAGCTGTAAAAAGGTACATTGCTGACCATGGTCAAACCTGCGTATAAGCAGCAGGCAAAGCAAACCCAAGCGACGTCTGATCTGGCAATTTCTAACACCGTGATCAGCCAAATGAATCCCATGACAAAAGCCGCTGCGGCTGGCGAAGGCATACCCTGGAAAAACCGTTTATCCACCACCGATGTATTGACATTGAACCTGGCCAAACGCAGCGCCGCACAAGCGCAGTAAACAAAAGCCGCGAACCAACCCCAGCGTCCCAAATCTTTGAGTACCCATTCATAGGTAATCAGCGCAGGTGCAGCGCCAAAAGACACCATGTCAGCCAATGAGTCCATTTGTGCACCGAACTCCGTCTGGGTATTGGTCATTCGCGCCACCCGACCATCCAAACTGTCGAGCACCATGGCCGCAAACACCCCGATCACCGCAGACTCATATTGGTTATTCATGGCCATCACGATGGCATAAAACCCACCGAACAATGCAGCCAGGGTGAACAAATTGGGCAAGACATAGATACCCTTGCGCATGCGGCTAGGCGCTTCTTCGTGGGTTTCTAAAGGGTCCTTGGAACGCATAGATCAGAGCGTAGCAAGAACGGTGGTGGTGGCAGACACCACATCCCCTGGAGCCACACGCGGTACTGCCGTCAATGGCAAATAAACATCTACCCGTGAGCCAAACCGAATGAAACCGTAGCGTTGACCCTTGTCTAGGGCATCGCCTGGATGAACATAACAAAGAATACGCCTGGCGATCAGCCCGGCTACTTGTACCAAAGTCACAACTTGGTTTTGTCCGTCCACATTGGTGTCAATGATGACTGCATTGCGTTCGTTTTCAGTAGAGGCTTTGTCCAAATCCGCATTGACAAACAACCCAGGAAAATAATGCACGGCTCTGACCCGGCCAGTCACACTCGCACGGTTGCTGTGGACATTGAACACATTCATGAACACACTGATCAGCAACGCTTCGCGGTCCGCATAAGGGTCGCGCACCTTTTCGATTTTGACAATGCGGCCGTCTGCAGGCGAGAGTACAGCATTGGCTTGATCAGGGACAGCCCTAGGCGGATCGCGGAAAAACTGAATGACGAACACCAAAATCACGTAGGTAGGGATAGCTAGTTTCCAGCCCCCAAGCCATGTGACCACGAACGCTAGCAACGCGGCCAGCCCAATAAAGGGCCAGCCTTCCCTGGCCAAAATAGGATGCGGGTAATTCATCAGTTGCGAGACTGGTCAACCAGCTTGTTCTTTGCAATCCAAGGCATCATGGCGCGCAGTTGCGAACCCACTTTTTCGATGGAGTGGTCGGCCGTCAAACGGCGACGCGCTGTCATACTGGGGTAACCAGTGCGTCCTTCAAGAATGAACATCTTGGCATATTCGCCCGTTTGAATTCGCTTCAAGGCGTTGCGCATAGCTGCGCGTGATTCCTCGTTAATCACTTCGGGGCCGGTGACGTACTCTCCGTACTCGGCGTTGTTGGAGATAGAGTAGTTCATGTTGGCGATGCCACCTTCATAAATCAAATCAACAATCAATTTGAGTTCGTGCAAGCATTCGAAATAAGCCATTTCGGGCGCATAGCCAGCTTCGACCAATGTTTCGTAGCCCATCTTGATCAATTCAACCGCGCCGCCGCACAACACGGTTTGTTCGCCGAATAAATCGGTTTCTGTTTCTTCGCGGAAATTGGTTTCGATGATGCCGGCCTTGCCGCCACCATTGGCCATGGCGTAGCTCAACGCGAGGTCGCGAGCTTTGCCCGATTTGTCTTGGTGAATCGCTACCAAATGGGGAACCCCACCGCCTTGCGCATAAGTAGAACGCACGGTGTGACCGGGTGCTTTGGGAGCCACCATCCAGACGTCGAGGTCTGCGCGTGGCACCACTTGGTTGTAGTGCACATTGAAACCGTGTGCAAACGCCAGTGAAGCACCTTGCTTCATGTGCGGTGCCACATTGTTGTTGTAGACCTCAGAGATTTGCTCGTCAGGCAACAGAATCATGACCACATCAGCCACTTTGACAGCATCATTGACTTCCATGACATTCAAGCCGGCTTTGCCGACTTTGTCCCAAGAAGCCCCGCCTTTGCGCAAACCCACAACAACCTTGACGCCGCTGTCATTCAAGTTTTGTGCATGGGCATGCCCTTGCGAACCGTAGCCAATGATGGCTACTGTTTTGCCCTTGATCAAACTCAAATCGCAGTCTTTGTCGTAATAAACCTTCATGGTTCTCTCCTTCAATGGTTTTTCAATTCATACCCGCAACACGCGTTCACCGCGGCCAATACCGCTGGCGCCGGTGCGCACTGTTTCCAAAATGGCGCTGCGTTCGATGGCTTCTATGAAAGCATCGTTTTTCGCAACATCACCGGTCAATTCAATGGTGTAACTTTTATCGGTCACATCAATGATGCGACCTCTGAAAATATCCGCCATGCGTTTCATTTCCTCGCGCTCTTTTCCCACCGCACGGACCTTGACCATCATCAATTCACGCTCTGTGTAGGCGCCTTCGGTCAAGTCAACCACTTTGACCACTTCGATCAATCGGTTCAGGTGCTTGGTAATTTGCTCAATGACGTCATCAGAGCCAGAGGTCTGAAGTGTCATGCGAGACAAACTCGGATCTTCGGTAGGCGCCACGGTCAACGATTCGATGTTGTAGCCACGCGCTGAGAACAAACCCACGACCCGTGACAAAGCGCCGGGCTCGTTTTCCAACAATACTGCAATGATGTGTTTCATGTGTGTAGGACTCCTCTTTTCGCCGCCCTCCCCTGTCGGCGGTAACCGGCAGGCTTGGCAAGCAATAGATTCATCAAAAAAGTTAAAAGAAAAAAACCCTCAAAGGTCTTCGCTGCCGAGCAACATTTCAGTGATGCCTTTACCAGCCTGAACCATGGGGAAAACGTTTTCGGTTTGGTCTGTTCGGAAGTCCATGAACACTGTTCGGTCTTTGAGTTTGCGGGCTTCACGCAATGCAGGCTCAACATCCTCTGGGCGTTCGATCAGTATGCCCACATGCCCGTAGGCTTCTGCAAGCTTTACAAAATCAGGCAATGCATCCATGTAACTGTGGCTGTATCTGCCTGAATATTCAATTTCTTGCCATTGGCGAACCATGCCCAAATAGCGGTTGTTCAAGGACAGGATTTTGATAGGGGTGTTGTACTGCAAACAGGTCGACAACTCTTGGATACACATTTGCACAGAACCCTCACCCGTGACGCAATACACCTCACTGTCAGGCTTGGCCAATTTGATGCCCATTGCGTAGGGAATGCCCACACCCATGGTTCCCAAACCACCGGAGTTGATCCAACGGCGTGGTTCGTCAAACCGATAGTACTGCGCCGCCCACATTTGGTGTTGCCCCACATCAGAAGTGACGTAGGCATCGGCATCTTTGGTCATGTTCCACAATGTTTCGATGACTTTTTGCGGCTTGATGACTTCGGTGTTGGCTCTGTCGTATTTCAAACAGTCACGCGCACGCCAGGCTTCAATCGTCTCCCACCAGGCAGCAAGTGCTTTGGGGTCCGGACGCGCGGGCAATTCGTTGAGCATACCGAGCATTTCAGTCAGCACATCTTTGACATCACCCACGATGGGAATGTCCACTTTCACGCGCTTTGAAATGCTGGACGGGTCGATGTCAATATGGATGATTTTGCGTTCGTTTTGCGCGAAGTGCTTGGGGTTGCCGATGACACGGTCGTCAAACCGCGCACCCACTGCCAGCAACACATCACAGTTTTGCATGGCATTGTTGGCCTCTACCGTGCCGTGCATGCCCAGCATGCCCAAAAATTTGCGATCGCTGGCGGGATAGGCACCCAAACCCATCAAGGTATTGGTACATGGAAAACCCAGCATGTTGACCAAAGCACGCAGTTCACCCGAGGCTTCGCTCATTAAAACGCCACCGCCTGTGTAAATGAATGGGCGCTTAGCTGCCAGCAGCAATTGCAAGGCTTTGCGAATTTGCCCTGCATGGCCTTTGCGAACCGGGTTGTAGGAACGCATTTCAATGGCAGAGGGGTAGCCTGTGTAAGTGGTTTTCTTGAATGAAACATCCTTTGGTATGTCGACAACCACCGGGCCCGGGCGACCGCTGCGAGCGATGTGGAACGCTTTTTTCATCACGTCCACCAAATCGCGCACGTCTTTGACCAAAAAATTGTGCTTGACGATGGGCCTGGTGATACCCACGGTGTCGCATTCTTGGAAGGCATCTAAACCAATCGCATGCGTTGGAACTTGGCCAGTGATGATGACCATCGGGATGCTGTCCATATAAGCCGTCGCAATGCCTGTGACCGCATTGGTAACACCTGGCCCAGATGTGACCAGCGCCACGCCGACATCGCCTGTGGCTCGGGCATAACCATCAGCAGCATGAACTGCGGCTTGTTCGTGGCGAACCAACACGTGCTGTATGGTTTCTTGTTTGTAAAGAGCGTCGTATATGTGAAGCACCGCACCGCCAGGGTAGCCCCAAACATATTTGACGTTTTCTGCTTGAAGCGCTTTGACGAGAATGTCTGATCCGTTGATTTCAATGGCATTTGCGTTTTTATCAGCAACAACGGCGGCAGACTGCAGCTCTGCTTTGGAGATTTCCATGGTGTACAACCTTTGTGAATTTCGTAGACGAAAAACCCAGGGTGCCTTTTTGCAACCTCTTTTGAAGGCGCATCAAGACTTTGGAAACCAGGCCACAAGCGTTTAACACCAAGCCCGGATCCTTTTCTTGGGAATAGCTCTAAATTATGACATTGTTTGTTTATCCTTTTCTGGAAGTTATGTACCCAGACCCTGCAATGACATAATTGAACGTAATCCGACAAAGATTTAGACGCAGCCTCCGTGCGAAAACCCTTCAACGCAGATTCTCTTGGCCTCCGACAAAGAACTTTCAGACTTTCTTGCCAGTGTTGAAAAACGCGCATACAAGCGGTCTCTCTTCCATGTCAGAAACGAAGAGGCAGCTCTAGACATCGTCCAAGACAGCATGATGAAGCTGGTCGAGTACTACGCACCCAAACCCGCGCAAGAACTGCCAATGCTTTTTCAGCGGATTTTGTCGAACACCACGCTGGACTGGTTTCGCAGGCAAAAAACCAGAAATGCACTATTCACCAACTACAACGATTTCGGCAGTGAGGACGACTCACAAAGTACCGACTTTTTGGAGAAAACAGGATCTGATACATACAATCCTGTTACGGAAAGTGCGCAAGACCTGTTTTCTCGCACAGAAACTGTCAGAGAAATAGAATCAGCGTTGCAAGATTTGCCAGGTCGTCAACGAGAAGCCTTTCTTCTGCGTTATTGGGAGGAGTTGGATGTGGCTGAAACCGCCGCCGCCATGGGGTGCTCTGAGGGCAGTGTCAAAACCCACTGTTCACGAGCCATTCAGGCCTTGCACAAAGCCTTGATTGCCAAAGGATTCAATCCATGAACACGAAAAGCTGTCATCCCAGCCAAGAACAACTTTTTGGTAAACGCATTGCGTCTCACCTTAGTCACGGCAGTCAACAACTTACCCACGACATCACCGAAAGATTGCGTGCATCGCGCACGCGTGCCATTGCTTCTCGCCAAGACAAAACATTTGAATGGGCAAACGCGGACGTGTTGCTGCTTGAGTCCAATGGTTCGCTGAAATCGCCTTTCTCCTCCAAGGCGCATGGCTTGTACAGCCTGATCGTTTCTCTGATACCGCTGATTTGCTTGGCAGCAGGCTTGATGTTGCTCTACGAGTTTCACAACGACCAAACCGCCATGGAATTGGCAGAAATTGATTCTGCACTGTTGGTCGACGATCTGCCGCCCCATGCTTACACAGACCCTGCCTTTGTAGACTTCTTGAAAAATCACACCTCGCAAAGAGACTAATGCCTGCTCAGTTTCTTGAAAAATTACCCCTACATGCGCTCTGTGCAGTCATTTCAGCCGGACTGTCCATCGGCTTGGTTCATGCCCAAAACAGCCCGTCGAATCCCGCCTCAGTGCCTGGGGTACAAGCTACAGACAAGGCAAGCAACCCGTTGCACGAAGCAGGACCGAAATGGTCTGATTTGAACGCAGAGCAAAAAAACATACTTCAGCCTTTGCAAAACCTGTGGCCAAGCCTGGAGGAAAACCGCAAACGCAAATGGCTGGCGATTGCAAAAAACTTTCCCACTCTCAACCCCCAAGCACAAGCCACAGCACAAGAACGTATGCGCCAATGGGCTGCCATGACTCCGGCGCAACGCTATCAGGCAAGGCTGCACTTTGCGCAAGCGCAGCAACTGAGCAACGACGAAAAACTGGCCAAATGGGAAGCCTACCAAGCTTTGAATGAAGACGAAAAAAACAAACTCTCGCAAAGCAAACCTGCCTGGTCAAAAGGTGCAGCCATGGTCGCTCGACCGGTTTCACCTGAAAAACTGACTGCCACACCTGTGACCAAAAAAGAGGGGCAAGAAAAACCCCCTCGTATCGAAACTGCCCAAGCACAAGTCGACCCGTTGACACTTTTGCCGATCAAAAAGCGCCCCTCCTCTGACAAGCCATGAAAACCGATGACAGCGCTGCGCCTGTCTCACCCCCGACCTTGCCCGCTCCGTCTTTGACCAGACGCATGAGTTGTTGGGTATATGAAGCCATGTTGCTGTTTGCAGTGGTGTTCATGGCGAGTTATTTATTCAGTAGCCTGACCCAAACCAGGCACGGATTACAAAACCGACTGGGTCAACAAATTTTTATTTTTCTGGTGCTCGGTGTTTACTTCACTTGGTTTTGGCGCAAAGGGCAAACCTTGGCGATGAAGACTTGGCATATTCGCGCGTTGGATGAGCAAGGCAACCCCTTGACACAACGAAGAGCCGCGACAAGATATGTATTGAGTTGGATATGGTTTGTCCCGCCGCTGTTACTCACTCAACTGATGCAATTGCCCTTGACCGTTGGCTTGCTGTTGTGTGTTTTGTGGATAATTTTTTGGGCGTGTCTGACTTATTTTCGTGCTGATCGCCAATTCCTCCATGATCATTGGGCCGGAACACGCATGGTAGATGTCCGCCCTGCCAAAGTGGCTTCTGCATAAGCCTGTCATCAAAACCATTTAACTTCCTTTCATGACTCCTGCCTTTTCTCTTTGCGTTTATTGCGGTTCACGCCCCGGCACAATGCCCGCCTACACACAAGTAGCAACCCAAGTGGGCCAATGGATCGGGGAACACCAAGGTCAATTGGTCTATGGCGGTGGCAGTCAAGGCTTGATGGGAACAGTGGCCAGATCGGCCAAATCTGCCGGGGCCAATGTGGTGGGCGTTATCCCGCATGCCTTGGCTGCCAAAGAAACTGCCAATGAATCTTGCGACGAATTGCACATGGTTGACAACATGCACCAACGCAAATTCATGATGGCCGAAAGAGCCGACGCATTTTTGGCCTTACCAGGCGGGATTGGCACTTTTGAAGAGTTGTTTGAAGTCTGGACCTGGCGGCAACTGGAATTTCATAACAAGCCCATTGGCTTGCTGAATGTGAATGGCTATTACGACGGCTTGATTCAGTTCATGCAAAACACCGTTGTCAATGGGTTTGTGTCTGATTGGCAAATTGATTTTGTACTTGTCTCCGACAATTTCCAAGACTTGCTGCCTCGGCTGGTACAAGCTGCAGGGCTGTCGGTCAGCCCAGGTTTGCAAGGCATATAAATTTCTGCGGTTTGTATCCGCATGGCATTGAGAATGCACATCCTCTTTGCAGCGGAAAAATCACACCGCTGATTCGTCGGTTTCGCCTGTGCGAATACGGATCACCCGTTCCACTGCTGTGACAAATATTTTTCCGTCGCCAATTTTTCCAGTGCGTGCGGCCAGCACAATCGCATCGACACACCGGTCAACATCGGCTGAATTCACCACCACTTCCACTTTGACTTTGGGTAAGAAATCAACCACATATTCAGCGCCACGGTACAGCTCGGTGTGTCCCTTTTGACGACCGAAGCCTTTGACCTCCGTCACGGTCAATCCGGTCACACCGCACTCGGCCAATGCTTCGCGAACCTCTTCGAGTTTGAACGGTTTGATGATGGCGGTGATTTGTTTCATGGAGTTTCCCCTTAATGGCTGATAAACGCCTGCTCAGGCACGAAAAAGACTGGTTATAGGATAACGCCAATCCTTACCAAACCCGCGATGGGTGATGCGCACGCCGATGGGCGCTTGCCGTCGCTTGTATTCGTTGATTCGAATCAAACGAATCACTTGGTCTACATCGGACTTGTCAAAACCTGCTGCTTCGATCTCTTGCTGGCTTTGGTCTTGTTCCATGTAACGCTCCATGATGTCATCCAATATGTCGTAGGGCGGCAAGCTGTCTTGGTCGGTTTGGTCCTCACGCAACTCCGCACTGGGAGGGCGGGTGATGATGCGCTCAGGGATCGGTGCGTCACAGGTCTGACATGGGTTGTTGGCGTTGCGCCAATGGGCCAGTTGGTAGACCAATGTTTTTGACACGTCTTTGATAACAGCGAAACCACCCGCCATGTCGCCATACAAGGTGCAATAGCCGGTCGCCATTTCGCTTTTGTTGCCCGTGGTCAAGACGATGGCGCCGTGCTTGTTGGACATTGCCATGAGCAACGTGCCTCTGATACGCGCTTGGATATTTTCTTCTGTGGTGTCAATCGGCTTGCCTTGAAAGTCTGTGGCCAGCGTTTGCAAGAATGCCTGAAACATAGGAACGATAGAGAGTTCGTCGTAACGCACATGCATGCGTTGCGCCATCTCGCGGGCATCTTCAACAGAAATACCGGCGGTGTAAGGCGAAGGCATCATGACCGCTTTGACCCGATCTGCCCCCAGTGCGTCTACTGCGATAGCCATGACCAACGCAGAATCGATGCCACCTGACAGCCCCAATATCACCGATGGAAATCGGTTTTTGCCAATGTAATCTCGCACACCCAGCACCAGCGCCTGCCAAACATCAGACAACGCATCGTCCAAAGCAACCGTGGTTGCTCGCAGCTGCAAACTGCCAGATGCCGCCTGGCAGTGGACATCGAAGGCTTGCTCCACAAAACCTGCCGCCCTGCCAGCCACCTGGGTATTGGCCTGCAGCGCAAACGATCGACCTTCAAACACCACTTCGTCTTGCGCGCCGACCAAATGGGCGTAGACCAACGGCAAGCCAGTGGCTTGCGCACGCTGTTGCATGGCTTTTTCTCTCTCTTGGCTTTTGCCTTTGTGAAATGGAGAGGCATTCATCACGACCAACAACTGGGCGCCGTTGTTCTTGGCATCTTGCGCGGGTTGATCGAACCAAGCGTCTTCGCAAATCAGCAATCCAACTTTCACACCCTCCACACTGAAAACCGTACTGTGTTCACCGGGCACAAAATACCTTCGCTCATCAAACACTTGGTAATTGGGCAACTCGCGTTTGGCATAACTCGCCACCAAACGGCCTTCGCAAAACACAGAGGCCATGTTGTAACGCTGGGGCACTGAAACCGAACGGGTGCGTATATCGTCGCCACTGGGATGACCGACCACCACATGCATGCCGCCCAAATCGGCCAATGCATGTTGCACCTCAGAGACCGCTTGTTGGCATGCCTCTGAGAAAGATGGGCGCAAAAACAAATCTTCAGCGGCATAACCACAAATGGCTAACTCGGGGGTCACCAACAACCTGACACCGCGCGAATACGCTTGTCGCGCAGCCTCGATGATTTTGCGGGCATTACCCGCCATGTCCCCGACGGTGAAATTGAGCTGGGCTACACTGAGTTGAAGCGTCATGGATGAATCACAAATTAAGCTGAACGATTATGGCATTCGGGTGCACGATCACCCGAGTCAAATACCCGCCGATCAATGGAACGCTTTGTTGGCGGCACAAGACTGCCCATCGCCCTTCATGCAGCATGCATATGTGCTGGCCATGCACGAGAGCGCCAGCGCCTCGCCTACCAGCGGATGGACCGCCCGGTTTTTTTCTTTGTGGCAGAACGACACTTTGGTGGCCGCTTGCCCGCTGTATTTGAAAACGCATTCATATGGCGAATACGTGTTTGACTGGGCGTGGGCCAATGCTTATGCGCAACATGGCCTGGCGTACTACCCCAAAGCCCTGATCGCCGTGCCGTTCACCCCTGTTCCTGGTTCACGCTTGCTGGCAGATAACGAACACCACCGAAACTTATTGCTGCAAGCCGTGGTGTCTTGGTGCGGCGAAGAAAAATTGTCATCGTTGCACCTGTTGTTTGGCAGCCCTAACGACATGCAGGCAGCAGCCAAATTGCAATTGTTGGAACGCCAAACCGTGCAATTCCATTGGCAAAACATGGGGTGGCAAGACTTCGATGCGTTTCTCTCCAGCCTGACCCAAGAAAAGCGCAAAAAAATTCGACAAGAGCAGCGCAAAGTGGTGCAAGCGGGCGTGCAATTCAGGCATGCAAGCGGCTCGGAGATCAGTGCTTCCGACTGGGCATTTTTTTACCAATGCTATGAGCGAACTTATTTAGAACACGGCAATGCACCCTACTTGACACCTGCATTTTTCAAGCAAATGCAAAGCACCATGGCTTCAAACTGGTTGCTGTTTATCGCTGAGATCAACGGCCGCCCGATCGCTTGCAGTTTGATTGGCTTGCACCTTGAAGCCGGCCAACCCACGGTGGCTTATGGCCGTTATTGGGGGGCACTAGAGAGGGTTGATTGCCTGCACTTTGATGCTTGTTACTACCAACCTTTGCAGTGGTGTGTCGCGCATGGCGTGAAACGCTTTGAAGGCGGCGCACAAGGCGAACACAAAATGGCCCGCGCTTTGTTGCCTGTCAGCACGCACAGTGCGCATTGGCTGGCGGACCCGCGTTTTGCACAAGCAGTGTCAGATTTTTTAAAACGCGAGGGCAAGGGCATCGACAATTACCTGGAGCATTTGGACGAGCGCCTACCCTTTAAACGCGCCGCCAATTAACCGTGCAGTTTTTGGTAGTTGTCGATACCTTCAGTGATTTCACGCATCGCTGATTGCGGACCTTCCCAACCCAAAATCTTGACCCATTTGCCCTGCTCTAAGTCTTTGTAATGTTCAAAGAAATGGGCAATCGTTTTTAAACGCATCGGGTTCATGTCTTCAGGCTTTTGCCACTGGGTGTAAATCGACAAAATCTTGTCCGTAGGAACCGCCAAGACTTTGCCATCTTGGCCGGCTTCGTCTTCCATTTTCAAAATGCCAATCGGCCGGCAAGTAACGACCACACCTGGAATCAAAGGCACCGGTGTGATAACCAGCACATCCACTGGGTCGCCATCACCGCTGATGGTTTTGGGCACATAGCCGTAGTTGGTGGGGTAATGCATGGCAGTGCTCATGAATCGGTCGACAAAAATCGCGCCTGTTTCTTTGTCAACCTCGTATTTGATCGGGTCGGCATTCATGGGAATTTCAATGATCACATTGAATTCATGTGGCGTGTTTTTGCCGGCGTTGACGTTATCTAATGACATATTGAACGTGTTTAAAAGAATGAAGCTTCAATTATGGCACCGCCGCCTAGTACTTACCCTAGGTTTGCTTTGTCAAAGCAGCTGTTTAGACCAGAACCCCTGTTTGAATCACTTACAGTTACGGGGTTGGCCAATCACCCTTCTTTGTGAGTGTGTGAGGAAGCAACGCAAAGGTGGTGTCAAACAACCGATTGCGTGGCCCCACCTCTTCGCGAAACAAAAAAGGAGATCTTATGACTGGTTCTACAGCGCTGTTATTTGCGCTAGCTTGCGGCCTCATCGCCGTGATTTACGGGTTCTGGGCCCGCAGCTGGATTCTTTCCCAAGACGCAGGCAATGCCCGCATGCAAGAAATTGCGGCCGCTATTCAAACGGGTGCCGCTGCTTACTTGGCACGCCAATACAAAACCATCGCCATGGTCGGCGTGGTTCTGGCGGTGCTGATTGCCTGGGTGTTAGACCCGTTGAGCGCTGTCGGCTTTGTGCTCGGTGCGGTTCTTTCGGGCGCTTGTGGCTTTATCGGTATGAATATTTCGGTGCGTGCCAACGTACGCACCGCACAAGCCGCCACCAAAGGCATTGGCCCCGCACTGGATGTTGCCTTCCGTGGCGGCGCCATCACCGGCATGCTGGTGGTTGGCTTGGGCTTGCTCGGCGTGACCGGTTTTTACTGGTACTTGACCTCTAAGGGCGTGCCTGCAGATGGCAAGGCACTGGCGGGCATGCTCAATCCTTTGATTGGTTTCGCCTTTGGCTCTTCGCTGATTTCTATTTTTGCCCGTTTGGGCGGCGGTATCTTTACCAAAGGCGCTGACGTCGGCGCTGACTTGGTGGGTAAGGTCGAAGCCGGCATTCCCGAAGATGACCCGCGCAACCCTGCCGTGATCGCCGACAACGTCGGTGACAACGTGGGCGACTGCGCCGGCATGGCCGCTGACCTGTTTGAAACCTATGCGGTGACCTTGATCGCCACCATGGTTTTGGGCGCGTTGTTGGCAGGTACCGCTGGTCCAAACATGGTGCTTTACCCGTTGGTGCTTGGCGGTGTGTCGATCATCGCATCCATCATTGGTTGCTTCTTTGTCAAAGCCAGCCCCGGCATGACCAATGTGATGCCTGCGCTTTACAAAGGCTTGGCTGTCTCTGGCATCTTGTCGCTGATCGCTTTTTACTTTGTGACCCAATCGATGTTTCCCGCAGCGATCGCATTGCCTGATGGCACGGCGTTGAGTGCGAGCGGACTGTTTGGCGCCTGTGCCATTGGGTTGATCTTGACCGGTGCGCTGGTGTGGATCACCGAGTACTACACCGGCACCCAGTACGCGCCTGTGCAGCACATCGCACAAGCGTCAACCACTGGCCACGGTACCAACATCATTGCTGGTTTGGGCGTATCCATGCGCTCTACCGCATGGCCCGTGTTGTTTGTGTGTGCTGCTATCTACAGCGCGTTTGACATGGGCGGTTTGTACGGCATCGCCATCGCAGCCACCTCCATGTTGAGCATGGCCGGTATCGTGGTCGCTTTGGACGCTTATGGTCCCATCACCGACAACGCCGGCGGCATTGCTGAAATGGCCGAGTTACCCGCCAGCGTACGCGACGTCACCGATCCACTCGACGCGGTGGGCAACACCACCAAAGCGGTGACCAAAGGCTACGCCATCGGCTCGGCCGGTCTGGCTGCGCTGGTGCTGTTTGCTGACTACACCCACAAACTCGAAGGCTTGGGCGCACAAATCAAATTTGACCTGAGTGACCCGAACGTCATCATTGGCTTGTTCATTGGTGGTTTGATTCCTTACTTGTTTGGTGCAATGGCCATGGAAGCCGTGGGACGCGCCGCTGGTGCCGTGGTGGTGGAAGTTCGCCGCCAATTCAAGGAAATCAAAGGCATCATGGACGGTACCGGCAAGCCCGAGTACGACACTGCGGTTGATATGTTGACCACAGCGGCCATCAAAGAAATGATGATCCCCAGCTTGTTGCCAGTTGTCGCACCTATCGTGGTCGGCTTGGTCCTTGGCCCAGCAGCTTTGGGCGGCTTGTTGATGGGCACCATCGTCACCGGTTTGTTCGTGGCCATTTCCATGTGTACCGGCGGCGGTGCTTGGGACAACGCCAAGAAATACATCGAAGACGGACACCACGGCGGCAAAGGTTCTGACACCCACAAAGCAGCTGTGACCGGCGACACCGTGGGCGACCCCTACAAAGACACCGCAGGTCCTGCGGTCAACCCCTTGATCAAAATCATCAACATCGTGGCGCTGCTGATCGTGCCTGTGATGATGTCGATCCATGGCGGCAGTGTGGCCAAAACGGCTGTTGCGGTGGAAACACCTGCGGCTATCAGCGCACCTGCTGACACCACAGCGGCTCCTGCTGCCCCTGCGCCTGCTGCTGAAGAAAAGAAATAAGCTGAATTAGCTTTTAGCTTTTCTTTGTGAAAAAGACCCGCTTAGGCGGGTCTTTTTTTGGCACTGCTCATGCAGTCAAGTCGCCGCCCGCCTTGACCATGGTATTTGTGAAGTGGATAATCCAATGTATTACAACTGCACAGAAGTGTTACAGCCATGACCGCCAGAACCATCAACGTACGCCTGCCAGAGGCGCTTTACAAGCAGATTGAAGAGTTGGCCACAGCGACCGCTCGGACCAAGAGCTTTTTAGCTGTCGATGCGTTGACCCAGTATGTGCAGAGTGAATCCTGGCAAATTCGTGACATTCACGAAGGCCTCAAGGAAGCTGATGCAGGTGAATTCGCAAGCGATAAGCAGGTTAAAGCGGTATTCGCCAAATACGGCACTTGATTCATGCTGATCAAGTGGACCAAAACAGCGCTCGCTTCTGTAGATGACATTGCTGGTTTCATCGCCAAAGACAACCCCACCCGCGCCACCAGTTTTGTGCTTGAGTTGCAGTCCGCCGTAACCCAACTTCAGGCACATCCCGGCATGGGACGAGCTGGCCGCGTCCCGGGCACGCGCGAGCTTGTCCTGCACACAAAATACATCGCCATTTACCGCGTGCGTGGCGATGTTGTTGAGATTTTGAGATTGCATCACGCTGCCCGAAAGCTATGACTCGGCTTGATTCCTGAAACAGACCTTTGATCGCACACTTTGATCAAACCTTGAATAGGTTTTGGGAGATCTTTCAGTTTGACTGTGAGTTTAATTTGTCTTACCATCCGGCTTACTTTATTCAATCTACGCGCCATGGAAACCGTCACACTCTCCAGCAAAGGCCAATTCGTCATTCCCAAATCCATTCGGCTTGATGCTCAGCTTTCTGCGGGTTCGCAGTTGGAGGTCAGTTGGGTGGACGGTGAAATTCGGCTGCGGCCATTGGTAAAACACACTGTGGCGGAACTCTCTGAGGTGGCCGGTTGTTTGTTCAAGCCTGAGCGCCAAAAGCTCAGTGATGCAGACACCCAAGCGGCGATCAAGCGCAAACTCAAAGCGCGTCACGCGCCATGAAAGCCTTGGACACCAATGTCTTGGCACGACTGCTGCTGAAAGACGATGTCTTGCAATTCAAAAAGGCCCGTGCTCTGCTTGCATCCAATGAATATTTCACAGCTCCTGTGACAGTCATGCTGGAATTGGTATGGGTATTGGAGTCAAACGACTGCACCCCGAATGAGATTGTCGACAGCCTGCATCTGTTGATGAGCCTGCCGAATTTCAAACCAGCGCATGAGCATGTCATCCGCAATGCGCTGACGGCGTATCTGAACGGCTTGGATTTTGCAGACGCGCTTCACTTGGGATTGAGTCAAAAGGACGAGGCGTTGCTGACCTTTGAGAAATCTTTTGTCAAGCAAGCTTCTAAGCTCAGTCAGTCAATGTCTGTGCAGCTTGTCTAGTAGTCAATTTTGTCGCCGACAAAACTGGAGGCCTATCCTCGCATGGACGGGGGAACCCATTTCACGCGTCCAGAGTGCCTTCTTTTCAAGGGCCTATCCCCGCATGCACGGGGGAACCTATCTCACGCAGTGTGGCCTGCGGGTTGTAAACCTCTTTTCCAGCGCTCTGAACTGGTCTCCAAAGGTGTTTGGCTGATAAAGAGTCAATGTTGTCTTCGACAGGACGACCATGGTGGCTGATGGATGCTCGCCACAGGCTCATGCATGCAGCGCCCCAGTTGCTCATTTCATCGACAGGCAATTGATTGAGTAACTCCGCTTTGCCAAAAATGCACATCGCTTCGCTTGAATGGCCTGCGGGTGCTGGCCAACCCTGTGGGGCACGTTGATCTGTATGGCTCCAGCGCTTAGCCTGAAATCCCGCATTGGCTTTGCCTATGTCGTGCAAAAAAGCAAGAGCTGTGAGCCTCATGAGATCGAGATGTGTCAACGCCCGCCCTGCTGCTTTTTCCAGTGAACGGCTACACGCGGGTGTTTGCGCCATGGCGTGAAAACACGCAGCCACATCCAGCATGTGATCAGTCAACGGGTGCCATGCGTCGGGACCGTTTAATTTCCCCCAAGCAACCCTACAAGTCACGAAAGAGGAGTTTTCACTCTGCATCTCAGTCAACTATTTGCACTCCTTTAGCGAAATAAAAAATTTATTTAGTATTATTTAATTGAATATTAATAGATTAAAAGATCAAATTTTGATCCTTTGCGATTTATTTTTATAGGTGAACAACGCGGGCACAATGCCGAGCCTCAGGCGATATATCTTTTAAACCGAACTGAGTGACAATCCCTCCATGTCAGAACGCGTCATCCCCGTCATCGATCAGCGCAACCTCCGCGCCACCGTCCCCGCTCAACCCGTTCCCGCCACCGGCCTGCTCGGCGACAAGCTTGGCCGCCCGCTGCGCGACTTGCGCATCAGCGTCACCGACCGCTGCAACTTCCGCTGCAACTACTGCATGCCCAAGGAAGTCTTCGACAGCAATTACAAATACCTGCCGCACTCCTC
>Ga0209358_10000673_pt1 | contig 29098 bp, 20 predicted proteins | sample LauGreFa1BDMLBSN_2_FD_187574 | JGI IMG/M metagenome (GOLD analysis project Ga0209358, IMG submission 187574) | Freshwater lake microbial communities from Lake Michigan, USA - Fa13.BD.MLB.SN (SPAdes) (version 2) | ecosystem: Environmental > Aquatic > Freshwater > Lake | place: Lake Michigan, USA...
ATTTAAAATCATCAAAAGTTTTAACAGTTCTAATATTTGATCCTGGACGAGGGCTTCTTAAAATACCATTTTCCGCCACCCATTGATTGTCTTTCCCTAATGCCTGCCATCCATCTAAATTTTTTCCATTAAATAAAGGAATCGGCTTTCCCCAAACAGGTGCTTTATCTCTTTTTAAACTTGGCGCAGGTACACCTACCCAAGTATGGGTTTGTCCTCTTGGGGTAATCATGGTGCCAGATAATTTTCCGTCTTTTAAAACACCTTCCACGATTAATTCTTTATCTGTTACTTCCCATTGTGCAGGAATATGGAAAGAAACTTTGTTGTCTTTAAAAATTACTTCCGATATCGGACGCGCACTTCCACCATCCGCTACAAAATGTCCCGTTAATGTTTGAATACCCAACAAGCGCACTTCCAACCAAGATGCTGCTAAACGATCACCTAAATCAACCGTCAAATCCCACCTGCCTTCAATGGGTTGTCGCTTTGGCGTTTCTCCGGATGCAAATAAATGTATACTTCCAATAAATAAGAATATAAAAATGAAAATGGATTTAAGTTTTGGTATCATTTTGAATAGGATTTTAATTTAAGATAGTTGCTGTTCACTTTACGAGATTTGAATTTACAAAATATTACAATATAAAATCAAAAATTAGCCTATCAGGACGATAAATGATTAAGTATAATTACCCCCCTTCGATTTGTCCTTAAAATTGATTAATTTCAAAATAGCGATTCTATGATTACACAATACTTATAATATAATTACACCCCACCTATAATGAAAAAGCAAAGCAGCCTACTTATTTTTATGCTATTGGGCTTTACTATTAATACTGTAAATGCGCAGATAAATATTTACGTTTCAACTAAAGGCGATGACAATGCTACTGGTGATATCAATCATCCAGTGGCTAGCTTTGAACGTGCCCAAAATATTGCACAAAAAAGTGACCCCACTACGTCCGTGCAAGTACTATTTAAAAATGGTAATTATTATTTACCGAATACGATTCATTTTACACAAAAAGATAGCAAAATAGCCAAAGCGAGCGTTACCTATCGTGCCGAAAACGAAGGGGGCGCTGTAATTAGTGGTGGCGCAGTATTAAAAGTGAATTGGGCCTTATATAAAAGTGGGATTTACGTAACCGATGTTTTACCAGGCACTAAAATTGATCAATTATATATTAATGGAGAAAGGCAACCCATGGCAAGATATCCAAATGCACAAATTGGGAAAACCGTATTTGATAGTTGGGATTTAAGTCACAATGCCATTTTTGATTCATTGGCCGATGTGCTATTACCTTCACGCATTGCAAAATGGAAGCAACCTGAAGGAGGCTATGTACATGCAATGCATGAAAGCTTATGGGGAGATATGCATTGGCTAATTAAAGGAAAAGATAAAAATAATACACTCCTCATGGAAGGGGGCTGGCAAAATAACAGGCCATCAAAAATGCACCCCGTGTTTAGAATGGTTGAAAATATTTTCGAGGAATTAGATGCCCCTGGCGAGTGGTATTTAAATGAAGCAACACATAAATTATTTTACTACCCAAAAAATGGCAACATTAATGATGCAAAAGTAGAAATAGTTCGACTACCCCATTTAATTGAAATTAATGGAACGATTGAAAACCCAGTTACGAATATCAATTTTAAAGGTTTTGTATTTAGACATACCGCTCGGACATTTATGGAAAACAAGGACCCATTGTTACGATCCGACTGGACCATTTACAGAGGAGCTGCAATTGTTTTTACCGGTGCGGAAAACTGCGAAATTAGCAACTGCGAATTTGATCAAGTGGGTGGCAATACCATCCTAGTAAATCATTACAATAAAAGAATCAATATCAAAAGTTGCTACATACATAATAGTGGCGCAAGTGGCATTGTATTTGTGGGCGATACCATGGCTGTTAGAAATAGAAAAATTGGATACGTACGTCAAAATTACGAAACACTTGACACCACCAAGGGGCCATTAAATAATAACTACCCTAGCGATTGCTTAGTGGAGGATTGTTTAATTACTATGACAGGCAGGGTTGAAAAACAAACTGCACCAATACAAATTTCAATCGCACATAAAATACATGTGAATCATTGTTCTATTTATGATGTTCCAAGAGCAGGCATTAATATTAGCGAAGGTGCATTTGGCGGACATGTCATTGAAAATTCAGACATATTTAATACCGTTCTTGAAACAGGTGACCATGGAAGTTTTAATTCCTGGGGTCGAGACCGCTATTGGAGTCCTAGTCAGCGATTAGTGCACGAACAAGTGGCAAAAAATAATACCCTCCCCTTTTTGGATATGCTTGACAAAAATATCATCCGTCATAACCGCTGGAGATGTGACCATGGTTGGGATATTGACTTAGATGATGGCTCAAGTCAATATGAAGTTTATAATAATTTATTATTAAATGGGGGTTTGAAATTTAGAGAAGGTTATAACAGAAAAGCCACCAATAATATTATCGTAAATAATAGTTTTCACCCACATGTATGGTATAAGGAAAGCGGTGATGTTTTTACAAAAAATATACTGTTCGGCACTTATAAGGAAATATTAATGAACAACACGATTGGAGAAAATAAAAAATGGGGGAAATTAATCGATGCCAACTTTTTCATGGGCGACAGTTCCAATAATCATATGTTTCTGAATAACGGATGCGATTCAAATTCAATTATAGGCGACCCGCAATTTAAAAATCCAACAACAGGCGATTTTACTGTTTTAAACAAAGCTGCTTTATCGAAATTAGGCTTTGTCAATTTTGACATGACCCATTTTGGTGTTACCAATCAAAAATTAAAACGAATTGCTAAAATTCCAACATTCCCCACATTACTTAATAAAGTAAATAAAACAAAAGCAATAGCTGCCTTATGGATGGGCACGAAAATTACTGAACCCAAAGAAGAATCCATGTCCGCATTTGGGGTTGGCTTTGAAGTATCCGGCGTTGCATTTGGTGAAATAAAAAATGAAAGCCCCCTTGATCAAATTGGCTTTAAAACGGGGGATTTAATCATTGGAATGAATGGTGAAAAAACAAATTCAATTAATAAGTTAATAGCGATACTAGCAACTAACAATAATAAAATACAGAAACACAACTTCATCCTTATTCGCGCACAACAGAAAATAAATATTTATTACACAGGCAAAATAGAAGCGAAAATTAGCATTGAATAAAGTACGCGAAAGTGATTAAGGCCCTATTTTAAAGGCTTTTATTGCTATTTATACCTGATTTGGTTACCTATCGCCTTATCTATCTAAAAAAAGCTATTTTTGCCAAGTATTTGGATAACAGTTATGCTAATTAAATTTTTCGAGAATGATTAACGGTAAAAAAGTGGTAGTAGTCATGCCTGCATATAATGCAGAAAAAACATTAGAGCAAACTTATAATGAAATCCCATTTGATATTGTAGATGATGTTATTTTAGTGAACGACGCCAGTAAGGATCATACCGTTATTGAAGCAGAGCGTTTGGGTATAAAGCACATTATTACCCATACCCAAAATAAAGGGTATGGCGGCAACCAAAAATCATGTTACAATAAAGCACTTGAATTAAATGCAGATATCGTAGTCATGCTTCACCCCGACTACCAATACACCCCTAAACTTATTTTAGCAATGAGCAGCATCATTGCGAATGACTTATACCCTGTTGTTTTTGGATCGAGAATTTTAGGGAAAGGTGCATTAAAGGGCGGCATGCCGATGTATAAATTTATTGCCAATCGTATTTTAACTTTGACGCAGAATATTTTGATGAACCAAAAGTTAAGTGAATATCATACTGGCTATCGTTCATTTAGCAAAGAAGTTTTATTAAAAGTGAATTACGAAGCAAATAATGATGATTTTGTATTTGACAATGAAATGATTGCGCAAATTTTTGATGCCGGATTTGAAATTGGTGAAGTCACCTGCCCCACTAAATATTTTGACGACGCATCCTCCATTAATCTGAAACGTAGTATTCAATATGGCATCGGCGTACTTGGTGTTTCCTTTGGCTATTTTTTCAAGCAATTAGGATTATATAATTCCCCAATTTACAAACACAAGCAATAGTTTTTTACCTGCTTACTTAGGAAGGCGTTTGTAAAAGGCAAACCCGTTCTTCTCGTATAGTTTATTCAATTCCGGCAGCGTATCTAACATTTGCTTATTTTGAATCTTAATTGAAAAATAAGCGGGCTTATCAATTTGACCATACAATACCCATTGATTAAAATTAAGTTCCTTTTGCTTTGTGGTTAGTGTATCAGGCTGTGAACTTCCACCTGCTAATACACTGTCAATTTTAATTTTTTGTTCCGCATTATAGGCCTGTTTTTGGGAATAAAAATATTGTGCGTAACTGCGATAGCCCACTGTCTCCACATAACAGTCCTCCCCTTGCCTTTTTTCAAAAAATTCAATATTAGCGCGCTGGCTAATGGCTTCAATTTTTGGCACAATAATGATTGAAGTATACCAACAACTTACCGTTACACTTAAAAAAAGCAAACTAGTTTTTAAATTATTTTGCTTACTAAACAAGTAAAACAAAACACCTAATAATAAAACAACCCCTCCGATGCCATCGATCCAATGCCATTGTACCTCCGCTTGTAAATTTGCGCGCGCAAATGGATCCTCCAGTAAATGCACCCAAGCTGTTTTATTGATGAGTGCAAATGGGATTGTAATTAAAACCAAGGATAATAAAATCCCAATCGCCCCTATTAACAATTTGAATACGAGATGCATGCGCCTTACTTTGTTATTGAAGATGTCATTCAGATACATACTTGCAATAGCCGTTAAGGGAAACCAGCAAAGTGAGGAATAATGAACAATTTTTGTTTTTACGATTGAGAATAGCAATAGCGTAACCCAAAATAAAACGACCATCCATTGCTTGAACATTTTTTGCTCCTTTCGTTCTACTTGAACAAACATTCCTTTCATAAAAAAAACAGATGCGGGAAAACAACCCAACAACAAAACCCACCAATGATAAAAAAAAGGCTCCCCGTGATCTGCATCACTAGTACTAAAGATGGCTATTTGTCGCTGCAAAAATTCAATTAAAAAGCTGGGACCATTTTGAATTAAGTCAACACCAAACCATGCGAAGCAAACCATTAGTGTGGTTGCAAAAACAATCAGGAACTCTTTACCATTAATAAAAAAGCGAAATCGATTCAGTACCACGACCACCAGATAGGTTAATAGGGCAATTAAAATAGCTACTGGCCCTTTTGTTAATACCGCCAACCCTAAAAATAAACCTGTTAAAGCAGCCTGCTTTAGGCGATTCAATTGAACGGAAGTTGTTAATGAATAGAAATGATAGATGGCTAAGAAAATAAATAAATTAAACCAAGGATCAATAATGCCACTTTTAAAATATAAGAAAGTAACAAAAGTGCCTAAATAAATCATGACCCAGATACGGGCAAAATGTTCATTGAAAATTTGCTTCCCTATTCTAAATAAAACTACTAATGTTATAATTCCGCAAATGGCATTAGGAAAACGCGCACTAAATTCATTGACACCAAAAACTTTCATGCTCAAAACCTGCATCCAGAAAAAAAGTGGCGGCTTTTCCGTAAAACGGGTAAAATTAATTTGAACTGAAAAATAATTCCCCGAAGCCATCATCTCTCTCGCACTTTCTGCAAAATTGATTTCATCCCAATCAAACAAATGCACATTCCCTAAAAATGGAATAAACAAGATAGCTGCAACCAATGCAATGCTAAATTCGTTTTTTAAAATATGTTTCATCATATACGAACTGGGTTAAAACAAATAACTCCTGAATTCATAGTTAAAAATTCGAGGAGTTATTTGCAAATGTGGAGTCGAGGGGAGTCGAACCCCTGTCCAAACAATGTTACCATTGATCTTCTACATGCTTATTGTTTTATTACTTGTCGGTAAATAACAGGAAAAACACAAACCAATTATTCACTTAGCTGGATGGTACTTAAATAAAAGGCACAGCCTACTTTTATCGCATCCCGTTTTGTTTTGATTGGGCTGAGGAGCGGGTAACGGGCCTACCTTCTCGCTCGACCATAATGGAAGTTAATTCACTGAATTAAGCAGCCATGGCGTAATTTGCTTCGCCTTTTGATTGTTTGGTATTCAGATTAAAGTGCTAATTACCCAACGCACTGCATGCTTACCCCAACCGCTACGATTGCTGTCAAAACCATACGACCCCATTTCACTATTAAATGCGCAAATGATTATTTAAAGTGAACCTACAAAATTACCGCTTATTTGAACAATCTCCAAAAGTCCAAGCCTAATGCATAAAACATAAGCCCAAACATGAGCACCATCCCTACTATTTGCGCGTATTCCATGAATTTATCACTTGGTTTACGACCAGTAATCATTTCAAAAAGTATAAATAGCGCGTGCCCTCCATCCAATGCAGGAATGGGAAGTACGTTCATAAAAGCTAAGATGATTGAAAAAATAGCCGTCAAGGTCCAAAATCTTTCCCAATCCCAACTGGAAGGAAATGTATTTCCAATACTAATTAAGCTACCCAAGGAATCATTCGGATTTACTTTACCTGTAAAAATTTGCTTGATGCCTTGTACATAATTATCTAAGGTGGTAAAACATCTACGGACCCCTTCAGGAAATGCTTCTATAAAACCAAATTCTTTATGTACGGTTGTAAATAAAGCATAAGGAAGTTTTACAAACAAGCCTATTTGACCTGAACCATTGATTAATGTTTTTACAGCAAGGGTATCTCCCCCTCTTTTCAACTGAACAATCACCAAGGAATCCGCATATTTACTTTTCACCTCCAAAAATTCATATTGGTATTTAATGGAATTACCATTCATGGCCAATAAGGTATCTCCTTTTTGAAAATTGCCCGATGTTACCACTGAAGTTTTTCCAACAGAATCCACTACCACTGGTATACGTGGAATTACAAAGGGTGCTGTTTTTTTAAATTTTGCAATAGAAGTTGCTAAATTATTAGGTATCGCTAAACTAACCACACTATCATTTCTTTTTACTTCTAATGTTTTAGGATTAGTTAAAATTAATTTCGCTTCTAGGGCATCAAAATTTTCTAACTCCTTTCCATCTATAGAAACGATTATATCGCCTTCTTGAATGCCCATTCCTTTCGCATTATCACTTGCATGCACCCCATAAGTAACATTTTTTGAAGGCAAATAATCCTCCCCCCAAAACCAAGCGATCCCTATGAAAATTACAATGGCTAATATCACATTTACAAAAACACCGCCCAACATCACAATTAATCTTTGATAAGCTGGCTTTGATCTTAACTCCCAAGATTCTGGCTCTTTTTTCATTTGATCCTTGTCCATACTTTCATCAATCATCCCTGAAATTTTCACATACCCGCCAAATGGTATCCAACCAATGCCGTATTCAGTTTCACCAATCTTCTTTTTCCATAGACTAAATCCAGGATTAAAAAACAAGTAAAATTTCTCTACTCTTGTTTTAAATAAACGCGCAGGAATAAAATGACCTAATTCATGCAATACGACCAATATGGAAAATGATAAAATAAATTGCGCTGTTTTCACACCAAACGACACAAAGTCAAATGCTAAAATATACATAGTTTATAATTGTATTAAAGAGGCGGCAAAGCTACGTGCTTCCCCATCGGTTTCAAAATAATCATCTAAAGTAGGATGCGCGATAAAGGCTATTTTATCTAATGTGCGCTCAATTAATTCTGTCATATCCAAAAAGCCAATCCTATTTTTCAAAAATGCATACACGGCAATTTCATTGGCTGCATTCAAAACACAAGGTGCATTTCCACCCCTATTCATTGCATCGGTTGCTAATTGTAAGTTTCTAAAAGTTTTTACATCTGGTTCATCAAAAGACAATTGATTGGGTTTGTCAAAATGATACCTTGGAAATTTATTGGCTAATCGAATGGGATAAGCCATTGCATATTGAATGGGTAATTTCATATCGGGTAATCCCATTTGCGCTTTTATACTTCCATCTTCAAATTGTACCATGCTATGAATAATACTTTGTGAATGGACCACCACTTTAATTTGATGCGGCTCCAATCCAAACAACCATTTTGCTTCAATCATCTCCAGCCCTTTATTCATGAGGGTTGCAGAATCAATGGAAATTTTTGCACCCATACTCCAATTGGGATGTTGCAAGGCATGATCCCTTTTTACATTCACTAAAAAATTAGGTTTCTTGCCTAAAAATGGACCACCACTTGCGGTTAATATAATTTTTTCGATGGGATTGTGCGCTTCCCCGACCAAGCATTGAAATATAGCAGAGTGTTCGCTATCCACCGGAATAATGTTTGCTTTATTTTCCTTTGCTTCCCGCATTACAATATCTCCCGCAACGACCAAGGTTTCTTTATTTGCTAATCCAATTGTTTTTCCATTTCTTACTGCAGTTAATGTAGGCTTTAATCCTGCAAATCCAACAATGCCCGCCATCATAAAATCATAGCAGTCCATGCCAGCCACTTGTTCCAAAGCTTCTTCCCCAGCAAAAACTTTAATCGGTTTTCCTTCTAAAGCTTTTTTAACATTTGCATATTTTGTGATGTCCCCAATCACAACAATATTGGGTACAAATTGTAAAGCTTGTTCAATTAACAAAGCATCATTTGAATAGGCGGTTAATATTTCCGCAATAAATAATTCCGGATGCGCAGAAATTACTTCCAAAGTTTGTTTCCCGATGGAACCTGTAGAACCGTATATCGCAATTTTTTTTTGATGCATCCCTTTTGTTTGTAACGATATTAAAAATACACTATTATTTAATTAGTGTGAAATATATTGAATTAAGTCATCTGCAATTACCCGATCATTACTTAATCTAGGTACTTTATTTTGTCCGCCCAACTTTCCCTTGGAACGCATGTAATCAATAAATGCATTCTTTTGCAATACAGAAATACGCAAAGGGGCTAAAATTTTACCATCAATTAAATCCTGGTAATATACATTTTGCAGACACATATTTTCATTTAATTGTTGCGCAAATAAATTCATATCCGAAGGCGCTTTTTCAAATTCAATAAACCATTCGTGGTAACTTTGACCCTGCCCTTGTTGAATATACGGTGCCACTGTAAACTCTACAACACTTGCCTGCATAGCATTTGCAACTTTCAACATTGCTTTTTCCACCTCTTCACCTATCACATGTTCCCCAAAGGCAGAAATAAAATGTTTCACTCTGCCCGCAACAATAATGCGGTAAGGTGCAGTGCTTACAAATTTTACAATATCACCAATACTATATCCCCAAAGGCCGGCATTACTATTTATGATTAAAGCATATTGCTCCCCTAACTTCACTTCCCCTAAACTTAAACGCGTAGGGTTTTCAAGGTGGACTTCCCCGATGGGTATGAATTCATAAAAGATGCCGCTATTGGTATTGAGTAAAAGTCCAGGTTCGTTTCGATCATCTTGAAAAGCAAAAAATCCTTCGCTTGCCGGAAATAATTCAATGGTATCAATATTTTTTCCAATGGTTTCCCAAAGTTTCGCTTTATATGGTTCAAAATTAACACCCCCTTGCACCAACACTTGTAAGTTTGGAAAGGAAGCAATCACGGGTTTCCCGGTTCTTTCTACGATGCGATCAAAATACATTTGCATCCATGGAGGAATGCCCCCAATCAAGGTTAGGTCCTTACCCAATGTTTCATCTACTATTTTGTCCAATTTGGTTTCCCACTCTTCAATACAGTTGGTTTCAAAACTGGGAAGTTGGTTTCCTCTTAAATATTGCGGAATATGATGATTCACAATGCCACTTAAACGACCCGTTGGAATCCCCCCCACACGTTCAAGTTCCGGGGAGCCACTTAAAAATATCATCTTCCCCCCCGCAAAATCAGTATTCCCTGAACCAGACATATAAGTAAGTATTGCATTTCGGGCACCTGATATATGGTTACTGATGGATTCTTTAGATATGGGGATGTATTTAATACCACTGGTCGTACCACTTGTTTTGGCTAAATACAAGGGAAGGCCCTTCCAAAGTACATTTTGGGTCCCTTTTTTGATTTGTTCTATATATTCCTTAAATCCCTCATAATCCCGGATAGGCACCGCCTTTTTAAAACTAGTATAGTCCGTAATTTGATCAAAATGATGATTTTTTCCGAATTGGGTCCCCTTAGCTGCCTTAACTAATTGATTTAGAATAGATTGTTGATCAGCCACTGCCGTCAATTGCTCCTTTTTGATTTGCCGATGCACTACAGATGCAAATGGCTTGGCGAGCATTGATTTAATATTCATAGGTCAAATTAAGGGTATCCTTGTAATTTTGGGCAAAAATAGGCACATTTTCATGGAACTTCAAATGACTTTATCCCTCAAAAGCGGATATTAATGTAGGAAAATAGCCAAATTCAAATTGTCCTATATTTTTTTTAGATTTAATTGCATTTTGGGATAATAATAATTACCTTTGCAATCCTAATTTTGGACATTTATGCTAGCAGTTGTAAAAATCTCAGGTCAGCAATATAAAGTACAAGCCGGACAAAGCTTGTATGTGCCTCACCTGGAAGGTAAAACAGGAGATAAAGTTGAATTCAACGATGTAATTTTTGTTGATAACAACGGAAGTATCTCATTTACGAGTAAAGTAACAGTGAAAGCTGAAATCTTGAACGATTTAGTTCAAGGTGACAAAGTGATCGCTTTTAAGATGAAAAGACGTAAGGGTTTCCGTAAGAAGCACGGTCACAGAACTCATTATACTCAAATCAAAATTGAGAACATCGCTTAATTAGCGACTAGTTCTAGTAAATAACACTAGTAAAATCATAATAAGATGGCACACAAAAAAGGAGAAGGATCGGTAAAAAATGGCCGTGATTCGCATAGTAAGCGTTTAGGCGTTAAGATATATGGTGGTCAACCAGCTTTGTCTGGCAATATCCTAATTCGTCAAAGAGGTACACAGTACCACCCTGGTAAGAATGTAGGATTGGGTTCTGACTTCACTATTTTCGCTATGACCAACGGGGTTGTAGAGTTCAAAAAAGGTAAAAATAACAGAACTACCGTTTCTGTTTTACCAGCACAAGAAATAGCTTAATAAAAATATTTTTTGTAGTTATAATAAAAGTTTTTAATTTTAGTGTATTATTTACTAACCATTAAATCTAAAAAACATGGCAACTGCAAAAAAAGCCGCTCCTAAAAAAGCTGCAAAAAAAGCTGCTCCTAAGAAAGCTGCTAAAAAAGCTGCTCCTAAAAAAGCTGCTAAAAAAGCTGCTCCTAAGAAGAAAGCTGCTAAAAAAGCTGCTCCTAAGAAGAAAGCTGCTAAAAAAGCTGCTCCTAAGAAGAAAGCTGCTAAAAAGAAATAATTATCGCAAGATAATTAAATCGTCTTTTTTGCTTTCAGCAGAAATAGATTATAAGGTCCTCTCCGATTTTCGGGGAGGATTTTTTTTTGTCTTATCTTTAATGCATTCAATTTAATATGCACAATTACGAAATCGCCGAATACTTTTCATTGCTCAGTAAGTTGATGGAAATACATGGAGAAAATCCATTTAAAATTAAGTCCTATTCTAACGCCGCTTTTACATTGGATAAACTAAATGATCCAGTAATTGACATGGAGCCACATCAACTATTCTCTATACGAGGCATTGGTGATGCCATTGGTCAAAAAGTGCTCGAAATCATTGATTCTAAACGACTTAGCCTACTTGACAGTTATATAGAAAAAACACCAACAGGTGTATTTGAATTTTTAAAAATCAAAGGATTAGGTCCAAAAAAAATTGTTACTATTTGGAAGGAATTGGAAATTGAAAGTATTGGAGAACTACTTTATGCATGCGAAGAAAATAGGTTAGTAAAGTACAAAGGCTTCGGTGCAAAGACGCAACAAAATATTCAAGACGCACTTGTATTTTATTTACAACATCAAGGAAGATATTTATTTCAACAAGTAGTTCCACTTGTTGAAAATTTAAAAATTGCATTAGCAGAAAAAATAAATGGCGCTGATTTATTTTCAATTTCAGGTGGCTATAAAAGACAATTAGAAATTATAGATCATCTTGAAATTGTAACAACATTTTCTGAAAAAGAATTAACTATTTGGTTAACAGAAAAAAGTTTTCAATGTACAAAAAATGAAAAATATTTAAGTTGTATTGGTACAGATAAATTTGAAATCAGATGGTATTTTACCGACATTTCTGATTTTTATTGGACCGATTTTACCCTATCGGGCTCCCCTGAATTTTTGGAAAAATGGGAATCTGACCCCCTATTTTCAAAAAAAATCCCATTTATTTCAGAAAAAAACATCTTTGAACAAATTAATTTACCCTTCATTCCAGCCCCTTTAAGGGAACTTCCAGCCATCATTGACCTCGCAAAAAATAATAAATTACCCAAACTCATACAACCAGAAGATATTAAAGGGATCATTCATTCCCATAGTACCTGGAGTGACGGTGTACATACCATTGAACAAATGGCCTTGGCCGCCATCGAAAAAGGATATGAATATTTAATTATTAGCGATCATTCCAAATCGGCATTTTATGCAGGCGGATTATCGATTGATAGTGTAAAGGCCCAACATAGGGAAATTGACGCGCTAAATAAAAAACTCGCGCCCTTTGTTATATTTAAAAGTATTGAGTCAGATATATTAAATGATGGCAGCTTGGATTACCCAGAAGATATATTAGCCTGTTTTGATATTGTCATTGCATCTATTCATTCTAATTTAAAAATGACCGAGGAAAAAGCAATGATGCGCTTATTAAATGCAGTGAACAATCCCTATACAAGTATTTTAGGACACCCCACTGGCAGATTGTTATTAAGCCGAAAAGGATATCCGGTGAATCATGAAGTATTAATAGATGCTTGCGCAGATAACAATGTGGTATTAGAATTAAATGCCCATCCAAGACGATTAGATATGGATTGGCGTTTTATACACCTTGCATTACAACAAGATGTACTTATTTCCATTAATCCAGATGCACATGCGATTGAAGGATATGATGATTGTAAATATGGTGTACTGGTTGCCCAAAAAGCAGGATTAGCTGCTGCGCAAAATTTAAGCAGCTTTAATTTGGCTGAAATGATGGAGTTCGTAGAATTCCAACAATCTAAAAGAAACTAGCGTGTTGGGGCAGCTCCCTATTTGACATATATAAAATGATCCCCTGGCATGAGTTCAAAACTAACTTCCTTATCAAAGGAGAAAGCAAGCCCAGAAAAAACATTAATAAATTCCCCTACCAAAAGTTCATGGGAAAAGGAAATTTTTTGGATCTCATTGGAAAGGTTGAGGACAATCAATAAAACATTACTAGCATCATACCTTAAATAAGCCATGACCCTATTGGATTGGGTGGGCAAATTATAATTGGCCCCATTAATTAATGCAGGATATTGTTTTCGACAACGCGAAAGTATTTTATAAAAATGATGCAATGCCGGCTTATTCCCCCAAGCAATACAATCCTTATCAAAAAATTGTAACCTTTGATGGTTGGGTAATTCCTGCCCACTATAAATTAATGGCAAACCCTTCCAAGTATGTGTAAACACCGCCCAAGGCTTGGCGGCTATTCCATATTTTTCATACTCGGTGCCATTCCAGCTATTTTCATCATGATTGGACGTGAAAAATAATTTTAATGCCCCCGATGGATAATGGACATATCCTTCCAGCACATTATACACTTCATTAATAGCTACCTGACCTTGATTTAGTTTGTCACTCATATGCATCCAATCCCATGCATAACTTGCATCAAAAGTGGGATGATAATTTGCATTTTCACATTCAGCCAACCAGAACAATGGTTTGATCATATCACAATTGGTACGAGCAGCTTGCCAAAAATCCAAAGGCACTAAATGCGCCATATCACATCTAAAACCATCAATATTAAAATTGCGCACCCAATACTGCATGGCACCAATCAATGCAGCGCGCATATCTTTATTTTCATAATTTAAATCAACCACATCCTCCCAGCCATTTCTTTCTATGAAATTACCAGCGGCATCTCGCGTAAACCAATCTGGATGATTGTCCATCCACTCATGATTCGCGCCTGTATGATTGGCCACCCAATCAATAATCACTTTCATGTCATGCTCGTGTGCACACCTTATTAGGTTTAACAAGTCAGCTTCGTTTCCAAAGGCAGGATTAATTTTAGTATAACTACTACAGGCATAATAACTACCTAAGGACCCCTTCATTAACTTTTCACTAATTGGCGTAATGGGCATTAACCATAAAACGGTCACGCCCATATCTTTTAATCTTGGAATATGATTTTCAAACGCACTAAAAGTTCCTTCCGGCGTATATTGCCGAATATTAACTTCATAAATGGTGGATTGATTTACCCAAGTAGCAATATTAAAGTGAGCCTCCATTTATTTTCAAATTTTTAATCGATTTTTTATTATCTTGGCAAATACATGAGTACCGCAAAGCCACATTTAGATCGCAAATTAAGTCTTTTACATGCAACGGCCATCAACATGATTGATATGGTTGGTATTGGTCCATTTGTGGTATTGAGTGTTGTTGCGCAAATAATGGCTGGGCCCTATTTTTTATATGCATGGGTTGCCGGTGCCATCCTCTCCTATTTAGATGCCATGGTTTGGTCACAACTAGGGGCTGCACTTCCGAGAGCAGGTGGAAGTTTCCATTTTTTAAAGGAAGGTTACGGGAAAAAATTAGGTCCATTGATGAGCTTTTTGTTTGTATGGCAAACCATGATTCAAGCCCCATTAGTGATCGCATCCGCTTCCATTGGATTTTCACAATATGCGAGTTACTTTTTTAATTTCTCTTTCATTCAAGAAAAAATAGTAAGTGGCTCTGTGGTGATTTTAGTGATTAGCCTTTTATATAGAAAAATTGAATCGATTGGTAAGATATCCGTGTTTTTATGGGTGGGTGTTTTGGGCACCATGGCATGGATTATTTTTGGCGGGGTGATGCATGGACAATTTTTAGAACCCATCAAACATATTAATGATGGCTTTTCGATGCAACATGGTTTTGTAGCTGCTTTAGGTTTCGCGAGTGTAAAAACGATTTATAGTTATTTAGGTTATTATAATGTATGTCACTTAGGGGGCGAAATCAAAAACCCAAGTAAAAACATTCCGAGAAGTATGTTTATCTCCATTACTGGAATTGCCATTTTATATTTATCCATGAATATCAGTGTGGCTAGTGTATTGCCATTAGAAACCATCATGAGCAGCAAATATGTGGTGAGTGAATATATTAAAGCCTTGTATGGAGAAAAAGCCGGTGCACTAGTCACTGTATTAATTTTAATGGTGGCTTTTGCTTCTTTATTTTCTGCCACATTGGGCTACAGCAGGATCCCTTATGCAGCGGCGCAGGACAAATCCTTTTTTAGTTTTTTTGGTGAGCTTCACCCCAAACTACATTTTCCTCACCGTTCCTTATTAGTATTGGGCGGTATTGCTTTTGCGTTTAGTTTACTATTTAGATTAAAGGAAGTGATTGATGCCATTTTAGCCATGCGTATCTTGATCCAGTTTATTGGTCAAGCCATTGGATTAATGCTATTAGTCAACCGCAAAGGGAAAACTTATTTTCCTTGGAAAATGCCTTTATACCCAATTCCCTTATTGCTAGCCATTATTATATGGGTAGGTATCTTTATTTCAACAGGAACAAAAATGATGTTAAGTGGATTGGTGGTCATCAGCTTAGGATTGATTGCCTATTTCATAGCAACAAAAATGAAGTGGATCGGAAACGACAACACAACTACAACTACTGAGTAAGGGCAGATTAGATTTATTTACTTCTTGTTCCAATACCACTAATTAACAGGCCTAACACAAGCCCAATAATTAATCCAATTTTCACATTCTTAATCATCCAGCCAATGCCAAGGCCAATGAGTAATAAAGTAAATAAACTTACATTTCGTCGCATGGTATTATTTTTATTGGCTAATGTTTAGGTAAGGCAATCAAGTTGGCTAATAGTTTAAAAGCCCCTGGATTACCTGCAGGAAGTTGTCTAAATAAAGTTAAACTAAGATATACAAAATTACCCTTGCCATAGGGCGCAATTAATAAACTACCATTGGAAGGCGCTTCCCCTTTGTCACTCATCGCAAGTGGCATTTCAAAATGAGTATCTATATTTTCTGCCTGATAGGTACTGCGTTCTTGCACCCAATTTTCAAAGTCAGTTGCAGTAATTTTATTAGGTGTATTTAATACCACATGTTGCGGTAAAGCAAATGTCACAGGAACATTTTCCTGCGTGACACGCCTACCTGAATTTACAATAAATGGATAGGGCCCTACTTTAATTTTTTGCAAGCCTACCTGATTACTTTTTATATATTGAACAATTACATTACCGCCTTGTTCAATATATTTATTTAGTTCCTCATTATCAGTAGTTAAGTATTCATATAAATTATACGCCCTGATACCTACAATGATGGCATCAAATGATTTTAATTTTTCTACTACAAAATCAGTAGGCTTTAAATAGGTCACCGAAAAACCCAACTCCACCAGCGCTTCCGGTATTTTATCACCCGCCCCATCAATGTATCCAATTTTTTTCCCCTTCGTATTAACTTGTGCCTTAACTAAAGTAGTGGTCGCAGTTGGGAAATAAGTAATGGTAGAAATATGATCATATTGAATTGTTTTTTGATACACTGCAGATGCAGGTGTTGGCAACTGAACATTAGGGTCGCTAACTGTAAATGATTTTGATTCATTTTTTCCCAAATGATTGATGATTTGATAATTAACCGGAATGGACTTTTCGCCATTCATTAAATGCAACTCCTTATCATATTTTATTTCCTGTCCAGGCACCACCGCGATAGGTTGATGCACTTCTCCTTTGGTAGGATCCACATATTTGTATTGCACAGGGATTTGGAAATCAAATAATTGATTTTCGATGGTCACATTTAATTTGCAAGTAAAGGCTGGGTCATTTTCGGGCTGGCCAATCAATTGTTGGTCATTCACCACAAACATCCCTTCTGTTTTTGGAGACACTAACCAATAAGGTTGTGAAATTGGTTGGGTCAATGGAATACTATAATTATGCTCCCAAACTAAGTTCTGATTCACCCCCATGTTTTTATTAAAAATAGAATCTCTGCCTGGCAATTGAACTAACCCTAAATTAACTTGCACATTAGCGCGCTGATTCATACTAAATTGCATAGGCAAATTTTTACCGGGGAAAACTTGTTGCTGCGAACTGGTGGCTTCCATAAATAAGCCAGCACAATCCTGCACCAAGGATTTAATTTCATTTAATTTATAAGTTTTCCAAACAGAGCTTGGCAAATTATTAACCAGCTTATATAATTGTACCAAATCCTTAACTGATTTTTCAGGATTTTCTATTTTATAGTTTTGTACAATTGCAGTAACAGCATCATGAATTTCCGGGGCATTCAATCGCGTCCAACTCGTATTAACCCCATCCATGATATCCCTAATTGCTTTATCTCCAGCTACCCAATCAAAAAATTCTGTAATACTTCCACGTCGACGCGGACGCCCCTCCCCTTGGCTTTTATGCATGGAGCGTGCTTCTGCACCAATTTCACCATAATTTTTTCCAATTAAAGCATTGTATCCACCCACTTCAATTTTTAGTTGTTGCTCATTGGTCGTGTTTGCCCCGCCAAAATTAAATGTATTCCAAAGAATTCTTTTGGCTTGCCAAACGGTTACACCATATTTAAATTGTTCTGGAAATTGTTTTGGATCAGCCGCAGCGATAAATGCCTCTTTTGCAATAATTGCAGATGCCGCATGATGTCCGTGTCCTGCGCGCGCATCCGGAGGAAAGCGCGCAATAATAATATCAGGTTGAAATTTACGAATCACCCAGACTGCATCGCTTAATACTTGTTGGTGATCCCAAATAGCTAAGGCTTCCTCCGCTGATTTACTAAAACCAAACTCATACGCCCTTGAAAAATATTGCTCCGCACCATCTTGCTGACGTGCTGCAAGTAATTCTTTGGTTCTTATTAATCCCAATTCAATCCCCTGTTCCTTGCCTAATAAATTTTGACCCCCATCACCCCTGGTTAAACTTAAATACGCGGTACGGTACATTCGCTCATTGGTCAAAAAAGGTAAAAAGCTATTGTTTTCATCATCCGGATGTGCTGCAATATATAAAACGCTCCCCACCACATCCAGCTTTTTTAATTTGGAAAATAGCTCAGTACTTGATTTTTGTGCATTGCTATTCCATGTTTGCAATAACAAGAAAGCAAGCATTAAAAAAAGTATTTTTTTAAACGATAGCTGCATTTATTATAGATTATATTTTAATAATTTTAAATGGCTTCTTTCAAACTATAGGAACAAGTACACATCATTAATTAATTGTTCCTACCTGAAAAATACGCCTAATTCCGATGCTACTAAAATACGAGAAGTTTGGCTTTTTATCTAGTTATAAAACAAGTAGTTTTACACAACAGCCCGATCATTTTTGAAGAATAATTAAATAGTAGTAAATTGTTGCAATAATTATACGATATGTTAAAGAAAATACCAATGAATCATTTGAAACACTTTATTTTTTGCACGTTATTTTTTACAAATTTTAATTATTTAAAAGCCCAAATTTTCTTTAAAACACATCCCGGAATCAACCCATATCAATTTGAAACCGTCAAAGAAAAGTTATTCAATCATGCTGCCGTAACTTCGGCACATCCATTAGCAAGTATGGTGGGCGCAGCCATCCTCCAAGATGGCGGAAATGCATTTGATGCTGCTATTGCAGTACATTTTGCCTTAGCAGTTGTACATCCAGCAGCAGGTAATATTGGCGGCGGCGGTTTTTTGTTGGCAAGAACAAATAATGGCAAATTAATTGGGCTTGACTTTAGAGAAGCAGCGCCAGCAAAAGCAAATAGAGATATGTATTTGGACGAAAAAGGAAATCCTTTAACCTCAAAATCATTAGAAGGCCCATTGGCATCCGGCATCCCAGGAAGTGTATCAGGTATGTTTGTTGCTCATACGCATGCGAAACTCCCTATGGCACAGCTCCTTGAGCCCGCAATTGAATTAGCCGAATATGGACATGCTTTAACTGAAAAAGAAGCTAGTAGTTTAAATAGTGTAAAGGGCGAATTATTAAAATTAAGTAGCGCACCATCTGCCTATACAAAAAAAACAAAATGGATGAAGGGGGATACCATTTTTCAACCAGAATTAGCAGCCACATTAAGACGCATTCAACAAAATGGATTAGCAGGTTTTTATGAAGGGATTACTGCTGAATTGATCGTTAAAGAAATGGCCAATGGTTCAGGAATTATTTCAACGACTGATTTAAAAAATTACCAAACAAAGAAAAGAGTACCCATTGAATTTGATTATAAAAATCATCATGTGATTAGTTTTGCACCTCCTTCAAGTGGTGGTATATTAATTGCGCAAATGATGAAAATGATTGCCCCATTTGATATTGCAAAGATGGGATATCAATCGCCCGAGGCAGTTGGATTAATGGTAGAATCACAAAGACGTGCCTATGCCGACCGAGCGGAGCATATGGGTGATCCTGATTTTTGGAAAGTACCTACACGCACTTTAATCAGTGACGCTTATGCCAAACAAAGAATGAAAGATTATGTCCCTGGCATTGCTGGCAATAGTAAAAATACCATTGCTGGACAAGCCAAGGAAAGTGAACAAACCACCCATTATAGTGTCATAGACAAAGAAGGAAATATGGTGGCGATTACCACCACCTTAAATGATTCTTATGGTAATAAAACCGTTGTCGCAGGCGCAGGATTTATATTAAATAATGAAATGGATGACTTTAGTGTAAAGCCAGGAGTTCCCAACATGTTTGGTGCACTGGGTGGCGAAGCAAATGCCATTGCACCAGGCAAAAGAATGTTAAGTTCCATGACACCCACTTTAGTTACTGTAAATAATAAAGCTTATTTAACCATTGGCAGTCCTGGTGGCACTACCATCCCGAATCAAATTTATGAAGGCCTCATCAATATGATCGATTTCAAAATGAGTTTAAAACAATCCATCGATGCATCTCGCTTTCATCATCAATGGATACCTGATCAATTACAAGTGGAAGCCGATTTCCCAGATGCGACTATCCAAGCCTTGAAAAAACAAGGGTATAAAGTGAGTCAAAGAGGCTATTTTGGTCGCATGGATGGCATCCGAATATTGCGGGATGGCAAAATTGAAGCTGCAGGCGATAAAAGAGGTGATGATAGCGTCGCAGGGTATTAGGGATCAGTACATTATACCGGTTTAATTAGTATTTTTACAAAAATCCTTTTTTTGCTAAAAAACAAGCTTACCATACTGAGAATTTTAATTGCGACAGTGGTAGGGCTACTCCTATTTTGCTATTTGTTATTATTGCTTCCTTGGGTACAAAATAAATTAATTACTCGCGTAGCCAGTAGTTTTGCAAAATCCATTGGAACGGAAGTTAAAATTGGACATGTTGGTTTTTCCTTATTTAATAGGATGGACCTTGAAGATATACTGATCAAAGATGAAAAAAACGACACTTTAGTTTATTCTAAAATAGCTAAGCTCAGATTGACTGACTTATACTTTTCTAATTCAGCGACTGTCATTCGATATGTTGGCTTAGAAGGTACCCGAATCTATTTAAACAGAACAACTCCAAAATGGAACTACCAGTTCTTATTAGACTACTTGAATAAAGACAGCTCCAATGAAAAATCATCCAATGTAGATATTAAGAAAATTGATTTAAGTGATTTTCGTTTTATTTTAGATGATCAATGGAATGGTGAAAAAACAGAATTAGCAGCAAAAAACCTGTTATTAAACATCAAGTTGTTTAATCAAGCGAAAAAGCAAATTGTTATTGACCAATTGATCGTCAATAAGCCGTTCATTAACCTTCACTCCTATGAAGGGAAAAATACTTCTTTACAAAAGGACACCAATCAACGTAATTCCAATCCTGCCCAATTAAACCCGAATGATTTAAATATTGTAGCTAACGAAATTCAAGTAATCAACGGAAAGTTTTTAATTGAATATGGCTTCGAAAAACCAGTCCCCTATTTTGACGGCGCACATATTCGTATGCATGATTTAAATGCACAAATTTATAATGCCACTTTGTCCAAGGATACCATCACTGCAAAAGTTAATTTAAGTGTTAAGGAAAGATCCGGTATTGAAATAAAAAAATTAAGCACCCAATTTAAGTTGACTTCCCAATTAATGGAGTTTGCACAATTGTCATTAAAAACGAACAATAGCATTATTGGCCCTTATTATGCAATGCAATTCAAAAGCATTAAAAAGGATTTTAATAATTATGTGCAAAATGTGACCATGAAAGCACACTTCGAAAATTCATTGATTGCTATTAAAGATATTGCCTATTTCACACCAACCTTAAATAATATTGATCAAAAAGTTAAAATGAGTTTTCATTTTAATGGTACTGTGGCTGATTTTGAGACCAAGGATTTAAATGCTATTTACAATAACTCAACAGTCAAGGGCAGCTTTAGTATGAAGGGCTTACCTAGTCTAAGAAATACACAGATTGATTTTAGCAATGTAAATGCAATTACAAATTATAAGGATTTATCCAACTGGATTCCTACTTTAAAAAATATCAAGGAAATAAAATTTGAAAAATTAGGTGCCGTTTTATTTGCTGGAAATTTTAAAGGAACTGTTTACGATTTTATTACCAAGGGGGAATTCAACACCGACCTAGGCTATGCGAATACAGAGATTAGATTGCAGTTCCCATTAAATAAAGAACCCAGTTATGAGGGCCTGTTAAAAACAAGCCATTTTAATGCAGGTAAACTACTTGACATAGCCTCTTTAGGCTTATTAAATTTCAATGGCAAAATCAAAGGCAGCTCCTTTGACCTGAATAAACAAAAAACCAATATACAAGGCAATATTGACTCCATTGCATGGAACAATTATAATTATACCAATATCACGACCAATGGCGATATTCAAAAAGGCGCTTACAATGGTAGCTTGCGGATTAAGGACCCTAATATTAATTTTATTAGCAATATTGAGGTTGATTTTAACCAATCCAAGCCTAAGATAAATGCCGTGGGCGATTTGCAAAACACCAATTTAAAAGAATTGGGATTTTCAAAAAATAAAATTCAACTGACGGGATTATTGGATATTAATTTTGACGGAGATAGCATTGATAACTTCATGGGTTATGCTAAATTTTACAATGGACAATTAAAAGGGGAACAATCAGTGGTTCGTTTTGATTCAATCACCTTGAATTCTACTATTGAAAAGGGAATTAAATATTTACGACTTGCCAGTGATGATATTAATGCGAACATATCAGGCAAATTTAATATCTCCCATTTATCTGCAAGTATCCAGTTTTTTATGCAACGCTATTTGCCAAGCTACATACCAGCACCATCCAATACCCCGGCCAACCAATTATTTGACATTCAAATTAAAACGAATTACATCGAGCCCTTTATTCGCATTTTTAATAGCTCTTTCTCTGGGTTCAATAACTTAAATTTAAAAGGTGCGATTAATACAGATAATAAAACACTAAAATTTAATGCCACAGTTCCATTTGCACAATGGCAGGATATGGCATTTAAAGGCGGTGTATTTACAGGAAATGGAAATAAGGATTCCATTCATTTACTTGTAAAAGCGAATAGTTACCAAATAACGGACAGCTTTAGCTTTGTTGACCCAATTATCAATATTCATACAGCGAATGATAAATCCAATATCCAAATTACTGCGACAAGTAATAATGCATTGCAGAATATAAATTTAGCTGGCTCTGTAAATACTTATTCCGATGGCCTAGCTATAAAGTGGAAACCCTCCTATTTTTTATTAAATCAAAAAAGGTGGGATATTAATAATGGTGGCGAAATTTCACTTCGAAAAAATAACATCTTCGCAAAAGGCGTAAAATTTTCACAAGGAATACAGGAACTATTATTGACTAGCGCAAAGGACAATAATCTGCAATTAGAACTCAATGATATTATTTTAGGCGACATCACTAAATTATTTTTCCGATACCCGCAATTGGAAGGCGTTACCAATGGCACCGTTTATTTAAAAAATGTACTCGATAATTTTGAGCTCAGTTCGGATATCAACATTGATCAATTTAGCTTTAACAACGAAGTGGTAGGACTGACTAATTTAAATGCTGCTTATAATAATAAAACTGGTATTGTCCCTTTTTCATTTGACATTCCCAACAAAGCATATAATTTATCAGCAGAAGGTACTTATAACACCAAGGATAGCACTAACCCATTAGATGCAACACTGTATTTAAACCACTCTAAATTTAGTTTGGTGGAACAATTCATTGGTGGCGTTCTCACGAACTTAGAGGGGGAAGCAGATGGCAAAATTCATTTCGGCGGGCGCATTGAAAACCCCGTATTACTTGGATCTGCCTCCATTCAAGATGCTTCAATAAAAGTAGATTATACCAAGGTTCGTTATTTTATAAAAGAAGCGACCATTCAATTTACAAATGAAGGAATGGATTTTGGCAATATCCAACTGACTGATCAACTAAATCGGAAGGCTTTATTTAAGGGTAAAATACTAAATGAGGGCTTCAAACATTTGACTTATGACCTTGAAATGAGTAGCCCTAAAATTGAATTGCTTAATATGGGATCCGCTGACAACATCTATTTTTATGGTAACGCAGTTGGAAAAGCGGCTATGACCATCAAAGGACCTGAGGAAAATATTAAAATGACCATCAATGCGGATGTAAACGATAGCTCCCATTTATATATTCCAAATACCACCAGTAAGGAAGCTGGCAGCAATGACTTTATATTATTTAAAAAATATGGAAAAACCGCCCTAAAAAGTGCAGACATCCCTACTTACAACTTATTAGTGGACTTAGACCTATCGGCCAACAATAAAACCAAAATAGATGTGATTTTAGACGAATTAACAGGAGATATCATCAAGGCGAAGGGAAATGGTCGACTAAAAATTAGAGCAGGTAATATTGAGCCGTTAAGCATCAGAGGGAAATATAATATAGAATCAGGAAATTACGACTTCAACTTTCAGTCTTTTATCAAAAAGCCATTTGAATTGATTCCTGAAATTGGAAATTATATTGAATGGACTGGCAATCCATATGATGCCGAAATTCATGTGGATGCCCGTTACACTGCCGATCGTATTAGTTTAAATGAGTTGGTGGGTAGCGCCAATTTTAGCAACGCAGTAAAATCGTATCGTGGAAGTGTTTATGTAATTGCTGCATTAAGAAACAAATTATTCCAACCAAACATTAAATTTAGCATTGCATTCCCGCAAGGAAATCCGATTAGCTCCGATAATGAATTTTCTCAATTCATCACAAGATTAGAAAGAGACGAAAATGAAATTTTAAAGCAGGTTTCCTTCTTAATTGTATTTAACTCATTTGCGCCCGTTGGATTTAGTACAGGCAATAGTAATAACGCCTACAGTATGACTTCGATTGGCATCAATACCATATCACAATTGTTAACTAAAGAAGTCAATAAATCAGTGACCCATTTATTGAATAAGGTAACCGGCGATAATAGCTTACGATTTGATATTGGATCATCCGTCTATAATAGTGGAAATTTATTAGACCCTACTGGATCAGGCATTCCCATCAACGCCAATAAAATTGACCGTCAAAGAGTGAATTTAAAATTGGGCAGAAGCTTTTTAAATGACAAAGTAATTATTAATGTGGGTGGTGACTTAGATTTTAATGTTCGCAGTAGTACTAATATTCAGAATGATAATTTACAATGGTTGCCTGATTTAAATATTGAGTTTATCTTAACTAGGGACCGTAAATTAAGAGCGATTGTATTTAATAGAAATAGCCTTGATATAAATGGATCTAGTTTGGGCCGTCGTAATCGACAAGGGGTAAGTATCTCCTACCGAAAAGATTTTGAGAAATTCTTCTTTTAGTTCCGGAACAAAAAGAAATTATTTATTTGCATTCGCTACAAACCACTCAGTGGCCAAGGCGTATCCTTTTAATCCCAGGCCAACAATAGATCCAACTGACTTTGCAGTTACATGGGAAATTTTTCGGAAGTCCTCCCTAGCATGCACATTACTAATATGCACTTCAATAACAGGTGTCTTAATTGCAGCTACTGCATCACCAATGGCCACAGAAGTATGGGTATAGGCAGCTGGGTTTAATATAATGCCATCTTGGTTAAAACCATATTGTTGAATTGCATTGACCAACTCCCCTTCCACATTCGATTGAAAATACGTGAAGTTGACTTGCGGAAAATCTTTTTTTAACTGCGCAAAAAAATCATCAAAAGTTTCATTGCCATAAACACCAGGCTCACGCATTCCTAATAAATTTAAATTAGGCCCGTTGATGATCGTAATATTTGGCATAGTTACAAATTGTAATACTTAAAAATGAAAGGATAAATTGAGTAGCAATTATCCATTTATAGTTGCAAGATTAATTAGTCTTCATTAAAGATACAAAATCATCAAACAAATACCTACTATCATGCGGACCTGGTGTAGCTTCAGGATGATACTGCACACTAAATGCTGGACGATCATTCAACTTAATACCTTCAATAGAATCATCATTTAAATTCACATGCGAGATGGTCACATTTGGATGCTTACGCACTGCTTCAGGATCCACACCGAACCCATGGTTTTGCGTAGTAATTTCACATAAACCTGTGATCACATTTTTTACTGGATGATTTAAACCACGGTGACCATGGTGCATTTTGAAAGTTGGAATATCATTCGCAAGTGCTAATAATTGATGCCCTAAGCAAATACCAAAGACTGGTTTTTTCTCATTCAACACTTCCTTAATTGTTTTGATTGCATAATCCATCGGTGCTGGATCTCCAGGACCATTGGATAAAAAATATCCTGTAGGATTAAATGCCTTTAAGGTCGCAAAATCTGTTTTAGCAGGATGCACTCTTACATGCGCGCCTCTTTCCACCAAGCATTGTAAAATATGTTCTTTCACGCCAAAGTCTAAAACAGAAACTTTGATCGCTGAATTTTTATCACCTAATTCATATACTTCTTTGGTACTCACCGTACTCGCTAATTCAAGCCCATCCATACTAGGCACTTTAGCTAGTTGTGCTTTTAAAGCAGCCACATCTAAATTATCAGAGGAGATAATACAATTCATCGCACCCTGTTGACGTACATGCGCCACCAACGCCCTTGTATCTAATCCTTCAATGGAGACAATATTATTATTAATTAAGTAATCATTCAAATTACCATCTGCCATTAAACGACTGTACTTCTCTTCTAAGTTGCGCCCAATTAACCCATGAATTTTTACTGATTTACTTTCAACGTCGGTTGATTTAACACCATAATTTCCCACATGAACATTATTCATGATAATGACTTGTCCCGTGTAACTCGGATCCGTAAAAACTTCTTGGTAGCCTGTCATCCCCGTATTAAAACAAATCTCACCAGTCGTTGTACCAATTTTACCAAAAGCTTGACCGTGAAATACATTACCATCAGCTAAAACTAAAATTGCAGGTTGTGGAGTCATTGTATTGGTGTTTTGTTATGCAAAAAAAGAAACAATTTTTTACTTTTCCATAATAACTTTTGAACATATTGTTTATTCCGCCTTTTAAGCCCATTTTAGGCAAAAAAAAGGCAAGACTGAAGTCTTGCCTTATATGTCAAATAGTGATGATCATTATTCAGCAGGTGTTGCTTCATCTGTAGCAGCAGGTGCTTCAGTTGTAGGTGCTTCTGCTTCAGCAGCTGCCTTTTTAGGCGCTGCTGGTGCTTTACTACGACGTGTTTTTTTAGCTGGTTCAGCTGCAGTCGCGATTGAATTACCGTAAATTTCATTGAAATCAACTAATTCGATCATTGCTTTTTCAGCATTATCACCTGGACGTATACCCAATTTGATAATTCTAGTATAGCCACCTGGACGTGTCGCAATTTTAGGCGCTACTACTGTGAATAATTCCTTAACAGCAGTTTTGTCGTTTAAATAGCTAAACACCACTCTGTGGTTATGCATAATTTCTTCCTTGTTCGCCGATTTTTTAGTTTTAGTAATTAATGGCTCAACATATTTTCTTAAAGCTTTCGCTTTTGCTAATGTTGTTACAATACGCTTGTGCGTAATAATTTGACAAGCAAGGTTCATTAATAAGGCATCTCTGTGTGCCTTTTTACGACCTAAGTTGTTTTGTTTGTCTCCGTGACGCATGACTTTTAAATTTTATCCTCACACCGTGTCAGGAATTGCGAGGTTTGAGCTTTCGCTCGGTTATAAATAGTGACCTACCCTAGCCTTAACGACTATTGTAAATCTAATTTGTCTAATCCTAATTTACCTAAATCCATTCCAAAGCTTAATCCTCTTTCAATTAAAACTTGCTCAATTTCAGATAAAGATTTTTGACCAAAGTTTCTAAACTTCATCAAATCTTCTTGCTCATATTGAACTAGTTCACTTAAGCTATTAATTTTAGCAGCTTTCAAGCAATTGAATGCACGAACTGAAAGATCTAAATCTTCCAATGGTGTTTTCAATACTTTTCTTAATTGTAAAACTTGCTCATCCACTACATCTTCTTTCTTATCTTCTTTGTTATCAAAAGTGATATTTTCATCCGTGATAATCATTAAATGTTGGATCAAAATGCGAGACGCTTGTTTCACCGCTTCTTCAGGATGAATCGTACCATCTGTAGCAACATCTAAAATTAATTTTTCATAATCCGTTCTTTGTTCAACACGATAGTTTTCGATAGCGTATTTAACATTTTTGATTGGGGTATGAATTGAATCAATAGCGATATAGCCAAATGGCATTTCTTTTAATTTATTTTCTTCAGAAGGAATGTAACCACGGCCTTTGCTGATGGTTAATTCAATCTCTAATTTCGCAGTTGAATCCATAGTACAAATGACTAATTCAGGATTCATTACTTGAAATTGTTGAGAAGCATCGCCAATATTACCTGCATTAAATTCACTGCTTCCTTTAATAGAAATCGTGATTTTTTCTGAAGAAACATCTTGGTCAGCTTTACGCTTAAAACGAACTTGCTTTAAGTTCAAAATTATTTCAGTAACATCTTCAGTAACCCCTTTCAAAGTAGCAAACTCATGGTCCACTCCTTCAATTTTGATACCTACTATTGCAAAGCCTTCTAATGAGCTTAATAAAACTCTTCTTAAAGCATTACCTAAAGTTAAACCAAAGCCAGGCTCTAATGGACGGAATTCGAATTGTCCTTCAAAGTCGTTTGCTTTTTGTAAAACAATTTTATCTGGTTTTTGAAAACTTAATATAGCCATGTCAATTTATTTTTTATTTGAATCTTCCTAGTGGAAGAAATTTTGTTATTGCTTACTACTTAGAATACAATTCGACGATTAATTGCTCCTTAATATTTTCAGGAACAGCTTCACGCTCAGGCATGGTGATGAAAGTACCTGTATTGGTATTTTCATTCCAATCTACCCAACTGAATTTTGTATTTTTTCCGCGTTGTTTGCTAACGATTGAAGTGTTATGCGCACTCTTTGGACGATAAGCAATAACATCACCTGGGCGACAAGTGTAAGAAGGTACATTAGTCACTTCACCGTTAACAGTGATGTGCTTGTGTGATACCAACTGACGTGCTTCAGGACGACTCGCTGTTAATCCCATTCTGTAAATGGTATTGTCCAAACGTGATTCTAATAATTTGATCAAGTTTTCACCTGTAACACCTTTAATACGAGAAGCTTCCTCAAATGTTTTGCGGAATTGACGCTCTAATACACCATAGGTATATTTTGCTTTTTGCTTTTCTCTTAACTGTAATGCATACTCTCCTAATTGCTTAC
>Ga0209358_10000674_pt1 | contig 29091 bp, 20 predicted proteins | sample LauGreFa1BDMLBSN_2_FD_187574 | JGI IMG/M metagenome (GOLD analysis project Ga0209358, IMG submission 187574) | Freshwater lake microbial communities from Lake Michigan, USA - Fa13.BD.MLB.SN (SPAdes) (version 2) | ecosystem: Environmental > Aquatic > Freshwater > Lake | place: Lake Michigan, USA...
AGGCCGCCGCCAACGCCGGTTCGGGCGTGTTCTCCCGCGAGAGCGAGATTCGCGCCGTCCGCGCTTCGCTGGAATCCGAGAACGACCAGCTCACGACCCTCAACGAGAAGGCCCTCGGCATCCAGTCCGCGATGGACGCCAATGAGCTCGATGTCTCTTCCGCCCGCGATGCCACGCAGTTCGCCGCGCAGGAACTTTCCGTCGCCCAGGCCGACGAGCGTTCGGCCCGCCAGACGCTCACCGCCGCCGACGACCGTATCCAGCGCGAAGAGCGTCAGCTCGCCGAACTGGACAACGCCAAGTCCGAGGCGCTCAAGCGCCGCGACCGCGCGCAGGAGACGCTGACGGCCAAGGACGCCCAGGTCGCCGAACTCCGCGCGACGATCGCTTCCGGCGAAGGCCAGCTCGAGTCCGCCCGCGCCGAGTCCGACGTGCGCCGCAACGCGTTGGGCGAGGCCCGTCTCGCCCATGCCGAGCAGCGCCAGCGACTCGAACTCGTCGGCCGCGAGCTCGCCGACCTTGAGTCGCGTCGTGCCGAAGCCACCGCCCGTCTGAATTCGCGCCGCATCGAAGCGCAGCAGAACGAGAAGCTCATCGCCGAGCTCAAGGCCTTGGCCGTGACCGCCCGCGAGACCTCCGCCCGCCTCGCCGGCGAGGTCGAAACCGCCTCCACGCAGCTCAACGAACAGCGCCACGCCCTCGCCGAGACCGACGCCGCCGTCGAATCCGAAGACCGCGTCCTCTCCGTCGATCGCGACCGGCTGCGTGTCGCCGACACCCGCCTCAAAGGACTTGAGGTCTCTCTCGCCGAGCAGACTTCGCAGTGCGGCTTCATCGTCGAGAAGGTCCAGGCCGACCATCAGCTCGACGTCGCCGACGTCGACTGGCGCCTCCAGCTCTGGCTTTCCGACGGCGAACCCGAAGGCATCGCCAGCTTCGACGACCTCGAAGAGACCGACGAAGAGGGTTCCCGCCCGGCCCCGAAGGCCGTCGCCCGCCGCGGCGAACCGACCGCCGAGGACCTTGCCGCGATGGAATCCGCCGACTGGCCGCCTCTCGTGCGCGAGATCGCCGATCTGCGCGACCGCATGGCTGGCATGGGTTCCGTCAATCTCGTCGCCGTCGAGGAATACTCCTCCCTGCGCGACCGCCACGACTTCCTCACCAAGCAGAGCGATGACCTTTGGAAGGCGAAGGAAGAGCTCACCAAGGCGATCGACGAGCTCAACCAGACCTCGCTCAAGCTCTTCACCGACACTTTCGAGCAGGTGCGCAAGAACTTCAAGTTCACCTTCGAGCGCCTCTTCGTCGGCGGCGCGGCCGACCTCACCATGGTCCAGGCCGAAGATCCGCTCGAGAGCGGCATCGAGATCGTCGCCCAGCCGCCCGGCACCAAGCTCCGCGGCATCACGCTGCTGTCCGGCGGTCAGAAGACCATGACCGCCGTGGCCTTGCTCTTCGCCATCTACATGGTGAAGCCCTCGCCCCTGTGCGTGCTCGACGAGCTCGACGCCCCGCTGGACGACGCCAACGTCAACCGCTTCACGGACATCATCCGCGAGTTCACCCGGTTCTCCCAGTTCGTGGTCATCACCCACAACAAGCGCACCGTCTCCGCCGCCGACGCCATCTTCGGGGCCACCATGCAGGAGAAGGGCGTCACCCGCCTGTTCTCCATGCGTTTCAATAAGGAGCGCGACGAGGCCGAGCCGACCCAGCCGGGCGGCGGTTTCACGATGGCCCGCTGAGGTCGCTTGCCTTGGGCGGGCGGTCGGCTAGAGTGGGGGAGTCATGCTCCGTCATCTCACCGCGCTTGTCCTCTTGCCGGCCATGGCCCTCGCCGGCGTCACCTTCGAGACTGATACCCGCCCCGTCAATCGGGCGGCTCCCGGCGCGAGTTACGCCGATATGCTCGCCCGGATCACACCTGCGGTCGTGAGCGTGCGCACCGCCGAGGTGATTCCGGCCTCCGTCCTCAAACGTTACAGCGGACGCATCGATCCGGATAAGGTCATGCAGGATGCGCAGACCGGCGAGACGCTCCTGCCCACCGGGCTCGGTTCAGGCACGATCATCCATCCGGACGGTTATGTGATCACCAACCGCCACGTCGTCCTGCAGGACAATCGTCGCGGCGTCGCCAAGACCGTCATCGTGCAGCTCGCCGATCGGCGTGAATTCCGGGCCAAGGTCCTCGGGGTCGACGCCGGTACGGACATCGCCGTCCTCAAGATCGAAGGCCGCAACCTGCCTTACGCCAAATTTGCCGACAGCGACAAGGCCCGCGTGGGGGACGTCGTCTTCGCCATCGGCAATCCGCTGGACGCCGGCCTCACCGTCACTTCCGGCATCGTCTCGGCCTTGGGGCGCTCCGGCAAGCTGGGCATGGGCATGGCCTTCGAGGATTTCATCCAGACCGACGCCGCGATCAATCCAGGCAATAGCGGCGGGCCTCTGATTGACTTCGAGGGTCGCCTGCTGGGCATGAACACCGCCATCAAGTCCGGAACCGGACTGAGCGTCGGCCTCGGCTATTCCATTCCTTCGAACCTCATCACCGCCGTCGCGTTGGATCTCGCTAACCAAGGGCGCGTCGTCCGCGGACTGATCGGCGTGCAAGGCGAGGACCTTTCCGTCGCCGAAGCCACGAAGCTTTCGCTCGGTCAGGCGGGTGCTGTCCGCCTGGTACTCGTCTCCGATGAAATGCCGGCGGCCAAGGCCGGACTGAAGGTCGGCGACATCGTCGTAGGCCTGAATGGCAAGCCGGTCGAAAACTGGAATGAGATGCGCCTGGAGATCTCGCGTCGTCGCCCAGGCGAAGTACTCACGTTGAATTACATCCGCGAAGGCCGTGGCTCGCTCGCGCGCCTGACCGTCGCGGAACGTCCGCTCGACCGCTGAGCATGGGGGCGCTTTCCACATTCCGGAACCTGGCCGGCGGCCGGTTGCCGCCGCTGACGCGGACCGCCTTGCTCTGCGGACTCAGCGCCTTCGTGGGGGCCTTGGTCTTTTTCAGTCCCGGGGCAGGCGGGAGCCCACCCGCTCAGCCGCTGACCCAAGGTGTCCGGCTGGTTCCTCCCGGCGACGCGCGGACTGAGAGCGTCGTGCTCTTGGATAGTTCAGCGGTCTATCTGCCTGCCCCGACCAAGGCAGCCAAGGCCGGTCGTGGCGAGGTCGGCCAGCCCGAGGACGCCCCTTTTGCCGCATCGAGTCCGATTCTGCAGTTCGACCCCGCCAAGCCGCTGGGCAAGGACTCCATGCTACAGGTCCCCCGCCAAGCCATCCCCGCCCCGGCCCAAGCGATCCCCCTGACCGCCCAGGAGCCGCTGACGACCTTCGGGTCTCAGGGTTTCCGTGACGTCAAACTCGAGCCGAGGGCGGCTTTTTTCGAAGTTTATCCGCTTCAAGGGGGTTATAAGTCTCTTATCAATGGGAAAATCACCCATTTTGTTGATAATAAATATGAAAATGGGGTTATTTCAGGAAAAAACGCCACTTTAGGCGGAAGCTTCGAGGCCATTCTCAGTGTCGATAGCCTCGGGCAGTCCCCCCTAGGGGCGGTCTTGCGCCATACTGGCTCAAAAACCCTGGATGAGGCCGTTCGGCGATGGGCGGCCTCGATCGAGTGGGGGCAGCGCCTGCCACCGGGAGTTTACCGCCTGATCGTAGGCCCCTGAGCGACCGCCAAAAGGGTTGTAAAACCCTTGCAAAAAACCGCTTGACGGAGGGGGATTCGATGGTCATTCAAACCCTTCCCTTCGCGTCTTCAAGCACGTCGACGGTTCGCCCCTGTAGCTCAGTTGGCAGAGCGCGTCCTTGGTAAGGACGAGGTCGCTGGTTCAAATCCAGTCGGGGGCTCCATCACTTTCCACACACCAAACCTAACCACCTCCTCACCACCAAAAACCATGGCCAAAGAGAAGTTCAATCGCACCAAGCCTCACGTCAACGTCGGCACCATCGGCCACATTGACCATGGCAAATCGACCACCACCGCCGCCATCGTGGCCGTGCAGGCCCGTCGCGGCCTCGCCGAGACCAAGTCCTACGCGGAAATCACCAAGGGTGGTACCGTCCGTGACGCCACCAAGACCGTGACCATCGCCGCCTCGCACGTCGAGTACGAGTCCATCAACCGTCACTACGCCCACGTCGACTGCCCGGGCCACGCCGACTTCGTCAAGAACATGATCACCGGCGCCGCCCAGATGGACGGTGCGATCCTGGTCGTCTCCGCTGCTGACGGCGTCATGCCCCAGACCAAGGAGCACATCCTCCTCGCCCGCCAGGTCGGCGTGCCGAAGATCGTCGTCTGGCTTAACAAGGTCGACCTCTCCGAGCCTGACCTGATCGACCTCGTCGAGATGGAAGTCCGCGACCTTCTCAATAAGTACAACTACGAAGGCGACACCGCCAAGATCGTCCGTGGTTCCGCCACCGCCGCCCTCGAAGGCACCCCGGAAGGCGAACAGTCCATCCAGGACCTCCTCGCCGCCCTCGACTCCGAGATCGCCGAGCCTAAGCGCGAAACCGACAAGCCCTTCATGATGTCCGTCGAAGACGTCTTCTCCATCACCGGTCGTGGCACCGTCGCCACCGGTCGTATCGAGCGCGGCGTCATCAAGGTCGGCGAAGAAATCGAAATCGTCGGTCTCCGCGACACCCTCAAGACCACCGTCACCGGCGTCGAAATGTTCCGCAAGGAGCTCGACCAGGGTCAGGCCGGCGACAACGTCGGTCTCCTCGTCCGCGGCATCGAAAAGAGCCAGATCGAGCGTGGCCAGGTGCTCGCCAAGCCGGGTTCCATCAAGCCCCACACCGTCGCCAAGGCCCAGATCTACGTCCTCAAGCAGGATGAAGGCGGCCGTCACACCTCGTTCGCCAACAACTACCGCCCGCAGTTCTTCTTCGGTACCTGCGACGCGACCGGCACCGTCATCCTCCCGGAAGGCGTGGAAATGGTGATGCCTGGCGACAACGTCACGATCACGATCGAGCTGCAGAAGCCCGTCGCGATGGAAAAGGGCCAGCGCTTCGCTCTCCGCGAAGGTGGCAAGACCATCGGCGCCGGCCAGATCCTCGAAATCACCAAGTGATTTCCTGACCAAAAACGACCTACTACGGTGCCGAGGCCCCCTCAAAAGGGCCCCGGCATTCGTCTCTTTAACCACCAGTACAGGACGGTAGCTCAATTGGCAGAGTAGCGGTCTCCAAAACCGTTGGTTGTGGGTTCGACTCCCTCCCGTCCTGCCACTCTCACCACAACACCACCAGCATCATGTTCAGCTTCCTCGGACGCCTCCGCGCTTTCTGGAACGAGACCATCACCGAGGTCTTCGTCAAGGCTTCGTGGCCCACCGCCAAGGAGCTCGCCGACTCCACGCTGGTCGTGATCGCCGCCGTCGCCCTCCTGGGCGCCGTCGTCTTCCTCTGCGACTTCTCCCTCTCCAACTTCGTCCAGTTCGCGACCAAGCTCGTGCGCTGATCCGCCCCCCATGTCCTCTCCCTCTGATTTCCGCTGGTACACCCTCCAGACCCTCTCGAACAACGAGAGCAAGGTGAAGCGTCTGCTCGACAAGGCCATCAAGGACGAGGAGATGGGCGACTTCGTCGCCGAAATCCTGATGCCGGTGAAGACCGTCAAGGATTTCCGCAACGGCAAGAAGCGCGAGAGCGAGATGAAGCTCTATCCTTCGTATCTCTTCGTTCGCGCCCGTCTCTTCGACGACGAAGGCACGCTGCTCGAGGCTCCTTGGAGCTTCCTGCGCAAGACCGACGGTGTCATCGGACTCATCGGCGGACAGAATCCCGTCGCCCTCAAGACCGAGGAGATCAACACGATCCTCCAGCAGGTCGCCGACGCCGCCGACAAGGTGGTCCCGAAGATCACCTTCAACATCGGAGAGCGCGTCAAGATCACCGACGGACCCTTCGCCAATCTGGCCGGCAATATCGACAAGATCGACGCCGACCGCGGCAAGCTCGAGGTCTCCGTGGACATCTTCGGTCGTTCCACCCCGGTCGAACTCGAATTCTGGCAGGTCGAACGCGACGACCGCGACTGATCCCTTTTCATCAACCCAACCATCTAAACACCCACCATGGCTAAGAAAGTCGTCGGCGAAATCAGGCTCCAGCTCCCCGCGGGCGCCGCTAACCCTGCTCCTCCCGTCGGCCCCGCGCTCGGCGCGAAGGGCGTCAACATCATGGCGTTCTGTAAGGAATTCAACGCCAAGACCAAGGACCAGGCCGGCATGATCCTCCCGGTCATCATCTCCGTCTACCAGGACAAGTCCTTCACGTTCATCCTGAAGTCCCCGCCCGCTTCCGTCCTCCTCAAGAAGGCCGCGAAGATCGAGTCCGGCTCCAAGGTCCCGAACCGCGACAAGGTCGGCAAGGTCACCAAGAAGCAGCTCCTCGAGATCGTCGAGCTGAAGAAGAAGGACCTCAACGCCGTCAACCCGGACAACGCCGCCCGCATGATCGCCGGCACCGCGCGTTCGATGGGCATCGAGGTCATCGGTTAATTTCACCCAACCCTAATCCAACCAAACCACTGCATCCCGCAGGAGACCAAAAGTCGCTATGAGCAAAAAACCCAGCAAGCGCTACCGCGCCGCCCTCCAGGTCGCCGACCTGAAGGCCAAGTATGACGTCACCCAGGCCGCCGAGATCATCAAGAAGATGCCCGGCGCCAAGTTCGACGAGACCGTCGAGATCTCCGCCTTCCTCGGCGTCGATCCCAAGCAGTCGGACCAGATGGTCCGCGGCACCGTCTCCCTCCCGAACGGTTCCGGCAAGAAGATCAAGGTCCTCGCGTTCACCGAGAACCCGGCCGAAGCCCTCGCTGCCGGCGCCGATTACGCCGGCCTCGCCGACCTGATCGCCAAGGTCAACGGCGGCTTCCTCGACTTCGACGTCGCCATCTCCACCGTCTCCGCGATGAAGGACGTCCGTCAGGTCGCCCGCGTCCTCGGTCCGAAGGGCCTCATGCCGAACCCGAAGTCGGGCACGGTCTCCGATGACCTCGCCAAGACCATCAAGGAAGTGAAGGCCGGTCGCGTCGAATTCAAGATGGATAAGACCGGCAACATCGTGATCGTCGTCGGCAAGAAGTCGTTCACCGCCGCCCAGCTCACCGAGAACGCCCAGGCCGCCCTGGCCGCCCTCGTCAAGGCCCAGCCCGCCGGCTTCTCCGGTGGCCGCTTCATCAAGTCGATCACCCTCAGCGCCAGCATGAGCCCCGGCGTCGCCGTCGACCTCAAGCCCTACTCGGCCGCCGTCGCGACCGCCTAATCATAACCACGCCCAAGCGAACCCACGAACATGCGCGCTGAAAAACAATTCCTCGTCGACGAAGTCGCCGCCCAGCTGGCCAGCTCCAACTACCTGCTGCTCGCCAACTTCACCGGCGTCACCGTCGAGAACGCGACCGCCGTCCGTAACCAGCTCCGTGCCCACGGCGCCGAGTACCACGTCGTCAAGAACAGCATCCTCAACATCGCCGCCAAGCAGGCGAAGCTGCCGGACATCTCGGCCCACCTGAGCGGCCACACGGCCCTCGTCACCGGCGGCAACAATCCGACCGGCGTCGCCAAGATCCTGGTCACCTTCTTCAAGGACTTCGCCAAGCTCGAAGTGAAGGGCGGCGTCCTGGACGCCAAGATCCTTACCAAGGCCGAAGTGGAATACCTGTCGAAGCTGCCGTCCCTCGATGGCATCCGCGCTCAGCTCCTCTCGCTGCTCTCCACCCCCGCCTCCCAGTTCGTCCGCCTCCTGGACGCCAAGCGCGAGAAGGACGAGAAGGCCGCCTAAACCCTTTCCTCGCGAAGGCGTCGCCATGTGGCGGCGTCCGAGCGGGGGGAATCCAAACCCAAAAACAACACACATCCAAAGAACCCCGGTTAGGGGCCTCGCGCCCTCAAATGTCCTTCATCGGACGCTAACCATTCAAGGAACCCAGATACCATGAGCAACATCACCAAAGACCAAGTCATCGAGTGGCTCAGCGCCCAGTCCGTCCTGGACATCGCTAACCTCGTGAAGGACCTCGAGACCAAGTGGGGCGTTTCCGCCGCCGCTCCTGTCGTCGTCGCCGCCGCTGGTGGCGCCGCCGCCGCCGCACCTGCCGAAGAGAAGACGACGTTCGACGTCATCCTCAAGGCCAAGGGCGCGACCCCGATCAATGTCATTAAGGAAGTCCGCGCCATCACCGGCCTGGGCCTCAAGGAAGCCAAGGACCTCGTCGACGGCGCCCCGAAGCCCGTCAAGGAAGGCGTGTCCAAGGACGAAGCCAAGGATATCGAGACCAAGCTCAAGGCCGCCGGCGCCGAGGTCGAGGTCAAGTAATCCGTCTTCCGACGCACATCTGCAGAGCGGGGAGGGTAGCACCCTCCCGGGTCCGGCGACCCCTCCCCGCTTTTTCTTTCCCACGGCCGCCTAGTCCGACCCCACCAGGCAAACCAGTCAGCACCACCGAAACAACCCGACACTCCGAGCCCACCTTCACCAGCCATGCCTCAAGAGCGCAAAAACTTCGGTAAACTACGCGAAGTCATCCCTCCGCCCAACCTGATCGAGAACCAGATCTTCTCGTTCAACGATTTCCTGCAGTTGGACGAATCCGCGTCCGCCCGCAAGAACGTCGGCCTGGACGCGGTCTTCCGCGAGGCTTTCCCGGTGGAGAGCAACAACGGCAACTTCCGTCTCGAGTATCTCGAGTACGGCCTGGTGCTGCCCAAGCAGACCGAACTCGAGTGCATCCGCGAAGGCACGACCTACGCGATCTCGGTGATGCTCAAGCTCCGCCTCCGTGAGAAGGGCGCCTTCAAGGATGAAGAGATCCTGATGGGCGAGATCCCGATGATCACCGACCGCGGCTCCTTCATCGTCAACGGCGCCGAGCGCGTCGTCGTCTCCCAGCTCCACCGCTCTCCCGGCATCTGCTTCGAAGAGTCCGCCCACACGAGCGGCAAGATGCTCCACGCCTTCCGCATCATCCCGGACCGCGGTACCTGGATCGAAGTCCAGTTCGACCAGAACGACCTCCTCTGGGTCTACCTCGACCGCCGCCGCCGTCGCCGCAAGTTCCTCGTCACGACGCTCCTCCGCGCCTTCGGTTACAAGGACGACAAGGACATCCTGGCCCTCTTCTACCAGCACCGCGAACTGACGGCCAAGGCCGCCCTCGAACTCGACCCGGAAGAACTCTCCCAGCTCGTCTACGCCGACCCGATCGTCGACGTCGAGACCGGCAAGGTCGTCGCCAAGCAGTACGACAAGCTCTCCCGCGAGACCCTCAAGGAGATCCACAAGCAGCTCCCGAAGCAGAAGTTCGGCGTCTTCGACACCGCCTTCGACAACGGTTCCATCATCCTCTCGCTCCGTAAGGACATCGGCGCCGTCCGTAACGAGGAAGAAGCCCTCAAGGAGATCTTCCGCAAGCTCCGCCCCGGCGAGCCCGTCAACGTCAAGGGTGCCCGCGCCCACATGCAGCGCCTCTTCCAGGATCCGCTTCGTTACGACCTCGGTCGCGTCGGCCGCTACAAGCTCAACCAGAAGCTCAGCCTCAACGTCTCGCTCGACACCCGTACCATCACCCCGGAGGACATCGTCGAAGCCACCAAACTGCTCTGCAAGCTGAGCGCCGGCGACGGCGCCATCGACGACATCGATCACCTCGGTTCCCGTCGCGTGCGCAATGTCGGCGAGCTCCTCGCCAACCAGTGCCGCGCCGGCCTCAAGAACGTCGTCAAGACGGTCAAGGCCCGCATCAATGAGTACGACCAGAGCGTCGACTCGATCACCCCGCAGAAACTCGTCAACCCGAAGCCCTTCGGCAATTCGATCCGCGAGTTCTTCGCCCGCAGCCAGCTGTCCCAGCTGATGGACCAGATCAACCCGTTGGCCGAGCTGACCCACAAGCGTCGTCTCTCCGCCCTCGGGCCCGGAGGCCTCAACCGTGACCGCGCCGGCTTCGAAGTCCGCGACGTCCATCCGTCCCACTACGGCCGCATCTGCCCGATCGAGACCCCGGAAGGTCCGAACATCGGCCTCATCAACTCGCTTTCCACCTACGCTCGCATCAACGAGTTCGGCTTCATCGAAGCCCCGTACCGTAAGGTCGTGCGCGGCAAGGTCTCCAGCCAGGTCGAGTTCATGACCGCGGACCAGGAAGAAAAATTCAAGGTCGCCCAGGCTAATTCCGAGCTCGACGACGCCTCCCGCCTCAAGGGCAAGGTCACCGTCCGCTATCGCGACGATATCCTCGAAGTCGACCCGGAAGACGTCGACTACATGGACGTCTCTCCGCAGCAGGTCGTCTCCGTCGCCGCCGCCCTCATCCCCTTCCTGGAGCATGACGACGCGAACCGCGCGCTCATGGGTTCCAACATGCAGCGCCAGGGCGTGCCCCTCGTCGTGACCGAAGCCCCGTTCGTGGGCACCGGCCTCGAACGTCGCGTCGCGATCGACTCGAAGACGGTCATCGTCTCCGAAGGCCCCGGCATCGTCGCCGCCGCCGACTCCCGCCGCATCATCGTCACGAAGGACGGCGAAGTCGCCCCCGCCCAGCTCGAGAACAAGAAGTTCAAGAGCGAGCCGGCCAAGGGCGTCTACGTCTACGACCTCCGCAAGTTCCTCAAGACCAACTCCTCCACGTGCTTCAATCAGCGTCCGCTGGTCCGCCGCGGCGACAAGGTCAAGCAGGGTGACATCATCGCCGACGGCGCCGCCACCGACAAGGGTGAGCTCGCCCTCGGACGCAACGTCCTCGTCGGCTTCATGCCGTGGAACGGCTACAACTTCGAAGACGCGATCCTGCTCTCCGAACGCATGCTCACGGACGACGTCTTCACGTCCGTCCACATCGAGGAGTTCGAAGTCACCGCCCGTGACACGAAGCTCGGGCCTGAGCAGATCACCCGCGACATCCCGAACCTCGGCGAGGAAGCCCTGCGCAACCTCAACCGTGACGGCGTCATCCGCATCGGCGCCGAAGTGAAGCCCGACGACATCCTCGTCGGTAAGATCACCCCGAAGTCCGAAGGCGACCTCGCCCCCGAAGAGAAGCTCCTCCGCGCCATCTTCGGCGAGAAGGCCCGCGACGTGAAGGACACCTCCCTCCGCGTGCCCTCCGGCATCTCCGGCATCATCATGGACGTCAAGGTCTCCTCCCGTACCGACAAGGACGACGGACGCCTCTCGCCTAACGACCAGCGCCGCGCCCTCAAGAAGGTCAACGAAGAGTACCGCACGGCCGACTCCCGCCTCCGCGAAGAGATGACCGAGTCCCTCTCGAACATCCTCCTCGGCGAGAAGATCCCGCTCGACGTCAAGAACTCCGAGACCGGCGAAGCCATCATCCCGGCCAACCGCAAGATCACCAAGACCCTCCTCCGCCGCCTGGCTTCCGTCTCTCGCTCCATCGAGATGAACGACTCGCCGGTGAAGCAGAAGATCCGCCAGATCGTCGACGGCTACCACCGCCGCTTCGACGAGCTGGAGCAGGAGCGCGCCCGCAAGGTCGAAGCCATCGAACAGGGCATCGACGAAGGCGGCGCCATCAAGAACGTCAAGGTGTACATCGCCACCAAGCGAAAGATCCAGGTCGGCGACAAGATGGCCGGTCGTCACGGCAACAAGGGCGTCGTCGCCCGCATCGTGCCGGTCGAAGACATGCCTTACCTCGCCGACGGCACCCCCGTCGACATCTGCCTCAATCCTCTCGGCGTTCCTTCCCGAATGAACGTCGGCCAGGTCCTCGAGACGCACCTCGGCTGGGCTTGCTCCAAGCTCGGCCTGAAGATGGCGACCCCCATCTTCGACGGCATCCCTGAGAAGCAGATCCGCGAATACCTCAAGCAGGCCGAACTCCCCGAGACGGGCAAGGCGATGCTCATCAACGGTCACACCGGCGAAGCGTTCGACCAGGACGTCGTCGTCGGCTACATCTACATGATGAAGCTGAACCACCTCGTCGCGGACAAGATCCACGCCCGCGCCACCGGTCCGTACAGCCTCATCACGCAGCAGCCCCTGGGCGGCAAGGCCCAGTACGGCGGCCAGCGTTTCGGCGAAATGGAAGTCTGGGCCCTCGAAGCCTACGGCGCCGCCTACACGCTGCAGGAACTCCTCACGGTCAAGTCCGACGACGTCGCCGGACGCACCAAGATCTACGAGCAGCTGGTCAAGGGCGACAACACCCTCGTCAGCGGGACGCCCCAGTCCTTCAACGTGCTGATGAAGGAGATGCAGGCCTTGTGCCTGGATGTCCGCCTCGGCTCCACCACCGCCCCCACCCCGGATCGTAACTGAGCGTCCGACGTAACCACACCCAGACCTTAACAGACATGATTCACCCGGAGCACACCCCCGAGTTCACCGCCAACGAGACGAAGGAACAGTCCTTCGATTTCGTCTCCATCTCGATCGCCTCGCCTGAGGAGATCGTCCAGTGGACGGGCGAACAGTTCCTCGACGAGCTCGACGAACACGGCAACCGCAAGGTCAAGGGCCTCAAGGAAGTAAAGAGCCCTGAGACCATCAACTACCGCTCGTTCAAGCCCGAGCCGAACGGCCTCTTCTGCCAGCGCATCTTCGGACCGGTCCGCGACTACGAGTGCTACTGCGGCAAGTACAAGAAGGTGAAGTACAAGGACGTCGTCTGCGACAAGTGCGGCGTCGAAGTCACCGTCTCCCGCGTCCGTCGCGAGCGCATGGGCTACATCCGCCTCGCCATCCCGGTCTCCCACATCTGGTTCCTGAAGAGCATGCCCAGCCGTCTGTCGCTGATGCTCGACATGACCACCCGCCAGCTCGAGCAGGTCATCTACTACCAGAAGTACCTGGTCGTCGACCCGGGCGCCACCGGCATGGAAGAGAAGGAACTCCTCGACGAGGAATCCTACCGCCGCGCCGTCGAACAGCACGGTCCGGACGCTTTCAAGGCCCGCATGGGCGCCGAAGCCCTCCAGCAGCTCCTCAAGAAGATGGATCTGGCCTCCACGGTCGAGAACCTCCGCGACCAGCTCCGCTCGACCCGCTCCAAGCAGATCAAGAAGAAGATCGCCCGCCGCATGAAGATCATCCAGGGCTTCCTGGCTTCCGGTAAGCGCCCTGAGCACATGATCCTGACGGTGCTCCCGGTCATCCCGCCGGACCTCCGTCCGCTCGTTCCCCTCGAAGGCGGCCGTTTCGCCACCTCCGACTTGAACGACCTCTACCGTCGCGTCATCAACCGTAACAACCGACTGAAGCAGCTCATCCAGATGAAGACGCCCGACGTCATCATCCATAACGAGATGCGCATGCTCCAGGAAGCCGTCGACGCTCTCCTCGACAACGGCCGCCACGGCAAGCCGGTCAAGGACCGCGACCGTCAGCTGAAGTCCATCTCGGACATGCTGAAGGGTAAGCATGGTCGTTTCCGCCAGAACCTTCTCGGTAAGCGCGTCGACTACTCCGGCCGCTCCGTCATCGTCATCGGACCTGAGCTCAAGCTCAACCAGTGCGGTCTCCCGAAGAAGATGGCCCTCGTCCTCTTCGAGCCGTTCATCATCCGCCGCCTCAAGGAACTGGGCTTCGCCCACACCGTCCGCGGCGCCCGCAAGCACATCGAGCAGAAGAAGCCCGAAGTCTGGGATATCCTGGAAGAAGTGACCAAGGGTCACCCGGTGTTCCTCAACCGCGCGCCGACGCTCCACCGTCTGTCCATCCAGGCCTTCGAACCCATCCTCATCGAGGGTGACGCGATCCGCCTCCACCCGCTCGTCTGTACCGCTTACAACGCGGACTTCGACGGTGACCAGATGGCCGTCCACGTCCCGCTGTCCCTGGAAGCCATCATGGAGTGCAAGCTCCTGATGATGTCCACGAACAACATCTTCTCGCCGTCCAGCGGTAAGCCGATCCTCACGCCGTCCCAGGACATCGTGCTCGGCGCCTACTACCTGACGCTCGAACCCGCCGATAAGCCGGCGGCCAACACCCACCTGCCCGTGCTGGGTTCCGTGTCCGAGGCGACGTTCGCCGAAGCCGAAGGCTCGCTCCACCTGCATGACTGGGTCCGCTACGCCAACCCCGACTACAATCGCAAGACGGTCCACGGCGAAGCGACGGGCAGCACGATCGTCACCACGGTCGGCCGCATCATCTTCAACACCATCTGGCCCGCCGAACTCGGTTTCTTCAACGAGACCGTGAAGAAGGGCCAGCTCGGCGACCTGATCCTGAAGACCTACAAGTATTGCGGCCGCGAGGCTTCGATCCCGGTCCTCGACGCGCTCAAGGAGACCGGCTTCCGCATCGCGACCAAGGCCGGCATCTCCATCGGCGTGAACGACATGATCTACCCGAAGGAGAAGGAAGGCCTCGTCCGCGAAGCCACCGCCAAGGTCCGCGAGTTCCAGCGCCAGAACGAATCCGGTACGATCACCAACGACGAACGTCGTAATAAGGTCGTCGATACCTGGTCCGGCGCCACCGACGCCATCGCGCAGTCGGTGTACACCACGCTCTCGCAGTCCGCGAAGGTGGCCGGCGTGAAGAAGGGCGACCCCCGTCATGCCCACCGCATGCTCATCAACCCGGTGTACGTCCTCATGGACTCCGGCGCGCGTGGTAACAAGGCGCAGGTGAAGCAGCTCTGCGGCGCTCGCGGCCTGATGGCCAAGCCCTCCGGCGAGATCATCGAACGTCCGATCTTGTCCTCCTTCCGCGAAGGCCTCTCGGTCCTCGAGTACTTCATCTCGACGCACGGCGCCCGTAAGGGTCTGTCCGACACCGCGCTGAAGACCGCCGACGCCGGTTACATGACCCGTAAGCTCTGCGACGTGGCCATGGACGTCATCGTCACGGATTCCCGCGACGTGGCTCCCGGTTCCGAAGTCATCACGCTCGGCGACGCCGCCCTCGGCCGTCACCTGGCCGCCGACGTCGCGAACCCCTCCGGCGCCGCCAAGCTCCTCGCGAAGTCCGAAGCCCCGCTCACTGAAGAGCTGATGGCTAAGCTCCGCGACGCCGGCGTCGACCGCGTCCACGTGCACATCCCGAACGGCGTCTGGAAGACCCCGATCTACGACGGCGACGAACTCCTCGTCTCCCTCTCCGAACGCATCGTGGGCCGCTGCCCGTCCGAAGACGTCACGAACCCGCTCAATCCTTCCGAAGTCATCGTGAAGGCCGGCGAGCTCATCGACGAAGTCCTCGCCAAGCGCATCGAGACCGTCGGTCTCGACCGCGTCAAGGTCCTCTCTCCGCTCACGCACATGAACGTGAACGCGATCCCGCCCACCTCCTACGGCCTCGATCCTTCGACCGGCCGCATGGTCGAACGCGGCACCGCGGTCGGCATCATCGCCGCCCAGTCCATCGGTGAGCCGGGCACCCAGCTGACCATGCGTACGTTCCACATCGGTGGCGTCGCGCAGCTGAAGACCCCGGAAATCAAGTCCAAGGGCAAGGGCCTCGTCCAGTACGTCGACCTCACCACGGTCGCCGTCGGTGACAAGTTCATCGCCGTCAACGGCAACGGCTCGATCCGCCTCCTCAACGAGGCCGGCTCTCCGGTCGAGGAATACCGCATCGTCGCCGGCTCCGTCGTCGGCGTCGAGGACGGCAAGCCGGCCGACAAGGGCGTGCTCATCGCCGCCTGGGATCCCAACTCCACCCCGATCATCGCCAACGGCGACGGTAAGATCCGCCTGGTCGACATGATCTCCGGCGTGACCTTCACCGAAGAACGCGACCCGTCGAACAACACGTTCTACAAGTCCGTCATCGAGCACTCCGACGAACAGAATCCCCAGATTCAGATCATCGGCGCCAACGGCAAGGAAGTCGGTTCCTTCTCCATCCCGGCCGGTGCCCGCGTCGAAGTCGACGAAGGCGACAAGGTCTCCCGCGGCTCCATCGTCGCGAAGATCCCCCGCCAGGCCGCCAAGACCCAGGACATCACCGCCGGTCTGCCGCGCATCTCCGAGCTCTTCGAGGCCCGTCCTCCGAAGGACGCCGCCGAGATCGCCAAGATCGACGGCACCGTCCGCTTCGAACCTTCCGTCCGCGGCAAGAAGCGCCTCGTCATCGCCGACTCCATCGGCCGCGAAGAGGAGCACCTCATCCCGCACGGCAAGCACATCATCGTCGCCGCCGGCGACAAGGTGAAGCAGGGCCAGGTCCTCACCGACGGCGCCGTCGACCCGCACGACATCCTCGACATCCTCGGCCAGTCCAAGGTGCAGGATTACCTCATCACCGAGATTCAGAAGGTGTACCGCACCCAGGGCGTCGTCATCAACGACAAGCACATCGAAATCATCGTCTCGCGCATGCTCCGCAAGGTCCGCATCACCGAGCCCGGCGACTCCGATTACCTCTGGGGCGAACAGGTCGACCGCACTCTCCTCGCGGAGAACAACCGCTCCATCAACGAGCGCGGCGGTCAGATCGCGGAATCCGAGCCGATCCTCCTGGGCATCACCAAGGCCTCCCTCGAGACCGAGTCCTTCATCTCGGCCGCTTCCTTCCAGGAGACGACCCGAGTCCTCACCGACGCCGCCACGATGGCCAAGCGCGACAACCTCACCGGCTTCAAGGAGAACGTGATCATGGGTCACCTCGTCCCCGCCGGCACCGGTCTGCCCGCCTACCGTCGCATCCGCGTCTTCCCGACCGAAGCCACGGCCTGAAGGCTGAGCTGAGGTCGTTCACGACCCCGCCCCTGACCGGGCGGGGTCTTTGTTTTTAGGCCCTCCCCGCCAGTTTGGGGGTTGAAGCCACCCGTATTTCACCTATCTCTCAGCCACCCCCTAAGAACACCCCCATGTCCCGCTTCCTCATCGCTGCCTCGGCCCTCACCGTCACGACCCTGGTCCAGGGCGCTAATTGGGCCCCGACCTCGCCTCTCGTCCAGATCGGCAACGACTGCGACCTCTTCTTCGACGCCTCCACCTACCTGGAAGTGACCGACAACCTCTACTCCGGCGCCGTCAAGAAGTCCGCCACGCAGTGGCTCGTCACCCCGGGTCTGGCCCTCGAATACGGCAAGGACTCCGCCCTGACCGTCGAGTTCAAGGCCAGCCGCTCCTTCGTCAACTTCACCGACTCCGCGCTCGCCGGCCTCGAGGATGACCGTGACGCCCTCAGCCTTGGCGTGACCTACGCCGACGGCGGCCCCCTCAAGCTTTCGCTCAATTCCTCCTACCGCGTGACCGCCCGTAACGATGACCTGCAGATGCAGGGCGTCAGCGGTTCCGTCATCGGTGCGACCCTCGTCCGCCAGGCCAACTACGTCCACAACTTCCGCGCGGACTACAAACTTACCGAGCGCCTGTCCGTCGGCCTCGGCTACATCCGCAGCTTCAACCAGTATCTCGACCCGGTCATCGTCGTGAATACGGGTTCGAGCTACAACACGAACCCCCTGACCGAGCTGAACACCCAGTCGATGCCGCTCAGCTTCGATTACCAGGCCTTCGAGAAGCTCAGCTTCGGCCTCGTCCTGCAGCATGACGTGACCGATTACTCGGCCGCTCCTTACTTCAGCACCACCACGCCGACCCGCCCGGCCCTCGACCACCAGCGCCTCGAGAAGGACTTCGCCGGCCTCACGGCCAAGGGCCAGCTGAGCGAGTCGGGCAAGCTCAACGGCGTGGTCCGCGCCGGCTTCAACCGTTACAACTTCGACAACACCGCGACCCAGAGCGACCCGTCCTACTCGGTCAGCCTCAGCCACGTGCTCACCGAGCGTCTCAGCCACTCGCTGACCCTCGGTCGCGACATCTCGGCCTCGACGACCAACGGCCGCATGGATTCCACCACCTACGTCTATGGCGTCGCTTTCGCCGCGGCCGAGGACCTGGACTTCAACCTCTCGGTGTCCAAGAGCGACGTCGAAGTCGCCGCCAACTCCCTCCTGACGACGATCGACACGATGACCTACGTCCTGGGCGCGAGCTACAAGTATAATTCCCACCTGAGCTTCCAGGCGAATTACAACTTCACGGACGCTTCGTCTTCCAACGCCACGTCGACCTTCGACTCGAACACCTTCTCGGTGTCCGCCGCCTTCCGCTACTAAGCGGCAGGGAAGGGCGCCCGGCATGCCGCCAAGTCTCCGTCCGCCCGGCCGTCGCCTGGCTTCCTTGAGGGAGCCGGGCGATGTCTTTACGGGCCCTGCCGACCTCCCGCCCCCTGCGGGACCGATTGACCCGGCCCGGCTTCCTGCTTACATTCCTCTCATGACTTCCGCCCTTCATCGCCTGCTCGGAGTCGGCTGCCTCGCCTTGCTCCTTACGGCCTGCGCGGCTTCTGACGGCGCGGGCTTCTCCTCCGGCGCCCTCGAGCCCGAGAACGTGCTCACCATCGGTGCCGGCGCTTCCGAACCGGTCGCCGCCGCCTACGCCCCCGCGGCCGTCTCGGCCGAAGCCGTGAAGCCGGTCGCCGCACCCGCGGATTACGTCGTCGCGACGCCGACAGTGCAGGCCGACCCGGCCGACGGTCAGAACAGTTACCGCCTCCGCCCGCGCGACTTCGTCCGCATCCTCGTCATCAATCAGCCTGACACGCAGATCGAGCGACGCATCAATTCCGACGGCACCGTCGACATTCCCTTCCTGAAGAAGCTGGTGCCCGTCGCCGGACTCACGCTCACGCAGGCGCAGGTCGAACTCGCCAACCAGTTCCGTCAGTTCTTCAAGAAGCCGCAGGTGGCCATCTCCATCGTCAGTTACGCCGAACGCCGCGTATATGTCTCGGGCTACGTCGGCAAGCCCGGCCCCGTCTCGATCCCGCCCGAAGAGACCCTCACCCTCGGCCGCGCCCTCGCGATGGCCGGCGGCGTCCTGCCGCGCGGCAACCGCTCGGAAGTCACCATCAAGCGCAACCGCCCGGGGGCGCCGATGGTCATCACCAAAGACGTCCGTCGCATCGACGACGGCGACGAGCCGGATTTCGTCCTCGAGGACGAGGACCAGATCTACGTCCGCGACAGCCGCATCTGAGCTCACATGTCCACGCCCGATCCCGCTTCCGCAGGCCGCCCGCCTGAACCCGCCCGCGGCGGCTCCCGTGGCTATGGTTCGTATGGCTACGGCGGCTACGGCGCCGGCCAAGGGCAGGGTTACGGCTACGGTTCCTACGGCACCGCCCCGCGGGGCGGATCGGCCAACCCGATCATGGGCTACCTGCTCATGCTGCGGGAGCGCTACTGGTGGATCATCCTCGCCGCGCTCGTCTTCCTGACGCTCGCCCTGCTCAATACTTTCAATACCACCGCGGAGTATCGCGCCACCGGCCGGCTCCGCGTCTTCCGCCTGGCCCCGAACATCAACGGCGGTTCCTCGGCGGCCGATGACAATTTCAAGATCGTCTCCAACGACGACTTCTTCACGGCGGTCGAGGCGATGCGCAGCGCGAACATCATCGAGGGCGTCTCGCGCCGTCTCACCACGGCGGAACGTAAGCTCGTCCTCGAGCCCTACCAGGCCGGTAACATCTTCTCGGGTCCGCTCACCGAGCAGGAAGTCTTCGCCAAGCAGCGCGGGATCACCCCGCAGCGCCAGACCCTCGTCATCAACGTCGACTTCACCCACCCGAACCGCGACCTCGCCCGCCAGGTCGCCCGGCTGTTCTGCGAGTCCATCCAGAAATACAGCGAAGATGACCGCCTGATGGTCACCAATCCGCTCGTGGAGAAGGCCCGCATCGAGATCGAGACCCTCGACGACAAGGTCCGCCGCCTCTACGAGCAGAAGAACGAGCTCATCAAGAACCAGAAGCTTCTTTCGATCGCCAAGGACACCAACACCCTGACCACCGAGCGTTCCGTGCTCGTCAAGGACCGCGAGGAGACCCGCAAGCAGATCGACGAGAATGAGATCCTCGTGGCGGTCATCGCCAGCTACGAGCAGTCCGGTCGCCCCGTCGGCGACATCCCGCAGATCCGCGCCGACACCGACGTCGCCGTCGTCCAGACGGCCCTCAGCGCTTCGAAGGTCCGCATCAGCCAGATGATGGAGGAGCTCACCGACCAGCACCCGAAACTCATCGCCGAACGCGAGGCCCTCAATCAGGTCGAGCGGCAGCTCAAGGAAGCGGTCGCTCAGGCCGTCAAATCCCGCCGCGCGGCCCTGGAGAACGCCAAGGCCCGCCATGAGGCCATCCTCCGCAACCTCGTCGCCAAGGAGGAGGAGATCTCCAAGTTGCAGGCCGCGAACGTCGAGCTCGAGCGCGTCGACAAGGACATCCGCGCGAATGAGGAATTCCTGGGCCGCCAGAAACTCAATTACGAAGAGGCCAAGCTCCGCTCCTCGACCTCCGGCACCAGCACCTCGATCCGCATCCTCGACATGCCCGCCGTGTCGGACAAGCCGATCAACAAGAACTATTACTTCAGCGCCCTCGTCGGCCTTGGGCTGGGCCTCGCCTTCGGCGTGGTCCTTGTCGTCGTGCTCGGCACCTTGGATGATCGGATCAAGTCCGCCCAGGACGTCGAAGGCTCCCTTGGGCTGCCGCTCATCGGCACGATCCCCAGGGTCGTCACCACCGCCGGGCCCGACCGCGCCCTCCTCGCCCGCCAGGACAAGGACCGCATCGCCACCGAGGCCGTGCGTTCGATCTACTCGGCGCTCAAGGTCAACCCCGCCGTCGCCAAGACGCGCGTCTTCCTGGTGACCTCCACGCGCCCGAGCGAAGGCAAGACCTTCGTCGCCACCAATCTCGCGCTGATCTTCTCCCAGCATGCCGAGCGCGTGCTCATCATCGACGCCGACCTGCGCCTCCCGAACGTCGGGCCGTCGTTAGGTTTCACCGGCGATGCCGGCCTCAGCCGCTGGTTCAACGGCGAGGTGTCGTTGGACGATGCCATCGTCCATGACGTCGCGCCCGGCCTCGACGTGCTGCCCGTCGGCCTGAGCTGCAAGAACCCGACCCAGGTCATCAACCACCCGAAATTCCTGGAGATGATCGAGAGCCTCCGCGGCCGCTACGACCGGATCTTCATCGACTCTCCGCCTATCGGCGCCGTCTCCGACTCGCTCCACCTGCTGCCGAAGGTCGACGGCGTGCTCTACGTGGTCCGCTACAACACCGTCAACCTGCGTCACGCCGTGGCCTGCCTCGGCCGTCTGCGCGACGCCCAGGCGCCGTTGCTCGGCGTCGTCCTCAACGCGATGTCCCTGCGGATGGCCTCCGCCTATACGGACACCTACGACTCCTCCTACCGTAAGTATTACGTCGACGAACCGTCCGCTCAGACGCCGCCGACCACGTGATTTCCCCTCCCATGCGTCTGTTCCTGCTCCTAGCGTCCTTGGCGATCGTCGGCTGCCAGCAAGTCCCGGTGACCGGCCGTTCGCAGTTCATCCTCGTCGACGAAGGCGAGGTCGCTTCGCTCTCGGCCGCCGAGTTCGCGAAGATGAAGAAGCTGCCCGCCGACCCGCGGCTCCCGAAGCTCCGCGAGATCGGCCTGAAGATCGTCGCCGCCGCCCGCCGCGACGACAAGGCCGGCGTCCTGCCGCCCGCTTCCCGCTGGGAGTTCGCGATCATCGACGACAAGTCGCCCAACGCCTTCGCGATGCCCGGCGGCAAGATCGGTTTCCACACCGGCATGTTCGCCTTCGCGCCCACGGATGATGACATCGCCGTGATCATGGGCCACGAGGTCGCGCACGTGATCTGCCGTCATGGCTCCGAGCGCATCTCCCAGACCATGGGCGTCGCGATCGCCGCCGCGATCGCCGACGAGGCCACGCGGGATTCCTCCGCCAAGACCCGCGGCACCTGGATGGCCGCCGTCGGCATCGGTGCCCAGTATGGCATTCTCCTGCCGTTCAGCCGTGGGCACGAATCGGAATCCGACCGCCTCGGCCTCATCTTCATGGCCCGCGCCGGCTACAATCCGGAAGCCGCGCCGGCTTTCTGGACCCGGTTCGGCAAGGCCGGCGGCGGCAAGCCTCCCGAGTTCCTCTCGACCCACCCTTCGGACAGCACCCGCGTCGCCCAGCTCCGTCAGTGGATGCCCGAGGCCAAGGCGCAGATGCCCAAGAAGCCCTGAGCGCCGTCAGCGCGGGGCGACGAACGGACAGGTGAGGTAGACGCCCTTGGGGTCGTTGAGGGCGCGGATCGCACGTAGCCAGCGGGCGTTGGCCCGGAGGAAATCCTTGGCGGGGTCGCCGGAGACCTTGGCGAAAAGCGGAGCCTGATCGTCGTCGTCCGAGAGCAGCTGCTGCAGGAGATTCTCGCGGCCCGAATGGAGCGCCGGCACCTGCACCCAGGCGGCTTCGTCGAGCTTGGCCAGACGTTTGGCCTCCTGAAGGGCTTCGCGCAGACCGCCCAGCTGGTCGACGAGCCGCAGTCCGCGGGCGTCTTCACCGAGCCAGACGCGCCCTTGGGCGATCTCGTGGACGCCGTCTCGCTTCAGCCCGCGGCCCGCGGCCACGATGGCGAGGAAGTCTTCGTAGACGCCGTCGACCGAGGACTGGATCACGGCTAGTTCCGCCGGTGTCGCCCGGCGGTGTTCGGCGAGCAGGTCCGCGTAGCGCGCGGTCTTCACGCCGTCGGTGCCGAGCTGGATCTTCTTCGCCAGGTCCTCGTAATTCAGGAAGAGTCCGAACACGCCGATCGAGCCGGTGATGGTCGAGGGGTCGGCCATGATCAGGCTGGCGGGCGCCGCGATGTAATAGCCGCCGCTCGCGGCGACGTCGCCCATCGAGACCACCACGGGCACGCCCTTCTTCTTCAGGAGGGCGACTTCGCGCGCGACGACGTCGCTGGCGAACGCCGAGCCGCCGGGGCTGTTGACGCGGAGCACGACGGCTTTGAAGTCGTCTTCGCCGCGGATCGAACGCAGGTCGTGCGCGAGCCGGTCGCCGCCGATCTCGCCGGGGCCGCCCCAGCCGTCGACGATCTCGCCTTCGGCGTAGACGATGGCGATCTTGCCGCCGCGGGAGGGCAGGGCGACCTTGTGGGCGTAGCGATGCAGGCCGACGCGGCGGAAGGAGGTGCCGGCGTCATCCGCGGCCGCGCCCGCTTCCCGGACCCGGTTCACGAGTTCGTCGCGGTGGAGCGCGGCGTCGGCGAGCTTGAGTTCCACGGCCTTGCGGGCCGAGAAGACGCCACCGCTTTCGACGACCCGCGTCAGGCGCTCGGTCGTCATCCCGCGCGAGCGGGCCACGTCGGCGAGCAGGCGCTTCCAGAGGCCGTTCATGAGGACCTCGGTCTGTTCCTTGGCCTCGGGGCTCATCGCGCCGCCGAGGTAAGGTTCCACGGCCGACTTATATTTCCCGACCTTGGTCACCTGGACGCCGAGACCGGCGAGGCGGAGCGTATCTCCGAAATACATGTTGTAGGAGGCCAGTCCCTTGAATTCGACCTCACCGCTGACGTGCGCGTAGACTTTGTCCGCGACGCTCGCCAGGTAGTACTCGCCCTGCGAGGCGTTCTCGACCCACGCGATCACCGGCTTGCCGCTCTTCTTGAAGGCGGCGAGCGCCCGACGGATTTCGGCCTTCTGCGTCAGTCCGGCGGAGAGTTCGCCGCTGAGGAGGATGCCGGTGATCTGCTTATCCTTGGCGGCGAGGTCGATCGCCTCGAGGGCACGCAGGAGGTCGAGCCGCGGGCCCGGCGCGCCGAAGAACAGTTGGTCGAGGCCCGGCGCGCCATGCTCCGGAGTGTCTTCGATCGTGAGTCCGCCGCCGATCACGAGCATCGTCTTCGGCTTCACGTTCACGTGGGCGGAGGTCTGGCCGTCGCCGGCCGAACTGGCCATCCCGACCAGCAGCACGATGAGGAGGAAGGCGCCGATGAACAAGGCGAGGACCGTGCCGAAGGCGGAGGCGAGGACCGACTTGAGGAATTCTTTCATGGAGACGGGCGGGGTGTTGCTGAAATGATGCTTCCCTGTCTTGTTTTCGCCAATCCAAAGGAGATTTTTTAGCCAGCGGTTTCCTCTCGATGCCCCTCGGCGGGAGGACTTAATCTAGGTCCATGTCAGAGCCTACGTCATCGGCCGGTGCCGCCACCTCCCGCAAGGCCCTGGCGATCAACCTGGACCGTTCCGCCTACGGCGCCTTCGCCGAGATCGGCGCCGGCCAGGAGGTCGTCCGACACTTCTTCAAGGCGGGGGGCGCCTCCGGGACCGTGGCGAAGAGCATGTCCGCCTATGACATGCGGATCAGCGACGCCATCTACGGCCACCCGCAGCGCTATGTGTCCCGGCAGCGCCTCGAGCAGATGCTCGATCACGAATACGTCCTGCTGGTCGACCGGCTGAAGGCCGAGCGCGGCACGACTACCCGCTTCTTCGCCTTCGCCGACACGGTCGCGACCACGCCGCATGACGGCAAGGGGCAGGGGCACTCCTGGATCGGGATCCGCTTCCAGGACCAGCCGGAAGCCGAGCCGAGCGAGGTCATCCTTCATCTCCGCCTCTGGGACAAGGACGCGGGCCGCCAACAGGACGCGCTCGGCGCGGTCGGGGTCAACCTGATCTACGCCGCGCTCAATACCCGCGACAGCGTCGATAGCTTCCTTACGGCGCTCGTCGACGAGGTCGGCGCCGGCCGCGTCGAGATCGAGTTCGCCCACTTCAGCGGCCCGGCCTTCGGCGCCTTCGACAACCGCGCCGCGGCCCTGCGTCTCGTGCGTCTCGGCCTGACGGATGCGGTGCTCTTCGGTCCCGAAGGCGACCCGCAGGTCCCCAGCGAATATTTCTACAAGCGTTCGGTGCTCGTCGCGCGCGGCACGTTCCGGCCGGTCTCCCTCGTCAACGAGGACATGCTCGCCTGCGGACTCCGCGCGCTGCCCGACGGCGGCAAGGACGTCCTCGCCCTCTTCGAGATGTGCATCGGTTCGGATCCGCATCCGGAGGCCGAGCTCATCGACCGCATCCGCCTCGTCGGCGCGATGCAGCACCCCTTGCTGGTCACCCGCCATCGCGGCTGGTATCGCCTGCCCGCTTATTTCCGTCTGCACACCACGGGTAGCATCACGCTCGTCGCGGGCATGAACAACCTCGTGGACCTGTTCAATCCCGAGCACTACACGCACCTCGAAGGCGGCGTGCTGGAATCCTGCGGCCGACTCTTCAAGGACGGCGTCCGGGTCATGGTCTATCCGATGCTCGGAGATCAGCTTCGCCGCCTCATCCTCGATCCCGTGGCCTGCAAGGTCTGCTTTCCGGAGAGCTACCGTATCGCCGAGGATTCCGTGGTCACGGCTTCGGACATCCAGATGCGTCCTTCCGTCGCGGGTCTTTTCCAGCACTTGCTCAACAACGGGTTCCTCGTGCCGATCACCGGGGCGGACCGCGTCGCGATGGCCTGCCAGCCGCGCACTTTGGCCGAACGTATTCGCAAGGGCGTGCCGGGCTGGGATCAGGAAGTGCCTCCGTCGGTTGCGGTCGCGATCCGAAGCCTCAAGTTGTGGGCTAGATAGCCTGCCATGCCCGCCACGTCCCTTCCGCCCGTCCAAGAAACCGAACTCGCCCTCTCCGTCGAGCGGGCCTACCGCGAGGCCTTGGTCACGGACCGCCTCGGTGCGATCTGGTCGCTCATCCTGGCCAAGTGCTTTCTGGCGCAGTGGGCGATCACGCAGTACTCGATCCCGGTCAGCGGAGCCTTCTACATCTGGACCCTGACCCTCGTGATGGGTACGGTGGCCTCGCTCTATTACCTGCACGCGCACCGCGTGAAGCTCTACCTCCTCCCCACCCACTTCCGCGTCAACGCGGCCGTGCTCGGTGGCCTGCTGGTCTCGCTCGGCTTCGTCGCCTACGCCCGCTTCGCGCTCGGAGCGATCGAAGCGCCGGTCGCCGCCGCGCTCGGCGCCGCCTTGCTCGGCTCGTGGTCCCTTGCGCGGGCCGCCCTGCGCCGAGCCTGGCCTCCCCTCGTCGGGGCGCTCCTCTGGTGGGGAATCGCCGCGACGGCCCTGCGTGCGCCGGCGGACGAAGCGATGCTCTGGCTCGGCCTGGGATTACTGGGCGCCCAGGCGCTACCCGGTTTCGCCGTGGCGGCCCGGGAAGCGCGTCAGCGGGTCTGATCAGGCCGCGGCCTTGCCGCCGGCGCTGTTCATGAGGTGCGTCATGAACCGCTTCATGGCCGGCGTCAGCACGCGGCCCTTCCGGTGCAGGATGGCCAGCGGACGCGCCACTCGGCGGTCACGCAGGCGGAGCATGACGAGCGTGCCCTGTTCGACTTCCTGACGGATGGTGCCTTCGGGCACGAGCGCCACGCCGGCGTCGACCTCGACGGCGCGCTTGAGCGTCTCGATGTTGTCGAACTCCATCGAAGGCTCGAGCTCGATGCGCTGCTCGCGGAAGAACTGGTCGAGCGCCTTGCGCGTCGGGATGTCCTGGTCGAAGCCGATGAACTTGCCGCCCTGGAGGTCGGCGAGGTCGATCTCCTTCTTCGCCGCGAGCTTGTGCTTGGGCGAGCAGATGGCGACGAGCTGGTCTTCCATGAGCGGGATGATCTCGACCTGGCGGGTCTTCTGCGGGAAGGCGACGAGGCCGAAATCCACGGCGTTGGAGATGACGTCCTCGTAGACGAGGTTCGAGCGGCGGTATTCGACGCGCACGTTGACGTGCGGAAACTCCTGCATGAAGGACTTCACGTGCGGAGGCAGCTCATGCAGGCCGATGGAGACGATGGTCGAGATGTGGACGGTGCCGCTGACGACCTTGCGCATCTCCTGCATCTCGCTGCCGACCTGTTCGTAGCGGTTGAGGATATCCTTGGCGGCCTCGTAGAGGCTCCGGCCCTCGCGCGTCAGCCGGAACTGCTTCTGGCTGCGGTCGACGATCAGGACGTTGAAGTGTTTCTCCATCGAGCGTAGTTGCTGGCTGACGGCCGACTGGGTGATGGCGTTGAGCTTGGCGGCCTTGGAGAAGCTTTCGTTGTCTACCAGGTCGCGGAAGATCTTCAGGTTCTCGATATGCATGGAAGGATAGTCCGCATGATTAATAAAACTAATGGCGAAGGCCTTCAAGTGTAGATGTGCTAATCCTGAGGCGGAGACGCCTGCCCGGGCTAGGGAGCCCCGCTGGTTGACTCCCCGCCCGTTCTCCCTCCCTCTGGTGCCAATGGTCACCTCCGACCAATTCAAGGCCCATTGCGAGGGTGTGCTGGTCCGCATCCGGGAGGCCTGCGTCCGGTCCGGCCGCGACCCGGCTTCCGTCCGCCTCCTGCCGGTGACCAAGACCCATCCTGTCGAAGCCGCTTTGCTGGCCTATGGCTTCGGTCTCCGGGCCGTCGGTGAGAATCGCGTCCAGGAAGCCGCCCAGAAGCGCCCCTTGGCCCCGGCTGACCTCCGTTGGGAGCTGATCGGCCACCTGCAGTCCAATAAGGCTAAGCACGCCCTACAGGCTTTCGACGTCATCCAGAGCGTGGATTCGTCCGAGCTGGCTACCCGCTTGGGTCGCCTGGCCGGTGAGATGGGCCTTCGCCGTGAGGTGCTTATCCAGGTCAACTCCGGCGATGATCCGGCGAAGTTCGGCTGCGACTTGGCGGACGCCCCCCGGCTCCTCGAGGCGGCCCTCGCCCAGCCTGCGCTGGTCGTAAAGGGCCTGATGGCCATCGCGCCGCTGTCCGACGATCCTGCGGTCGCCGACCGTACCTTCGCCGAGCTCCGTCTCTGCCGCGACGCCCTCGCCGCCCGCTTCGGCGTGGCGCTCCCGGAATTATCGATGGGCATGAGCGGAGACCTTGAATCCGCGGTCGCCGCAGGTTCTACTTGTGTCCGCGTCGGTTCCGCTTTGTTCGGTAGCCGGCCTTCCGCATGATCCGCCGCCTCCAAATCCGCGACCTCGCCCTGATGGATCGCACCTCGCTCGAACTGGGCGCGGGCTTCACGGTGGTCACGGGCGAGACCGGCGCCGGCAAATCCGTGCTCCTAGGCGCGCTCTCGCTCCTCGCCGGCAATCGCGCGGCGAAGACGATCGTGCGCAAGGGCGCCGAAGAGTGCTCGGTCGAAGCCGAGCTCGAGACCGACGGCGACAAGCGCTTCGACGAGGTGCTGAAGACCCTCGACCTGCCGGCCTGCGACGACGGCCTGCTCATCCTGAAGCGTTCGGTCCACGCCACGAAGGCCGGCCGCATCTCGATCAACGGTGGTTCGGCGACCCTTACGCAGCTCCAGCAGCTCGGCGAGCTCTGGATCGATTTCCACGGCCCGGGCGAACCGCAGAAGCTGATGCGCGCCGAGACGCAGCTGGAGATGCTCGACCTGCATGCCGGACTGGCCGCTCCGCTGGCTGCTTACCGCACGGGCTGGCGTCTGCGCAACGAGCTGCTCCGCGAAGCCGCCGAGGCCGCCACGGCCGAACGTCTCTCCGAGGACGAAGCGGCATTCCTTCGCTCCCAGCTGGAGAAACTCGATTCGCTCGATCTCTCCGAAGAGGCCATCGCCAAGCTCGAACGTGATCACGCCCGCTCGTCTCGCGCCCAGGAACTCGCGGCCTTGCTCGGCCAGCTCGAAGCCGGCCTCGGGTCCGACGGCTTGGGCGAAGTCCTGCCGAAGCTCCTCAAGGCCGGCGACGACGTCGCCCGCATCGACGCCGACGCCGAAGCGCTCCGCGACCGCCTGAACTCGCTCGCGGCCGAAGCCGAGGATATCCGCGCCGACTTCGCGCGCCTGGGCCGCGGACTTTCCTCCGACGACGAGTCCGCCGCCGAGCTCGACGGAAAGATGAACCTCTGGCTGGAGTTCCGTCGTAAATACGGACCCGGCGCCGACTCCGTCCGCGAGAAGCGCGAGGCGCTCCGCCGCCGGCTCGCCTCGCAAGGCGATGTCGAAGCCCGCGTGGCGAAGCTCAAGGCCGAAGCCGCCAAGGTGGAGAAGGACCTCCGCAAGCAGGCCGACCTTCTGCGTGCCGCCCGGACGAAGGCCGCCGAGAAACTCGCCACCGACGCCCGCAAGATGCTCGGCTCATTGGGCTTCAAGAAGGCCGATCTTCGCATCGAAGTCGCTACCGCGGAGCTCGGTCCGCATGGCGCCGACGCGGTTCGCTTCCTTTTCTGCCCCAACGTCGGCCAGGATCTCCTGCCGCTCGACCAGATCGCCTCCAGCGGCGAGGCCGCCCGCGTGATGCTCGCCCTC
>Ga0209358_10000675_pt1 | contig 29033 bp, 26 predicted proteins | sample LauGreFa1BDMLBSN_2_FD_187574 | JGI IMG/M metagenome (GOLD analysis project Ga0209358, IMG submission 187574) | Freshwater lake microbial communities from Lake Michigan, USA - Fa13.BD.MLB.SN (SPAdes) (version 2) | ecosystem: Environmental > Aquatic > Freshwater > Lake | place: Lake Michigan, USA...
TCGTGTTCTACTAAACTAGGTCTTCGTGTTCTACTAAACTAGGTCTTCGTGTTCTACTAAACTAGGTCTTCGTGTTCTACTAAACTAGGTCTTCGTGTTCTACTAAACTAGGTCTTCGTGTTCTACAGAATATGTTTAAGCGAGCTAGCCGGAATTGAACCGACTCCTCAAAGGGTATGAACCTTAAGTGTCCCCAGACTTAGCTCGGTTTATTAGGTAAAGTAAGGACTCGAACCTTAAACCTTTGAGGCATGAGCTCAATGCTCTACCAATTAAGCTACTTTACCGAAAATAAGAAAAACTTTTACTTAGTTATTTTTAGTAAATAACATTCTATTTATAAGAACTAAAAAATAGGTTACTAAAATTAAATAAACATTGAATAAATACAGGTTAGCAAGTATAAATAGTAAATCTAATATAAATTGATATTTAAAAAAGCTGTAATTAAAAGAATATTTTAAATTAAAGAGGAATATAAGGGAGCATGTAGTAAAAAATAAAATATAAAAAAATATGATATTATTTAAATATGAACTGCCGTTATCGGTTAAAAAAATTACATGTGTTTTAATAATATTAAAATAACTCGAGGGAATTAAATCTGTTAAGTTATTGTAATTAAAAGTTAATAGTAGTAATAGTTCACCGAAGAAGAAAAAAAAACATCAAAAACTAAATAGTAGGTAAATAGTTGGTCTAGCTGTAATTACAGTAAATTGAAACCTGTGCCTCATTAAATGCTTTACTGTGGTTTTGTTTTTCGAAATATTTGATACCTCAAACCGGCTTGATAAAAAAAGTTGTAAATTGGAGTAAAAATTAGCATATCAATAAGAAGAGTATGTTAAAATTGTACCTTTCTTTGGACCAAAAGATACAACAAATACTAAAATAAGCATATAGATTGGAGTAAAAAAAAAACTTACTAATCAACAACCTCTTACGAATCAAGAAATAAAATCATCCCTTAAAACCTGAAACAATAAGAACTCTTTACCTAAAAAACCTGCACTATAAGGTAGACCTGCAAGGTTAAAACAAACACCAAAAAGTAGGACCGAAATATCAAATGAATACAGATAAGCACCACCCATTTGGCGCATATCTGTATTAGCGTTAAAAAAATGTACAGTATAACCAACTAAAACAAAAAGGAAAGCTTTATTCAATGCGTGAATAATAAGATAAAGTAAAACCTCCTCATAACAACAAAATCCACAACCACAGACTAAATAACCGATTTGACTTATAGTCGAATAAGCAACAAGTTTCTTAATATCATTTTGAAAAACAGCTGTAATTGCCCCAAAAGATAAAGTTAAAGCTCCTAATAAAATTAAGTAATAGTTAGTAAATAAAGTAAACTCAAATAAAACAGAAAAGCGAATTATAAGAAAAACTCCTGCAACAACTAATGTAGATGAGTGAATTAATGCGGAAGCGGGGGTTGGTGCTTCCATAGCGTCGGGAAGTCATACATGAGCAAAAAATTGAGCAGCTTTTATACCACCTGATGTAACTAAACAAAATGAGAATAGCGTTAAAAAATGTATTGCCGTGTTACCTACAAAAACATAGTGAAATGACATAAACGGTGTTTGTAAAAAAATTAATGATAGATCTGTCGTGTTAAAGATTGTAATAGTTAAAATAAAGGTTATAAACATAAACATATCACTAATTCGAGAGAAGACGAAAGTTTTTAAAGCTGCTTTAATAGTATATATACGAGTTGAATAAAAATTAACCAACAGAAACGAAAACAACCCAATGCACTCTCACGCAAACATTATAAGAAAATAATCATAACAGAAAAATAAAAAAATTACACTAGTAGCAAATAAGTTTAACAAATAAAGTAATCTATTGATAAAAGCTTCTCTATACATATATTCAACACCAAAATACAAAGCAAATACTGTTAAAGTAAGTACTAAAGATGCTGCTGTAAGAGCTAAACTATCTATACAAAAAACTAAATGTGAGTCTATAATATCTAAACAGAAAAATCATCGACCAAAATCTACATAATAATAAGATCCATTTATCAACATTAAGTAGAGTTCGTTCAAAGCCAATAGGAGACAAATAAAAAAAGTTAACGCTGAACTATAGAATGTACCTACTGGACCGATTCACTTCTTAAATAAAAAGATAAAAAGACAGTGTAGTATAAGTAAAACAGGAAAAAATGAAAAAATATTTAACAAAAATAACATATAAACAAAAGATAAATAAACCTTGGAGGTACTTTCATTAAAAGTTATAAATTTTAAAAAAGTAGAAGTTATAATACCTAATAAGGTTAAAATTTTTATTAATTAATAGAAATTTAAAAGTTATACTGTGATGCTTATTTCATAATTGTCAATTTGTTAAAAGGATTATTAAAAATTTTAGCATAACAGTACGATAGTATTTACTATGTAAAGATATATTAGAGATGGTCTGATTTAAAACATATTGATTTTCAATTAAGTTTTTTGATAAGGAAGGGGATTTTACAACCACCACTAATTGTTTATCATCGACGTAATGTATACCTGTTTTAAAAATCCAATACTGCATACTGCGAGTTAAATTTGACCCTAAAAATGGTTTTCACTTCGAAACTACCGTTTTTAGTATTATGAAAAAGCTACTACCGAAGAAAAGGTGTGTAAAGGTATAAACTAAACTAGAGGGGTTACTTAGTATACTAACATTTAAAAACAAAGTTAGACTTTTTATAATTAACGTTAATATGATTGACATATTTCGTAAAACCCACATTAAATAGAGTTTTTGATTTAAAATTAATGATTGATTAACTGTGTAGAAGTTTTGAATCAAATAACTCAAGTACTTAATATTTAAATTAAATTAAAAACTGAATATATAATCTCTACTACGATTTTTTAGAGCTGTAGGATTAAAATCTAAAGTAGGGGTAAAGTCAAATAACACATCTAAGTTATTTTTAGTGTTGACTAAATCAAATAAGTTTAATTGTGTTTTCATACTATGTAATTGATCTACGTAGTGAAGTATGAAATCATTATTAGTAAATAGGTTATTATCGTTTAAATTGATAATGATATCAAAGTTATTGAACGATTTTGTAGGATTTAAAGGGAGAATATTATTACATGAGATTACAGAATCTAATGAAATGATATTATAACGACTAACTAAATCTTTTTTAAGCATTACAGATAATAATGAGTTATAAAACATACTAATATTGTCTAAACGGTTTGAACTTGTAGTTAAGTCAAAACTATTTGACTTGATATCGAAGCTTGCTGAGATCTTATTTGACGATAAGTTATTAAATAAATAGTATCTTTTGAGTGTAAAAAAATAACTGTCCTCAATAGCCTTAGCAACTTTAATAGTCAAATCACGGTCAAAGTTATTAAAAATTCTAGGTTGCTTACTATTTAAAATATTGGAGTTTGTCAACGATAACAGTGGACTGTCTTTATATAACGCGAGAAGTTTTTTAGTATGTGTTAAGTTAATCGACCCTTTCATTACAGATCTATGTAAAGGGTTATAACGGTACATAAATCTTTGAATACCAACAACATTATTTTGATTTTTTAAATCAAAATTAAAAACGTTGACAACATCATCATTATTGTTATTCAACAAACGGTAATCAAAATTAGTTGTATAAAATAGACCTTCTCGGGAGACGATACCTTTAGTCGGGTTTTGGGTTAAAGATCAACGGTCTTGGGGTTGTAACATATGTAAATCGCCCAGATATAAATTTTTTTTTTTTAGAGGTGTTACAGTATTTTGATGTGTAAATATTGAAAAATCGACACCGTCATTCCTATATAAAGTTATTAAATTGGTTAAAGAATATAATCGTTTAAGTAATATAAGAATGTCAGCTGTATTCGAACTTTTATTATCAAATAAATCAGTTAATGAGTTTAAAGATTTATCATTACCTGCATGGAGTATAGTATTCTTCATAATAACACTAACATGATTGTCCGTTAAGTTAGAGTTAGTACTATTTAACTCAAAATTAGTTAGGTCTTGTTTTAAATTTGTTGTCAAAGGTCCTTGAAATAGTGTAGTTAAATATCTATAAAAGAGTACGTTAAAGAGATTATTAGTAATTTGATAAACACATCAAAATGAAGCAAACATTATATGAGACGTCTGAGCTTTAACTGCCCATAAAAAATACGAAAATGAGTTAAAACTTAACTCCATATCATAAAAATTAAAGTGTGATTGAACTGCAAGTCCGAAAAAGATTATTATAGTTAAATTTTTTAAAAATTTAAAAAATGATGTGATGGAATGAGTGCTAACATTGGATAAGGAATAATTGGTTCATTTAGAGTTTCTGAACGTCAAACCTCAACTACTCATAATTCGCCGGTGTTTTGAATCACGCTCAATAAAAAGTCTGTTTTTAAATAAAACAGACGAAGGGAGAGTTTTATACTTTAATCAATTAAATAGTTGTTTAAATAACAAACAATAACCCACGGGAGTAAAACCGTGAACTCTAAACAAGTTAATACTGTTTAGTGTTTTTAATAAATTAAACCAGGTTATTGAATTAGTATTTGATTTTTTTAAAAACTGTGTAGGTAAAAAAAAATATTATTATAAGGGAAAGAAATAAAAAATTATCGTATAAGTTTGCTAATAAACAGTTTTCAATTATAGAATAGGTTGAAATTCAATTAGAATTAATACTATAAATATTAGTAAGTCCCACACTTGAAAATAATAAAAATGAAGGTTTACCTATTAAAGAGTTTGAAATGTAAAAAATATTTCAATCGAAATAAAAAGACAGGGAGTTATTTGAGTAAATAGAAACGTATTCAATAAAAAAATTGTTACAGCTTAAATAACTATTAAAATTATCAAGTAATTGATTATGGTAGAAGTGGCTGGTAAACTCCGACTGAGTATTAAAATATATTATATCTGTGGATAACGATAAAAAATTTATCAATAAAAACGTAGAAAGTAGTATATGTATATAATTCAATGTACGACCAAATCACTGGGTAAAAAAAGTTAAATAAGGTAAAAATGAATCAGAGTTGAAAAAATATAAGGGTATTACTAACACTAGCTTATTAAGATTCGAGACTTTGTAAACTGCTGTAATTAATAAAATAAAACTTAAAAAAATATAATTAAAATAAGTTACCAAACTATAATAATTCGTCGTTACATCATATCACAAGAAGTACGTAAAAAGAGGTAGAAAACTAAAAACGACTAATAACGAAACAAATATATATATAATAACTACTGTAAAATTTAAAGGAACTGCTGATCTTGAAATACTTAAACGTTGAAGGATTATAGACGTATCGTTCAATAATCCAAAAAAATTTAAAAGGGTTCACACAACAAAAAGAGTGCAGAATAAACTAAATTCTATTAGGAAAAGATTATTATTAAAAAAATAAAAAAATTTAGTACCAAAATTATGCGATACAAGATCAAAATTTAATTGAATTAAAAAATAGCTTAGAGTAATTATTAACGAAGATAATATAAACCTAATAGAAAGTTTAAAAATATTATTATAACGAACTTTAGAGTGGATAAAAAGGGCTGAAAAAATAAAAAAAAGAAGTCCGAAAACTTCTGACGGGTCTCAATTTCATCACCCGCCTCACGTACCTTCTTGTAAAGCTCAATAAGATCCTAAAAATAAAGCTAACGAGTTGATAAAAAGTGTTTGAATTATAGTATTATTAAAGTTTGAAATCAAAAAACTTGAACTAAATAAATTGACTTTGGGTGTAATGAAGTATTGAAGTTTGGTAAAGCCTAAAAAAAATAAAATAGCACTAAAATAAAAAATATAAGGATGATATTTATTTAAATTATTATTCAGTAACATGTTTATATCAGATAAGTTTAAGTCAAGGTTAGTACTATTTAAATTTAATACCAAAAAGTCTGAAGTTTCAAAACTATAAGAAAATAGAATAATGCTAAACAATGTGCCTATATTTCTGTAATAATTAAAAATTAAAGTTAGATTTAAGAAAAAAAACATAGGAAGGTATAAAAAACTGGTTCAAAAAAAACAAAATAAATTTAACAAACTATCATTAGTATTTAAACGAGTTGTTAAATCAAAAAATAACCCATAACCTGTGAATATATTTTCAAAGATATTTAACCCAAAATAAATAATTACTAATATGATAGTATAATTGAGTCAAGATAAATTAAAAGATAGAATTAAACAAATATTATTTACTCATTAGTAATATTGTAGTAGATATATATATCATATAAGTAGGTGATCATATAAAACAAAAAAAGAATCTACAAAGTAAAAATGGAGATCATTACACTCTAGTAATATTATTAAATAACTCAAATCAATAAAAAGTATCGTGTGTTGATACAAATACGGGTGGTAAAAATCAAAGATACTCTAAAGCAAACCAACCCCCGAAAAAGAATAATACAAAATGAATAGAGGCTATTATTAAGTGAAGATATTCTGCTAAATAAATCATCAAAAGCATACCTCCACTATACTCGGTAGCATACCCTGCTATAACTTCAGCTTCAGTTTCAGCATGATCGAAAGGTGTACGTTTAGATTCTAATAAAAAGAGTATTAAAAAACCGGATGCAGCTGGACTATATAAAAATAAAAATCAATAAATATTTTGAACTAAAACAAAGTCATGGAAATTAGCCGATTGTGAACTAAAAACTAATAATGAGTATATGATAGTTACAAAAATATCTAACGAAATGACATGAACTAAAGCTCTTGCGGTCCCTATAATAGCGTAACGAGATTGACTTAAAAGACCTAAAATGACGAAAAAAATATTACCAAAAAGAACTAAGATTAGGTGATATAAAATCATTGAATCAACATTTTCAAAAATAAACATAGAAGGTCCTCAAATAAAATTTTGAGAAAACATTAACTGACAAGAATATAATAAAGCTAAAAAAACTGGAGCTAAGGCCGTCGTAGGTCGAGGTATTAAAAAGGTTTCTTTTGTTAATAATTTTACAAGATCTAAAACAATTTGAAAAGATCCATTTCGACCCATTAAAGTAGGTCCCATGCGCCGCATCGCGTACGCTAATAATTTACGTTCGGTTAGAACAACGAATAATGTAAACAAGATAGTAAACAATGCTATAATTAAACCACTTTCACTCATTTTAAACAAATATTTAAATGTCAGAGAGACTTATAGAATTAAGATAAAGTTGTAGATAAAGTCAAGTGACTAGTTAAAATATTAAAAAACTTAAATACATTAAGGTGAGTAATAAAAAAATCGATATTAATAAAAACAAGGTGATTAACAAAGTTGAAGAGACGTTGCTAAATTCAAAAATGTTAAACTTATGACCTGGTCATATAACTAAATCTATGTAAAACCGTACTACGTAGTCAAAAACTAAACGTTCGTTGAATAGATAAGCTGAGTATACTAAAAACTTTCTAATTCACTTATCGACAACTTTTTTTTGCAAAAAATCAATTAAAAAACCATCCTGTCAAATTAAATCATTGAGTATATAATAATTTTTAAGGAATAAAGTTTTCTCTAAAAAACGTAAGATTAAATCATTTAATAAGTTTGATCTTCAAAACTTTAAATTAACAATCGAGAATAAAAAATTTCTATAAATTATAAAATAGTAGAGAGGTTGGTTAATTAAAACTCCTCTAACAAAACTAATAAAGTATATTAGTTACGTTTTATAAATAAACTACTACTATCTTGACATTCTTTTAACGGAGCTAATTAAAGCAATGTTATAATTATTGTTTTTAAATGTTAGGTTATAAGTAATGTCTGGATCTTCAAAATTTTTGAAACTAGTGAAGGTATAGAATTTATATTTAAAAATTAGTTTTGTCTTATCATAAATACCAAAACATTTACGAGCAAAAGTTTGAGCAAATTGGAATCCATAATGTTCAATGGTATCTAAATGGTGTAGAATTCAAGCCATATAAAGATAAGCATACTGGTAAGAAAATTTTACTCATGGGTTACCTACATAACCTCCTTCTGGAGCATAGTAATAACGACCACAAGGTAACATACTTGCAGTACAATACATTGATAACATGAACAACATAAAACATGAAGTTTGTAATAAAGAGCTTTGCATTGGAATTATTGGTAAATAGTTATTATTTACGTTATAAAAGTTATAAATTATTGGTAAAGCGGCTAATAAAACGAATCATAAACCCATTCACATTAAACCTTCATAATGAGATGGAGAAACAACTAATAAACCCATTAAAGGTCTAAAATATCAGTGAGGTGCAACTCCGTAAAATCTAATTTCATCTAATTCAGAGATATTTCATCTTTCGAAGAAAAAATAATTTACAGTACTGGGATTAAAGTGGTGTAATCAGAAATATACAAATACAAACATGGTTCAATATCAAGCATCTTGAATTTCCTTTAAGAAAGCGTCATAGAATCAAGAAACATAAGTACCTGATTTATCTTCATAAACATTTTCACCACTATCAGAATCTCAAGATTCGTGACAAAATAAAACATGTAATTTGACTAGGTATAAGTAGTATCATGGTGTAAAATAATGTAAAACCATTAATCTAGTTAATTGATCTGTATTTAAATGTTTATTGGTAAAAATAATATAATATGTTTTATATGTAAAATTTAATACAGATCAGAAAATATTGGCGATAATTGTTAAAGTTAAATCACTTAGATGGGTAGCACTTAATGAAATACCTAAAGCAACGATATAGTGAAATCAAAAAAAAGCATAACCCCCTAATAATCAACCTTCAGATTCAGAACTTACATAATTTTTTAAGTAAATTTTTTTTAAAATATGCATGTAAGATAATACGAAAATAGTATCAACTCCCCTAACATGCATGTAAAATACTTCGGCACCAAATCGAGTATCATTAAACATTTCTTCACGCATTTCAATTACTAATCCAGGTTCGGGAATGTAATATCAACCTAAAAAAAAACCCGATAACAACTGCATCATAATAGTCATTAACAACATGAAACCAATAATTGAAGTTACACTTGAAAATGGAATAAGTAACCTATTTACAAAAAAATTTAGATAGGAGAAAATAACACCTGATAGAGAAACTAAATTTCAACCTCAGTTAGTTACTGCATCAATATTTTGAAAAATTGGGTGATAACCTCATTGTACTCGGCGGAAATATCTACCTTCTAACATACGTTGAAACGTATTTACCTTAAGCGCTTAATACTAATATTGTCATACCATAGCGTGACGATTGAAGTCGAAGATTAAACTAAAAAATAATGCCGTAAAGAATAGAAATATAATAAGTGAATCGTAAAAACCTATAAAAGTTACTCCAGAGACAAAGGGAAATAAAAAAATCAATTCGATATCATAAAGTAAGAAGAAGACGCAAATTAATAAAAATTGTATTGGTAAACGTACTGGTTTTTGGGTAACAGGTTTAAAACCACATTCATAAAAATCTCGTCTGGATATTTTTAAAAATCCGAATCGTTTAAGTAACTCACGGAAAGAAAAACAATTTATAACATTATAGACTATAAAACCTAAAATTGTGACAGAGGTTGCTGCAAAAAATATTTCAAAATCTCCCAAACAAAGGTTTACTAGTGTAAACTAAAATATATCAAATACTATGGACTAGTTAAATTGGGAGGGCATAAACACACACCCCTAAAACATCGTAAATGATGATTTAATAAATTAAACTTAAATTTTATAGTATAATACTAATTAAAAATATAGAAGATAATATGACTATAATAATATTGAGTAAGGGGTTTACTAACATCTCATGACTTTGTCACGAGATGTAGGATAAAACTATTTTTAAAATACGTCTGAAAAGTTGTGTTATAAATTCTAATACCACCTCTAATACACAATTACCGATAAGAACTAACTTTACCGGTTTTTTTATAAACTACTTGACGTGAGAATCGAACCCCACGACCTGTAAAAATATTAATTGGTTTTGAATTTTTTACTTTAAAACCAATACTCAATATATCTTGCTTGGAAGAACCAAACAAGAAAACGGTCGTTTTAGTTAAAAATTTGACTGAAACAAAAAAAGAATATATGTATATTCGGTGAGAATGACCAAACTGTGATGTGATTGTATTACGAAAATTTTTATAAATGTAATAACCTTTACCTTTAAACTTTAATTTTGTAAAAAATAATTTCGAAAAACTATAAAACAAATTAGTCAAAAGTTTAAAATAAAGTTTAAAAAAACTAGAAAGGTAGTTATTATAGAATGTTAAAACATTCGTTTGATTGTCAAAGAATCAAGTTAAGTAAAAAGTCGGTCAGGTTATTTTAAAAAAATATACACCATTGTAAAGATAAATTAAAAACCGGTCTAAAAAACCTTTAATTGGTTTTAATATTAAAAAATCTCACCCACTTGGTATATATAAAGGTGATGTGTTTTTAGTAATACTCCCGTTACGTAAAACGGAAAAAGCTAATGTTCGGGTAAAAACATTACAATTGTAGTTATGTCTTTTATATACAGTTTTAAAGTTTGAAATTTTATGCTTACCATACCACAACAAAAGATTAAGAAGTCGATTTCAACGTCTTTAAAAGAGTTTTTTTATGATTTTGAAAAACAAAAAAATGAGTGAACTTTCTTAACTTAGATATAAAACTAAGATTAGGTGATAGAAAAAAAACTTCAAGTGTTTTAAATAAACGTTCATCAAACGTTTTTAACTTCTGGAACTTTAAATCTTTTAAAAACCATCGCATAGTAACATAAAGTCGTTTATAAAGGGGGACATATTTTCAAATAATAGTATACTTACCCGACTTTCCTCGCGAATTTTTACGAATACTTTTATCCACCTTACGAATATAAAAACTAAAGAGTGGGTTATACTCAGAAAGTTTACTGAACAAGTTGTTTTTAAATGAAAATGAGTTATTAAAAGTATATCCTGCTTCTGATAAAGAGTGCCGCGAGTTTAATGTGATGGGTTTACAAAGTAACGAATTTGATCAACAAAAATCAACTGAATCAATACTAGTGCAGGTAGTACTTAGAAATGTAAAAATAGATAATCAGCGATTTAAATTTAAGTCGAAATTATTGAAATATTTTTTAAAAAAAGTGGAAAAACTTAAAGTTAAACTTTTTAAAACTTTTTCCCTGAAACCTCTTCGCATAATTAAGTTAATAAATTTAAGTAAAGGTAACTCAAATGTCTTTGAATATAGTGATTTACTTTTTTTAAAACAGAGTGGCATATCGACTAAGTTAACGGAGAAAAATGAAGTAATTGTAGATTGACGAAGAAATAAAAAATTTTCAACTATAAAATTCTCCTGAGGGAGATTGGCATCGATTTCTCTGAAGTCATCAAATATAACCCCATTTGAGAGTAACTTATCATTAACATTTATAGGGTTATCGACTAGATCAGTGTTATTAAAGTTTATGAATAAGTTGTAATCGATATAATTATTTTGTACATTCGAATAAATTTTTAACGAATTTTCTGACTCTAACAACGACCAATTTATAAATAATTATAAAAAGATTTCAAAAATAACAAATAAAGATAACTCTAGAAATTATAATAAGTTCGATTTAAAAATGTTTTGAAAAAAGATAAACTATAAAGTGTTTTTATTTTCTTAATAGAATTAGTAGTAAATTGAGACGATCCAATCAAGTTGAAAACATCTGTAGATGTCTTAAACTTACTATTAGTTGGGTTGTATTTTTTTTTCATCGGTTGAAATCAATAAAAATTTATCAAAATTCATTTATCATAACGGAGTAATCAAACTCTCATTGGATAAATATCATTCGTTCTCTGTCTTAAACGGTATGAAGACTTTAAACCTAGTGTTTTATTCTTATAATCGAAAAATCTAAAATAACTTGGAAAGTTTAAACTAATGTTTTTGGATAAATATCAATAACTAGTAAAAAATATGTTATGCTGACAATTAACCCCATAAAACATGTAGATATTTATTAGTTTTAGTATGACTGAATCTTGCTTTAAATTTTCTGAATATCGAACATCAGAATATCAAAATTTATATCAAAAGGTGTTAATACCTCATCTATTAATACACGGATTACTCATGTTCCCTATAAACGTTTTTCTAAAATCTCAAAGATTAAACGAGATTAAAAAGTATAAATTAAAGCTGTTACAGCAAATAACATAAAGGCGAAGGTTTCAACGAAAGCAAAACCTAAGGTAGAATAATTGAATAAAACTTCTTCTTGTTCTGGGGAGTACGATATCCCTTTAACTAAAGCGGCGAAAATTAAACCGGTGGCGATAGCGCAACCTGCAATTGGTAAAAAGGTAATACCGAAAGCGATGACTTTAGCAGCTTTAATAAATAACAAAACAAATTAAAAAAATCAAATAATATCGACTAAAAAATTTAAATAATCGTAAATAATAAGAGTAAAGTTAGAAAATCACGATTTAGAATTTAAAATTCAAAAATACTCAATCGGAGTTCTTCAATAATTAAAGACAAAGCTCAAAAAGACTAAAAAATAGAAAAAGAAGAAAAAATAGAAAAATTGCTTCAAAGCCGATACACAATAAGTCGTGTACGTATATGTTACTTCTTGAACAGCATATACCTTTCTAATTAAAGTGACTCAATATATAAAAATTAAAAAAAGGGTTAAAAAAAGAAATAAATGGATAAAAAAAAATGAAGCAGCAAAGGGACCATCGTTTTTAAACCAAAAAACTGTACTTGTTTTATGATAAGAAAAATGATCTCTTTTTGAATTACCCCACGATCATTTATTAGGTTCGTGACTCAATTGAACATAATCAACAAGTCGCGTCTTATGATATCAATTAACGTCTGTAAAATACCCAAAAAAGCTCATAAAAAAATGAACATATAATAGATACGCAAGAAATAAATTAATTACAATAATTATAAACATAGATTTTTTTCAATTAAATCACCTAATATTAATTTGAAGTAAATAAGCTAACAAAAGTATAATAGTATACATGCTAACAAATTTAAAAAAAAATATTCTTGAATATCACGTTCATCAAGAAACGACAAATGAGGTAGTATAGGTTAATTCGTAGTAAAAGGGAACCATTACAAAAACACAAGTTGCTCCTAAAGAAATAATATAAAGACCTTCTATAATTCAGAAGAATTTATACCAAGCAAATCAAATTCTCTTATCACGACCCGTATAACTACCATATCGACTAGAAATTAAATTTTCAGCTATTCAAGCAAAGGCGAAAATAAACATAATTCAAGACTGAACTAAACTTCATTCAACAGGTTCCCAAATAGGTTCATCATCGGTTAGACAAGCGTCAATAAAAAACAAAATAAAAAGACCTCTGAGATATAAAAAACCATCACCAAAAGTTCTTTTAAATATATCTAAAAGGGAAGTAAAATAAACTTTGAAATTAGAGTTTAATATCACAAAAATATTTGTAACTTGTAAATTAAAATTATAGTAATTGTCAATAAAAAACAACACAACACCCTCACTATAATTACTCGAATTTCCACTTACCAACACTCGTGAATGATTTATAGAGCGTTTAAATTTGTTAAAAAAATTTATTTTGGTTAAACTATCGTTTTTTTGTTCGCTCATATAATTATTTAAAACACTATTTGATATAGGATACAGATACTTTTTAAAAGTGTTCGCACAGCTTAACAATAAAAGAAAACTATTTGTAAAGAGTTTTTTAAAAAAGGACAAAGATACACAAAATGCTAAGATAATTATATAAAACGTTATTAAGTTAAGATCTGACTATTTTATAAGTATCAGTATGACTGAAGTTACTACGTTTTTCCTCTAAAATACTATCTAAGGCTTTATTGAATTAAAATTTATTAACTTTACAGTATAGAATAGAAGATACAAGCGAGAAATACTGCAAAAAAATATAAGAGATTTAATCTTTTACGAACAACAAACAAAATAGATTCAGGCATAGAATAAAAGTTGAGATTTTTAAAATGGTTTTTAAATTTTAACTGCTGATTTGGTTTTTTAATAAAATCTATATTGATATACTCAAAGTATTAGATATTGATCAGTTTAAATAAGTTGACTAGGATATTATACAAATTAAAAGACCGCCGACCCCAAATTTAATAGCATCTTGATGAGTTAAAATACCTTTTGAGGTATTTAAAATAAGGTGAGAATTATATGTATTAGTTCTCAAAATTTTTAAAGCATTTAGCTTTATTCGTATAGGACTAGAGGATCTAGAATAAAGTTTTAAGTTAAGTGAATTATTAGTTTTACCGAATCAAGATATATAAACGCGACAAGTAGTGTTACTAGTGTGTACGAAACGTCTAATAACATTTAAGTTATATAAAACTTTTAAAAATAGTAAAATTTGACGAGTAACTCTTATATCAAAAAAATAAGTTTTTCTTGCAATATTTAATTTTAGGTGATTTATTACATAAATATAATCTAATTTCATTATTTATTTGGAAATACGGGATTCGAACCTGTACTCACTTGACCCAAAATCAAGTGCTTTACCGATTAAGCTAATTTCCAGTTTATTAAAAATGTTATAAAAATCGTGACTCATAAATGACTTTCTTATTACTATATAAAAATCAATATGAATCTGCGTAATTAGAAGTTTTTCAAAAAAATAAGTTCTTTATCAAAAATTTGTCTATAGATAAAAGAATAAAAAAGGCATAAAATTCTAAAATATTGTAAAGGTGATAAAGTAATGAATACAAAATATATGACAGGGTTTTCATGAAAATGAATTATCAAATCAAAAATAATATCACCGTTATTAGAAAAATGGTTAATATGTAACCTAAAAATTTTACTCAACCCATTTTGGTTAAAAAATCATAACGATACCGCGGAATACAACCTCGAATAACTATGAGAAAAGCTAAACATAAAGATACTTTTAAAGTAATAATTAAAGAATAGTCAGTACTGTAAACAAATACAAAGCTATCCGTCATAGATTTAAATAAACTTATATCATTTAGCGATGATATATATATTAGAGCATCGTGTAGATAAATATAAAATGAGATTTATACACAACAGTATGGAAACACTCCTAAAGTGTATGTTATTAAAAAGGTGGGGGGAGAGTTTATTTACGACCTTTAAAATTAGTTTTAAAAGATTTAAAAATAGGGGATATATTTAATCCGAAAGTTCTATAACCAGAGGTTATAGTAGTAAGATTTTTTGATCGATTTGCTACATTTCTACCGATTCAGTTAGAATCATTTCAAAGAGATTTACGACCAGTTTTGGAAGATAAAGCAGATGAATAAAAAAATACGCGAAACAGTGTGTTACGATAGTAAACAACTGCGCTTATAAATAAAAATGCTAGAACTAAAGTTCCGTAAGCATCAACCATTTCAAGAGTAGTGTAATAAGCATTCATGACGTATCCATCGCGACTAGCATGAAAAAAAATTGGAGCTGTTAAGTATGCGCAATATAAAGAGTAATGAGATTTTAGTCATGACATCATACTAAAAATATTAAAAACTTCTAAATAGAGTTTTAATAATTGCAAAAATAAAAAATAAGCACATATAACTCTATCAACTAGAACGTCTAACACCAGGTAGGCAACCCGTGTAAGATTTCGTACGAAAAACGAACCTTGAAATTCTGACTTTTTTTATAATACTTCACTGACGACCTGTCTGAACACAGCGATTTACTTGTTTATTTATGGAAGAAGATCTTGGTATTAAGGACTTTTTAAAAGCGGCGTAATAGCGACACGAGAGGGGTAGATATTTGTTCTTGGATATACTTTTTAAAAGTTTATTTTTCATCTCATATTTAATAAATAACTTTCTGCGGTAATTATCTAAAAGTTTTCATTGCTCTTCTCTTAAGTAAATTATAAAAATACACATATATAGTACTAAAAATTAACGATCAACGTCACCAAATACTATGTCTAAAGAACCTAAAACTGTTACGAGATCTGCAAAATAATGACCTTGCGACATTCGAGACATAATTTGCATATGATGATAAGCGGGTGTTCTTATCTTACAACGATATGGGTTTGAAGTACCATCCGAGATTAAAGATACTCCAAACTCTCCTTTAGGTGCTTCAACAGCCTTATACGTGAAACCTTTAGGTACTCTTATACCTTCGCTATAATGTTTAAAATGGTTGATTAAACTTTCCATAGAAGTATATTTGGTATTATAATTTAATTTATTATATTTCTCAGCATACAACGTATCAAAAAACGAAAAAAAATTAGCTTTAGTATTTGATGAAGTAAAACTTAAATTATCCTTATAAGATAAACTAGTTAAATTAGTTAAAATTTGGAAAACAATATTAACACTTTCATACATTTCACGTAACCGAATTAAAAAACGGTCATAACTATCTCCACGTTTACCCAAATAACCTTGAATTGATAAAAACCAATAATGGGCATATGTCTCAGATTTTAAAAAACGTATATCCTTTTTAACCCCAATGCTTCGTATTACCGGTCCTGTAACACCATAAGTAATAGCATCATTTAAATTAATACTACCTACACCAACGAGTCTTGATTTTCAAATTCTATTTGTAGTTAAAACAGTGAAAATTTCGGTTAAGGTTTTAAAACAGTCGCGCGCAAACAAAGCTACGTCTAAAAAAAACTGGTAATTTAAACCTGTTCAATCAATATCGTTAGGTCTATAAAAAGCAGCATGCATCCGTGCACCTGAAACTCGTTCGTAAAACTCCATTAATCTCTCTCTTTCTTCGAAAGCTCAGAAGACAGGTGCCATATTACCCACATCTAAAGAATGGGTTGAAAGTGCTAATAAATGGTTCAATACGCGTGTTAATTCATCGAATAAAACTCTTATTTGAACATAAAGAGCTGTATGTGATATAGTTTTTGTAAGAGATTCTATAGCAATACAGAAAGCATGCTCTTGTGTCATCATCGAAACATAATCTAAACGGTCGAAATAAGGTAAAGATTTTAAATACGTTCTACTTTCAATTAATTTTTCAGTACCTCGGTGTAAAAAACCTACGTGAGGATCAGCGCGCTCAACTAGCTCGCCGTTCAGTTGAACAACTAAGCGTAAAACACCGTGAGCAGCTGGATGTTGTGGACCAAAATTGAGCATAAAACTTTTTACTCTCCTTTCGGACATAGAATTTTGAAGAAATGTTGGCTGTCAAAAGTTAAAAATATTTGATTTCACTAAGATAAAGAAACTACTTTAAGTAGTTATACAAATTAATTTATATATTTTCAATTATACATATTTAAAACTTCGTTTTTTGAATCGACAAAATTTAGGGGGTTGAAATCGTGTAAAGAGAGGGGTTCGTAAATTATAAATGTTGATAGGGTAAAGAAATCAACTTCTAAGTATTTAGGTATGTCAAAGAGTCGAATTCGGGAGGATAAAATTCAATCCGGTAAGTTGTAAGATCTTTGTTTATTTTTAAAGATGTTTCTTCTTCGGAACTTTGTTCTGGAAAGTTTTGTAAGTCTTATTCTTTTATATTTATTTCAATTTAACATTCAGCGATATACGATATAATATTTTAAATTTACAATAATCTGTATAAAATCACCTAAAAAGAGGTTCAAATTTGAATTATTTGTATTCAAACCATTAACAAAAACTAAGTTACTTTCGATTAATAGTTTAGAAAACTGTAAATCGGTTACAAAATGAGAATTAAATAACAGTTTAAGTAAAGTTAATTCATTTATAAATATGTGGGAATTGTTTCTAATTCTGGATACCTTAGCTAAAAATCGGGTTAATCGATACTGATATCGAAAATTAAGGTTTAAAGTTAGATTTAACGCTTTTCGAGCATTACGTCAAATACGAGAATAACCTGGTTTAAATTTAATTCGCTTAATTCTTACCCTCCCGTGATCGAAGGTATTAAAGTATTTAGAGTATTTAAACTTTTCTCTACTTGCATAAGCTTCTAGTTTTGAAGCTTGAACAAGAAAATTACTTCTGGAATTATAATTTAAAAAAGTGTCGGTGTTATCACTTGTTTTAATAACTCCTACACTGAAATGTCTAAGACGCTGACTAAAGGGTTTGAATAAAGCAGAAGTTAAAAATTTAAATCTGTTTGGTTTTTTTAAAAAAAAACGTTTAATATCTTTTAAATAGAAGAATGAAAATTTATATTTCCGTACTTTTGCTCGTAACCGACTTTTTAACGCTTTATCAAATCTCTGAATAAATAAAAAGCCTAAATTTGATAAGATAAAATTAGTACGGTGTTTAGTGGATATTGATAATTTTTTCTTAAAATTAAAAAAGGTCCGGCCTATAAAAGAACGTATTTTAGACTTAAATGGACTTAATAGCTTTTTACGTTGAGAGAGGATAAACCTTGAAGGATTAAGTTTACCTGTGACGATAGTTTTCGAAAAAGAAAGTGAGTTGGGGTCGCTTAAAATAGTGTTATATTTAAGGGTTTTAAACGATTTTTTAGAAAGTGGGGTTAATTTTTGAAAGTTTCGTTTGAAATAATTTTTAACAGACTTAAAAAAATAATTTTTAAATTTTCTTTTAGCTGATAAAGGATTAGTTTTATATTTAAAATTTTGATTGTAAAACAAGTCTAAATTTTGGGTTGCTTTTATTTTAGCTGACAAATTTACAACTAAAGTATTGAATTTAAAATTAACTTTATTTTTAGCCCTTCGGGTTAAAAGATGTCGTCCCCTTCTTAAGAATGAAGTTTTGTTAGATCTAAACGATCTGCAGACTAGTTTACCCAATTTCTTAAAAAGTCTTCGGTTAAAACCTTTGAGATTTCAAATGGATTTCCGGTAAAAAATTTTTAACTGAGATTTAGTAATCCCCTCGGTCGACTTTGACTTAGCGTTTAATAAAGGTTTTAAACGGTATTTTAAACTTTTCCTTGTTAGTGGGTAGATAAGAGAGCTTCGTTTAAAACTAATTTTATCTGTAAAACGGTTTAGAGGTGATTTTAGTAGTTTTTTAGAAAACAATTTACTATTAGTTAAAATAATTTTATTTAATCGGATGTTTTTTGAGCACCGAAGAGTTATGCGTCTAAAACGTCATGCAAAGAAACGAATCCGAGATTTTTTTAAATACAGAGACAATTTAAATCATTTTTTGCTAGATGAGACAAATCTATAATACCTAAACATAGTTGTCAGGTGTCTTCGCTTTAGGATCATCTTACGACGAGATCGATAAAAAACGTTTGTTTTTAGGAAAGGTTTGTTCAAATATTTAGTTAATGAGGTTGAGGAGAGAGTTTTAACAACAATTTTTCTAGTAAACCTAATGTTTAATAGACGTTTAAGTTTAAATTTAAAGATTTTTTTAGTCAACCGGCTACTAAATTTACGATATTTAATTTTATAAAGTCGCCTTTTATAAAATTTTAAAACTCGTCGTAAAATTAGAGTCTTAATTGGTTTATTTTTAGTACCTTTTATGCGATTTTTATAAATATTTAAAAATAAAATTTGTTTTGGAGTTAAATAAGTTCTACGAGTATTTTTACTAATAACCTTTCGTTTTTTGGGAAATAGGTCTAATCTTAAAAACCTCATATAACTATCCTTAATATGACGTTTACAGTTTACAATTTTAATTTTTTTTTTTAAATTTAATATTAAAGAGATAAATCAAAATCTTCGATTATATTTAATTTTATAAAAATTCTTACGGAAAATTAATTTTTTTGTTAAATTTTTTTTTTGAAAAAACGCAAATTTTCGACTGTTTCTAATCTTTACGAACGGGTTAAATAGTTTAAAATATTTATTTTTAAAAAACTTTTTATATTGTTGAAAGAAGGGGTGAACGTTGTAAGTGGTACTGGATAATTTAACCTCTAAAGGTTTCAGATTAAAAGTTCTGCTTAATTTTGTTTTTTTAAAAACTTTCAAAATATTTCGCCTAAAAATGGGTTTTACTTTTAACTTACGGGTTATTAAAATTCGACGAAAAATAATATTCAATAAGGTTTTAAATGTATGTAGCCGTTGAATATCTCACACGAGATAATTGTTATATAAATTTACACTATACAGCTGTGACAGTTGAAGAGTAATTATTAACGTATTATTAGAAATTAATGTTAAAATAGAGTTATCATAAGAATTGAACTGAGAAAGTTTATTTAAAGTCAAATCTATTTGGGGTTTATTTATTGGATTAAAACTCATAAAAACTTAATATTTAAAATTGGGGGATACTTTTATGACAAGAGTTTTATAAAAATATCAACAAAATAGATTAAAGTTTAACTAAAATCAAGTACTTACTTTTTTAGTTGTGGCTTTTATAGTAGATTTATTTTTCGATTTTTTTATTTTTTTTTTTACTATTTTGAAATTAATCTGCTCTTCTTTTTTATCTTTACTCATGGTTTTTTGAACACTAGAAATAAAATTACGAATTATTTTATTATAATTATACGAAGTTCAAGAATTTGATCAAGTTCGCTGACCACGAGAGGGTTTTCCTAAAGCTTGTGCTTTACCTCTGTAAGATTTAATTAAATATAATCTTATTAAATTAAAACGATCTAAATCGCTAAGTTGATTATTTACACTACTAATTTGTGATAATAAGATATTAATAAACTTACGAACGTCTTTATCATAACTACTAAATAATGTTAAATAGTTATTGTAAATTAAGTTAAGTTCAAAGCGTTTAAGTATTTTAATTTTTGTAGTTAAGGAAAGTCCACCTATTCCGCTACAAAAGGAGTTTAAGTTACTTTGGAAGGGTATAACTCGACCATTGTATAAAAAACCCTTAGATCAATAGATTTGTAAAACTTGTTCAAATTTCAATTATTTTTTTTTTTTTTTAAGTTGTTTGGCCTTATATAAAGCGATTTTACGATTTCATGTAAACTCACCATATTTAAAACCCACCATCCATCTATTTATATTCTTATTTATGAATTTATTACCGGTGTAAATATTAACTTTCATCCCAACAAATAAAGGGGAAATTGCTGAACAACGATCATATAGAAAAATTTCTTTTTTTTTATGTAATTCGTTGTCTTTAATTAAAAATATTTGTCGTCAAGTACTTGAAGCTATAAAGGAAATTTTATGTGTTTTAGTTAAAGGTTTGTTTATATTCTTATCAGTTACAATCACTAAAAATACACAAATTACTACTTAAACTTAGTAGTCTTACCTCAAGGGGTTCTTGGATACTTTATGGACTTAGTACGTCCACCATGGGGATGATCTACGGGATTTCGAGCAACACCGCGTGAAATCGGTTTACAACCAAAAGATCTTCAATAACCGTATTTTGAATTATTAACAAGTCTTTTGTTTTTTAGAGAGACGGAACCTAGTGATACGGAAGAGTAAATCGAGAAAGTTTTACGAACCCCAGAAGGAAGTTGAAGGAGAGCCGTATGGTTATTAAAATCAAGTTTTATAAGCTTAGCGAAGGTCCCCGAACTTCGTGCATATTGAGTACCCGCACCTGGATAAAGTTCTAAAAGACATACTTTTGAAAGACGTTTGACCGCGTATAAAAGAAAAAGAGTAGGTTGCAACAAGTAGGGATTTAGATTTGCGGATTTTGGAGAGTAGTAAATGAAACTAAACATTTTAAAAAGGTCTGTAGCGGGAAGATAAGTAACACCACCCGTAGATAAAAAAGACAAAGCTAATAATTTGTTTTGAAACGGTATTAATTTAAAGGTAGTGATTACAGACATAACTTTCGAACGCATAGAATAGTTAATTATTGGTCGAATTAGTTTAGAAGCGAAACTTGATTTCGTTCGAATAACAATACGACCTGAGTGGTTTCTTCCTGCTTTCGAATACTTACGTCAAGTTAGTTGTTTGAAGCTGTGTTTTTCGTACCACAGGGAAGTTAATTTAGTAATTTTTCTAGACGCGTTTGAGACGATACGCATTTTTTTTAAAAACAAAATTAATTAGGTTTTAAGACATTAAAAAGTAATAATAAAGAGTTTATTTTATATAATTCAACGGACTTTGATGTAATAACTCTATGCAGCTCATTATATATTTGAATTATATAAAATAAACTTGTTTTTTCAAAACTAATTGGGTATAATTGAGATTGACTTATAGTGTAGAGGGGGTTTGGATTTATCAATGTTAAATTTTGGAAAAACAAGTTCAAGTTATTCGAAGATATAAAAAATCACGCATTATGTTTAAATTTACTAAAAAATTGGTATGATTTAAAACCTAGTTTAGAGGAGTAGTTTGAAATTCGACTTATAAATGAATTCGAAATTCAATTTTCTGTATCTTTAATATATAAACTATTGGATTTTTTTAAAATATTGTAATTATAAGTAAGAAATGAGTTTCTGAAGAAATTCAAGTTAAATATATGTTTAGAGTATTGTTTAAAAAATAAATACTCATTCGATCAGTTTGAAAATATATTTTGGTATATTAGTCAATTATTTAGATGTTTTCTTCTCGCCCAAGACTTTCTTGTTAATTTTGATAGTACATTGATATTTTTTTTATAAAAAATATTCGCTTTAAAAGACGTTTCAAAATGAGCGAAATTTAAATCTTGGAACTTACTATAAAAATTGTTGTTTACGGTATTTACATATGATCACCTCCGTACCATTCGTTACTAGTATTTAATTCTGATAAAACAAACCCTATTTTACCTTGCAACTGTATTAAACCAAATAATAATGCTTCGGCTGTAGGAGGACAACCAGGGACGTAAATATCTACGGGAATAATACGATCACAACCTCTAACAACTGAGTAGGAATAGTGATAGTAACCACCCCCATTCGCACAACTACCCATTGATAAAACTCATCTAGGATCTGGCATTTGTTCATAAAGTCGGCGAATAGTAGGTGCCATTTTATTAGTCAAGGTACCTGCTACAATTATTAAATCAGAATGTCGAGGAGAAGCTCTAAAAATAATACCAAATCGATCCTGATCATATCTACTCATAGCAGCATGCATCATTTCAACGGCACAACAAGCAAGACCGAACGTAACAGGCCATAAAGAACCTGCACGAGCTCAAGAAATTACAGAAATTAACTTTGTTGAAATTCATTCAAGTTTCATAAATAGTCGAAAAAACTAGAAGCCTATTTTGAGACCCTCAAAGATTTTCGTACATATTTAGTAAAACCATCTGGTCGGGAAGTACCATATACAGATCGCCTTTTTTTTTTATAAATTACAGGAGAAAAATCGTAAACACCCCGGACTAAGGAGTAACCAACTCCTGGTAAATCATTCGCTCTACCCCCATTAACTAAAACTCTGTTATATTTAGAGCATATGTAACCAATACCAGGGACACGAGCTGTTACTCTAAAACCATTGGTCAAAGTTACTTTAGCAACATGCCGAACAGCAGAATTTGGTTTTTTTGGAGACATTGTTGTTACTTTATTGACAATACCCTTGATTTGGGGTCTATCAGAAAGAGCAGGCGTTCTACTAAAGTTAAGTTGTTTATAAACGGATTGTCTGAGATAAGATTGTTTAAAACTAGCCAAAAATACACAAATTTTACTTAAAAAATAAAAGCTTGTCAAGTAATACCCAATCAAAACATCAAGAAAATTAAACCACCGAAAATAGTTAATTCTTTGGAAGATAAATCTGCAGGTATAATCTTAGTCATCTGTATTGAGGAACCAAACAATACGTTCATTCAACTTCTAAAGAAAAAGGTTGGGCCCAAGAGATATAAAAACACGATAAATATTAAACATAGTAATGGAAAAAGATCAAAAAAAAAACTAAAAAATAGTATCTCAGCTACGAACATTATTGAACCAGGGAAACCTAAAAATACTAAACAATTTATTAGACCCATTAAAAAAAGTTTTGGACACAAAAAATTAAGCCCATTTATCTCAGTTATAAGTCGTGTTTTAAAACGTCTTCCAATCGCATCTACAAGTAAAAAAGAATTGGTTGAAAGTAAAGCGTGGCTTATCAACATACAAAAACTAGCTAACATTAAAGCTGATTGACCACTTATAACACATATCGTAAGTCAATGCATTTCAACAACAGTTGAGTAAGCTACTAATTTTTTTAAATCAATTTGATAAAAAAGTTTAAAAACAGCGTCTATTATACCAATAGTTAAGAAAGGGTATATGAAGTAAAATGTCGGTTCTAAGTTTATAGTTATTAGACATTTTAATAAACCGAAAAACGCAAATTTAACTAAAACGCCGCTTAAAAAAATGGAGAAATTAGTTGATGCCTCTACGTGAGCTTTAGGTAATCAGCCATAAAAAGGTCAAATTGGTAATTTTACACCAAAACCAAATATTCAACAAAAAAAAAGAAAATTTAACTCAAAGGTTGAAAAGCTAAAACTGCTAATAACACTAAAAAGGGAGGAATTACAAATAAAAAAAAGGTAAAGAAAAGCAAATATTAAAAACAACGCTCCAAATTGTGTTCAAAAGAACATCAAATAGGCCGCTTCAACACATCTTCGCGTTTTAGCGAAATTATATAATATAAAAAAGGAGGGGACTAGCAAAAGCTCATATGCAAAGAAAAATAATATAATTGAATCTGTAAAAAATAAGAGATAACCAGCCATCAAAATAATAGTACAGTAGAACATAAAACTAGACAATTCATTAACATTATAAGCCAAGCAGAACAATACAGACAAAGTAGTAATAACAACAAATATATAAATAAATGGGAAGTAATAAACCGATGTTAAGTTTAGGTTTAATGAATTTACACTAATTAAGTAATCAAAAGAATAATAGTCAAAGAAGAAAATATTAATACCATTTAAATTATAGCAAATTTGAAACGAGGAAAAGAAGTCTAATATATAATATAAGACACTAAGAGAAAAAAAAGAGAAAAAAACGAAAAATCCTAGAATATATTTTGTTAAAATACTAATTAAATCGATACGATAGAATACGTTCATATAGAATAATCTAAACAAAAATAAGACAAAAACAAAACTTAAGAAGAGAAAAATAACATAATATATGAAACCATACCACAACAAAAGTGTTAACCCCCTTTAACATTATAATTATCAAAAGGTATTGAATCTTACATTGGTAGATTTTGTTGCTTCCAAATTAAGATATTGATTATACTTAAATCGTGTCGAGGTTCTCATCGGTAGTTTTAGACTGACTTTTTAAAAAAGTGTATAGCTCGACCTAAACGAAGGTTTCTAAACTCAAATATAAATAAACCCGCTCGCATGTGAATAGCTCAAGAGTTCAGCCGACCAGCACCTTTACCCATACGCATACCTTTAGGTTTTTTTGTTAAAGGCATGTGAGGAAAAACGTTAAACCAAATTAAACGCTTAGTTCGTTCTGGTTTTTTTACAGCTTTTTTTAACAAAACTTTTAAACGGAATATCTGCTTCGAAGACATTCTTAATGGTTGTAAAGTTAATAGACCGCAATCACCGTAAGTTAGGGTTGCGGAGGTTCAAGATTTAGCAGTACGCCTCTTTAATTTACTTTTATATTTAAATTTTCTAGGTTGTAATAACAAAAATACACATAATACAGTAAATTTAAATAATTATTCAAGATAATACTAGTAACAAATCTTCTGTAAAAATAAAACCAAATAAAAGAAAAAAGACTATTAAAACAGTCGTATAATAGTATAATGGAACACTTCTTAAGCTCTGCTCAATAATAGGCTGAAAGTTAGAAGGGTTGGTTGAATTTAGGAACCTAACATTTTGAATGTAAAAGTATAAGCCGAGGAATAATATAATGAAGAAGAATGAAAACAAAATGAAAAAATTTGAGGTACATAACAAAGTAAATATAAAGATTTTAGAAAAAAAACCTCAAAATGGAGGTACACCTGCCATAGAAAATAAAGCAATTATGAGTATTTTTGAAAAAAAATTGTTTGAACCTAAATCGCTTAATGACTGGGTTGTTTTAATATCGAAACTCCTAAATTGGAATAATGTAAAGAATATCATAAATAGGGATAAATTATATATAAACATATAACCTCATAGAAGAACTAAAACATCGTTAAACTCATAAATAAAAACCAAAAATACACTAATTAACTTAACTTTCGGAAGTATCGAAACAGTAGTCTAGAATCATCTTGTCGTGTCATGCTGTAGGCAAACTTTAACTTGACTTTAGGTGTCTTACCTAATCCACTAAAATTGAAGCTTTTTACAGAAGTTTTATATTTTTTAGCTCATCGTGACTTTTTTTTTATATTTTGCGGACTTTTTAAAACAGCCAAAAACACACAGAAATTTTAGTTATGAATTATAAAATAAAGGTAAAGTCTGCAATACAAAAACTACTCATGGCTAAAAAAATGAGTAGCGTGTTTAATATACTACTCATGGCTAAAAAGGCTTTGATGTAATAGGATTCGCATAGAATAAACATTAAAAAAAAAATACCCAAAACAATTAAAATTAAATTTATGATTAAATTAAAATAAAATATGTCACTTAAATAAACAATTAAAAAATATATAAAGAAAAGAAATATTGAAAAGTAAAAAAAAAATATATAAAAAAACAAGGCATGTGCTGGAATACCTTTAAAAAAGACAGGTTTTCAGAAATAAAAAGGAACCAAACCACATTTTAGGAAAATACAAAACATAAAATTAAATCAAACAAGAGAGGTGAAAAAAATTGATTTTAAATCACTTATCGAAACAATATAATAAAAAACCGCTTCTAAAGTGTACCAATCAAAAGTAAGGAATTTAACATAAAACAAAACTAAAAAGATGAATAAATTTAACGAACCTACAAGAGATATTCAAAAAAAAAATAGTAAAGTTTGTAAAAACGAAAAAGGAGTAGATTGGCTAAAATATGAGTGACTCGATAGGCTTAAATTATTATAAAAATAAGTCGAAGAAAAGACCGAAGTTATTAATAATAAATTGATAAGGGTTGATAAGATCTCGATAAAGAATATTACAGTAAATATATTATTAGAGTAGAATAATAAAATTAACCAATAAAGAAAAGAGTATGTAACAATTGTATAATCATAAACCTCTTGTGAAGAGTAATAAAAAGAAGAGGAGTAAGCAACCCAAACTAGAATAAAAATAAAACTAAGTAGATAAGTAACTTTAAACTGAAGTGAGCTAAAAATGAGGTGACCGAATCAAATTGAAATTAATGGACTTGTTCAAGAATAGTTAATAAGGATAGTTAAAAACAAGGGAGTTAAAAAAAATCAAATTAAATCGAAACCTGTGAGATAGTTAAAAAATGTTAAGTTTGAAAATTGGTTGAAATTTGTAAAATCCTTCATATTTGAAATGATGTAGATAATAATTGAAAATGTCAAAAAAATATAAAGATATGTAAAAAAATAAGTTAAACTTCAGACAGTTGCAAATGATAAAAAAAAATTTGTAGATATTGAGGTAGTTTCAAGAATTACATACACCAGGTTATTTGACAAAATTAATTATGTGCGTTTAATTAGAATAAAAAAGATAGGTACAACCAAAGTTAAAAAAAAGAGATATAAAGAGAAGCTGTGAAGGATTCAAGATATAATGTGTAAATTTAAATTCCAATTGATACAAAAAAAAAAATCCAAAACCAGGTATTGATGATTAGATAGAAGTAAAAAGAAAAAAATAACTAAAGAAAAAACTGAATAAATAAAATACCCGTGCCTGGACTTGAACCAGGACCCGTAATGGACGAAGTTTTAAGCCTCGCATGTCTACCAATTTCATCACACGGGTTTATTCTTATTATTTTAACTTTTTTGAACTACTGACAAATTTGTAAAAGTTGAAATAATTACTATCGATTAACGTCATTCTAATACTATAGAATTTTAAAAAAAGTAAATTAGTACTAAAAAAGGGGAAGTAGTTTTTAGCATTAAGAAGGGCTAATAGTAACTGGTCTACCGAATTTAAGCTAAATTCCTGTACCAATTGAGTTTTAATAGAAACTCTACACTTATAAAATTTAAATACAAACTGCTCTTTAGAGTTGGTTTTATGTGCCATGGGTGCTTTTGTCAAAGTATATTTTCGTCGTAGGGTTGGTAAAAAAGCAAATTTAATTGGATTTTCTTCAGCTTTATTTGTTACAGTAAAAGAGAGATAGTATAGTCAAGTCATTATTAAATAAGATTTTTTAACTAATATAGAGGATTTTTTTGATCTTGTAGAAGAAACTAAATTTATATCATCTATTCGAATGTTATTAAGTAGGTTTGGAGAAATTAAAGATATAAAGGTAAAGTTGTATGAAACATCTGAACTCAAATTATTTGATAGTTTTGAGTTTTCGAAAGTTTTAAAAACAGTATAAGTACTAACAAGGTTGTTTCTAGTTAATTTGGTATTACTAACTGCAGTTTTAAGAGTTAGGTGATTAAAAATACTCATTTATCGGGTTAGCAGGAATCGAACCTACATTATTAGATTGAAAGACTAAGGTCCTAACCATTAGACGATAACCCGTAATTTAAACAAAATGTTTATAAAGTGATAATACTAAACCTGAATAGTTACGGGTGATTGGATTACAGAATCGTTGATGGGATCATAAAACAGCTCTTTTAAACCAATTGAAGGATACGATTTTTGGAAAGGTACACTTGTATCTCCGTACTGCAACATTAAATTACGAAGATCTTTTTTATTATTAAAAACGTTTCCGCAAAGTTCAGAAACTTCCCTCTCAAGTCAATTAGCGTTTGGATATAACTCAGTTATAGAATTTAACGAAAAAGTCGAATAAGATTTACTAGAATCAGTAAAAAAAACAAAAATGAAACAAATTTCAACGTCTTTTGAAGATTATAAAAATCAAGATCCTTCTACTAGAGTAAATATGGTAGCAGGTAGAAAAACTTCCTTCTTAGTATTAATGCCTTCAATGATAAAAGGTACTCCATTGGAGACTCTTAATAA